>Ga0179593_1271922_pt1 | contig 12593 bp, 18 predicted proteins | sample CZODoug2_1_08_16_FD_185931 | JGI IMG/M metagenome (GOLD analysis project Ga0179593, IMG submission 185931) | Vadose zone soil fungal communities from Angelo Coast Range Reserve, California, USA - CZODoug2_1_08_16fungal (PacBio error correction) | ecosystem: Environmental > Terrestrial > Soil >... | reverse complement strand
CTTTCCCCCCCCTTCTTTTTTAGCTTTGGGACCGCGTTTTAAAAGACTACACCATTTTTCCAAAGCCTTTTTGGGGATCCTGGCATCCGTTCATTTAAAATTCCCCATCCCCCCCTTCTTCTTCTTTATATTGGCTTCTCTTCCTTCCTTATCTAAAGCCGCCCCAGTTTCCCAACCCCCTTCCCATACCCCACCTGCAACCCTTTCACCCCTTTTCATACCTCCCTGGTTGCTTCCCTCATCAACTTTCTTTATTGGCGCTCTACTCTATTGCTGGCCGCCAGTCTCCCTCCCAAAGCTACTCTTAGCGTGAGTATATTTATGTTTTTGTTACGCACAACCTTACGTTTGTATATTCGCCACGCCTCGGTTGATGAAGAGCCTCCGAGTCTAGCCAGTATGAGCTCCTTTCCTTTTCGGCCTTCGGAATTTTTTTGCTTCCATCTAGAGTTTATTGTCCCTAGGTGAACTGACCAGGTTTTTCCCTGGTGTCCTGATAAGTGTTTCCCCCCCCCTTGCGCACTCACCCTCCACTTTTTTTTCGTTTTGCTGATTCAAGGCGTCTTCCCTCTTTTCCGTTCTTTTGTTATTGTGAGTTAGTTTCAGCTCCCCCTCCGATCACCCCTTTTTTTTATTCCCCCAGTTCCGGGAACCTGGCTTTTGGACGGTGTCTTTTTTTTTTTCGAATTGTAGTGGGGTTGCCTCACCGCACATTACTGAGCGTTCCCCCCCAACCCCCATCCTCAGTGCCCACTCCCCTTTCGGCCCCGAGGTCCCCATTTCTATAAGACCCCATGACTATGCTCGTCAAATTCCCCCCGTACCAAGCCACACAACACCACTTACAAAAACTTATCCCCTCTTCTGGTGCCGCATTACCTCAAGATGAGCTTCTTCGAGGAACTTGGATTCCCCATGTGACATTCTCCTTTTCTCTCCTTTACCACGTTGATTCCCCCCCCCCCTCCTTTTTCTTGATAAATTTCGTTTCGTCCCGCAATCCCTGTTTCCTTTTTCCCGTCTCTGGCATTCGGATGCCTTTCCTTTCTGAAGTCAATCATGGTAACCTCCCCCCCCCCCCCGTCTCTCCATGTTTTTTCCTCCTCCGAACTTTTCTTGACTTGTTTGTTCTTGGGACTGTCCCACGTTAAATCGGGACATTGAATTCGCTTCGTACAAGGTTTTTGTGAGTCAGGGACCTTTCCATTTCGGCCTGCATCTTATCCTTATAGTCTTTTTGCATTTTCCTGTTTCCCCTTTCAGATCTATTAGCAGAGCTCCTTGTCTTACCAGTTAACCCTTGGTTATTCCAGTTAGTCTTTCTTTTGTCGGATTTTTCGCACCACCCTGGGCGACTTCTCTTCGGACTTTTTCTTTTTATCCTCTGATATTCCCGGTATACATTTTTCTTTTTTTCCTTCCTACATGAGGAGAATGCTAATTTTCTTTATACATCACCCTCTTTCACCAGAGTCAACCCGTACTACCTTTCTTACTTTTCCCCCCAGCTTGGAGACAGCCCCGTTCTGGTCGTAGCGATTGGTTTTTCTCCCACGCGGACCCCTTCGTTATGAGTCACAATTTGCCGTTTCCGTGGTTTATCATGTTCGTTCTTACTTGTTTTTCTAGAGTAATTTTGTCCTTCCCGCCCTTAGCCTGAAGATTTTTTGCCGGTCCGTGTGATGCGATTCCCCATCTTTCGCCGTTGCTTGATTCCTCGGTTGAGAACTCCCCATGCCCCCTATTGCTTCCTCGCTGAGTGTAAAAGCTTTATGTCAAACCTCCAGAAAGTTTTTTAGGATTTCGGCTTTGGTTTTCCCACCTCCCCTCCGAAGACCTTCCCATTTTTTCCAGGACGCCCCCTTTCCCGGTCCTGAAGTCAACGATCTTTCACGGCCTTCTTCTCCCGATCTAAATTTTCGCGGGTAATGAGTGTCCCCACCCTTAAGGGCAGACACATTGTTCCAGAGCGGAGTGGACCCCCCCCCCAAACCCACTCCCCCCCCCCAACCCACCTAAGGGTGGATTGGCTTGCGCAGGGTGGCCCGGCTCTGGCGGACGGTGGCCTGCATCACACTTATGATGTCCTCGTATTCTTAGAGGACACGGGAAGTTTTGTACAGCCTTTTTTTCGTTTTTTCAAGGGGTAAAGCGACGGAGCCTAAGTCGGCGGGATATCCTATGGTCGGTGTGACCCCTTCCCTCCGTGGATTTGAGGTTCGGGCGTTGCCCTGTATTTCCTTCTCTCGCCCCGGGTCGTCGCAGTATTTTTTTCCCTCTTGTCCGCGCATGGTGATGTCTTTTTTCCCTAGAACTTTTTCGAGATCCCTTCGGTTAATGGCCCCTTTCGCGGTCCTCACTTCTTTTCCTCGCTGCCACCGTCCCTGATATTTGCTTGAGACCCTTCTTGGCTTCACCATTGGCTTCAAAGCCATTCGTTTTTTGGGCCATCATTTCTCAATTACACCTGGGCTTTCTGCTTCTGTTTTCTCGGTTTTTGGTGATTTTTGGTCCATCGAAGGTAGCGCGTAGGCTTACCCCCGATCTCTTTGAGACCGATAGTTGGGGAGAATAGCTTTTATGCGGCTCGCCCTTGCATTCCGGTCCATACCCTCTAAAGCCCCCCACCCTTTTTTTTTCTTTTTTTTCCGCTGCTTTCTCCGACTCGCATCGTTCTGTGATGCTGTTGCCTATGTCTTTTTTTCACACCATTCCCCAAGAGATTGACTCCAGTTTGTCGACAGTACGTGCCCTCGGCCCAGATCGTAGGTGATCCCCTTTTTTGAGCCGCTGGAGCGGGTCTTGATTTCCCAAGTTATGTCGTCCAGATTTAAATTTTTTTTGGTTTCAAGCCCCCTCGCTAGCATTCTTGGACCCGTTTTTGTTCTTTTTTTTCAGCTTTTTCTTTGACGCCCATCAACACCTGCGCCCTTTTTTGATTTTTTCCCCTGTTGTTCCCGCCTGGTCCTTTCACCATTCCCGTTTGTTTTTAAAAGTCACCCTACCCCCTTCCCGTTGGACGATACTTTCCCTCCCTAAGGTTTAGGAGATGATAGCACCTTCGTCAACGGTTTTTTCCCCTTTTTCATTTTTCAAACCCGTCCTTTTTTCAGCTAAGGTCGAACAGTTGACTCTCTTTGGACTTCCGTTGTTATCTCAGCCTTCACCCTTTTTCCACATTTTTTCAATCCTCCTTGATTTATCTCGCGGGCCCCCCTACCAACCCTTTGACAACCCAAGTTTCCACGCGGCCCTCCTCCCATTACTTTTTTCCCAAAGAATTCCTAGTTTTATGCCCCCCTTCTACCCTTCTTTGTTGACGCGGGTTTCCCTTACCCCTCTTCCCAACCTGATCAATTTTTTTACTTTTTTTGCACCCCCTGTCATCGGCCACCGATTTAACCCCGTTACCCTAGTCGCTTTTTTCCATTTTGACACCCATTTGTTTCTGTTTGGTACTTCTGGCCTAGTCCATTAAGGTCATCAATCCAACGATTGAGTTCCCCCCTCATACTTCGATCTGAATCCTCAGTGGTTGTAGCGCGGACTAGACTGTCATCCTGTCTCTCCCTTCAAAAAGATTTCCTTCCTCCGGACCATCCCCGAGGCCCCCCGTCCCTTTTTTATCTTCCTAATGGCACCTACGCAGGACGTTTGCACCTCAGACGAGGTTTAACCCTCTCATATCCTCCCGGCAGTACATTTTCCCTTTCGTGAAGGTGACGCCCTTTTTTTTTGTTCTTTTGAAAGCGATCTCCCCATTTCCCCTTGGGATAGAGCCCACCTTTTCGCAGAACTCGTAATGTACCTTAAATAAAAGCCCTTACAACGCATATCTAGAGGAGCATATCACACCACTTTTTCCCCCTCAACCACGTGTGCAAGAAGCCGAACGATATAGAGGCACTCCCAAATGACCTAGATACCGAGAAATAATACGGACTTTAACCCTCGGAACCTAACGGTATGCAGTTGTGTTATCTTATATTTTTTTCTCCTGAATGTTTTGTCGGAGGTCTTCCCCCCTCCGATTCAAGTCGTCCCTTCTTACCGGAACGGACCCTCCGAGAATCGAACCTTGCGTGAAGAAACCAATACTTAACTCTTAAGGTGCAAGAACAGTTCCCCCATTCCGTGATTTTTTTTTCACCTTCTCCCCCCCAATAATCCTTCGAAACCCCAACGCAAAATTGCAAGGCCCTTCAGTTTGGACCTTTGACCTCTAAAATCTTGTTCAAACTGTCACTAAGCCCTCCCCCTCGACACTATCGTGAAGAAGTTTTGAATGCCCCTTTCTGTGCTCGCCGCGCAAACTTCCATACGGTACGGATTCTCCCGGGATTGGCCCCCTCAAAGGCCCCTCGCCGTTACCCGTAGTTAGTGCGGTTTAAGACTTTGACCGAAATCCCGAGCACTCTGGTGGTTTTTCGTTACCCCTCTGAATCGCCACCTTAGTCGAAAGTCCGTTCTTTGTGACTCGATAGGCCAGGACCGGGTTTTTTTTTCCAGAAATTTTTAGACGTCGACTGGCCCCCTTCCTTGTTCCATGCAAGCCCCCGCTGCCCCCATTTCACTGGGCGGACAGCACCTTTTCTCCTCCCCTTTTGCAACTTTGCACACATTGATCCCCCCCTCATTTTTGTCCGCGTTCTCACCCCGAGGATTTTCTCAAAAGAAAGGTTGCCTTCTTCCCCACGTCGCCCGGTCATTTGGTGACTTTTTTCTTCTATACTTCATTTCTTTTTTCCTACTTTCATATTGTATTTCCCAGGTGCTACCGCTGTGCTTAGACATCGGGAACGCTCCTCCCTTTTCTCCTTCCCGCCCACTTTGGAGCTTTCCCAGCTTAACGCATTCTACCAGTTCAGAACCACCTGTTGGCCCCATCAAGCCTCTCGGCTTCTCAGAGTACTGTTTCTTTCTCTCATTTTTCCCACCCCACTCCCTCTTCATCTGAGAATTTATGCTTTTTTCCCTGTTTTTTTTGAGCAAGGTCCCTGGCGGAGCCAAGACTTTCTCTTCCCCTCTCTAAAGTCAGTTTTCACCCATCTTGTCTCTCCCATACCACAACCACCTATCAAGCATGAGATTCTTGTCAACCCACGCCTTTCCGCTCCCCCTTGGTTACAAGATGAGGATTCCCTCCGGACACCTTCACTTTCCATTTCCTTCCTCTTGCTTCACTTGATCAACCGGCTTTCGCCTCTTCTCGCATGGCTCTCCTTCCTGTGGTGAGCAATCATTTTGGCGCCCGTACGCCTATTTCTGGGCTATCCTGCCAGTATCCGCGTTGAGCTCCTCATCTTTCTTTTAAGCGGCTCCCCTTCCTATCTTCGTTACTTCGTTTTGATTGGGTTTGCCTCGTACTTCCTGGACCCCGCCCATCTTTCTGATGCGGATTGCCTTCCTTTAACCAGATCTCCACTTCAGGTGCAGCTCTGACCTTTTTAGCCTTCTGTCTTGCAGCTTCCCCCCCCCCCCTACATCTGAACCAACTCCCACTAAAATTTCCCCCCCGGCGCCGTTTTTCCCATCTTTTTTTTCCTATGTGATAACTTTTTACTCGTGATTTCCTAGTAGTAATACCCCCCCCACTGCCAAAAAGAAATTAAAGCAGGTAGCTCTCACTCATCTTTCCCCCAAACTACCAATTTTTGAGGGTCGTTGCGTCCTTCTTGTCTTTATCAACCCCCCTTTGAATTAGTTCACGTCCCCTTTTTGTGAGACACCCACCCTTCGCTTGTATACAGGTCCTTCCTTCCATCCTTCCAGTGCCCCCCCCCCCACCTCCAGGCTTTGAAAACCTTTTTTATTTTGTCTTCAATCACCCCGGAGTTTTAAGTTTCTTAAAGCAATATGTGTTAGGAAAATCCCCTCCGTACAAGACCCCAGTCAGTTTTTTTTTTTCTCCCCCGTCTTTTTGCTCTTCTACTTCACTTCCCTCGGATCATGCTCAAGAATCCCATGATTCTTCAGCCTTCCCTTTTGCAGTCTTCTTGCACTATTCTGACCAACCCGGGGTCCCCTCCTCATTAGGGTAACGGAATCTTCCACTAGTCTCTCGCAAAGATACCTCTCTCTGGACGGGTGAGGGGTTTGGGCCTGATACGCTCATCCACGTTCCCCTGCCCCACTCTTTTGCCGAGTATTTTACGGAGACCGCGCCAACCTCCCCCTTAAAAACCCCCCCCCCGTTTCCAATCTCTCATTCATTTTTTTGTCGCTTCGTGTCCCGTTATTGGTTTCAAGGTTTGGGCCATTCTGTTTCTCTTTCGTAAAGAATCCAACCTTCCTTCTTCCACCTTTGGTGAAGTTGATCCCTCTTGACCAAGGAGCCAAAGACAAGTCCCTCTCAGTGGGCTTCCGTGGGCTTCTTTCCCTCGAGTATTTTTTTCGACCTCGCCGCCCCCTGTTTCCACCCAAGTGGTATACCCTTCCCCCAATTTGAATCCCCCTTGAGAAACTACTTTTTTTTTTGGTCAGACCTAAGTTTTCTTACTTTGCTCGCATCCTAATTTTTTTTTTTTTCTTTATCCAGGAAGTCCCCCAAGCTGTACCTCGAGCTGTGATTCTACGCCTTAAGACCCATTTGTTCTACCGCTCACTCCTCTGTTATTTTCCCTTGCCATAACATTCGAAAGCGTAGGTCATGCCCCCCTTGCGTTTCTTGGAATAATTTCTCGAGCCACCCTCCTAGTGAGGTGCTTGCCACCATTTTTTTAAGTCCGGACCGTTCCCTTGTAACTTTTTTAGAAACGGCCAACCTTCTCATCCTCCACCTTGTGGAGTTTTCCGGCGGCACTTTTCCTAATCTCCCGTATTTGGGTGATTTTTGTTTTGAGTTCACGCGGCATCCCTCCTTTCACATGGCACAGTCCTTATCCTTTCCCCCCCCTGAAGAGGTTTTTCCAGTTGTTTTTTTTCTTTGTTATTTTATTTTTAGTGCAACGTCCACAGCCAAGATGTAAACCCACTCCTCGCCCCCAAAATTTCCTATGGTGTTCCTTTCTCCCCCCGAGATGCAGATCCCCCTCTTCCTCCTCCGCTCCCCCCACTCCTATCTTTTTCTTGTTCGTCCGCATTTACTCTGGAGTGCAGGCTGCCCCTTTTTCTGAGAGAACCTGACCCCCTTTTCATCCTACCAATTTGTTTGATCCCCCTTCAAGTTCCTTCCGCCATGCTTTTGACAGTTTTAGAAAGAGGTCTTCACTTCCCTCGATATGGAACAGGGATTTGTTTTCCATTTCCCTTCAGTCCTTTTTGCATCTTTTTCCCCCTGTTCCTGTCTCCGTATTTTTTCACCTGAATAAGAACTTGGTGCCCTTTTTTGTGTTTCCTCTCCCCCGATGCATTTGTACATTTTTCCTCGATGTTTTTTTCGTATCCAGGCTGTCGTCCCGCTTCCCTTGGCCCTTCTCATTTTCTGCTCCCCTACTCTGCGTGTTTTCACTTCCCCCTTGCCTCTTTATCGTGCAGTAGCTCAGCTTATTCCTGACCGTCAACAAGTGCGTATTTTCACTTTTTTCTATCTTTCATTCTCTTTGCCCCCACAGCTCCTTTATTGAGGAGGAGAGGTTTCCCATTCTTATTGCTCTATGTTCCGTTTTTCTTGGATTACTCATGTGCTTCTTCGGACTACGCTTTCCATACACATCTCACACTTCCTTCCCCCCTTACTACTTCACATTGTCTAGTTCCTATTGGCATTTTGAATGCACACCGTGTCTGTCTAGAGATTCCTAGGGTGTATCACCTTTTTTTTGAAACTACCTGTGATTGCTCCTGAAGTTCTCTTCTTTTACTTCCTAACCGTTGTTTTTCCAGGTTTTTCGTAGTCATTTACCGTTACGCTCGTAGCACTCCTATTTTTCGTTTGACGTTACTTCCCCGGCTTTAGCTTTTTCTACTTTATTGGCCTTCGTTTTTTCTGCACGCCCATTCCCACCACTTTGCTTCCTCTGGATCCTTCCCCAGATTTCTTGCTAAACCCTCCCTCAAGGATTGATTTCGCCTTCATTTTGTCTGCCCCCTTAAGCGTCCTAGAGTATTGATATTCTTTTCCATTCTCAGAAAAGGTCCTTGACCGTCGTCCTCTATTTCACCCTGGCACTTGCATCGTATCCATTTTTTCAATTGTTCCTCTTTGAGGCCCCCCCACATGCCCCTGACGTGCTTTGTTTTTTTTATTTTCTTTGTTTTCTCAGTTTTTTTTTGGGCTCCTTGTTCCGTTGCACCCATCTTTATTACGCTGAGGACTTAAGAATTGACTTCTTTGTGCTTCCACCCTGTCGCTATCTATATTTTTTCCTGAAGTTTTTTTCCTAGGTCTTGGAAGGTATGTTACTGTGGTTTACGTTTTTTGTTCCCCGATTTTCTCCTAGGCTGGTCATACCCCCCCCGTGTGGCTGTCGTTGGGTGAGGTCCAGCCCTTTGATATCTTCTCCCGGCCCCCCTTTTTTTTTCTTCATGATTTTTCCCTCAAATAGGGAGGAGATGGTGAAGTCTTTTTTTCTGCTCCCATTTTCGTTATCCCTTTAACTTTTTCCTCGACCGAGGGCGTAACCTTCAATCATCGCTTCTTTCATGCTCTTCTTGGAATCGTTGTCCTTAGGTCTCTGAACAGTTGTTCACTTCAGGAGTTTTTTTTTTTCAAAGATTCTCTCAGATCCAAGGTCTTTTCACTGAAGCGTTTCCTAGTACGTTGTAGATCCCCCCCCCCATGCAGCCCTCCTTGCGAGAGCTTCTTCTCCAATTTTTGGTTGGAGTTTACGAGGCTGATGTTTTCCGGAGCCCGGATTTCTTTGTCTGCGTGCGTAGAAATTTAGACATTTGCCACTTTTCCTAACCTAAAGCACAACTATTTTTCCTTGCATTCTTGAAGTTTTTGTTCCCCCCCCCCCCCCCCCCCCCCTGTTGTGTTGCAAGGACGTTCCTTCTGGACGCTCCGCTTCATTGTTTTTGCCCCTTCACCCACGAGACTGACTGTCAAGTTGTTCCCCCCCTTTTGTTTTGTTGTTGTCCGAGGATGTCTGTCCCTCCGGAAAGCCCCATTTAGTTTTCTCCCTTTGAGCAGTTCTCCGCTTATGGTCTTTACCCAAGGAGTTACTTCTATGCGGTTTTCCCACCTTGATTGCTTTTGCCCGGAGGAACTCCTTTTGCCTAAGTGAGGGATTGGAGTTGTTAGTTCCCCCTTTATGATTTTTTTCCCTCTCCCCAAAGGGTCCTCTGTAGATTTGGGTAACCCCTTCTTTTGCATTTTTTCACATGTCCATTTTTTTGCAGATGTCACCTTTCCCACTCTTGACTCCCGGGTCTCTCTCTTTTTTTCTCCCCCTAAGAAAGGGGGTTTGTTTTCGTAGTCTAGCCTTCCTTCTTCATCTGTAGGTTGACCAGTTTCCCCTCTTGCAACCCCTAGCTGTGAGACAACCCGGCGTCCACGTTTTCCCTTTTTCTCCAACTGCTTTGTGATCGCGCCCCAACAGGCACGCCCAAAGGAAATCCCCTCTTCTTTCTTCTCTTGAACTACTTTCCCCCCCCCCCCCAAAACTCCTTGTGAGGAACCCTCCCGGGCATCACCTTTCCTTTTTCCAAGTAAAAGCCCTTCCCTTCCCAAATGTTTGTTCCCCTGCCTTCTTTATTTTCCCCCAACTTCTTCCCCTGACCCCATATATCGACAAACTGAATTCTATCTGGGTTTAATTTGTCCCCCAACTTACTCCCCTTCACCGTGACCACTAACCTAACCATCTCCTGTTCCTTTTTAAACGGGCCCCCCCGGACCCCCCACCAGTTCCCTTTTTTCTTTTATTTTCTCGTTGCACATCGCAATTTTTTTCTCATGAAGCGTCAACTTTAGTTATTTTCCTCCCCCCCCCCTATCTCCAGCTCTCCTCCTACCCTGTAGATAATCTTTTTCTTCCGACGTTTAAAGATGGACCTCCTGATCTCACCACCCTTCTCCCCCTTCAACGATACCTTACTTCAAGCATATTCTTTTTTTGTTTTTTTTTTTTTTTTTTGTTTTTTATTTGTGTGATTACCTCTCCCCCTCAGACCTCAGTGGGCATCCACTGTTAAGAATCTCTCCCCCGCTCAATTTTCATTCTTTCCCCGCCTTTCTTTCCTTGTTGACTTTCCGCTGTACTCCCCGATGCCAGGTCCGTTTTCTCCTCCAAGGGGAGTACTCAACTGAGAAATTAGCCAGCTGTGATTACCCCCTTTTGAGTTCTGCCCATAGTTTACCGACCGCCACGTTGGGTCTTATCCGCTATCTGGGTCCCTCCGTTTCCTGTTACACCAGGATAACGAGCCCCCCCCGCACCCCTATTTCGCTGCCTCGGCCCGATCCCCCGTTCTTTCCCCTGCCGGGAAACAGTCAGACCCCGTCTGACTCCAAAGAATTCCCCTTCCCTTCCTTGCGCACTCGCCGTCCCCCCACCCCCTCCTTTGTGAGTTTTTTTCACTCGCCAACTCCGTCCTGCCCAAAAATCCTTCCCTGAGGCCTGGGACGTCTCCATGATCCTTTTCGACGGCCCAACACAGGGCCTACTCGTCCATTCAGGGTGACCCCTCCGTTGAATGATTCCTTACAACCTGTTCGTTCTCGTTCAACCCTATCGTTATTTAGGCTTGGAATGTTGCCTCCCCCCACCAAGGCCGATCAACCGCATCGGCGTTCTTGTTGGGTTTTATCCCCCTCCAGTTAGGGGCACCCTCCCCCTCCCTCGTTGCTCCCACTTTGTGGTGATGGTTTTAGTGCTCCCCCTTAGACTGTCCAGCAAGTTCACTCGTGCCTCCCTTTAAGGCCGGTTTGAAAGGCAATCCCTCTTTCTAGCCTTCATCCTTCCCTTTCTTTCCCCTGACCTCCGAGCCCCCCAAAACGGTCACGGTGCTTTCATCAACTTTCGACCCGGAAGGTTCCAAACTTTCCCCCTCAACCTCTTCTGGTGAGCGTGGCTCCACCACTCTTCCGTCGCCTACTCCAGCCCTGGGCCCCCTTCTTCCCACCTCCGTTCCCCTTCGCACCTGACTTCGTTACTCATGTGATGTCTTTTATCCTCCCTCTTATGACCCTCGAGAGAAATGATTCCCCCTTTCCCCCGCCTCCCTATATCTACAGCCTCTTCAATTAAAGACCTAATTTTTCCGTCGGACCCATTTTGTTGAGTCAAATAACTGTCCTCCCTTCCCACGTTTCTGAACAAACCCTTTTTGTCTTTCAGCCCCCCAGCTTCTGGTATTTTTCGAGCTCCGCGGGCCCCGGGATTTCCCAAAGCCGATCTTGCCTCTCTTTCAGACCATTCTCCTTCCCTTTGTGACCCCTGCGCCCCTCTTCCTACTCCTCGATTCCCCCAATTTCCCGTGTACTGGCTTTCCCAGCCAACAAACACCCGCAACCTGGTGCTTTTGCCAAATTATTTGCTCCGCGCCTTGGTTTCCCACCTCTGCGGCTGTTTGTGGGGTCCTTCGTCACGATTTCCCCCCGCGACTTTTGCAGGAATGGGTTTCTTTCAGTCTCAAGGCTTTCGCCGCCCCCTGAGTTTTTGCGCGGCAGTCCTGGCGTGATCACCCCTGTTTTGCCTCGCAGCCATTTTTCCTGGATTGCTCTCTCCTCCCTCCATCTCTTTCCGCTTCTACCTTTGGCGGCCATGCTTACCCAATGTTCCCTCTCTCGTCTATATATTGTTCTTTTTTTTGGGCTTTGACGGTAGTCCATTTCAATTCCGCGCCTTCATTCTTCGGTAGGATTATTCCCCTCCCCCCGTAGACCTCAGTTCCTGGGCTCTTATTGGTGTGCCCCTTTTGCTATTAGCTTTTTTTTCTCTTTAAAAACAATCTCCCCCGCCCCCCTTCCCAAGTAACTCCTCCCTGTACCTGATACTCTGTGTTTCATTTTGAATCGGACCCTTCTAGTATGCCCCCCCACTCCCCACCCCTCCCCTCCCTGCCGTTTCAACGATATCGCGTCCTAATTTTGTCCCCAAAACACCCTCGGATTCCGTTTCGAATTTTTTACAGCGTGTCCCAACAACTGTACTTCCCCCGTCTCAAGTTTTTAACTTCCCTGGTTTCGTTTCCACTCAACTCTCTTTCTCCATGCCTCCCCACCCTCCCTCCTTAAATCCCCCCCCTTATACACTCCTTGCGCCCTATAGTATGGTAGCCCTTCAAACACTGTTAGTTTTTCCAGCGATTTCCTCTACAATATGTTGCCTGTCCCCCAATCAGACGGAATCCCCCCAACCGAGAATCTTCTAAGTGAGTTGGGCTTCCTTACCCTTCACGCTGCCGGCGTGTTACCCTTAATTTTTCCTTTCTTCGTATTGACGCACACAGTTTGACTGGTCTTAAGGGCACTTTTTGCAATTTTATTTCACCTGGTTTTCCCCTTGGATGCTCTTCTATCCGCGTAACATAGCGAGTTCCTTTTCCCCTGAGCGTCGTACTGGGTGTTTTTTTCGAATTCAGGAGCAGGAGAACCCGATTTTTCCCGTCACCCTCTTTTTTACTTTTCTGATTTTTTTGTTTTCTTTTTTTTTAATGACTGATATCACTGATTGGCCCCCTTGCAGTAACCACGAATTGTACCCCGC
>Ga0179593_1260254_pt1 | contig 12593 bp, 12 predicted proteins | sample CZODoug2_1_08_16_FD_185931 | JGI IMG/M metagenome (GOLD analysis project Ga0179593, IMG submission 185931) | Vadose zone soil fungal communities from Angelo Coast Range Reserve, California, USA - CZODoug2_1_08_16fungal (PacBio error correction) | ecosystem: Environmental > Terrestrial > Soil >... | reverse complement strand
TTCCGACCCCCCTTTTTTAATTGGGGCAAGATTAATTCATGTTGTTTCCCGAGAGCCCCTCTTCCGTTCTAGGCAGTAATCTGTATTCACAAGCTTGGCTTTTCTCTCCCCCTTCACTTAGTTAGCGTTCCCTCCTGCGTCACAAGTATGTATCAAGTTTACCCTTCCCCTCCTGCGTTTCCTGAGCAGTACCACCCATACCGCATGCCACCTCTTCGTTGTTGTTTGCAAGCTTGATGTAAAAATTCGTTTCCCGCAGGTGATTCTTCCTCCCTTTTAGGACCACGACGCTTTCACTCTCCTGCTATACTTGATCACCCCCCAGAAGTTAATTTGAGACAGCGACTTCCACGGCAAATCAACACCCCTATTAGTTTGTCTAGCTTGCTCCTTATTCCCTTGATAATGTCTGACTGACCCCACCATTCACAAACGATGGACGCTTAGCGACTCGCCGCAGACTTTTCCTCCCTGTGACTCGAAGTCCCCACACGACCTGTAGTATTCCCCTCCCCTTTGCCTCCTGGTCTAGACCTCCTGACCTTGTACTATGGTTTTAGTCTGTTGGAAGGGCTGTCTTCGCTCGTGTTGCTCCCCCCTTTTTTACGGCCTTCTCTTTCGAAGTCCGTCTATTCCAGTGGACCAGTTGGTTCCCCGGTTCTCGCCGTGAGGAAAACTTTTCCGTCCAAACATTATCACTTAGTCGGGCTTACACATTGCTCCCCTTCACCACACCAACCAATCTACTTAAAAGCGCTTACGACACCTGCAGCTGGCTTATTGCACCCCGGACGTTGGTCCAAAAGGTATTGGTAAGCCGTCATCCAAACTTTAGTAGTTCCTCGACACCTCACCACACTGAGAGTCCCTCCATTTCGCTGGCAACAAAACCTGCCCAGACCGAGTTACTGCTGCGTAATTTACTTTTCTCACCCCGTTCTACAAGGGCTATCCACCTCGTCCTCTTTTTTGTCTCCTATACCTGCTGCTCTTTTTTCCCTCTTTTACCCCTGCAGCTAGATCAGATGACCCTAGCCATTTCCTTAAAATGCGATCCGACCCATGAGTAACTTTCACTCTTTTTTAATCCTAAGTTCCTTTTTTTTTTCGCTCTAGTTTCTGCGCACCCGTTTATATTAGCATCTCGTTGTTCTTTGCGCCTGCCATTCCCATTTTCCATCGAGATCCGGTTCCCTGTGACTCCTCGTTAGTCCCCCAATGCTTAGGGAAGTGCCCCGGCTGCTTTAGGCCCCTTCCGCCCCCTTTCCAGACTTCTTTCCCTCCGCCCCCTGCCATTTCCTCTTTGGTTTGTTTAGAACCTCAGTGTCCCGTGGTCGCGATTTCTCTGACTCATTTGGATTTCCGCCGGTGTTTGTGCTGCCCGGGGGGTCCCATAAACCCCCCCCTGCTTACCACCACACCAAAACCACAACACAACACATTCACACTGTTGTCGTCAAGATTTATAGTGTTGCACAAATTCTTTTTTGTACTCCCCCCCTTCACGAGCAAACCCTTTCGATCATGTTCGATATAAATTTCTGACGTGATCTGACGATCACCCCCACCCCCCCCCCCCCCCCAACCCCCCCCCCACTGCGGACCACCCCCCCTCTGAAATGCTCCAGTAGGCGCAATCGAGTCTGATATCTGTACTTTTTTGATGTGGATATCGCGTCCTCACCCTTTGAAAGGACCCTTACCTACCCCATTCTTCCTTCAGCGGAGAGAATTTAGTGTTCCACATTTAAAAAAGTCCTTCCCTTTAATCCCTCTTCTGTGATGAGCCACACATTCTATGGTAAGGGATGAACCTCTTCGCTCTTTTCTCTCTGTCCCCTCAGTTTTTCATTTGACTCCTCTATTAAACCCTCGTTAATACGTGCGCTCTGCGCCACAATCGTCCTGTTTTTGCCGCCTTCTCGTATTAAATGTGACTCTTGTTCTCGTTTCTTCACCAGCCCTCTTCTCCCTACCCCCCCTTCGCACTAAGATTCCCAAACACGCAATTGATCGAAGCTCTTACCCCACAACCACCACGTGCTTCTTTCCATTCTTTCTTTTTTTTTTTTTTCCCGGATCTGAAGATAAGACCAATCCGCTCGGTATGTTTAACACCTTGCGAACGCCCGTCGTCTTCTTCCTCCTTTTCCTGAATCGGACCAATCTTTGTCCTAGCTCGCCGATCATTGCAATGGTGGTTACATTTCTTCACCCCCTTCATCTTTTGAATGAGAACCTCACCTCTCCCCTTGAGGACTCTATCCAAAGACTTTCTGGCCATTTCTTCCCGCTTTTTTTGTGTTCACCGAATTGCTTTGACGTTTTGACCTATTTTCACTGTGAATGACCCCCCGTCTCACCTTGTACAGGAATTTGATCCCTCACAATAACTAAAGCAGAATTTTATCCATTTTGCCCCGTAGTCCCTTCTTCGTCAGGAAGTCATCGAGCTCACGCCAAAATTCTGTTTTCCCAAGTCACTTCCTGTACGGCGCCGGGCTTTGAAAGTTACTAAACCGTCCCGTCCGATCCAGGCATAGTTTCAGGATATAGCGCTTTCCTTCGCCAAACTTTCAGGTATTTTTAGCCGAAATTCCTCTCGACAATTTGGCCCCGACTTTGCCCTTCTTCCTTCCCCCCCGGCTCCACTGATGCCGCATTCTACTGTAACCCTCTCCTCCCCCCCAGATCCCGTAATGCACGCTGATCGGACATGCTGGCCACTCCCTCCGGGCCTCTTTTTTTTTCGAAATTGGACTTGGTATATTCAGCGAATTCAACTCCCGCCGTCACCCTCGGCGAGTTAAGCGCTCCCTACACCACAAGTCACTGACTGTGCCCTTTTCTCTCCCAAGTGAGGTCGGCCCTGTTCACTATCAGACTACCCATGACTTCCGTTGAGTCACCAGTACGGCCCCAACTTTCCTTTTGGCGCGAGTCTGTGTTTCCTGTCGCGCATCGCCACTTTGTCGGAATTTTTGGCAGAACTCCACACCCCTTGCTTGATCTCCCCCGATCGACTCTCGAGCAAAGTTCGCGTGAAGAAACCCTCTTCAAAAGAGTAGCCACCCCCCTCTCAAAAGGAAAACTCAACTCTCCCGTATCCCATTAGGTCAACTTTCGTTTCCCCCCCCCACGGGCTCCCTTTTGCTCAGTGTTTGGGACCAGTGTCTCCCCTTTTCCCCAAACCTCGGCATTCCGTCTCTGGACCCCCCTCTCGACTTTACACCAGGAATCAAAAACCCTTCTCGATGACAAATGGTTTCCTGACCATCCTCCATCCGGCTGCACTGTACTAAGTCCACACACCTTTTTTTCCAGCAGTCTCTCCAACCCCTTATCATATCTATATGGCCGTCTCCTTCGGAAGACAAAATCCTTCGACCCTGTTCACGATGTTGCAAAGTTTGTTCCTTTTCCTCACCAATCCCCTCCTTTCCCCCCCAGTACCATGTAAACCCCCCGGTACGGTAATGCCCCGGTAACCACGCCGCAAAACGTGGTTTCCCAGCAACTTTCTTTTCAAGTCTTTATTACTGGCAACTGCGAGCGCCAGACCGTAAGTCCCCCACTTCCACCCACGCTTATTTATCTCCACCAACTCTGTTGTCCTCATCCCCTCCCCCCTGTCCCGTAACCGTTTCCTCTCCCTATCTCCTACCCTATTTTTCCCCCCCCCCCGCAGAAGAAGCCTCAGCCTTTCCGGGATCAGTTTTTACCCCCGTTCTTGATGGGAAATTCTGGCTCGCTGTCTTGATCCCCCCTCCTTTTTTCTACCCCTAAAGGTCGTCGATCTCCACCCTTCAGCAAGCCTTGCAAGTCATTCAACCCTATTTTTTCCTCGGCGCCTAAATCGTATAATTACCAGTGACTTATTCTTTCCTCCCCTATGCATTGGATTGAATAACCGCACGCTTGGTTTAACAAAACGGACGAAGTAGTTGCATAGGGTTGCATTCCACGGCGGCGTGAATTGGCGTTTTCAGTCCCCAAAGAGTGGCTGCACAAACTTAGGGATTTCCTGTGCCGACCGTTTTTTTTTGAGCAGGTTTCCACTCCTCTTTCACCGACGTTTTTTTGACTAAAAAGACATTCGACTCAACGTAAGAAACGCGGAGCTTACTCTTCAAGCTTTGTTTGTGCCACCAAAGAGTCAAGCATCAAAGCCCCCTTACTTCGCCATATGCCGTCCACGTTAATTCTTCTGAATGTCTCTCCGCCAATAATCCGGTTATCATATCAGTCAGGAGCTTGCTATCGCTCAGTTTATTGGTTAGGACTGAGATTGCGTCAATGACGCGCTCCCCATAATACAGCCACGACAGGACCTTCTCCCGGTCCGGATGATTTTCTGCGTTTCTGCTGGTCATTGAGTCGAACCCGGTCTTGCCACTTTCGTGAAATTGGGATTTTCTCAATCCTCTTTTTGTGGCTGGAGGATTGGTTTTTTCTCTTTTGACGTTATGAGTCTTATTCCTTTTAGAAAACCCCCCAGCCACCCCCCCCCCCCCCCCTGTTTTGCTAATCAATTCCAAGCCCTTTTCATTGAACAAAGTAAAAAACCCCAACCCTTGTTGAGGCTGTTTTTTCAACTGAACCGTGATGAGGAGTTTCTGTTTCGTTTGTTCCTTTGATTGATTTTGCAAACGATCCCACCTTTGCACAGTAATTCGTTGGTGCTTTTTTCTAAGAACTTTTGAATTCCTTTTTTTCTTTTTTTTCCGTCAAGTCTAACGGCAACGATCTCTCTTCGTCCAATGGTTATTCATGTTTACTGTGGCTGATCGGTAAATTTTTTGGCTCTTTTACTGGTAATGGTCTTCGTCGGACTTCGTGTTTCTCTGGCTCTTTGGCCTTGGTACTCACCCTGTCTTCTCAGGTTTCCATCGGACTTCAGGCCGGCAAGGGTTTTATTGACAAATGATCTCCCAACCCCCACACACTACCAGCGCTTGGGGGTCCCCGCCAGAACCCTCATAAGGTGTGCTAACGTTGCTTCCACTTGATCTTGTTTGGGTCCTATCTTCATCCTGTTCTCCCTCGTGCACTTCGAGAACGCTCACTGCTGAGGGAAGGTCCTCAGTTTTGCTTCCTCTGGAACTTGCCGTCAGCGACTGGATCTTGCGCCCAAAACGTGCAATCCAAAACCCATATTGATCCAACCGATTTCTGCCTTACCTTTCTTTACTTAGTTTCGTTTTGTAACCTGCCGTTTGAACACCTCACTGTGAAAGAATCCTCCCTGTCCTTCTCCTGTGCGGTAGAAGGATCTCTCCGGAGTTCGGTCTTTTAATTAATAGTGAAGACCACGGACCGTTCATTTGGCGAACACCACGCCTGTGCTTGTGGCGGGCAGGCGAATTCCCGCTCAGATGGATCCGGTGAGCCAGGTAATACGATTGATTCCAGAGTACAGAGAATCCTTTGGTCCCCAAAACGAGTGGAGAGGTGGACGATCTTTCTCCGCCGTTGGAAAATGTCAGTCTCTGGGTAAACGAGGCTTTGCTTACCTTTCCTCGCCTGAATCGCTACTGAACCCGACCCAAAAACGATGAGTCTCTCTGACGACCGTTTCTGGGGACACTGGGAGAAAGTATCCTGATGACACCTCCGGTTTGCTGGAACCTCCTTATTTAACATTTCCTTCCGACCCTTCCTCCTTTTGCACGAATGTGATAAAGTCCCCCTGTCTTTTCGTGTATCTGTCCCCGCGGTCACCGTTTTGCTCGTTTTATCACCTTCAATTATGCCAATCTTTCACCCCCTTCCCCTCAATAGCCACCAATCACCCCCTTCGACACTTCCAGACTTTTCTTTTTCATTCATCTCGTCCCTCCGTTGTCTAGTGTTCTCTTTCCACAACTTGTGACCTGGTCAAAGATCTTCCTTTTGTCCGAGAAATGGACCACCTCCGTTATAGTCCGAGAAGAGCTTTTTATTCCCATATTTGGAGCCCGATTCCTTCCCTGTGGATTCTCCGCGGACCCTGATGTCACAGGTTTTTTCTCCACTGGTTTTTGACCGGAATAGTGTTTATCTGTGGAGTCATCACAATGATCCCTGACCCCCCGGCCTAGCTTAATTTTTTTTTTACCGGGTTTTTGGTTCAGAGATTTTGCAAAAAAGGCCCAGCCGTTCTTGACAATTTCTTTTGATCGATTTTTTTAATTTTTTTCTTTGGACTTTTTGTCAGTATGTGCAGTGATAGATCACCATCGTCCTTGAGTAAAGCGACTGATGGCAAATCACCCCTATATTGTTGCGTGCGAAGGCAGGATGTCACTATGTATCCTAAGTCTGATTCAAATTGTCAAAATTATGTTGTGCGTCATATTAGTCCGCTTGTCCCTCCCCCCTAATGATCTTGGGTTCCCTTTCCTGTTATCCACCCAGTCTACACTCGAGTCCTGTCAGCTTTGTCACCCCTGGGAGCCTTCCTTTCCTTCTAATACATGAGTTATCTTTCCCAGTTTGTATTCGCTCGACTACCCCAGGCATTCCCTCGTTATTCTTCCTCTTTTTTCTACACTTGGTTAACCTATCTGATCGTTTTAGTGCCCGGGTCATTATTATTCTAATTTTCTAGATACTTGCTGACCCCCCTAATTTTTTAATACAGCTCTGTACCTTGCTTTCTTCTTGGAAACCCCCTCCCCGGTCCCCCAATAGTGACTTAATCCAAACTTTAGGTGACTTCCTACGCTTCCCCTCACCCATCACCGCTTTTCCTCCCCCCCTTTTTTCGCGGAATAACCACTGCAAAGCGCTAGACACATCTTTACATTCAATTCAGGCTTCTTCCCCCTGACCGGTCTTTTTTTTCTTCACCTAGACATTTTTTTTCCTCTCCCCACTAATTGAACGGCGATTTCTATTTCAGAGCCAGTAGGGTCCTTCGCCCGTATAACCTAGTCCGACGTCTCTCTCACAAAGAGAGTATTCCTACCTCCGAAGTTTGTTTCGGTGGAGAGATTTGCTTATTCCCGACCCACCACTGGTGAGGAATCTGTTTTATTGGATACCTCGGCATCTGGAATCGAGCCCTGTTCACTTGCATTCCGCTCCTTATGAGGAACAAATGCCGGAGTGTGCCTGCCCTCAGATTTCGCCCCTTTGATGCGACACCTTTTATAGTTCCCATTTTTCACACTGACTTTTTCCGTTCCCGCTATTGGGACATCCTTTGCTGCGTATTCGTATGACTTCACAAGTTTCTCCGGCCGAGTGCTTCCCTTGGGGTCTCAAGCCGACTCAGTGTGTTTCTGCCCCGCGCCAGATTGTGCCCCCCCCTAGTTTCGGCACCCCAGTATCTGATGCTTCGTGTATAGCAATGATTTGACTCACTTTACTCCCGGACGTTCCTATTTTTACCCCAGAGATTTCTTAACACCATGTTACACAATTAAGAAACGTCCTTTCCTTCCTCCCTAGATTGCGTCGTATCGCGAACACACTTGGGCCAGTCCCATCAGACTCGGCCTCGGCGAGCGGAGGTAAAACAGTTTCTTCCCAAAGCTGGCATTACTCCGCTGTTTATCTGACTTCTTCTGGTAAGGAGTCACCCAGCTTTCTGTTGTTGTCGCGACGCGCCATTTTTTTTTTCGAGCCTTGAATCGCATACCCTCTCTCCATAAGTCACGCCGGCGGCCGCCCGTCCAAGCGGAGTTGCTGACCATCCTCTTTTCTACTGACTATTTTGAGACAAGTCTCGAACCAAGTCGAGGAAGGCCCCTTCAAACCCACTCCCAGCAATTTGAGCGCCCCGGACCTGTTTCCTCACACTTTTTTTCCCCCCACTCGTAACCACACTTCATTCTTTCATGGCGGTCTTTTCTTGGCGGAGACGACCGATCTGAAATCGACGCGCTTCTCGGACGGAGAGACACCTGTGACACGAGTTTCGCGTTCGATCATTTCAGTTCCGTTGGGATACCCATACGCGATCCGATAACGGTGCCCGTGGGGTACATTTCGGTCCCAAAACCCCCTTCAGCTTTCCTTCAGAGGGAACTCCCCTTCCCCACATTGGCTTTCCTTTCTTCCCCCCAGCCTTTGTGCTAGGGTTTCCCCTGACTGAATGTCAATGATTTGATAAAGTTCCTTGTGCTTAACAGCTGTAGCACCCCTCTCGGACGTATGAGCAAACTCCCTTAACTGTGAGAACTAGCCTTCGGTCTAAGGTCCTGTCGTAAGTCAGACTACCCACCATGCTGTCCAAGCACTGGGCCCGGTCCTCTTGCTCTGCCGCTTTTCGCCAAGAACCCGTGTGTGCAGACAGCATCGGTGGTCTGAGTACTAGCTAAGGCCGACCACCTATTCAGAAGGGTTGTCCCGCCCTCTACGACCACTTTCGTCCCCAACGCGGAGGACAGGAGATGTACCCCTCATCTCTGTTTGACTCCTGGCTCACTGGCCCCATCGCGAAAATTACGCGCTCCCCGGTAAAGAGCTTAGAGGTCGTCCTGCTGCCCAAGCCCTTCCTTCTCTTCTCCCAATGAAGTAAGTGTTATTTCAAGAAGATAATTACACCCCTCCACTTCCACCCCCGAGCGAGTAATTGCAGATACCCCAGTAGAAGATGACCGCTTTAAGTTCTGTCCCAACGGTCTGGCGATCAAACTGGCACCAGGCTAGAAGCCGGCAAAACGGAGGTTTGATACTCTTTTCGTTGCGGAATTTAGGCAGAGTCCACAGTCTTGGTCTTAAGTTGGAAGATACTCATCCCCCGTTATAGCCCAGATTACGTATTTCGAGCACTGTATCGGCAAAGGCCCCGATTCAAGTAGAGCCACCCCCCTAGCCAAATGTGCTTGACCCTTTAGCACTTAGAACTCCCTCTGGTTCAACGGGGAAAATCCCCCTTTTCGGAGTCATTTTCCGTTTTGGTTTTTGGTTCTTGTTTAGCTAATTTAACCCCAACACCGAGAATTTTCCTCTTACCCCATATGAGGTTTCCTTTACCACTTACTACTATCCCCGATAACCACCATCTCCTCCTCCGCAGACCAGAGAGCTTCTCTTAAGTGACAAACCCCTTTTCCCCTATCGCCAACCTTAACTCACTATGTTACTCCACTCTTCTTCTTCCGTTTGACTCCTTAATGAATGACTTTCCCCCTCTCTTCTCCCAGCACGTGACCCTGTTTTTGACTCCCCACCTATAATTTTGAAAAAGTAAAACTCCTACAATAACTAGTTCCTTTTATTCCTTGGTCCCCCTCCCTCCACCATTTTTTCAACGTCAATAGGCTGCCAATGGTCGAATATTCCCCCAACCTCTTTGGCCCGCCTGAGAGAAGCCGTAACGGCGCAACGCACAAAGACTGCTCACCGCGCAGGCGTCTCCGCCTCCCCGCTCTTCTGCCTCCTCCTCCAGACCCCATGGCCCCTGTTCATCAACCTCTCCGCCGACTCCACCCGGAGGCACCGCAACTCCCGACTACTTCGTCCTGGACCGGTGCGCCTTCACGTTGTACAAGTGGTCCGTGCTGTAAATGAGATCGCTGATTGAGACGTGTCCTCACCCCTCCACCCGGCGGCGCAGCCCAAAGCCTGCCGCACTCGTCAACTAGATAACGGCGTTTCTCTGCTCCCACCGAAGCCTCCGACTGACCTGCCTGCACTGCTGGTGCCCGCCACTTCAAGTTGGCTTCTGCAGACACCGTGCACGCTTGGTGTTGAAACCCTTGAGAATTCCGGTGAAGCGAGATTTCCGCTTGAGCATGGCCCCGTCGACCTGACCCGAGCGGCTGAACGGGTAACTCTCCTTTTCCTGTACTCTCTGGGGTTGTTTGGCGAGACGCTCCCTCCTGTGTACCTCTTTTTCGCAACCTCCCCCTTCGCAAATTGTTTACCCCTCCCTTACGAGAGTAACTATAGAGTAAGTTATTGTGCACCAAGCGTTGTTTGATGTCATAACAGCCCCCGGGAATTTTGCCCCGCAGCATGCAGGTTCCACGTTAATCGTCGCTTCTGAGCGCCGCCCTGAACCAATATAGGTTCTCTCTGGTCCGTAGTGAGTTTAGATCCTGTTGTCTGCTCTAGTTGAAAATCCAGCGCTCCCCTTTCCTCAAGGTCAAGACTTTCTAACGTTCCTTGAGCGTCCATTCTGATTTCTGAGTCTGCTTTCCCTCGTCCTATGATCTTATGGAACGTTCCCGGGGTCTTGAGGCGTTGCAAGTAGGGGTGGCTAGGACGTCCCTGCGGTTCTTATATCTTTGGTCCGTTGAATATCATTGCATTCGCTCTCTTGTAGCCACCCCTTTGCGTTCCTGGGCACCCATTTTGCCTTGAAACGGCTGTGGCGGACGGTTTTTAAGTCAGCATTAACCCGTGTTTGGGGGGTAGTTTTTTTCTTTGGTAGACATTATCATTTTTTCTTAAACTCCTCCCCCGTGAAAATGCGTTTTTTTCTCACTGTTCTCTATGTACGTTGAGTCACCGTCGAAGGACCGATTCTGGCGCGATCCATTGTTATCCCTGCGTCTCTCGGGCACGGTTTTTTGGTTAGTCCGATTCATCTCCTGGATGCGGCAAGACCATTTTGTTCTCGGGTTCTACGTGGGCTATTCCGTGGTAAGACACCGCTCTCTAGTGGTGTCCCTCGGCCCTGCAGTTGCCTTGCACGGGTGTGAAAAGGAACAGAACCCCCACCTGAACCAGGACCCCCTTTTTTTTTTGTCCCCCCCGGGACACTCGGGTCTGGGCTCATGCTAGTTGGTTTGGGGCCCTTTCGGTCTTTTTTTGTGTCCTTTCTTTCTTTCCTGCAGTGCCTTTTGAGGCCGAACTTTCCCCGAAATTTGATATTGGTCAGGCATTTTTATTAATCGGCCAAACTGGATAGCCCAAAAGATGGCTCTGAGCCGGCAGAAATCCCCGGCCCGTTATTCAACACCCGGGCCGTTTTTCGACAGCTCCCGTCGTTTCCGGGTTGTAGAAACCCACAAGTTCCGTTGCCCTCAAATTTTGAAGCTTTCCCGAATTCGGCGGTCTGTATTGCTCGACTCGTCTTGGTTGGCCGTGCGGTGTAATTCACTTATATGTCAAATTCAACGGCAGGTCCTTATTTTGCCGGAACACCCGCCTAATGGCTCTGGTTAAGTGATTTCCCCCGATATATAGGATTTACGTGCTGCTTTATGCAACTCTTTTTTCCAGACCGCTTCATCCGGAAACCCCAAAGCGGGGTAACAGGTTCCTCCGAGTGTTCCGAACTGAGATTTTCCCTAAGCCTTCTCTGGAACCTTGTGGCGAACTCGTCCCTCTCCTTTTCAGACCCAAACTCTTGCTTGAAGATAGCCTCCCCTGGGGGAGGACCTTGCGCCAACCTTTCCTTCGACACTCAATATTTCCAGTCGATTCTTTGATAAAACGCATTTTGTTTGGTAGTTGCAGGTCCGGAACCCGGAACTCCTTGGCACGAATTGGTAAAGTTTTCTACCCTTCTGGAGTGTGAGGTATAAGTCTCTCCCCCTGCGTTGGTTGCACAGTTTCACGTCTATTCTTTCCAACCCCCTTTCCTAACAAAGTATTTTCAACCCCAAAAAACGCTCACGCGGTCTTTTGCAGCCCCTGTGATTTTTTATACAACTTTAAAATTGTAAATATTCATGTTTTTGGTTCCTAACTTTGCCCCCCCATTTTCACGACTCAAAGAGACCTTCTTTTTACCGATTCCTGCCCGATCACGTCTCTCCACCTGTCTGTAACCCGATCTAATTTCTAAAGCGGTGTTGATAGTCTTCTCCATGTCCCCTTAAAAATGACCGTCCCTTAAAGTCCCGTGTACCTTGGGTGTTCAGATTTCTCCACCCAGTCGCGGACTGCTTCCCCCCCCCCTGGTGAGGATTTTCCATTTTCGTTGCAGCGACTCTTTTCCGTCTCTGACGATCACAATTCTGGCTTTTGTCAAAGCTGGTGCGGTGCCACGACCCACCTTTCTAGTTTCCCTTCCCTCCGGCTGCGTCCAGATTACGAGGGTATGCCAGTACGGAAACTTGCCCACAAACGCTTTGCCGCTTTAGAGACGAAGCCGAAGCTGGGGCATGCCTACTTAGTTCAACTCACCAATGACCGGGATTCCTTTGCCAGCTTTGCCGCTGGGAGACCTCCTTTTTCTTTTCCTCGACATTTTTTCAAATGTCTTGCGTGGTCTTTGCGGTCCCCCGGGGATTTCGAACAGGAACTGAATCTTGCTTCATACGGCAGGGTTTCTACTTGTTCCACTTTTGGTTCAATGGATAGCGTTTAGTAATTTCCCACATTACTCGTTTGACTACTTGGGTCCGGGAACAACATATCAATTTTTTGTTTGACCTACCACTCTTTTATTCGTACCCAAGAAACGTTTCATAACCGTCTTTCCTTGAATAAAGTCCAACACCCTTTTTCTTCAGTATTTTTAGAACACCCTTTCACGGGTTAATCCCTTTCTCTTCAACTGCATCTTTGAGCCCTTTTTTCATCACTTATGTTCTGCCCGGGCATAAAGACCGGCTTTCATAGCTCCTTTTCTCTTAATTTATAACACCAATATCCCTTCCACCTTTTGTCCAGCTGCTCGTCTTACCGTTTAGAATTCCCCTCCCTTG
>Ga0179593_1736321_pt1 | contig 12594 bp, 14 predicted proteins | sample CZODoug2_1_08_16_FD_185931 | JGI IMG/M metagenome (GOLD analysis project Ga0179593, IMG submission 185931) | Vadose zone soil fungal communities from Angelo Coast Range Reserve, California, USA - CZODoug2_1_08_16fungal (PacBio error correction) | ecosystem: Environmental > Terrestrial > Soil >... | reverse complement strand
ATTCGGTTTCCGGGCGGTTTATCATAGTGCATCCGCTTGAGCCTCTTCCTTTCCCGCCTCCTCGCACGCCGTCTTTCTTTCCCCCTTTTTTTTCTCCTCTGCAACCTTTGCCCTCCCTTTTTTCTAGTTGGTTTAGTTATTTCTTTCTTGTGGCCTTCCTTGGCTTGTCCAGGGAAATTCATTCCCCCTTTGGTTCCTTTTCTTTCTCTGAAGAGCCGGTCTGCCCCCCCCTTTTCCTTTGTGAGACGAGGGAGCTGACTTTTCTTTTTCGCGAGGGAGGTATCGCGCGATGTCCTCTTCCAACCTTTTTCTGGGTCCCGCCAGGCGCTATCCCGTTTTCTTTCTCACCCGTCCTCTCCACCCTTTTTTCCCCCCCTTCTCTCGGCACGGTGAGAGCAAGTTCTGGACGGAGGGAAGATTCGTTTCTTACCTCTTTTCTTTTCAAGAACGTGAGGACTCCTCGTCTTTCTTATCTTCCCAAGCAAACTGCGCGTGCCTCCCTTGAAAGCCAAACGGCGAGAAATAACCTCTCCCCCCTTTTTGGCTTACGAGAACAGGCGGTATAGACGTGTTTTTGATTCTGTTTTTACAACGCTGTGCGGCATGGAAGACCTGTTTTTTTCTTCCCTGGTCGCAGCGTCCCCCGACCCCGCCTCTTTTTTTTTTTTTTTCGGATAGACCTCCTTTCGACGGGGGGGGGCCACCTCGGTTTTTTCCAGCGGCGCCAGGCGATAAAACTGGTTGTTTCCTCCAGTCTGGTTTCGCTGGGCACCCCCCCCGGTTCTTTTCCCTTTCTCCCCCCCCAGTCGGGACCAGATAGCTTTTTTCCTTTTAGCTCGCAGAAGTTGATGCTCTGCGAACTTCTCCCTTTCTGTCCCCCTAAGATGAGACGCGGATGTTTTTCTCTTTTTTCCCCCCCCTTTGGATACGGCTCGGGCCGTCCTCCTCGTTCTTCTCTACGATATGCCTGATTGACTAGTACCTTTTTTTTTGCCCAGAATTGGACAAGCTGGGGATGGAGTCGGTTTGTCCCCCTCCCCTTTACGCCAGAGAAATCTACTCTTTTCCTTCCCCTTTTTCTCTCTTGTCGTGGTTTTGTACATTTTCCGTTTTGCCGTCACAGTGCGTCACTTTCCTTCCTCAATTCTGCGTATTTCTTAAAAAACGGCTTTTAGCCTATCTTATTTTCACCAGAACATGCCCGTTCCCCCCTGTTTTTCCTTTCGCAGATCCCACCTTTTCTTTCTCCCCGTCGTTTTCACTCTTGGATAGATAGGAGGGGTTTCCCCTTTTAGAAGGAGAACCCAGCCTTCTCGTCGATCCCTTCCTTTGTATTAAATCCTGGCGCCGGACTGCTCCTCTTCTTTTGGCCGCCGACCCAAGTGCCCCATTTACCGGCTGACCCCACCAGTTGGAACGGTTTTCGATGATTTCTTTTTTTTGCATTTTTGAAGGATTTGTTACGCCGGTTTTTTTTTTCCTTTGCCTGGTTATCTTTTTTCAATCAGCGATTTCTCCCCTTCGCGCCGCGCCTTTTCTTGTGGAGAACATGTCTCCCTTTTTTTTTTTTCCTCGAGTTGTCCTCCCCAGAATCCCCTGAATCGACCACAGCAAAACGTCTTTTTCTATCCGCATGGTGGAGCCAGTCCTCTCTCCGGTGATCTTTAGGAAGTTTTCTTTTGGTCGGGCACGCGCAGTTTGATGGTATTTTTTTTTCTTCATAAAGTGTAGTTGCGACTCACTTCCTCGTCAGCGCTTTCCCTCCGTCCAGTTCCTAGACCCTTGGTTCTGCGATACACCTGTTTTTTTTCGAACGGTTTTTCGAAGTCCCTTGGTTTTCTATTTTCCGCATACAGTCCAAATGCGGTTCTTTTTTTCGCGCGCCTTCGCTTTTTTCTGCAGACCTTCAGCGCGGCCGTTTTTTTCTTCAAGCGCAGCGTCCAGCCTTTTTCCACTTTCGGCATGATACAGGGCCCAGTTGCCCTTCTTAGGTCCTTCCCTGGGTATCAAGCGCCCCACTTTGCCCCAGCCAAGGCGCCTCCAGGTGCGGTTCCCGTGAACGCGCTAAATGCTCGCTGGGTGGTTTTGTTGCTTTGATCCGCGGATAGAGACTTCCTTTTTTTTTCGAGTGGGCGCGATCTTTTCGGCTTACAGAGGTATTTGTCGTCCCCCCGTTTTTCGCCCTTTTTCCGAACCGGAATGCTTTTTTTTTTTTCCCCCCCCCGCGATGAGCCCGGGTCGGCCCCAGGCACGTTTTCTTTGATAGATTCACAGAAGCAAGGCCGACTCTGAGAGTTTTCCCCCCTCGATTACCTTCCCTACTCGAAAGGTTCCTTGCACAGAAAGCGGCTTTACTACCCCAACCGTTCGAAGATGATCTCTCTTCGCTTAGAGAGTCCCCCAAACTAATGTCATCCTGATGGGGCGTTGCCTTTTTTTAACCGGCAGAACCTCACTCTTTTTTTTCGAAGCTCTTTTCTAGGTTTCTTCCTCCTCGAACGGCGGGAGAATTGATGATTCTCCTCCCGGAAGTCCTTGCCTTCGCTTACGCAGCCTTTTTCCCCAGTCGAGGTCTTTCTTGTCGCCTTTCCGTCGTTATGGTTTTTTTTTCTTCCCCCCTCGCGTCCCCCTCATCACCGACTTTTCATAATGAGAGCGAGAACGAATTTTCCCCGCTTTTAGCGTTTTATCTTCGTCCCCCCTGGGCTCGTTCGGCTTTCCCTTTTTGGGATGGGTTCACGCCGTTAGGTGCTCCCCTTATTGCGACTCTGCAAGCCAAAATTCCCCCCTTTTTGCATTGCACTGCCGGTATTTTTTGCTTTTTTCAGCTGTTCCCGGGGACGTTTTTTTCCTTCTGTTCAATACGCTTTGCCTTCCGCGTTCGGCTCCGGTGCTTCTTACGCCATCGCGGTTCACCCCCCCAACTTTTGCCACGCAGAAATGGATGACTGCGCTCCTTTTCTCGCGCGGCATGCAAAGCGAGAAGACGACGGAGGTCTTCTTTTTCTTCGAATCTTAGTCTGCAAACGCAATCCTCTTTTCTTCCCGCCGCTTTTTCCGTATGGACTTAATGGCGGTCCTTCTTTTCTTCTCCCCTAGGGTAGAGATTATACTTTTTTTTTTGAAAACCGGGAGCTATCTCTTGTTGTGTGGAGAGAGGATCCCTTTTTCAATCGCACTGACACCTCCTGAGAATCTCATAACATCTTTCTCGCACCTTAGGTAAACCCCTCCAACGTACTTTTCCGCTTGCGGGCTTGTTCGCCATTTTTTTTGTGCTGCTTTTGACAGACGAAGATTCCCCTTCTCGCCGGCCGTGCAACCTCCGCATTTGCATTTCGCGATAGTCGCCTTCCCCCCCTTGCGGTTCAAACTGGATATGTGGTCCTTTTGTCTTTCCTTTTTCTATTTTGCGCCTTTTCTCCCCCCCTTCTGACCGCGGAGAGCAATGGTCCCTTCAATTTTCGCACAGAAAGACCTCAGGCCCCTTGTGTTTTACCACCGCCCGTCATTCTTTTTCCCCCCGGTTGGAACGCTTTTGGAGTGCCTTCTTCTTTATACATCGGGGTAACCCCCAATTTTATGGTTCAGCCCCCATGGTGGGCAGCAGAATCGGCTTTCCCCCCCCTGGGCAGGTCTCGCTATATATGATTCCTTCTATACGTTTTTCTCCGAGACGACCCCCTTCTCTGGAGAAGCGTCACCCATCCCTCTCCTCCTGCCGGAGGGTTCCGCGGCTTTTGACAACGACATCCTTCCTTTATTGCTCAGAGTCCAGGACCCCCCCTTTTTCTCCTTAGTCGCGGCACACACCATAGCTGCTTTACTTTTTTTCCTTCTGATTCAAAGCCAATACATCGTCTTCTCGCCACTTTCCTTATCACCAAGCTACTTTTTTTTTGGCGTATCCCTTTTTTCTGCGAGAAAGTGGTCTTCCGAAGCGATTTGGAAATTTTTTTTCCTTTATCTGCTTTCGTAACTGATAACGCTCGAGTACTTTTTTTTCCCCTCCGCGTGTCCTCGTCCCCCTCCCGGCCCTTCATTCAGGTTTTCTCTTTCACGAAGCTCTCATTCGCCCTTCACCTGGTATGGAAGAGAGGATCCGTTAGTCTCTGCCCCCGTCCCCGCGGGGTGTACAAGTTTTCGCTATAATTTCTTTCTGCATTGTAGCGTCTTACCTTACCAGGTTTCGTATTCCGACACAGTTTAAGATTGCGCCTTGGCTTTTCTTTTGTTTGCTCTTACAGGAAATTAATATACCCCTCCCCTGGCCCTGTCTCTGCGGACGTGATTTCACAGGTGAATTTGCTTTTTTTTGATCTTTGAGGCGCCCTTTAGGAAGTATCTCCCTCCCCTCGGATACCTTTGCAACGCTAGAAACCGCCTGTTTAAGCAGGCGTTTCCTTCCCTTCTTGGGTAACTTCGAACCCGTTTCTCCGCCCCCTTCGCTCGGCACGGTGCTTTTTTTTCTCTCTTGGTGAAGGTCTTCTCTTCCCTATCTTTGCCCTTCCGCCCGGACTTAAGCCTTCCTTCCTTTTGAGGACGAACTCGAACTCTATCTAAGACAGATACCCCCCCTCCCCCTTTCCTTGCCGTCCTTATCGCCCTTCAAGCCCTCTCTAAGATCACCGGAATACTGTTTCTTTTTCTTCCTTGCTCTCCTCGACAAGGCACGGCGTGGTCTTTGCCTTGTGAATGGTTGATTCTTTTTTTTTTCTCTGTTACACGCTCGATTTCTCTGGACTAATGGTTCGAACCCCTTTGGGGGAGCGATTGACTTTCCTGAGAATGACCTTCCTTCTTCCCCAGGCCATTGTTTCCTTCTTTCTTAACGCGGGGCCTCCTCACATTCGCCATGGACGTAAATTTTTTTTTTTATCCTCCCCTCTGTTTCAGCGGGATTTTTTCTCTCTTTGGAAATTGGTACTTTGCCCCAGCAGCTAGTGCTCCGGAGACCTTTTTCCCCCAAGAAGCTAGAAGAAGTTGATCGACCCCCACATTCTTCTTTCCTGGTTATAGAGGACATCCCCCCCTGAGGGTGGATCCCTTATGCTAATACTCCCCTAGGAGGCCTTAGACTGGCATTTTGGTGAGTTTCCCCTGGCTTGATTTACAACGCAGCTTTTTTCTCGCAAGGAATGTGACAAATTTTTTTTTTTTGTCCTTTTCTTCCAGTCCCACAACGGAAAATGTCAAAACCCCCTTTTTTCATCCTCTCCGTTGTGGTGTTTTATGTCCTGGTTTGAAATTGTCCCCGGTTTTCGTCACGTGCTCTCCCCAGTTTCCCTGCGTTTTTTCTTAACAAAACGGCCCTTGCTTTTCTCTATGTAGACTCACCCGCCCCGCTTTTCTCCCCTGCGGGATCGCTTCCCTGATGAGCAGAAGACTTTCGTCCTTTTTTTTTGGTGCACTAGAAGAACCATGTCTCTTTTTTTGGCTCGCGGCCATAGTCGATCAACTTTTCCTTGGTCCTTTACCCGCCTTTTAAGGAGAAGCCTCTTTCTTTTTTTTGGCAAGACCCAAGTGAAACATCTTCTTTTTTCTTTTGGTAGTTTTTTTTCCCTTTTTTTTAAGGACATGGTCATCTTTCAGGAGAAGCCATCTCGGTTTCCCCCTTTTCCTTTTCCTAATTCAGGGCATATCCGCCTACTTTTTTTCTTTTCAGTCCTCTCTTTCCTTTTGTGGTCTTCCCCCTCAGACCTAGAGGCCTTCCCTGGAATCCCCCCTTTTTCACAAATGATAGCCCCCCATCCCTTTCTATTACCTTCGGTCGCTGAGGAGCTCCGGTGGCTTTTTTAGTACTTCTCTTTGCTTTAATGGCGATCAGGTCTTTTTTTCCTTTTTTTATCTGTCATTCTTCTAGCTTTCTCCTCCAATTGTCTGTGAGATCTACGAGGAAGTAAGAGACGCTTCGGCTTCCTCGGATAGAGATCCTGTTTGTTTCCCCTTTAAGAGCGCCTTTCGTGCGTCCGGTGTAGAAGTTTTTTTTTTTTCCGGTGAGAGCCGCATGATGTCCCCTTTGCATCTTCCTCAGATCGGAGCCAGCGCTTCCTCCGGGCCGGCAGCCGGTCCCCCTCTCTCTTTTCAGCGCCGCTTTCCCCCTTCCCCTTTTGTAGTGGAGGACATCACGGCCTTTTGCACTTTTTTTTCCTTGTTAGAGAATTTCCGTTTTCCCCCTTTCTGCGGGTCCCAAGCCTTTCCCCCCTCCGTGCTCTCGCCCTTACGAAACAGTTTTTTTTCTTCTTGAGTGGAAAAAGGTTGAAGAGGATAGGTCCCCTTGCGGAGCAATTTTTCTCTTCCGACACTCTGATTACCAGCGGCCTTTTTTTTTTCCCTTTCGTTAAAACCGTCCCCATCCCTTCGTAAACTTTCCTTTTGGTTATGCAAAGAGAGGAGCCCCTTGACTTTTTTCTTTCAGTACGAGCAGATAAGACAGTCCCGCCCCTTTTTCCCTCTCGGCCGGCCGACCTCCTACCCCCACGTTCTCGCAGCCCCCGAGGCACAAGGGAGGATTCTTTCCGCGAGAGGAATGGTCGAAAGATTTCCGCCTTTTCCGCCTCTTTAGTTTGTTCTAATATTCTTTGACCGGCCTTTTTTTTTTTCCCCGCCGCGTCTGCACGCTGGATTTTCTTTCCTCCCCCCCCTCCGCCAGGCAGGGTTTTTCCTCCTTGTCCGAGGCGGCGGGCATAGACGATTACGGCCTTTTTGAACTTCTTCTCGCCTTGACTGTTATGGTAGGCCTTTTCTTTTTCGCCCCCCCTATAGCACCGATCAGTTCTTTTTTGTTTTCATAGAGATCGAGACCGAATCTGCTTTTTTTCTGCTGCCCACCAGGGGACTCGTTCGTCTTCCCCCTTTGGTGTACCGACGTAGTCTCCCTTCTGCTCTAATGCCAAGCCCCCCCCCCCCCGGGGTTGCACGGCGGTATAGATTTTTTCCTTTTTAGTTCGGAAGGATTTTTTTTCCGTGCCTCAAACTTCGAGGCTGCCCGGCATTGCGCTCCTTTTTTTCCGGCCTTCTCCTACGCCCTTCTCGGTTCACAACCCTTTCCCACTAGAGGTTGGACTTTCGACTTCCCTCTTTCCCAAAGTGAGTAAGACGGAGGTCTTTGCACGGTTCTCTTTCTCTTTTTTGCCAAACAAACACCAAACCACACCCTCCCCCCGGCCTCCGCTGGCTCCCCCCCCTTCCTTTTTTCCCCCCGCAGACTGGGGCCTTAATGGCGGGCTTTTCATAGTTTTCTCTTGTGGTGATAGCTTGAAAACCCGGTAATTCTTTCCTCCTTTTTTTCTCTCGATCCGGGGGCAAGCGACGCCCGTAGAAGCGAGAAAGAGGAGGTTTCGTCCTTGGCGCCAGAGAAAAAGGCTGCCGCGAGGCACAATACCCCCCCCTTCCCCCACCCCCCCCCCCACTTTGGTGCCCCCGGCTGGTCCGGCCTGAGCGCGTGCAAAAGACCTCCCTGTTTTTTTTCTCTTAGTCGCGGAGCGCAGTCACTCCCACTTTTCAACCTGGCTTATTTGGGAACGTTTTTTTCGTTAGTTTGCAGCCGTTGGCCTTACTTCCCATGGTTCATTTGTGTAAGCCGAACGCCACCCCGTCATTTTCGACCTGGTGTCTCCCCTTCTATCTACCGCCGTGCCCCTTTTTTCCCCTTCAGGAGAGAAATACAGGTTCTTTTGGTCCTTCCAAACAACCTCTTCTTCCCCCTGGTTTCTCCTTCCCCTGCAGAAACTTTTTTTTTCCGCTCGCATGAGGAACAACCCATTTTTTGAGCGTCTCTTCTCAGGCGTAGACAACTCGACTGGAGAACGCTCACTTTTGTTTCTCGGAGTAATCTTCCCTCTTTCTCCTTTTCTTCCCGAAGCATCAATGAGCCTTTTTTCAGCCACATCGGGATGGGCCATCCTGTTTCCCCCTCCTCTTTTCCCGAGTTAACTTAGGATTCAAAGCCCCCCCTTTTTTTCTTCTTTTCACTTTTTGGTGTGACTTTCCCCCCGACATGGCTCGGTCGCGTGGCGTAATCCCTTTTTTTTTTCGGTTAGATATGTCGAGGAGCGCTTTGCCTTTCCGGCGCTGAAGCGATACCGCTCGAGTCTTTTTTTTTTCCCTGGTGTCAGACTGTCCCGCTCTTTCGTCAATTGCTGGCGAAACCCTTTTCCTTTCTCCCTTTTGCATACCGATGAAGCCGAGGATTTCCCTCGATCCCTCCCTTTTGAGATTTCATCTCTGCAAACCTTTTGCCCAATTATGCGCTTACCCTTTTCCTTTTGCTTTTTCTTGCCGACGATTGCGCCTGGGCTTGGGCCGCCCCCTTTTTTTTTCAGTACTCTCAAGGAAACCGACAAACTTTTCTTGTATGTCACCTCCGGGGGGTGCTGGACGCGGCGCTTGAAGCGTCTCCCCTTTTTTTTTTTTTTACTGGCTCGCCGCGTGGCTCTCTCCGCCGTTTCCCCCCCCTCTCCGCATGGGAACGCAGGCGTCTTTTTCCCTTTGGGGGACTTAGAAACCTTTTTCCCCCGAGGTTGACACCAGATTTCTTTTTCTTTTTCCCTTCCCCGATTCCTCTCTCCCGCTTCGTTTCGGTTCCTCTTCTAAGACAATTGAGGTCTTCCCCTTCTCCAGATACCAAGGCAAAATGCGCCTTTTCCCCTCACCGTCCCCTTGTGAAGTCTTCACCGTACTCACTTCTTCCCTTTCTCCTTGCTCTCCTCGACCAGGCCTGTTATCTCTTGTTGTGGTTATGCATTGGGCCTTCTCTGAGGGACAAGCTCGCCTTTAATCCTTCAACCCAAGGGAAGTCCGGCGTTTTCTTCTGTCGCTGTATGCCCTTAATAGTTTCCCTTTTCCTTTTACGCCGTGCGTAACGCGGGGATTCCCTTCTCATGTTTTAATGGAGGGCTTTTCCCTCTTTTTCCCCCGTTTCAAAGTGGTTTCCTCAATCAGGGAAATGTCTTTTATCAAAGTTCGGATAATAAGTAGGCTTGTTTTTTCCCCCTTCGTGTACCCACTGACGTTCCCCTCCTTGCCTCGAAGACTTTGAGCTCCAAACTTTTGACTCTTCAATACCTGATCTACCGAGGAGGTGACCTTGCTCCCCCTTTTTTCTTCGGCTCTTTCCCGCACCTTTTCAGGTGCTGGTGAGAATACTATATGCTCTTTTTTTTTTAAAACGACGCCGTTGGTTAAGAAATCCTTTTTTTTATGTCGTTTTTAAATGGACGTCAAAACGACCCCCAGGACATCTCTTTCTTTTCTCCCTCCTACATAAGTTGTTGTTGTTTTCCTTTTTCTTGTAGCTTGGTTTGAATTGTAGGTTTTGCTGGCGCCTGGCCTGCCCTCTTTTCCCCCCTCTCTTTTCAACTCTGAGTTATTTCTCCCCCCTTTTTTTCCCCCTCGTCAAGCCGAGCATCTCTTGCCCTTCCGGGCCAGCCGATCACAATGTTCTTTCTCTTTCCGGTGTCACCTCCTCGGCCTAGTCTTTTGCCCTCCTGAGCAACCAGGGAGAATTCTTCTGCCATTCTTTTCAATCGACTCTTCATTAAAATTCTGGCCTCCGGAATCCTCCAGCTGAGGTACCGATGGTTTCCTCCCCTCCCTGGCTTCCAGAGACACCTTTTTTCCCCTTTTTTCGATGATAAGCGGCGCCATCAAGTTTTCCCTTTTTTCTGAACGCCCCAAGCTTTTCGTCGGAAAAAAGTGGAAGTCCTTTTATACCGCGCAGGAGAAATGAGCGTTTCTTTCCTCCTTTTTTGTGTCACCCCCCTTTCTTTCCGAAATAGAGAGTGTTTCTCCTCCCCCCCTAATCCCCCTCTGCCCTCGCCCAAACCCCCTTCTTGGCGAGGAGAGCCGCAATTCTCTGTGCTTCTTCTCATCCAGTTGGCTTTCATTGCGATCCTCTCCCTCTTTTGCTTGGTATTTCTTTTTCCTAGCTCTCCTTTTTTCCCTCAATGTCATGTGAGATTTTCTAGTACGCGCAGAAGAGCTATCGGACCCCTGCCTCTCTATTCCACTGTGTGGTCCTGACGCCACCCTCTTCCCTTTTCTGCGAACGAACGTTTTAGTCCCCGCCGAGAGATTTTTCCCCTTTTTTTCTGTTTTTCCCCTCCTTCGTTTCCTTCTAGCGTGGCGCGAGCGATCTGTCTCCCTCTTTTTCATCGGCGGCAGGAGACTTTTTCGCCTCTTCCCCCAGTCCTGTCTTCGTCATCACGGCTCGGCCATGCTTACAGGGCCCGTTTTTTTTTCTTTTTTTTTTTCTGGGATAGCGCCAACCAGTTCTCTGCTCTCCCCTTTCCATCAGGACCCGGGAAAGGGAACGCGCTCTTTTTTTTTTTTTCTTCTAGAGAATCGTGACCCGGCCCTCTTTCGTGTGTGAGCGCGTACGATCTCGTTCCTTTCGCTTCCATTGCAGTAAAAAAGGCGTTTTTTCTGCCTAGATGCCCCCGGAGAAAGCGGCTGGCGGGCCCCCCCTTCTTTTTTTTTTTGCGCTTCGACTCCTTCCTCGATCCCCTTCGATGCGTGAGTGTTCAAAGATTTTTTCTCCCGGGCTCCACGTGTCTCGCAGCACGCGGCTCTTCGCACCTCTTTCTCTCCTCTGAGGTTTTACCTTTCGAGAGAGTCACCAACCTCTTTTTTTTTTCCTCCGGTAGTTGGTAGGGGAGTTGACTTAGACCTTCTCTCTGGTTGACGCGAGCTGCACGCAGGATTCCCTTCTCTCCCCATCGCCAGGCCTTTTCTTTATATTCCTTGTCCTACGTGGTGTGCATCCGCCGCTTACGTTTTTTTTTTTAAAGATTGTGACGCGTTAGACAGGCCTTCTGAATTTCTCCTTTTTCCAACCGATAGAAACGATCAGCTTTTTCTTCTCGCATAGCTCCCTATACGTTGATGCCGCCGCTGCAGGCTGCCCCTTTTATTCTCCTTTTGGGATTACCGCAGTAGGCGTCCCCTTTGCTTTTTCTACTTCAGCCAAAAGCGTCCACCGGGTTGCACTTCTTCCCGCTCTTGGCGGTGGAGAGCAAGGTTCGTTTTCCTCTTCCCTTTTGTTGGTCTCGTTTCCCCCCCAGTGGATTCCGCGGTCGGCTCCGTTTGAATTTTTTCCTTCCCTCATAGCGGTTCACCACCCCCATCTTCCGGTTGACTTTTTTCCCTTTTCCGAGAACTTAGAGAGGAATGTTTTCTTCTTTTTCCGATTGGACCTTAGTATGCAAACCCACTTTTGCGAAACAAGCCCTCTCTTTCAGTACTTGGTTTCCTTTATGGAGGAATGTTGCTACTTTTTCCCTTTCTTTTAATAGTGGCTGGTAATTCCCCCTTTTTCCCCCCCTTCTTGTTGTTTGTGAGATCCGGTTTTCAAGCTCTTCCTTCTCTTGAGGAGTAGCACTTATTATACCCCCCATTTTAGGCCCCATTACTGAGTTGCCTTTTTTACTTTCTCGGGATTGCGTTGCAGGAAGAAGATTCTTCCCATACCTTCCTAAGCTTATTGAGCTAGTAGAGCGCTCAGCCCCTTTTTCCCCTTGGATATGTGGGGCCCTGGTTCTATGGCGCTGTTGAGAAGTGGCCCCTTTTGACCGCGGAGCGAATGGCATGGTCCTCTTCCACCTCCTCCCCGGCCACCGTTAAGTATTCCGAACCCTTGTTCCCCCCCTCCAATCTCTATCCCTCCCACGGTGGAAACGATTTTTTCTTTCCATCAAGTGGGATAAATCTTCCCACCCCCCCTTCGATAACGATCAAATGGTGGGGAGCCGTCTTTTTTTTCGGAGGAGGTGCGCGCCTCCTTCCCCCCCCGCTTATAGGTGCGCCTCCTTTTTTTTTTTCTCATCCTGCGCGACCATACGTAGCTGTGTTTTTTTCCTGTTTTTTGGAGAGCCAGCGTCCGGACCATATCGTATACGGACCTCTCCGGCCGGCCTCTTTTTCCGTATCCCTTGGGCCATCCTGATTGCCGCGCGGAGGCCCCCCCTTGCTTTAAAGAATAGGATGAAAAAGACCCCTCCTTTTATCACAGGTGGAATCTATCGGACCAATTTTTCCCCCTGTCAGGTCGCGTGGCTCCTCCCTTTTCTTCTCCTTTTCTCCACGGTTCAGATATGTTTCTCTTTCGCGGCGCATCGCGGATGAATTTATCCCCTCGCTCTCCGTGTTTGTTGCGAAAGCCAGCGTGCTCCTCTTTCTCATTACGGTCTTCTCCAAGGCGGCCCTCTCCCTGCCAGGCATCGCGCTGAATCTCTTTTTTTCCCTTTGAGCGCTAGCGAAACTCTTTTGGCTTTTTTCTCTGCAAACCTTTCCTTCCTTTCCCCTCCCGGTGTTTCTTCATTTCGCCCCCCTAATCCGCAGAGTGAGAATGGGCTTGTTTTCAGTTCTCCACGGGAACATTCATGTTTCTTTATCCTTCCTCTTCTGGCCTTAAAAGAAAAGGACTTTCTTTTTTTTTTTTTTCCTCCCTCTCGAACAGGGCTGTGCCGCCGGCCTCTCCCTTTTTCTCTCCCGCGATGATACTCTTTTTTTCAACAATCTCCGCTGGGACAGCAGGAGTCTCTGCGCTTTTCCTTCCAACCTTTTTCGCCGGCAACCTTTTTTTTTTTCACGGTG
>Ga0179593_1681171_pt1 | contig 12594 bp, 16 predicted proteins | sample CZODoug2_1_08_16_FD_185931 | JGI IMG/M metagenome (GOLD analysis project Ga0179593, IMG submission 185931) | Vadose zone soil fungal communities from Angelo Coast Range Reserve, California, USA - CZODoug2_1_08_16fungal (PacBio error correction) | ecosystem: Environmental > Terrestrial > Soil >... | reverse complement strand
GTTTCGCCTGCTTGCGGCCATCTCTTGCACTTTCCTTGCCAAAGGGCCCTCCCTCTCATAAAAAACCGCGTGGCGTCTGGACGCCCTTTTTCCGGCCGCGAAAATGAATTGGGCTTTCTTATGGGCACCCCTTTCCTTCTTTTTGCCATATGTTAAGGTATACTTTCACTTTCTTCCCGGCAACAGACGCTCGTCCTTCGTCTTCTTTCGTCGCCCCCCCCTTTCTTTGTTTCCCCTGCAAAGGGAAGGAGTTCCCCTCTTTTCTTTTTCTTTTTTTTTTTTTTTCACCCAGAATGACTCGTTCAGCCGCATATGAAATTTCACCCCTGATGGGAGATAGGCCTCCCTTCCAACCAAAAAAAAAAAAACCAAAACCGTCGGCGGATAAGCGGCAGTTCCCCCCTCCCTTTCCCCTGAGGAAATCCCACATCTTTTCCCTTTCGTGGACCCGGGTGCGCTGCTTCCTTTCCTTAGCAGCAGCTGAACTGTTCTTCTTTTCTTTTTTCCTCTTGGAGTACCTCCTGCTCTTTTTTTGATCAGGGCGAAAGTTTCTTTTTCCGCGCCGTGATTCCAGCTTGGGTCGTTTTTCTCTCCCCCCGCCCCATGTTGACGACGACCCCCCTTTCCCCCTTTTGGGCTCTGCCATGACGTTGTCCAGCGAATTAACCCCTTTCGCGTTCCTTGATCTACACGATGTTTTTTCTTCTTTGGAGGGGCTTTTGCCCCTTTTCTCCCCCGTGGCCCGGCCGGGACCGTGTTTTCCGTTCAAGGTAATGTTCAGATGTCCTTTTTTTTTTGATTTGAGGACCCTTTTTTTTTCCTTGCTTTTCTCTCTTCGTCGAAGAGTTTTTCTTCGACGCGGGTCGGGCCTTTTTCTCCCCCCTTCCTTTTCCCTTTTCGATAAGGGACCGTCCGAAATAATGGGTTTCGATACCGTTTGGGACGCGCCCCGCGTTGGTGGGCTGGCCCCTTTAGTGTTTGCTTTTTGTTTTTACACCCTTTTCCTCCGAAACTTCGGGTAGGCCTGCCGCACCTCTTTTTGCGAACTTGTCCTTCCCTGGCGGGGAGATGACGAGACACGTTTCGCCGTGTTTCCCCAAAAACTAAGGAATCGGAGGAAGATCTTCTGAAGCGTCATCTCGTCGGGAAGCCCCCTTCCCTGCGGAGTACCACGCGGATTCTGGTTTTGATGGAATACATTCTTTTCTTTTCTCGTTCGACGGATGTAGCTTGACCCTTCTTTTTCCTTCGGAGATAATTACCAGTGGGTCTTCCCACCGGACGGGACTTGACCCACTTTTTTTACGTTTGTGAAGAAATTTCAAAATGGGCTTCTTACCGGTAGAAGACTTATCTTGTCGGAAGTTCCTTATCGAAGCTCCCCAGAAGTGAGACCCGGGGGGCTTACAAGATCTCCTTGGTCCCGCCTTTTTTTACCGGCGACCCCCCCTTTCTTTTCATGAATCACTCGATCTCCGCTCCCCGGGGGAGGGATTTGTTGCCCCCCCCTCTTCCTCACGAAAAAAGGAACAGGGAGATCGTGGTAAAAGAAAGGGACTCACGGGGGGGGTCCGTTTAAGCGGTGAAGAGCCCTTTCCTGCAAAGAGAGAACCTGGGTCTGCCCAATGGCCTTTTTCCTGTAATTTCTTAGGGGACGACCTCTTTTCCCTCCCCCCCCGATGGTCAGGGAATTTCCCCGTGTTTTGTCGCTCTTTGTGTTGATGGTCGGGTCCCCGTTGCCTTTCTTGAGGAAGATGTTTTTTTTTTTTCTGCCAGGATAGTTTTCCCCCCCCTCTTTACCGGAATCGGGCGAACCTTTTCCCTCTTTCCGAGGTTGTTCCCCCTTTTTTGTCCATAAGGAGACAGAGACCTTAGGAGTTCCTTTTCCTCGGGCTGGCACGGTGGTGTCTTTTTCTGGGGCCGGCTTCCGCCCCCCCCCCTCCTCGCCCCAGGCTAGGTTGGGCCCTTGCCCATCGTTTTCTCTGAGCGTGGGCGACGGTAACACCTTGCCGTCCCTTTTTTAAGAACACCCGTTTCCCTTTCCCAGGGCGGGGGAAGAGTGGGGGGGGGGAGGCTCTTTTCTCGAGGTCATGGTTCGGGACTTCCTCCCTGCGGTGGTGGTGTGCAAAGTGCTTCCCCTCCCCCTTTTGAAAAGAAAACAGAAAGACTTCTTTTCCCCTTCTTCTTTTCCTTTTCTTTTTTTTGTTGTGAGGGAGAGGATTTCTGAGCCTCTTTCTTTTTCCAATGGCAGGTTTCCCCCCTCCTTGCATTGCACACCCTAGTGATGGAATTAAGACCCACCCCCTTTTCAGGACAAAAAAAGAGTCCCCGGCTGTCTTTTTGTTTCCCCCCCCCCCCCTTTCCAAGAGAAGGTGTTTTTTTCCCCCCCCCCGCTCATCTTAGCGGAACCCACGATTTTTTGGCCAAACTAGATGTTTCTTTTCCCCGGAGGAGAAGGACCCCACCCACCTGAAAAAAGGAAGGGCCTCTTTCCCTTCAGCTCTAATTGGGTCTCTTTTCCTCCACACTTCTGTAGGCAGTGCAGGTTCCCTATTACTTGTTTCCAGGGGGAGACCTCTTGTTTCCCCATCTGGGCAGGACACACGCCCCAATCCCTTTTTCCTGGGAAAACGACAATTCCTCCCCCGAAACGGGAAAGGCTGACCAGCGGCTTACCCTTTCTTTTTCCGTCCACTAGGAATTTCCCTTTTTTCCTCCCTGTTCTCTTCGGTGCTTGATGCTCTTCAACGCAAGTCGCTCATCCTCCTTCTTTTTCCCTTCGGTGAAACAAATTCCCCCCCCTCCTCATATTTTCTGGCGTGCCATACATAACCCATGTGGATAGGAGTGATTCCCCCCCCCCTCCTTTTCAAAGGTTAAGCAGAAAACACCGGTCTTCTCCTGCTTGTGCAAAATTAAGGAGGTTCTTCCTTTTTCTTTTCTCCTTCGCTAACGCCGGAATTTTCGGACTTGCCTTTGGAGAAAGGCCCTTTCCCGGAGGCAAACGTTATCCTTAAAACTTTCCCCGTTAAGTGGACAGTCCCCCCCTGTCAAGGAGGGAGAACGCCCGCGCCGACTTGCAGAAGCTCCCCCTGAAACGCCCTCCCCCTCCCCCGGACAACGATCCGCGTGGCTTTTTCCGGCCGCGCTCCTTTAAAAAGCGCTTCATGTTAAGATAGTTTTTCGGTGTTGTAGATTTACTTTTTTTCCCCCCCCCCCCGGTTGATAGTAATCTCCCGGTTCACCCCCTGGCCGCACCTTCCCGACCCCGAACAAGGTGTCTCGTCGCGGGGTTTTCCTCAAGAAGCACACGCCCGTTTCTCTCCCTTCTTTTTTCCGCCCTAAGGAGCTTTCTTCTGGGGAAATTAGAATTTTCCTTTTGATGCTCATCGACTCGGACGGCAATGGGCCGAACCTTTTTTTTCCCCTTCCGAAGAGACCCCCCCTTCCCCAAAGAAGGTAAACAGCACTTGTCCCCCCCCCCCGGCCAAAGGGGGTTACATCTGGGACCTTCTTAAGAACGTTCCGGCCGGGCCTTTCCAAAAAGGGCCTTTGCCCCCCCGCTTCCTTTCTTTTTTTTTTTCCCTGAGGAGATTCAATGATCCCCCTCCTTTCTACGCCAACGTTTCATGAGATCCCTGCGTGTTTTTGGTGAAGGGCGTCCGTCAACAGGGGCGTCGGCCCTCCCTCCAAGCTGAATACAAAACCTTCTCTTTTCATGGCGCTGATCACCGGCCATTCTTTCCTGCACTTCCCCCGGATCTGCACAGTGTTCCCCTCCGGAAAAGGCATTCCTCTTTTTGTACACGCTGCGCGGGCGGACCGGATGTGGGCCTGTTAGCAGTTCCTCCTACCCTTTTCTTTGATTCGCGCTTTGTGCTCCTCCTTCGAGGCCTATTCCCTTCCCCCCCTTCACCGCAAAACTTACAACCTTCGGTGACTTTCATTTTTTTTCCCCCTCCCTTTGGACTCCATCGACCGGAGCCACAGTCTTGCAAATCACCTTTCCTTTTTTTTCCCCCCCCTACGACGAAAGGACGATCTCTGTTGCGGGAGCTTGTCCAGACCTCCGTTGCAAGAAGGGCAAATGGTCCACAAGGCAATACCCCGTTTTTTTTTTTCGCGAGGCTGACACCCGTTTCTTTCCCCCCCCGCCCGCACGCGGTTTTGACCGCCCTGTTCGTTTTCTTCCCCCCTTTTTTGATTCCCGGTCCACGTGGCGAAACTGCCAGGCTACAGACGGTCAAGTTGGGGTACGACTTTCCCCACATGAATGATATATAGTTCCTCCTCTCCCTTTTTTTTTTCTGAGAATGCAATGTTGTTGATGTTTCCCAGATGTACTTTTTCTTCCCTCCTTCGTGCGCAATATAACGAAGGTTCTCTCTCCCCTTGCGTTAAACAGGAGTGAGGGCGGGCCGCACTGTGCCCTCCCCTCCCCCCTTGTTCACTTGGGATCTTATTTTCCTTTTTTCCCCCCTTTCTCGTTCAGTTATCCTTGAACGGTCAAAGCCACTTTGCCCTTCTCCCTCTTCTTTCTGTTCGTTCGTCGGCCGAGGTGACCTCCCTTTTCCCTTGGGCCGGCGATTGGGAGTTTCCCCGTCGATCTCGTGTTTTTTCTTTCCCCCCTGCCGAGGTGAAGTGCCTTTTTTTGGCTTTCTTCGGATAGGCACGGCGGATTTATTACCGCGGCATCTCTTACAACAAAGCCGGGTCGGGGCCCTTCCGGTCAAGCCGGCCCTTTCTTTCGCCGATCGGGAATTTTGACTTAGAGCAGCTTGACTTTTCCGGAAATTGAGGGACATTGCTTTCCCCCCTCTGGCCGGTGATAAGGCTGCAGGTCCCGTTCCCCCCCTCCGTTGATCAGATTGGGCGTCTCGTTTTTTCGTCGCCGGAAGACAATGTTGACGAAGCCTTTTCTCTGCAATGACGTTGGCTTTTCTCCTACCCAGCGGTATTGATTCCTCCGCGGTAGCGACTCTTCTTTTCCCAAAGGGCCCCCTTTTTTTTTTCCGTGTCTTCTCAGAAAGTAGGCATGGTCAGATTTTCCCCCTTTGTGTTTAGTGGGCGCCCCCTTTTTTCCTTCGTGGTTCGGGACGAGGGTAGCTCAACTTTTCTTTGCCGTAAGACTCGATGAGAATAAACGTTCGTATAATTCTCTCCCCCCCCTCCCCTTTTCATGGGTGAAGGATACCGTCCTCTTCCCGCGTTCGGTGCGCTTTACGGAGTGTGCTTCTTTCCTCGACGAGCACCCTTGTTAAGGGTCGGGTAGGCCTTGCAGAATTTTTTTCTCCCTTCCCCGGTAGATGACGAGCACCGTGTCTCCCCTTTTTTTTTTCCCTCCGGAGGCAAGCCGATCTTTTTTTCTTCATGAAGAGGCTTCCTTTTTCTTCCCCTCCCTCCTTCCCGGGCCGAAGATTGAGCGCTTTTCTTCTCTTTTTCGGATTGGATTTCTTTTCTTTATAGTAGAAAAATTGACCCCTTCCCCCCCCTTCTCGTCGGAGATCCTTTTTCTTGCGACCAAGAAGGACTTGAACTCCCCCTTTTCCTTTGAGAAGGGACTTTTCTTTTTTTTGGTCGCCACGATGAGTGCCTGATGCCGTTCTCCCTCGACGAGAACGCCTCCAAGGAGGAGGAAAACACCCTTGCGCCCGGGGGTGCGCGAAACTCGAGTACTTCTTCCCCTCATATCAATAGACCTGGTTACTTTCCCTTGAAGTGGGAGATTTCCTGGCACGCAGGGTTTTCAGAGATGGAGAGCTTTGCCGTTGAAGATTCCCTCTCCCCCGAGGTCTGCCCAAGCCCCCCCCTTCCCTCTTCCGAAAAAAAATCGACGCTGGTTCAAGGCTTCCGTTTTTGTTCGCCGGACTATGTTTTTCTGGAGTCGGTCAACGTTGGGTTCTCTTTTGTGTGTCATGCCATCTCTTTTTCCCCCCCCTTTTTAATCGTGCGGAAATGAAACGGCGCTCAGAGGTTCTCTCTTCCTAGGAGAGCGACCTTTTTCTCTCTTTCCTTTCATGTGTGAAGGTGGCATGTGGCAGATCGCTCCCCCCCCCCCCTCTAGGTTGGCCAGGTGCCCCTTCCCTTTTTTGCTCGTGGCGACGGTTGAAACACCTGAATTTTTTTTTCCTAACAACGGGTAAGAGTTTCCCCTCTTTCTCCTCTGGCGAGGGGAGTCTGGGGTTTTCTTCAGCCATAGCTTTTTTTTTTCCTTTCCCCGGTTACCGCATGGAACCTACACCAGCCTTCCCCCTTCCTCCGTTGGGGGGGTTTCGCTTTTTTTTTTTGAAGATGGAGTGGGAGGGGGGAAATTGCCGGTTTTTCCCCGGTAAGGGCCTTTGCACACCCCCCCCCCCCCCTAGGGCTGACTTCCGACCAACCAGACTTTCCTGCCCCCCAAAAAACATTTTTTTCTTCCCGGTGTTCGGTAACCCCATGACAGCGGTCTGTTCAACCTTCCTTTTCGGCCGGAAAACCCACTTTCCCCCACCTAAGGGATTTTCAACCGGCGGGTCCCCCCCTTCCACCGGCCCCCCCCCCCTTTTTCCCAGTCTCCACCTGGCAGATCTTAAGTTTGCTCCCTCGCCCTGCGCACCGGGACACCTCTGCTCTTTCCCCGATTCCGGGAAAGGCGCACCTGGCGGACACAAGGCCCAAAATCTCACCCCCCTCCCCAGTTTTCCCCCACAAGTCGCGATTTTTCAAGGCTGACCAAGCGGCTCCCCCCCCCTCTTTTTTTTCTGGTCGTCCCCTAGAATTCAACTGGTGTTTCCTTGGGTTCACCCTTTTTTTTTTTCTTCCCAAGTTCCTTCTGAAAAAAAAATTGAGTGGCCCCTTCTTTCGAAAAGAGACTTTTTCCCCCTGTTAATTTTATCTGGGCGTTTTTCCCCCTTTGGGGTTCGAGGTAGATCCTTGTGATTCAGTTTCCTTTTCACAATCGAGGAGAATCAATTTTTCCAACTGGGGCCTCTTCCTTTTGCATCCTCTTTTTCCCCTCGCGGGAGATACTTCCTTCGGAGACATTCCCTCTTTAAAAGGACGCCATTCCCGTGTGGGCGAAAAAGCCCAAGAGGCAGTCCTTTTGGGACTTTTCCTTTTTTACGCAATGTAAAGGAGGCGACTTCCCCGAAGGACCTTCTCCCCACCGACCCTTTCGTAAGAAGAAAACTCACGAATAAGAGGGCGCCCAAGAGGAATCCTGAAAATTTCCCCCCCTCTCGATGGAGAGAGATCGCTTTCCTTCCCCTCGTCTCGAGGGTTGATCGGATGGTGTTTTTCTCTCCCACCCAAGGGAGGGTACAACTCCCCCCCCCCGTAAAGGGACCCGGGGGCGCGGCAAAGGGTTTTCCTTGCTTCCCGTGCCTAACCGACACACGTAACCAGGGCTCTTTCCTCTTTTATCAAGTGAAAAGAACAATCCGTTTTCCCTTTCTCCTCTCGAGGACCTCTTCCACCCAGGAGGAGGCGATTTGGCGTTTCTTTAAGTGCTTCTCCTTCTTCAGGGCCGACCCGCGTTCCAAGGCACGCTTTTTCCGCTCAAAGAAAACCCCCCCCCAACTGTCCTTTTCCCAAAGACAACGGTTTCCCAAAGGAAATATGACATTCCTACTCCCTCACCTAGTTTGTCCCTTCCCCAAAGCCTTTGCCCTCCGCTACCGCGAGAGGCGTTTCTCTTTTCAAGGGGGACGCCCTTTTCCTTTCGGGCTACGCCAACGTCATGCACTGATTCCCTGTTTCCGGTCGTCGTCCAACTTTTAGTCAGGAGGAAGAGAAAAGAGGAACCCCCACAGGGAGATCCCACCTTCCTCCTTTTCTCCCCAGGACAAGAACATCCTGGTAAACGCAAAGGCCCGCAAGTTATCTTTCCCCTTCCAAGAATGAGATAAGTGCCCCCGCGCATTTCTTTCCCCCCCGCTGGAGAGGGCGATACTTTTTTTTTTTCTGATTCGAATTTTCTGCGTTCCCCCCCTCCTCACTTCCGACGTCCCTCTCCTCCCCGTTTCGACGGAACCGTGCAACTTCACCCGTCCCCCTCTGCAGTAGGTTTTTTGATAGAAACGTGTCCTTCCCTTCTCCCCGAAAGTGGCGCGGGCCCATTCTACTTTTCCTGAACGACGACTCCTTCCCGTTCTCTTTTGGCTGGGCTTCCGTTCAAGGGGAAGAACTTCCCCCATCCCTTCCCCCCGAAGGGGCACTTTTCCCAATTAAATGAAGCCCAAGTTCAAGGTGGGCGCTTATTTTCCTTCCTAAGCAAGAGTTTCTACCCTCCCTTTCATTCTGCCTGCGTGGAGAGGATGCAAGTCCAGTTTTTTCCCCCCGGGAGTACAGAAGGTCAAGCTGTCCATCCCCATGAGAGAGAGGGGCAGACCTCCTTTTTTTTCCTCTTTTTTTCTGCAATTTGTGTTGCTGTTACAAGATGGACTTTCTGTACGGCAGGCAGTTTCCCCCCTTTCCTTTGCAGATGCGGGCACAAGCCCGACCCTTCGTTGCTCCCCTTTTCTGCCACCTTGTGTGAAACGGGGTTGTTAGCAGTCTTTCCTTTTTTCCCTTGTTGACAGTTGACTCTTTTGGCCCTCTCTTCAAAAAGCACCCGCGCCAAGCACCCACCCTTTTCTTAGTAGTAGTAGAAGATTCTTTCCATGCCACACGGGGGGGGGGGAAGGTCGATGGAGTCACCCCCCCCCCCCTAATGGAGAGGTAGACAGAATTTTCCTCCTGCTTGGGCGATAGGGGACCGCGGGGAATTTCGTTCCTTTCCGGGGGGAGATCTTTCAAGCCGGTCGAGGGAACTCCCCCCACTTTTCTTTTCTTGACCCCAGGGTCTCTCTCTTTTCTTTTTTTTCGGCGCAGCTTGAACTGTGGCGACTTTTTTCTTCCCCCTCCGGCTTTCTGGCCGTTTTCCTTTTTTCCCGGGTCGTGAACCGGGCGGCCGTTTTTCGTCTCTTTCTTTTTTCCCGCCCATGTGACGACGTACATTCACACCCTCTTTTTGCGTAGACGAATTTCCTTCCCTCTTCCTCCGTAGCGCTGATTGAGGAGGGGCAAAGGACTTTATGGTAGGAACCTTCCCCTTTCCCTCAGTGAAGTAGTACATGTCAGATGTCCTTGTTTCCGATGCGGAACTTCTTCCTTTCTCGGTAGCTTACTGCCCTTTTCTAGTCGATGAGTCCTTTCCCCCTTTTTTTCCGGCAAATCGCCGCCCTTCCTGGGGTTTTCCGGAGGAGACCCGTTCGTTTTTTTTTCAAACGGGAGTGGTGCTTGCTTGATTTTTCCTCCCTTCCTGAGCCCGGTTACTTTTTCTTTTTTTTTTTTTTCAGCACATTGAACTTTGCGGCCCTGGTTCCTTCTAAACGTGTCTTTTTTTTTCGGAAAACACCTCCGCCCCCCCCCCCCCCCCCTCCCTCCCTCTTAAGAGTATTAATGAACTCCCTTTTTTCTCTGGCCGAACGGAAGAAAAGCTGACTCTTCTTCCCTTTTGTCTGTCTTTCTTGGACGGCGGGCGTTCTCGTCGAACTTCTTTTTCCTCTGGAGGCGCTCCTTTCTTTTTTTGCGTTACCACGGAAGGACTTGGACCACTTATTTCCCCCCTTTCCTTTTTCCCTTTTTACGGTAGAAAAGATGACTTTCGTCCCTCTTCTTTACCTGAAGCGCCGAGGCAAAGGCGGATGTCCCCCTTCTGGGCCCGTGTTGTACGGCGCCCTTTTCTCGGGATTAATGCTGAACTTTCCTTTTTCTCCTTCCCCACCGCCAGATAAAGAACTGGACCTTTTGTCCCTTTCCTTGTCCCCGTGAAGGCACGAAGGGTTTTTCCGCTGAATGAGCGCTCGTTTCCCCTCCCCCCCCCCTCCAGAGAAAAACGAGGTCTGTGCCCCCCCCCTTCCCCCCCCTTTTTTAACCAGCTCAGAAACACAAAATCGCCCCGCTGGTCAGGCCTTTCCCCGTGTGTAGAGAATATTGTGTGTTCTTTGATTCCTTTCTTTCTTTGGCGGTGAGAATTGGGGAGTGTGTACGGCCCAGATTTAGGGTTTTTTTTTGTTTTCCCCTTCCCTTGGACATAGGAGGAAATGTCAAAACCCTTTTTAGGTGTCAGGTGAGAAGTCGCGGCATAGGTCTGCTTTTTCTTTTTCTTTTCGAGGAAGACGGCAGGTGTTCCTTTTTCCATGTGGCGGCCCCTCCGCCCTGTCTTTCCCCTTTTTCCCCCCGGTGCAATCGTGGGTTCACGGCCGCATCTTCTCCCCCCCCCCCCTGCCTGCTGTCATGTGGTTACGACAACCTGGGGTAACCCCTTTTTTTCCTTCTTTTGTTGGGCGGGGCGCTTCTCTTTTGGTTGTCGGAAGTTCCCATTTTTTTTTGTGGCAACCTTTTCCCCCCCACCCGGACACCAGCTCAGATCTCTCTTCTTCTCTTTGGGGTGGTTTGTGGTTGAGAGAGATCTGAGCTTTTTCGTTCCCCCTTTTTTTTTGTACACGGTAAACGCCTTTGCTCTTTCTTTTCCCTTTTTTTCCCCGGGAACAAACCCAGACCTCTCTTCCCCCTTTCCCGCCCCAACACACAGGGAGTTCCCCGCTGGGACGATCACTTTTCTTCCCCCCCCTTCCCCCCCCTGTCGTGACCACGTAATCTTCAGCGGAAACCACGGATGGAAAGTGGCACAAAACCTACTTTCCCACCCTGCGAAGCACGGGAAACTTCACAACTGCCCCCCCATGAAAACGCCCTTCCCCCTCCCTGTCGCTGCTCCTTATGCCGCGCTTTTCCACCCCCTCTGATAGGCTTTGCAGGGTCGCCGTATTCCAACTGTTCCCCCCGATTGTGCAAAACTTCTCTTTCCTTCCCCCCGCCCACCCAATCTACACCGCAGGACCCGTCCCCTCCTCCCCACCATTAGGTCGCTTCCAATGGCTGACCAGTCGGAGATTTTGGTTTTCTTGAGGCTGCTCCCTTTTTCCTTGGGGAGCATCCTTCTCCTGTGCTTGATTTGCCTTCACGCAATTTTTCTCTCTCTGGAGGAGGAAAACACCCCTTCTTCCCATCCCGCGCAACGTCAGGGCGGGTTTTCCTTCCCTCCCCCAGGTCAGAGGAGGTTTTTTCGAATCGAGTGATTCCCTTTAATCGGCGGCTCAGGTTCGCCCCCCCGGGAGCTCCCGCTTCCTTGTGCATCCGCGTGTTCCTTCTTCCTGCGCGGGAAGACGGCCTCTTTCATCCATCGTGGGAGACCGTCCCCTTCGAAATTGTCCCGTGCGGCCACGTCAAAAAGTTCTTGGGGTTCCCCCGTAGTGGTAAGACTGTACACCCTCCCCTGCAAGCCTGACTTCCCCTTTTCTTTTTTTTCTACGAGAAACTCCCCCTACCTCCCCCCCCCCCCCGTATCAGCGTTGGCAAACCCTTCTTCGGCCAGGGTTCGGCAGTCCCCCTTTCTGTCGCGAGGAGATCTTTTTTTTTTCCTCTCCGTTCTTCGGCTTGACTCCGGATGTTTGTATGATGAAAGGGTCACACCCCGGAGAAAAGGTTGCTCGGTCACCCTTCCAAATGGGCTTTCCCCCCCAGGTGCTGGCCTTCCCGTACAAGGTGGCTATTACCCCTTCCCCCCCCCCTAAGAAAAAGCACCTTCCCCCCCTTTTTCAGGAGAAAAAGCAACAGCTTCTTTTCCCTCCGGAGGGGATCTCACCCCCCCCCCCCGAATTGCAGGTTAATCTAACGTGATGGTCTCCCCTTCCCTTCCCCAAACAGCAGTAAGATACCGGCGACGGACGAAAGTCTCCCCCTCCCCCCCCTGGAAGGTACTCCCCCCCAAAGAAAGACCCACAAGCCCATTCTGACCATGGGAAAACTTCTTAGAAGAAAAGTGGCCCCCCCCCCCCCCAAAAGGAATGACCGCTCCCCCTTTCCTACCGCGAGGAGATTCCAGCTTCTCTTTTTTTTTTTGTTTTCCCCCCCCTTCCTGCATACAGCCAAAGTCCTGCCGTCTTTAGTTGGCTTGTTCTTTTTCCAAAAAAATGGGCGTCGCTTTTTACTCCCCCTACTCCACAAGATGATACAACTTTTCCACATGGAGCTGATTCACTTCCCCCCTTGGAGGTTAACGCACAGGGAACGCAAGGTCGATTTTCGCTTTTTCCGAAGGACTTGGCATTTTTTTCGCGGGTCACGATGCCGCGGCTTTCTTCCTCCTGGACCGGATGACTTCTTTCTTTTTTTTTTCCTTCCGCGTAACGTCTTCAGCGAAATTTTTTCCCTTTCCCAAAGTCATTTCGACCGGAAAAGGGCGAAACCTTCTGATGAACCGTATCCCTGATCGACCGTGGAACTTCCATCGGAAGTTTTCCTTTAGACAATAAAAGTCGTCCACCCTCTCCTACTGAAGGACCGAGCGATGTTTGGCGGGGGCGGCTTGGCTCTTCCTTTTTCCCCACCGATGGAAGAAGGAACTGGTCCCCCCCCTTTCAGAAGCCAATAAGTTCACTTCTTTTTCCCCCCCCCCCTTGCAGGAAGAAAGAAAGCGGGTTTTTCCCCTCCCTTTGTGCCGCTCTGCCTGCGTGGAGATGGCGCACGGGGCAGTCTCCCCTTTCGTACAGAGTCAAGCTTTTTCCCCCT
>Ga0179593_1454933_pt1 | contig 12594 bp, 21 predicted proteins | sample CZODoug2_1_08_16_FD_185931 | JGI IMG/M metagenome (GOLD analysis project Ga0179593, IMG submission 185931) | Vadose zone soil fungal communities from Angelo Coast Range Reserve, California, USA - CZODoug2_1_08_16fungal (PacBio error correction) | ecosystem: Environmental > Terrestrial > Soil >... | reverse complement strand
GGCACGTTTTCGGGACGATGATGATGGTTTGACTCTTCCATGTTTTGAGTTTACTTTTTTGTCTGGCTCGCTCCACCGACATTCCAGGTTCTCTCTGCTTTCCTTTCCTAGCCTGAGCCGTAGTCGGCTCGTGATTTTAATCACCATTTTACGTTGTATTTCTCCCAGTGCCCCGTTGTAAGTCAAATTTCAGCTCGTCAATCGTTTTTGGGCCGAGTCTCCTGTAGGTCCCAGCGGCCTCGAGCCCAACCGCTCGTCACTGAGTTTCGTTTCTGTCCTTTTTTTCTTTTGCACCTTTGGTGCTAAAGTAATTCATGCGCCCGACCGGTTAACCCCCCTATGAATGGCCCGTGGTCCCCTCTACTCTGATTATCTCGAGGTTAGTGGTGTCCCGGCTCAGCCTGATCCCCCGGCCAGCTCCCCCCCCCACCCCCTGCATCCAACACCGGTGAGACGCTGAGGCCACGACTAACTTGGCTTGCCATCACCCCCAATCCCGCTGCAATTGGTGCCCTACCGCCACCCCTCAAAGGTATGTGAAACAGTGCATTTCCCAATTTTCTTTTCAACGTTCAATCCGAGATCTCTTTCGTATGTCGACCCCCCTCGTTTGACCCTTCGTTCTGTGGACCCCCTGACCCTTCTGATTTTTGGTTTTATTTTCAGTTGTCTTGTGAGGACTCCTCCCCCGCCTAAACTATTCCCAAATTTTCGAATTCCCTCATGGTTGATGTCTTGGCTTTTCCTCTAGGCCAATCCGAGTTGCGAGAAAATGTTTTTTCTCTCCATAGTGGGCCGCCCTCTATGAATTCTGTATTTTCAGATAATGACCCTCTATCCTGTTTTCGTCTTTCCCCCCATTTCCTCAATTATTATTCCCCTGGATGGGGACCCCAGGGCTCCCCGCTGTCCCCCTTTTTGAGCTTTTTTTATTCCTCGCGCCATACTAGAAATCTTGCCGGCGGACCCTTCACCAGGAGCGCCAGTAGGTTTTTTTTTATATTTCAAGGAGGGTTTTTACTTCCAGCTTTCGACGCTGCGCTGATTGTGAATATGCCCTTCCCCCCTACCTTTCGCATGCGCTTTGCTGCCCTTTTGACGGTTCTAGACGTCCTTCCGTCGTTCCCTCTTTTGTCCCTTTGCCCCTGTGCCGACCCGGGACTCTGTACATCCACGTGGATAAGCCCCACTTGCCCCCAGACTGGTACCTTGTCCTATTTTTTTAAAAAGATCTTATTTCCCCTCTTTCTAATTGAAATCGACCTCTTTTTTTTTTTTTTTTTTTTCCCGAGACGTCCGTTCATGTCCCCCATGCTTCAGGTGACTGGTGATGAGACCCCCGCCATCGCCCCCCGGTGAACGCGATGTGTGCACATTCCCCCCCGCATTACTCTTTGTCGTTTTTCACTTGTTTACAGCGGTCCGCTTCTTCTCCGTTCGGCCCTGGCTGCTCACCTATCTCCTCTCTTTTAGTCTCGTGTTTGGTCTAGAGATTTGATCCCCCCCCACCCCCCTTTTTCCGCCGTCTATCTTTCCGCTGTCCTCCCAATGCCTTTTCCGACGGCCTCGGTATAATGTGGTCCCAACAGTCCCCCTTCAGGGATCTTTTGCGACTTTTTCCAGCCATCACCTTTTTTCTCAGCATTCCGCCTGTTTGATCGCGTCCCGCTTCTCGGTAATTTTTTTTTATTATTTCTCTTTTGAGAAAGCTGCCATGTCCGGGAGCTTCTGATGGTTACGAGGTTTTTCCCTCTCTTTTTTTTATCCGGTTGTCCCGTCCCTGTTTTCCTAATGTGCCGGTTATCCTTCCCTTTGCAGTCGATTCGAGTTACCCACGGGTCCCCTCTTTCGCAGCCCGTCGAATGCGTCCGTTCCCCGGGCCGGTTCTTTTTTTTTTTTGAACAATCAGATGAACGCGTAGTTCTTCTTTCGTTACTTTGTGATCCCCAACACGAGTTTGGCGCTTGTTGAAGTTTAGTCATCTATTCCCTTTCCTTTTATTTCGCGCGGGGCACAATGCTTTTCTATTGGCGGACTATTTCGCAGGTCCTCATCACGGCGGACTATTCATCTCCCTTTCGGAGTCTGGATGCGACGTTTCTTACATGGCTACTTCCCCTTTTTTCCAGAAAATGGCGCTTTTAGCTTTCTTCCCACCTACTGTTCTGGCCATTTTTTCCGTTCTTTTCTCTCTTTTTTCCTCCCCTGGTTGCAACGCCCCCGACCTCGAGGTTTCTCTCTTCCTCTTTTTTTGATTTCATGGGGGGCTTATTTTTATTTTGTACCCGAAAACTTTTTTACGCTCCCAGCTCCGTTGAAATTTTTCAGGCCCCCCACGCCTGCGTCGACTTGGATTCTTTTCCCCGCATCCCCTATCTTTTTCTTTTATGTTACTTTTCCTTCTTTTTCCTCATGATTTCGACTCTGTCGGGTTTGTTTTCGGCCCCACCACTTCTCTGCCCCGCCTGTTTCAGGCCCATTCGCGTGTTCGCCGTCCCCTGTCTAAATGGGGATCTTGCAAGTCTGATTTTGTGCCCTCTTCACCGTTGTCTTCCCGCGGACGGCCCCCTGACCCCCTTTTTCCTCAATTCCCCTAGTCTACGCCTTTACCGGTACGTGTTTTCCCGCGGTTCTTCCCCCTGTTCCGTCGACCTGGATTATTGTGTCGCAAACAGCTTCCCTCCCCAGTCCGTCAAAAGATTTTCGTTTTGATTTTTCTCATATCGGGAATAATCCTCTTCCATCTTCTGGACGGTTTGCCCTTGACCGTGTTAATTGCTGTTCGCAATACAACTTTCATTTGATTTTAACCTACCTCGCGCTACGCTCACGAGACCCCTGTTCCAGCGCGCAACTCCCCTTTCTTTTCGATAGGTCGACCCATCTTTCCCCCTTTCCAACCCCCTCTCGCTTACGTAGCCCATCCATCGTTCCAAAAAATTGCCCCTTTTCCCTGGTGATGGATTTCCCTCCCCGCATCATCGCCCCTCCTTCAGGGCTTTTCTCCATGATATTGGCTCCTTTCGTAATCTCCTATCTCCTGTCCCTATTATCGTTTTGTACGGAGTTGACAGATGTAATAGCCAATTCTCCTTTCACTTGCTTGTGATTCTCCATTCCTTCTCCGTTGTTTTGTTATGCTCTCTCTCCTGAATTGCTGCAATTTTCCAATCGGTCAACTCGCGGCCCCCCCGATCCCGTTCGACTCGTCCTCCGAGTGATTAAGCTTTCTTCCTTTTCACGGCACTCTGACCGTGGGAACTCCTTCGCTCTTTCTTTCTGTTTAAACGTCCCCTTTATGCTCCTTGGTTGGACAGATGATTGATCGTGCCCTTTCTTTTTTTCCTCTTTTGGTTCTCTTTCCCCCCCCTACAGTCTTTCTTTGTTCTCAGTATTCGATCCTTCTGGCGATTTTTTTCCCAATTCCCTTTCCCGGTATTGGCGAACAGAAAGAGTTTTCCTGCCCCGACAACCGTTCAGTCTATCCCTTTTTTTTCCCTTTATCGTTCTTCAGAGCTGCTTGCCCTCGTCCTCGACTGCCCCCCCCGCTCGACTGTTTTTTAACTTTCTTGTCTTTTGATCTGATTCTTCAGTGATTCTCTAGCTTCCTTCTCCCCCCCGAGCCCCTTAAAGGATCGTCCCTCCTAACTGATGTTTACTGATGTTTTTACTTTTTTTTAGTCGTGCGGCTTCTCCAACTCCTCTCTTTACCCAAAATCATCCTGCATAAGTTATCTCAGTTCCATGTGGTTTTCTTCGGCCCCAGTTTTTTACCTTTCGTTCCCCTCGGTGTTCCTTGTGTTTTCCGACACTTTCCCCCCTACATTTTAGAATCGTGATTTACCTTTGAGTTACAAGTCCAAAACTCCTGTGATAGATGATATCCCTTCCTTTACCTAGACTTTTCCTTTTTTATCCCCCCTATGCTTGTTGCGAGCTTCCTTTGTTTTTTTCACCTCTTCGCATCCCCCATTCTGCCATTTCTGCTACTCCCACCGAGATGTCCGTTGCCACGGCGGCCAATCGCGAGGACCCCTATTCACTTTCCCCCTCTAGTTTGTACTCACCCCACTGTAAATTGTTCTTTCAGGTCCCTTAGTACCCCCTTCCAAGTACTCCCACTAGTAATAGTCGCTCCCCGCCTCCGACCTCCCAGATGCTCCCTCTTTTCTGGGTCCCCCACACTGCTGGCTGGTCGTCCCACGGTCTTCCTCTCTTATGAAAGCTCTTATGACGATTCAACTCTGTTCTTTTTCCACCACAGGCTCCCCATTTCTTTTGGTGATCAGCAAGGCGGGAATCCTCCTCCGACGCGGCGGCTGATTGTTCACATCTCCGTAACTTCCATGGCCCTTTTCTCTGCTCCTCTTTTTCCTTCGTTCGCGTGTGTGTCTCGCCGTTCCTGCCGCTGCTATGTGGTAAAACCCCGCCATTAGATGCTACCCATGTGACTCTACCTCCCAAGTTTTATCCCCCATAGGTTCAACTCCCGACCTCCTTCCCCCCCTTCCAGTATCCCAGAATTGCGATCGAAACGTTCTCCCATCTGCCATCGTAGTCTGGAGCCTCCGATCCTCCCATGTTCCTCCTTTCCAGTCCTGGCTGGAACAGTCTGACACTTCCGGTAACTTTCTTGTCCATGATTCATTCTCAGTGATTTGTTTTTAGCCGGTTTGTCGACCCCTCCGGAGACCTTTGCTCTGTGTGGTTTGAAATTCTTCAGGGCTCTTTCTCTTCCTCTCAGTTGTCTTTTTGTTCGAGTTTACCCCTCGAACCCATTTCCGACGTGGATCACGCGGCCCGTTTTCTACCCGTCATGTAGACGAACACCCCTCTCCCTGACTTCTGGGTGTCTAATGGTCACCGCGCGTTTCGTGTCATATTTTCACCTCCTTTTCCACTCCTCCCTGTAGCCTAAGCATGGAGCAGGTATTCAGTCCGTCTTGTTGTGTCCTATTTCTAGGGTCGCAATTGCTTTTTTATCCGTTGGGCTCTTGCCGTGGTTTTTTTTTGAAGCCGTTGGGTTTCTTTGGCTTGTCGATTCCCTGGTTTTCGGACGTTCCCCTTTTTTTCAATATTGCCGTTCCCGGCAATTTTGTTACTCTGATCACAGAGTCAGCAGTTGCATGCTTTTCATTGAACTGCTTGCTTTCCTCTTCTCTTGGTGTTTACTCTGTCTTCGTAAGACGTGTGTGAGCCCCCCCCCCAAGATTTTCGCCTTGTTGAAGGTCGAAGGCACCAGGTCGTGCTAGCTTCTTCTGGTTTACGCTGTCACGTTTCCTTGGAGGACCTCAGGTATTTTTCTTTTCACCACGAAATCATTTTGACCTCTTCCTAATGTATTGCTTGTGTGCGTCGGCTTCATGTCTTTCCTCGTCCTTGCCGTCCGAATGGCTATTTATTAGCGGGTCACTTCACAACCTGTCTTTCGCATTCTCGGTTCCTCTGACCTTCCCCTCACCTCCCCTCTGTTGGCTCTGCTTTCAGAAGTGAGCCTCCTTGGGTTTATTCTTTCTATTGTTCCGTCATCCCCACTGGATCCTCGTGACCCCAGCACACCAAGGTCGTCAAACCCACTCCTCAGGTTTTTTTTCCGTGTTGACCACGATCTTAGAAATTTCCCTCCCTAATCGTACCTTTTTTCCCTTTCCTCGTCCCTTACTTCCCCTTTTTTCTTTCTACTATTTGATGGTGCTTTTCTGTACCCAATGATAGGCTTTCTTCCTCCTACCCCTTTATTTTCCGTTTCGCACCCTTTTTGTTTTCATCATTTGTTTCAAAGTGCCTTTTGGATCCGTGAGCTTTGAACCTTCCTTTTAGTGAGCCCAAGTGGGCACGGGTCCTTCTTTTGGATTGCTCTTTGGGTGGACCCGGCATTCCTTTTCTACATGAGAGTCCGTGTCTCCCCCCTCGGGTCTTATCCCAAAAAGTGGTTCAACCTCAGTTGAGCGTTTTTCCTTCTCTTGCTTGTCTAAATCCTCTCCTTCCCATTTCTTCCCTTTCCTTCTCTGTCAAACGGTTGCTTTTGACTCCTTTTTTTTTCCCCCCTGGCAATTTTTATTTTAAATCGAGCGCCTCCGCTCACTACGCGAGCCCACTTCGAGCGTGCCGCTTTCTTTTGGCGTGGTCAGCACCCCCCTCCTTCCCCCCTCCCCCCACTCAGACTTTTAACTCTCCACTCTCATATCGGCCCCCCCACGTGCCCTATCTCGGGTGGCGTTCCCCCTCCCTTCTATTTCGTTGAGAAAAAGTGGTCCGCTTTCCATGATATCTGCAGGAATAGGCTTCTCTTCGACTTTCAATGTTTAACGCCGGTTGGTCTTGAGTTGACCGTCTCCAATTTCTCGCATCCATTCGGATATCTTTTTCCCTCTTTCCCCCCCCTTTGTCTTGTTTCTAGTTTGGCTTCCGTGAATGCTGCTGTCGGTTCTTTCCATCGTTCACTTGCAACCCTTGTTTCTACTGGCGCAGAAGAGCTTCTAGTCTGCGCCGATCTGCACGGGCGGCCCCCCGTTCTTCGCATCGTTCGCTCTGCTTGTTTGATTTTCCAGGAATGAGAGGCCCTCTTTTGTTTGTTTCAAGGATTTTTTTGTCTGGATTAGTTTTCCTGAATTTGGGGCCTCCCCTTTGTTTCCCCCGCAGTTTTCTGTTTCTCATCTTTTTGATCTCTTTCTTATTTTAGGCGTTTATTTTGTTAAAATACCATTTCTACGTTTTCTTAACAGTCCCTTTTCCCCCCCCCCGGTTCATCCCTGCTCCCCATTCCTTCTTTCAGAGCCTCCTTTCTGATGACTTCCCCAAAAGAGCTCTCTTATGAACGGTACATTTGTTTGATATACGATTGTGGCTGTACCCGTCTGCTTAGTCTACGAAGCCGTTTTCCAAACGAGCAGCTCCCGTTTTCCCTTGTATAACTTTTGTACCGTAGCCTCCCCCCCTCCGCCTTTTTCCTCTATTTTCTTTTCCTCCCCCCCCCCCCTTCCCCCCCCCCCGTCCTCTCGTCCCTCCCTCCTTTCCTCTCTCCTCCCCTCCTTTCCCCCCCCACTCTCACCCTCGCACTCTCCTCCTTTCACATCTTCTTTATACCATCTCTTCCCTTCCCTGGTCCCCCCCTTTTTTTCTTTCCCCCCCTTTTTCTCTTCCCCCCCCTGCCCTCCCCTACCCCCCATTCGCCCATCTGTCCCCACTTCCCCCCCTCCTTGCATTTCCTCCCCCCTTACCTGCTCACCTTTTCCCCATCGTTCTAACCCTCCTTTCTTCCCCTCCCCACCTCTTCTCCTCCCCTCCCCCTCTCCTCTCTCCCCCTCTCCGTCCCCCCCTCTCCGCTCTTCCCCTTGTTCTCTCTCGTCTCCCCCTTCCCCCCGCTCCCATCCTTCTTATCTTCCCCCCGCCCCCTCCCTTCTCCCCTTTCTCATCCCCCCAGCCCACCCCCCCCCCCCCCAAATTCCTTTGTCTCCGCGCTTGCCACCACCCCCCCCCCCTTTCCCTCATTCGACTGCCGTTCTCCTCCCTCCCCCTCTTCCTCTCCCCCCTCCTCAACCCCACTTCTCTGACTCTCCTCTTTAACTTCTCTTCCCCCCCTTTCTCTCTGCCTTCCCCTTCTTCCCCTTCTTCCCCCCCCCCCTTCACCCCCTACCCCCCATCCCCCCCCTTTTTACTTCACCATTTCTCCTCCTCTATTCCCCCTTTTTCCTTCTTCGACCACCTCTCCATACCACCTCACCCCCCCTCCTTCTCCCTTCCTCTTCCTTTAGTCTTCTCCTCCCTCCCCACACCCCGCCCCCTTCTCCCCCCTAACCCGCTTCCCCGCGTTTCTTCTCTGCCCTCCCGCCTCCCTCTCCTTAGTTTCCTCCCCTCCCCACTCTCCCCCTCCCCTCATTCCTCCTCACTCCCCTTTCCGCTTTTCCTTTCCCCTTCGCCTTTCCCTGCCCTCCCTTCCACCCCCACTGCCCCACCTTCCTTCCTTGGCAGCTTCCACCCCTCCCACCCCCCCCTGCCCACCGCTACCCCGACTCCTCTTCCAACCCTCCCTTTCCCTCCTCTCCTTCCCCCCTCTCATACTCCCTAACACGCTCTCCCTCGCCTCCCCACATCCCTCATTACGTACCATCCCCCCCCACCCCCATCCACCTACCCGCCCCCTTCCCTCTTCCTACCCTACCCCCACCCTTTTACCACCCCTCCTTACACCCCCCGACCTATTCCCCTCCTTCCCCTTTTATGTAAGGTGCTTTTTTTAGCCTCAGGATAACCCTTTTTTCCCAACCCCCCTTACGAACACTTCTCTTTTTTTGTTTGTCAATGAAATTTCCTGCACACCCGCTTTCTCCCCCCCCCCAATTTTTTGTCACGCCCATTCCGTCTCTTCCCCCCTTACTCTGACAGTTACCCCCTTTGAGTAAAATCCCCGAGATGTTCTTTCCGCATGAATTCCACTTTTTTCTCCCTGTCTGTATTTTTTCCTGTAATTCTTTTTTTCGCTGGCCTTTTTCGGTTCTTTCCTCCTACGCCCATTCTCTGTTCACGAGTTCCTTTGCGTTCGAATTTCCCTGCCGCGGACTGATAACATGTCCCTTTTCCCTATGTTGGACTCCCGTCTTTTAAGCTAATTTTCTCGTCACCGATTTTTAGCCAGTAGACCTCGCCACCGCTCCGACAAGATGCTTTCCTCCCTTCGTGGTGACAACCCCTCCCCTTGCGTACCGCGTTCCTTTACTTCGCGTATTGCTTCAGAGCAGGCCGAGCCCAGATATGCAGTTTACCTTCACCCAGGCGCGTTGGTGATCAGAAAGGAGGTCCCGTCTTCCCCGCTTCAAGAAGATTTGCTCGTCTTTTTTCCTCCCCTACGCCCTTCATGACCGGCAGCGAGCTTGCTGTTTCAGGAGTTCTTCATCTTTTTTTGCTCCGACGTTTGCGCTGAAAGATGGAACCAGGCATTCGTGTTCTTGCCCCCTTGACTTTGACCCCTCCCCTTCTTCCTTCCAACCTTTCGTCCAAAAGTCCCCCCTCTATCAGGAAACTGGATCCCCATTTCCCATGGATTAGCCCTTGACCTAGTCGCAATCACCTACCTTGCTCCTTCTCCCGTCCTGGCCCTTGACTTCTCTGAAACTATGTCTTTCTACTGGACCCATTCTTGAGTCCGCAAAGCGGCTGTTATGATCACCCGCCATTTCAGACTCTTTTTTTCGGTTTCCCTTGCTTTCTGCCCCCCTCTTCCCCGCTTTATCCTCGGAACTGTTTTTTCTGGGTTTCGACCTTCCTTTTTCATTACTCTTTTGTTTGATTTTTCAGAGAGTTTACTACCCTCCCCATTTCTCCGTATCACCTCGGCCTCTTTGTAGAAAGGATTCCCAGTCGAACAGAACCCACCGCGGCGTCCCCCCCTTGCTTATCATTGTACACAGAGCTGCCGTGTATTTCAAGCCATACTTTTTCAATTCCTCCCCATATGGATTAAGCTTTTTTTAGTCCACATTTTCCCTTTACTGTTTTCTCTTTTCTCCTTGAAGAGCCCTTTTTTTGTTCTGTATTTTTTTTCGTTGTCTTTTCGCTCTTGTTTTCTCTTGTCTTTTTCGAGTCCCTGGTTGTCGGCACGAATGTGCCCCTTTTTTTTCACATCTTCGTTCCTTTAGGATAGTCCTCCCACGGACTGGATCTGCCCGTCATCTTTCTCAGTGTTCCTGGCCTTTCCCTCCGCCCCGTGACCCCTTCCCCTAACGTCGTCTTTTCTTCGTGACGACCCCCGAACTCTTCAAGAAGGCTGCCCCTTTGTTCGGCCGGCGGCCCCCCATCTCTTTTCTCCTGCGCGCGGTTCCTCCGCCGCGTCACGCTTTTTGAAGCGTTCGCCCTTTTGGTCCCCAGCATTTACTTGCGTAATCTTTTTCCCATATGTTCTGTTTTTGTCGCGTTCCTGCTCTTCTCTGGGCCCTTTCTTCCCCCTACGGGCAGCTGCCAATGGCTGTTTAGGTTTGGTTTCCGGCCCCCCTCCCTGCCGGCCTGCGCTGGCCTTTGCAAACGCCCCTGACCTCTCGGTTGTGATTCTCTCTGCCAATTGATTATTGGTGGATTCCCGGAATCGGCCTCCCCCGCCAATTGCAGTTTCCCCACTTCCAGAAATTTTAGCAACCACCTCCCCTCGTTCCCTTTTTTTTGGACCGTTGGCTTTCTGACCCGTCCCCTTTAACAGATTTGATCTCGCGTGGCCCTTCCGCCACGGTTCCCTTTCCCCCTTCTTTTCTGATTCCTTTGAGTGGTTTCTTTCCGGCACCCAACATTTTTTTCGTCGCATTTCACCTGCTCTTTTTTATTTCCGCCTCGGTCTCTTTTTTCCTTCCGTCTGATTGGGTTCGCGGGTTGTTTCCCGTTTCCGACGACCCACTTCTTTTCCAACTCTCCGTTTTAGTCATCCGAGCACTTGTCCTCCCTTCAGAGTTTGTCTCTTTTTTGGACGTTCCTTTAGTCGAACCTCTTCATTGTATAGAAGTGTTTTACCACCATTCCGTTCACCCTCCTTTCTCTGTTGGGCAATTTCTTTCGTCATGATTTGGTAACCAGTATTATGCTTCTTACTTTCTCCCGATGAACCCCCCTGTCCCCCCCCCTTTTCTCTCCCGCGGTTTTCGCCCCTACAACCCTTTCAATGGGATTTTTAACCCCCTCTCCTTTACTTTCTAACTCCGGATAGCCGATGTCGTTTTCTCCTCCAGTAGCCAAAAAATCCCCCCTTTTCCCAACACTTCCCTCTTCTGGTTGCACGTAGCACCCATTATTTCTTTTAAAAAACCGTCTGTTTTAGTTTCCTGTTCCATCCAGCTAGACTTTCCATCCCTGGAAAACTTGGTCTTTCCTCTTTGCACTTTTTCCTTCTTCCCTTAGTAATATCTTCTTTTCTACGTTTCCAATTATTAGCTTCGGTTCGAGTTGTTTCTTTACTCCTTCCATCTATTTCAGGGCTTCCTACCCTCTACGTTACTCACTCTCCGTTGGTTGTGTTTTTTGCATCCCCTTGAAGTCTTGAAATTTATCGCACTCCTCCTGGTCCCGATAGTGTCTATTCCTTCTCCTATCGCTTCCTCTCCTCCTAGATCCTGGCCAAGGACAGTTGGCCCTATCCGGACTCTTTTTTTTTCTTCTGGGATGTACTTCAGCCCCCTTATAGGCCCTTGTTGTTTACTTCCCTTGATGTTCTTTGACGACTGCGTATTTTTGACTGATTTTTTTGCCTGCCTAGCTTTCCCCCTAAAGGTCGCTGATCTCTTCCTTTGTCGTTTCGGTGTGCGGTTAACAATCCCCCATGTTTAATTTTCTTGGCTCCCATCCCTTTTTTCCTCCGACACGTTCCCTTCTCCCCCTTCCTGAGCGTGCCGAGAGCGGTAGGCCTGCTTTTCAGCTTCTTGAGGTTGACGTCCTGGTTTGATTAATCTTCGTTGGCGCCCTTCATTTCATGTTCCCCCCTCTCCCCCCCTGTTTCCCCCCCCCTCGCCGAGCCCACGTCCGGTGCCCGTGCTTTAGTATTTCTGCCCCTCGAGTTTGGTTTTTCCCCGCGCCCCTTGCCCCCCTCCCTGCTTGCCCAAACCCTTTCCCCTACTGCCCCCACCAGGTGTTCTAGTTCTTTACAACGCGAATTTTTTTTTCATCACATGGGAGCTGTTTGCCTCTCCCCCCACTTTTTTTTTACTAACTCAGTCCGTCCCCTTTGCGTAAACGTCCCTCCCCCCCAGCCCGATCTCTATGTGGTTTTTGTTTTCCCCTTATCCCGTTGATTTTTGACTGACTTTCTCTTTTTTCCGCGTTTGCTTTTTCTTTTTTTTCGCCCCTGTTCCCGTCTTTCTACACCCCCCCCTAGCTCCATTCCTGTCCCAACCGAGGAGTGTTCGTTTGAAACTCTCATTTTTTTCTCCCGAGTCCCTTTTCTGCTCGCCATATTTGGACGCCCGCTTCCTCTCCATGGCTTCGGCCACGTTTCGTACTTTTATACGTAGAACTATAGAAGTCCGCACCATTTTCCCCACACAACACCCTTATTCTGCCGCCCTTTTTGTTCCCATGCGCCCTCGTCGCCCCCCCTTCGTTTTTCGCGGATTTTTTTCCCGAGCGCAGACCTAGTCACGATCTTTTTTCTTTCTTTTGGGGTGATCACAGTCTCTTTCTTTTCCTTCCAGCCGTCTATCTCATTCCAGAAGCACGACCCTCTTCGCTGCTTTACAGATGCCCAGTTCCCCTTACCGTTGCGCATGAGTTTTTCTTTTCCATTGTTAAGCTTTTACTTTCAGGCCGTTGACCGATTGCCCCACCGGACATCGTGCCTCACCCCCTGGGTCCTTCTCCCTTCCACGGCTTCTTCCACAAGCGCTGCCACAATCCAGTCATCCAATTCTACCCCAGTCTGTTTTTCTTTCATTTCGACCACGTTCCACCTCTCTTCTCGCTCCTTTCCTCATGATTGAGAGCCAGCTTTAGTTTTCTGGAAAACTTATTGCCAATAGTTTCAGCGCTTTATGGTCTCTCCTACCAAGTCCAGTCCTCCCTGTGTCCTGTTCGACATTTGTTTGATCTCTTTTTGTTTGCTTTTCCCGGGCACCTTTTATGGGA
>Ga0179593_1379402_pt1 | contig 12594 bp, 18 predicted proteins | sample CZODoug2_1_08_16_FD_185931 | JGI IMG/M metagenome (GOLD analysis project Ga0179593, IMG submission 185931) | Vadose zone soil fungal communities from Angelo Coast Range Reserve, California, USA - CZODoug2_1_08_16fungal (PacBio error correction) | ecosystem: Environmental > Terrestrial > Soil >... | reverse complement strand
TCTTTCACCCCCCCTTTTTCCTCATCGTTCTTTTTACGGAGATTAACGATGTTTCTTGCGCCAAAAAGTTTCTCTCCGACCCGGTTCCGTCTGGGGATTCCTCCGTTTCTTTTTCCGTGTTACGCCGATCCCCTTCCCCTCCTACCTAGTGACGAGTTGAGACTATCCCCCCCCCCTGACTTTTCGTTCATGATATGATTGCGAGGCCATTTTCCTCTAGTTGGGTTGCCCACACGCGCGCCGCGAGGTCATTCCTTTCTCCGCGAACCCTTTCTCTTTTCTGAAATCCCTGGTCCACGCTTGGCGAATCTGGTCTTTCCCCTTCCATAGTACTCGGTGCTCCGGTCCTTTTAGCGCTCTTTTTCCCCTCCTCTTGCACTCAAATTTCATATCTTCGTTCAGGGAATAACTGGGTGTGCAGATTGCCATCAACGTAGATTTGCTCCCACTTCGTACCTTCCCACCTTCCCCCCGCTTCCCCCCGCCTCTTTTTTCCTATCCTTTATCGAGTCGCCCGGCGTTACCACCACGATCACACAGGGGAGCTACTTTCTGGGCCCCCTCTCCTCCAAAAACGTCGAAGGATCTTAGATTTCGTTTGCTGTCGGTATGCTCGATTGAGTTTCGTCCGTGCAACCACCTTTTTTGTCCACTCTCGTCCCCTTTCACACTGCCAGGATTGGGTCCCCCTCTTGATTTCCGCACCTTTCCCCCAAAGCCTTCCCCCTCCTTACTCCAATTTGGGGCCGTCGAGGCTCTCGCTCATTTTGGGATGACACCTGTTTTTTGACCTGCCGCTCTTTGTCCTTTTTCAATCTATTTGTTTGGCGGCTCTGCCTTCTTTAAGTCTCAACCCTTTGCAACAACCGTTGTCTCGTGCCTCCCCTCGAGAGGTTAGTGGTCTATGAGGGGACCAACCCCGACCTCTGGAATCTCCCCGGGGGACTTCTGGCCTCCCCCTGTGCTTGCTCCCTTTTCTTTTTCCCCAACCCCATTTGCTTTTCGTTACCTCCCCCCGGCAATTTTTCTAAATGAAACAATCAAGGAGATTGGCGGGCTTGCCCCTAATGCTTGAGTTCACCAGATTACTCCTTTATTCCCCCTCTGGGTTTCTTTGACCTGTTTCCTTTACATACTACTCTCCATGTTCGCCCAGGACAATTCCAAGCTTCGCGGACCGTTCGTCGATGCTCACCCCCCCCATGTTCTCAAAAATTCCTTTTTCCCCAGCCCTATCGTCCAAACCCCCCCCAATCTTCTTCAGCTCTTTGGGCCCGTTCTGTTTCCCTTTTCTTCCCATTGACCCACAAGGAAACACTACCAGCGAAGGATATTTCTTACAATTTCCTCCGTGCGTTTTTCAGACCTTACCTTCCAAAAAACACCCACTCTCCTTAACAGAACTCTTCTCCCTCCACTAAAAGCTCGTTCTCGCGAGTTTTTTTGTCTCGGCTGAAATGTTGGACTTTTGCGCACGACCGGCCATTCGTACCCCCGCCTTCTTCTTTTAACCCCGTCTGGACCTTCCAGGTTTTCCCCACCCTTTTTGGTCTACCATCGGCCGGTCAATCTTCCACACATGCTTCTCTGCATCATCCTTCCTTTTCCCATGGTTCAGCTCTTGATTTTTTTAAAAGGCCTCTCCCCTCGCTCTATAGTTATTACTTCCTCCGTGGTTGTTTGATTTTATGCCCTACGGATGACTTTTGACAAAAAACCTCTCTCTGAAACTTGACTCAATTTATCTTCGTCTCGGATAACCGGAATTTTGTGGCCATTCCTTCTGGGATGGTCGCGTACCACCCGTTTTTGAAACCAGTTACTTTTTCTTGTGAATGTTTTTGTATCCGACCCGATGCTGGTTTGGACCTTCATAAGAGCTCCGATTTTGCTCTAGTTCCCACCCCCATCCCAAAATTGCCCCTTTCCCCCCAAAACCGCGGATATGACGAGACTGTTTTCTTTCTCCTACCTTATTCGCGATGGTGTTTTCCTTATTTTTCCTTCTTAAACCCAAGCCGACGGATGATTTTATGGTCTTTTCTCTATTAGTTCTTTCATTTTTTTCTTGTGCCTGTGAAGTTAACAGCGGTTCCCCCCACCCGCTGAATCCGCCCGGTTTTTAAATTATAAAAATTTTTTGAATACACACCCTTTTTTTTTGTCTTGGTTCATTCCCTTTCCTCTTTACGAACTGTCAGCGCTTAAGCGTGATTACGTTTCTCACAATGGAAGATTAGCTCTCCTCCTAAAATGCATGCGCGTTTTTCAATCCAAGTATATTGTCGGTTTCCTGTATTGGCCCCCCTTCGCCCATCTTCGTCCCTGGCTGTTTCTAATGGCCCTAAAGTAGATCCAGTTTGCCCTCTCCCCTCATTTGGACCCATAAAAGGGTCTGGTGTCCTCGGCAAAACCCTCACTCTTCTTTTTTTCGAGGTCTTTCCCCTTCCTCTGACCAACGCGGCCGCGCTTTGTTTGATATAATGACGATGCGTTTTTCCTACGGTTTCTTCCTTTTCCTTTTACCTTGTCTCCCCACCGGATATTCCCCCCATAGCGGTCTTATGTCGTTTTCGTGACAATACTCTGATCTCCCTGCCTGACCAACGCTGGCCCCCCGGAGGAATGATTTTTGTCTTTTTCACACTTTTTTTTCTAGGTTCCCAAAATGGGTTGGGACGGCGCTGGACCCACCATTTCCCAGCACCGAGAACCTTCCCCTCCCTGACCATACCTCGCGTAGATTTCTTAGTTTCACGTATGTGCTGATCGTTGTGGGCCCCCTTTCCGTCAGTTACCCTTCCTTTCTCCTCTATTTTTAAGTAGGGCTACTAGAATCTCGAGTCCTTTTGTTTCGCTTATTTTTTATTTGTCTATTTGTTACGCAATCGTGTGGTGCCCCCCATCTTTTACTTGGTCCCACTTTGCTTAAGGCACACCTTTTTTTGATCCCCTTGCCCGACCAGCGGAACAATTTGGCTGCATCGAATTTTTTTTTTTTCACCAATCTGTTTCGCAGATGTCTTTCTTCCTTTAGCTACAGCTCGCCAGCCGTGCTATACTAGCTCCCCCGCTATTGGAACCAAGGGGTTGCTTGTGTGACAAAAGGGTGGACCAGTTGGACCTCCCTTGCTGGCGGGTTTTTTTCTCAAAAACCCAACGCTTTTACATCCCCCTTGCACTATAGACCTTTTCCCCAGCCCTTCGAGGTTTTGTGTTTTGAGATTCTTGCCACCATTGGGTTTTTAATGGACTTCTTTGTTTCTTTGCCGTTTCCCACCATCGCGACTCCCCGCCATTCAGGAATCACCATACTTTCAAAACTTTTCCCCTTCGCCTTCATCCCCTTTTGCTCCAGAAAACAAGTGATCTCCTTTCTGAAACTTGCGACCCTCCCTTATGACTCTCTCACTCCCTCATTTTGTTTTTCTCGTCTGTTATGACCCCCCGTTGCTTCCGTCCTCGTTTAGCAGAAGAATTTTTATGTTTTCTTTTCCTCCCCCCATTATTCGTCTGCTGCTTTTTACGTCTTTCATTAAGGGACGGCGGCTTCGTATTTGTACTCTTCGGCCACAAGAAGTTTGCCAGAGTTGCTCTCTGTCCAAAACTTAATGCGTCGATCATGCTTATGATTCGAGCGTCAATTTCTCTCGTTGGGTTTCCCCACCCTTTTTTTCCTCTCCTCTCAGGGGCCCTCGACCAGGATATTGTTTTGAAAGACGTTAACTTGGGTTATTTTTTTTTTTATCTTTCCAGTCTATCCCTATCTGATCTCTTTATTCTTCTCACTTTTATTAGCGGTGTGCCGGCATTTACAAAAAGGGTCTTACTCCAAGTCCACCTTTCAGTTTGTGTGTCGCCCAAAAGATCTCGTTCCTGTTACCCGTATTGTCCCAACTCAGCGGGCTATTCTCGATTTCTCTCTGTCCGCCCCGTTTTTTTTTTTTTACCACTAAGATCCATGGTGGGTGAGATTTCGGTTCCCACAAACCCCGATTCCAGCCAACCCCCCGATTCCTACTGTCCTTCTCGAGAGTTAGTTGCTGTCGGTAGTCCTCGTTAGTGTGTTTCACCCCCCTTTTTTCCGTCCCCATCCCTGTGTTTTCTTGAACCTGCTTGACCTCAAGTGTGAAAAAGCAGTCCCCCAATTTTCCTTTCCCTTTGGTTTTTTGTCCCTCTTTTTTTAGAAGGGATTCGTTGTATTGAGCTTTGGCGACCTGGCTGCGTTTCTGTGTCTTTCAATCCGGTTTTTTGGCTGCTCCTCCTTACCGATTCTTCCCCACCAGTATTCACACCCTATTAGTGATTTTTGATACCTGCCTCCGGCTTTTTCTTTTTCTTTGAGGGGCCCCCCGACCTCCTTCTCTTGCCCCTTTGGAGCCGCCGTTTTTAATCCATCTTAAGCCCGGTGCCCTTTTACAACAAACCTCTGGGCTCGTTTACTAAAAACCTTTGATCCTTTAAAAGTCCCCCCGTTTCGATCATCATGGCCCCGTTTTAATGAAGTCCCCCACCTAAACCCCCTCACTCCCCCCCTGGGCTTTACTGTATGCAAGTGAAAACCTTTCCCCCCCCTTTTACGTCGAACCTTTCCATGTTCGAAACGGCGGTTCCTTTCTTGTCTGTTTTTTCCCCCATTTGCGGTAATGCACCCCTCCCCCCCGTTGGTGCTTGTGGGCCGTCGATCGTCCAAAACAAATTACTTTTTGATAGTTCCCCTTCTCCAAGTCTCCCCCCTCACATCAAAAGAAGAGATTGATATACTACCCATCCGTTTCGTTTTTTTAAGCGGGGGATTCAACAAAACTGACTTCAAGAAATTCTTCCCCTCCATTTCACTCACCAGGCTCGTCTACCGCGAGGTTTTTGAGGTTTTGTTTGTCCCCTTGTACTCCTTACCCGCATCGGTAACCATTATGAAGACCCCCTCGTGTCTGACCCCCCCTGTCTTCCATGTGGCCATTTTTGGGTTTTTCACCCTGTTGTTCCTGTCGTCCCATCGAAGAGTCCTTCAACTAAAACCCCTCCTCTTTCGTCTACTAAGTTACATGTTCATGCCCCTCTGGTCTTGATTTTTCCCGCCCCAATATCTTTCTTATTTCTTTTTCCCCGTTTTTGTTTTGATTCGAGATGTTGAACCCTGCCTTCCCCCCCCTCCTCCGTTTTCGGAACCAATGATAAAGGCTCTTTTTTTCCTACTTGAATGTCTTTGTTTTTTGAAGATACCCCTTCTCTTTTGCTGTTACTTGTGCCCCACAAGTTGTGAAACCACCTGTTCTTTGCGGCCGGCGTTTCCCCAACACCCGAAACACGCTTAGTTTCTATCCTTTGACTTGCCATAGATGCTTGCGTCGGCATTGCCACGGGTCCAAAACAACTGCCGACAAACCACCCCCAACCCGCCGCTCTACCTACTTTGTATTCTCATAGTTCCTGACGCACTATTTTTTTTTGATGTCCTGCTTCCCCCAAAACCGCGCTTATGATTGTAGATCCTCTTCTTTTTTAGGGTTCCTTGTTTCATTTTCTGCCCGAATTTTTTCCAAAGGGCCCAAAAGCGCTTTCCTCGAATTTTTTTCACAGGCCCCCACCCTTTTGGTTCTTTGTATTTGCAGTCCATTCCTCGTTGACAGGTCAGCGCGTCCTGATTCCTTCCCTGGTCCTTGTCCCCCTGGCCTCTTACAGAAGTAATTATCCCACCTTTTCCTTTTCCCTATCCCAGTGTTCCCTTTCGCATTCATGGTTAAGTCCCTCATTCTGTGGCCCCTTCCCCAAAATCCTCCATGGATGGTTACTGTCATCCCTCTTCTCCTTGTCCTTCAAACGCTCTTCATTTTTTGCGTACTTCCTCCCGTGTCCTCTGCTATTCTTCGTTCTTGAATCATTCCCATCTGACACGAGGTCTGTTCTTTAGACCCACCCTGACTCGTGGTGACCCCTTGACGAGTTTTTGTTTCTCACTGTTTGAGATCTTGCCATATTCTCGCCAAACCTTTTATTATTCCACACACCGAGTTTCATGGCATCCCGTTCGCCAACTCGCACCACTCGCCTTGATCTTTTCCCCAAAAACCTCAGTCCACTTTTAGGTTCTTGACCTTTCTTTTTTCCTGCTGTTCCAACCTGGGAGCAGTGTTTCCCAATCCTGGGCCTTTTTTGGTATTGGTGCCCCCCAATCTGTTGGCCCAATTACCCTTCGGTTAATCCCTCCCCGCCAACAATGAACCTGTATGGTCCTTCGAAACCGTTTGGATGTGTTTATTTTTGGGCCCTTACTTCCGATCCCCTTTGGCCCCCCGTTTACAGACGTTCGGTGGCCTCCTACCTTAATATACGAGTCATCGCGTTTTTCCGGCTTTTATTTCATATAGGTCCCAGAGTCCGACCCCACCTTTTTGCTTTGTGCCCCTTTAGTTTCCCAAAACCCCCATTGACCCCACGGAAGTTGCCCACCCTTTTTGTTTTCCGGACATTTTTGAAAATGGTGCCCGAAGGAATCCTTCAGGATAGCTTTGAGTCCACTGTTTTTATTTCGCCCCCGGATCCATTTCTTCTCGAACAGCTCTGCCCTTTCTTGCCGATCCCTTTTCCAGTCGGCCCCCCTTTATTAGATTGAGGGAGAGTGTTGGGTCCCACCCCAATCTTCTCCCCCCTTCTGCCGATTCCTTCTTCCTTTCGATCCGAGTTTTGGAAGAGCGGCTCGGTCAACGGAATAACTGTGTTCCCTGATCGGTGACCCCCCTCTTTCTAAGAAGTTTTTTACCAAGAAGAAACCCTCCCGGCCCCGTTCTTCCCTTTGTTCGATCCCCCCTCTTTTTAATATTCCTCTGCCTTTCTTTCGGTCGGCAGGCCCCGTGGTAGAGACCTTACCTCCTCCTCCGTTTTTTTTGTTTTCGTTCTTCTCTCCCCCCGGCTCCTTTTGAGCGTTCAGAAGGAGTCCCCCTCGTGTAATGTTTTGCTGTTTTCCACAAAACGGATTCTTCTTTGGCCCCCAAAAGGTTCTTTTTTTTTTTTCTCTCGGCTTTTTTCCTATTTGTACTTCACTCTCAATGCCACAGGTGCTTATTGCCATTTTTTTGTTTGCGCGCCCTTCCTTCAAAACCTTGGTCTTCTATCAGATCTATCTGCGAAGCGAATTTTTGGGTACCCTTCTCCTGCTCGGACCCTGTCTTTTTCTCCTTTCCTCTTTCGCCTCCACCCCTGGCTTTCTGTTTGAAGGGCATAAAAGGTCCGTCTCATCCAGAATCCCCTTTTGCTTCCAATTCTACTGTGAGATTCCTTCGTCTTTCCCTGCCCTTTTTCCTCGCGTTCGTTGTTTGCCTTACAACCCATGGGTTTTGCAGCTTCCCCGGCCAAAACAGTTTCCCACCTTCTCCGGCGGCACACTCTTCTGTACTCCGGGTCACCTCCCCTTGACCCCTCCCAGCGGTCCCCCCTCCGATTCTCGGATTTCGTTCGGCCCTTCCCCTCACGCTCCCCGGGGGGAAGTTTTCCCTTAGTCCATGCCAACTCCCCCTGCCACCGTCGAAGGGCCTCCTGAGTCCTTTTTTCCTTTCGGTGTTTGGGGTTGCTTTGCCTTTTACCATTCATTTTTCAAGCGCCGCCGTCCACCAAAGGATTGGGACCCTTCGATCGCACGTTGCACCTGCAGACAAAACTTCAGTCTCCTAAATTTGCCCCCCATCGTTCTTTTTCGTCAGGTCTCTTCTTTTGCTTGGCGATCTTTTTTTGCCGCTTTGTCCTTACTCAGGTTGTGGCTTCTCGCCCCGTTTTCTTCAGATCTCCAAATGCAATTCCTTTTCCTCCCCCGCGCCGTCCTGGCGATGAGGGTGACATTGACTCGATCTGGGACTCTTCCTCCGCCGGCCTTTTTTTTTCTGAGAACGGACTTTGTCAACCATCTTTTCTGCGTTACCCCTTACATGCCATTCCTTTTACATTAACACCTCCTTTGCGTCTCTTTCTCCTGTGCCCCCCATTCCTAAGCGAACCAGTCCTCCTGCTCCCGTTCTCTTTTCACATGAGTCCCTTTTGAGTAGATCTTACATTTTCTCCCCCGGATGGCCCTGCTTCGACCTGTTACCTGTTCGTAGGATGGTCACCCCCTGCCCACCCTCACCCCCAGTGTATGCTTTGTGGGGACTCCTTATCGTACCCCACCCCCAGGCTTTGCTGTCATCTGGCCAGAACCAAACACTGGTTTGTCCTAACATAGCCGTACTCACATTTTCTCCCTTGCCTCTTTTTCAGAAGGACCTCATCCCACCACCCCTTTTCTCCTGAAGTTTTTTTCAGACATACCCTTCCTGTCTTCTTTTTTTTTTTCTTCTTCAGTTTGTTGCAATTCAGCCCCCTATACGTACCCCCTGCCTCTTTCTTCTCACTTTCTAAAGATTTCTGTTTCAACCTTTCTTTAGTTCGACCATCGCCGACCTCTGTAACAACCCCCCCCCAACCTTCCTATAGTTTTCTGCATCCTCCCCTATCATTTTTTTTTTTGAGTTGTACTTGGACGGATTTCATCTCTCTCTTTTTTCATGATCCCTCCTGTGTTGTTTCTTTTTTCTGAGTCTTAAATACGTTCCGATTACCACCATCCTCCCTGTTTTTTCCCCATTCTAATTTTATGCAGGATTCTTTTTAATTCCTTGGTTTTTGTGTCCTCTACTAGGCCGGGTAGTCAAGCCCACGTTTTGTTGAACACACAGTGTGTTGGAGAAGGTTTTCACCTCCTCCCCTATGTTTTCTTTCTCCATTGATCCGATTTCGTTATCTTGCCGCCCCCCAAATCCCCCCCTTCTCCCTCCCCCCCCCCCTTTCTTCTTTTTGTATTTTTCTTATTAGCCGTTTTTGTTTTTTGTCTCTTCTTTTTAACAACAAGCGCACGGCTGTCTTCCTTTTATCTCTCTTTTCTCCTGTAGGGTTCTTGATTTTTTTTAGTCTCCCCAGGAGGGCCCACGAATTTTTAGTTTCCCCTTCCTTGGTTTCCTCTTCGGACCGCCCAAGGTAACACTGGGGCTGTTCCCTTTTTGAAGGTCCATCCCTTTTACGAACCTTTCCGTTCTCGATTTTCGGGTCGAACCATGGTGCGACTTCCATGTTATTGAACTTTCACTCTGTGTTGCAAACTTGCTACTCTTTTTCCCTCCTCTTCTGCCATGCCGCCCATATCTTCCCGGCTTTTTCCTTTTCACCTTCATCCTTCCTTTTTTTCCTCTTTTACCGTTTTCTCCGAATGGTTTGGACTCAATTTTTACAAAGGGCGTGCAACGATTTCCGGCGTTGGACCTGATTCCCCTCTCTCGGTGTTCTTTTCACCCCCTCAGTCTCCCCATCCTCTCGCTTTTTCTGTCATTTTTCTTTCCTGTTGCCACGATGTTGACCTTTGTTCCCCATAACTCTATTACTTACAAACGCGATCCTGCTTCATGCTTCGCCCCCCCTCTCCCCCATTACTCTCGATCAATTCTTCCAAAAACTCTGTGCCCCCCCTTTCCTTTTTCTTTCTTTTTTGTTAGCTGCCTTGCTTCGTTTTCCCTCCTTGGCTTTGGACAGCGGCGAGTGTTTTTTTGGAAAATTTTTTCGCTTTATCCCCCCCCCTCCCACCCTCCCTCGTGAGACACTACCACTTGCACAACCCTCATCTCTGTGAATGATGCTAAGTGGGGTTTTTGGCTGATCTTTAGGGCCATGGACTCAGTCTTCCTTGGTTTTTTGGTAGCCGTTTGTCACTTCTTAGCCGCTGAGAATTCTGCGTTTTTTGTCTGGTATTTTCATTCTCTTTGTAGTCCAACTCGTTGGTCCAGTCTGTTGGAAACTTGCGTGAATTCTGCACCCCCCTTTTTTTGTATCCCTGAACACGGCTTATTTCAAAATTGGCCTTCCCGAGGCTTCCCTTCCCGGAATTTCCTAACCCCGCTTTATGATGGATATACTATAGGACATCTTTCCGGTTTTTCTGAACCTAGAGAACAGTTCGCGGACTTTTTGAAGTCGGACCTTAATCTTTGGAGACCCCCCCACCCGAAGTTTCCCCAGCCTGCATTTCCTCATATTCACGTTTCTTTTATTTATGAGGTTTTTTTGAGCCCTTCTGTGTCACACTCTGGACAAGTATAGGTACTTCTTTTCTGTCTCGGTGCCTCCCACCCATTCCTCTGACGCGTAGGCTTAAACTACGTCCCTTCAACGTGAGTCCAGTCTAATACTTTGTGTTTGTCAGCAACTTCAGATGTGTCCTCCTCTCCCCCCCCCGTCCTTTTCCGCAGTGGTCCAGACATCTCTCTTTTTTCCCCCCCCGTTTTTTTTTTTGATTCTGTATGGAACCTTCTCAGGGTTCAGGTTTCCACTCCTCGTTTTGCTGCGCCCCCCCCCTTTTTTATTCGTGGCGGAACTCCGTCTGTTTTTGGTCTTTTACTTCGTTCTTCGATGGTTCTAAGTCACTCGTGCCAAAAGAAGTACATTTGTTGTTCTGACGATCTACCCCGAGGTCCGGTTTCTATTCTCTATTTTTCCTTTTCTCGGTTGGGCCTCTCACCCTTTCTCTCTGTACCTGTATCAGCCCGGACGTGCTCCTTTTCCGTTAAAAACCGTTTTTTCATATGTTCTAGCGAAAGGGGTCTGTTATTTTCTCCCATCCCCGAGGACCTGCAGGTGCTTTCGGCTATCTGCAGCCCCCGATGCAATTTCAGCCCCCTTTCTCCTGGTAGGGTGCCGGCAGCAAACAGGATCACCAACACCCCCTCCCAAAAACACCAAACAACCAAAAACAAAGCCCACCCTTACCCCACAAACAAAAAAACTCCAAAAAACCAAACAACAAAACCAAAAACCATAAGAGAAACAACCCCCCCCAACCCAAAAAAACCCCGCCCCACACACAAACAAAAAAAAAAAAAAAAACCCCCACCCTAAAAACCACCAAAAGACAACCAAACACCAACAAAAACCACCCCTTGGGTGTTCCCTTTTCCGCCAGTTTCCCAAAACGATGTGGCGCCCTTTTGATTTTTCCTCCTTGTCACATTACCCCCAAACCCATACCAGGACGGCCACCCTTATTTCTTATGGTTTCGCCTCTCGCCACTTTGAAGAATCGACAAGCGTCTCTACGGTCCATTTCCCCCCAACGGGACATGAGAATTGACTTCGTCCTGGGTTTCTTCTTGCTAGTTCTTTTCCTCCCTTTTTTTTTTGGCTTTTTCGGCCCCCTGAATTTTTTCCAATTGAGTTCTTTTCTGCCTTTTCCCCCCCAGACAATCTACCTTGGGCCCTCGTCTATTGCCCGTCGCCACTTTTTTGGTAACCCCTGATGGGTAACCCAAAGTTCCCCCCTTGGTGGGCCCGTAGCTGATGGCTATTATATTGCTGCTGTGGGTTGTGCCTTAAATTATTCCTCCTGAACGTTGCGGATCTCCCCTTAATTCCTTCATATCCCCCACCAATCGCAACACTCATAGTCTTCCCTCAGCGGCGTGGTCAATGAGGTTTCAATACCTCGCTCTCTTCCCACGTCCTCGGACCCGTTTGAAGTCGTACTCACCGTTTCTTCGTACACCATCTTTTTTGCCGTACCGGCAAACCCGTTTTCTCCTTTCATTCCCACCCCTTGGCGTCGATTTTTTGCATTACGCCATGAAGGAGCTAACCAGCCTCCTGGATTTCTTTTGCTTGGAAGCTTGCCCAAACATTTTTCATACACTGTTTTCGAATCTCCCCCTTTCGACCCCCCTTCCTGGGCAAGCTCGTTGCTGCCCCCGTCTCGTCTTTTACTCAACCCCCGTCCCAAGTGTTGTCCCTTCGTGGATTCGGTCGCTTTTACCCCCCCCCTCAGCGGTCTTGAGCCGCTTTAAGTCGGCCAGAACAACATTTTAGCCTCCTACCATTCGAGCTGGATCTCTCCTTCATCCAGTTTTTCCGTTTCCGGGACCGATCCCCCCCCTAGCGAGTAATGTTAATTATTTTTTCCCTCCCTTAACTAGTCGTCTAGTGCTTTGTCTTTGTTGACAGTGTCCTTTTTTTCCTTTTTTCCTGCCCGCCGGTTCCCGCCATTGCGGGTTGCACTTCACCGTCCTCTTTAGGCCTCATCCTAGCTCGTACCGTCCTTCTTTCAAAACCCGTTTATGTGTGTCGTTCAGTTCCTCCCGTCTTTACAGTCCCCCCCCCAATGTCTCCCCCTTGCCCGCCGCACCTACCTCCTTTCTCCCTTGATGCATCTTTTTCGTTCTCCCCGTTCCATTTCCACCTCATTCTCCTCTTCCCCTCCTTTGTAGTTTCTCAGTTTACTTCCCTTTCCTCTGACACCCCCTCTGCTTTGACCTACCTGTATACTTCGGTCTTCGTTTTGGTTGGGAGAGCCTTTTCTTGTGTTGTCTTCCTCGCTTTTGCCTCGCCTTTCCAAAAACATTTTACTGTCTTTCGGCCCGGTGGTTTAATCTCCCGAAGGTGGTTTTTCTAAGTTCCCTCTGCGTTCATTCCCATTGGCCTGCCCTTACAACAATTCCGCCCTCTCACCCAAAAAAACGCTGTTCTGGTTCTTCTTGTCGCTTCACCTTTTCGGGTGTTTCTTTTTTTGATCTTTCTTATCCCTACATT
>Ga0179593_1631881_pt1 | contig 12595 bp, 15 predicted proteins | sample CZODoug2_1_08_16_FD_185931 | JGI IMG/M metagenome (GOLD analysis project Ga0179593, IMG submission 185931) | Vadose zone soil fungal communities from Angelo Coast Range Reserve, California, USA - CZODoug2_1_08_16fungal (PacBio error correction) | ecosystem: Environmental > Terrestrial > Soil >... | reverse complement strand
CCTCTTACCCCTCCGACGTTGCTTTTCCCAGCCCCTGATCTTGGCTCGTATCCTTTTTTTTTTTTTCTTGGGATAGCGGGGCCCGGCAACACCCCCCCCCATTGCGGCTCGGCGGGCGCTCTTTCTACTGGGAAATTTAAACCCGCTTTGAATTGGCGCCCCCCCCCCTTTTAAGTCCATACTGGCTTTTGTCCCACTGACCTTGAGTTCATGTCCTTTCCCTCCTTTTTCCTTTCTTGAACGTTATTACCTCCTCTATATTGGAGACAGCAAGTTCTCGGAAAGGGGCCCATTTATGTGGATCTCAACTTTCCGTGTGAGCCCCGATCCGTTTTTCTCCTGTGTCTTTTCCTTCTGCCGGCCAAATCTAGTTGCACTTTTTCAAAAATGTTCACCTTTCCCCCTAAAAATATTTCCCGGCTACCCCTCCTCCCGTTTCTTTGCGTTTCCTTTCCAGATTTCCAGGGGACGACCCTTTTCCCCGGTATCTAGGCACGACTTTTTCCCCACCGACCCCGTTTTTCCCGGCGATTAAATTGATCGTCAGGAGACTGTTGTACCCCCATGCGATGGGTGTTTTCAATTTCGCCGCATGTGGACGGGCAATTTCGGTCTTTCAGAACCTTTCGCCTCCATGCAGTAGGTCATCCCAGCTGCGATGGTTGAATCGTTGCGTATTCGGTTATCGGAGAGCATTCCCTCTCTTGGTTATGATACTTTCGGTGGTTCCAATTTTGTGATCAACTTTGTTACTTTTTCCCCCCCCCCAGTCCTTCCTTGGGTGATTTCCCAACCCTTGCCGGCTTCTTTGGCCTCGGTGATCAACACGTTTAATTCAATTTCTGCCCTTCTACAGGAAAGATGCGCAAGCCCGTGTAACAAGGGTTGGCAATTACACCCTTGATTATGGCTTCTTGTCCCTGGAACCCCTGCTTTTCATGGCCCAACCTTTTCCCCGTTTTCCTGTCCTATGCGATTTGTCCCCCCCCCCGTGGCATTCACGTCAAAATGGAGCCCCAATATTATTCCCGGCATGTTTTTGTTGAAGGGCCTGCCCCTTCCTCCGGTAAACTTGGCAGTATCTTTTTCCCCCTCTTTCTGCTTTTTAAAAGTTTTCCTTATTTGCAATCACTCGCACAGACCACCCTACAAAATCCTGCCCCTGTTTCACCGAGGCCACGTCGCTATTCCAATGGAACCTTGTTGTCCCCGCTCTCAGCATCATTTTCGAAGAGTTGCGACTCCCCGTTGTCCGACGGGGTGTTCATCCTTTGAAAGGGGTTTTACATGACGCCGACAAACCCCCGTTGGGCGATGCCTTATTCCTCTTTCCTCATCTACCTCTTTGTCTTGTCATTTACAACACCTGTACAGGATTCTGCACAAACCGGCAGAATGATTAGGGGCACCTCGTCAGCGGGACACTAATTCCCTCTTCCCCCTCCCTTCGTCTTTCTGAAAGTTCCTTCTACTTATGCGTTTTTGCCTTTTTTGTTCAAACAGGCCAGGAGTGATAGTTCTTAGGAGAGCTTTTGCCATAATTTCCTTTTTAACTTTTCAAAACCCCTTTTTCTCCTGTCTTACCCGGAGGCCCCTTTCCCCTTCAACAAATCTCCATGCGGCTCAATAATATGGGCACGATTTTTTTGCTGATGTGAAACGCTGAACTCCTGGAATCTCATCTTAATCGTTTCCCCCTCAAAACATGTTTCCCCCTGCGCCTTTCCTGTGTTTGTTGTGCCAGATGCCCCCAATCCAGTTATGCCTTCCCCATTTCCCCCGCCTTTTAGTTTTTCATCCCTTCCCGATCCACATCTCCTCCCGTTTCGCCGTTATATTTTTGGTCCTTTACTCACAGAGAACAACAAAATTGAAAATTTTTTTTATGCGGCCGATACGGCTTCCCGTTGATAACCACAGTGTCACCCGCCGTCCCCCCCCCCCCAACCTCCCCCATCTTCCAACACTTTTTTTATCGGGCCTCTGGCGCAGGATGAATTAATTTTTTTTGGATTGCGCTTCCGGACCCGATTTCTTTCACATCTTTTTGTCAAGTCCACCTTCCCCAAACTCCGCTCTGTTGTACCAGCGTCTGCCTGCCGTGAAATTGATACAGCCCGGGCAAACCGGTCGTTTGCGTTTGCCCGTTAACGGCCCTCAAGTCCCCATTTGGCTGCAAATTGCCCTTTCGTATAATATCCCAGGTTCAGAAAGGAGATGAGGGTTCCATTTGGTCAAAAAATCGGTTCATTCCTTTTTCCAACAACGATATTTTTTTTCCTTTCGACCCTCCCCCCCCCCCCAAAACCTATGGGGATCCCTACTACTTCCCTTTGCGTATAGATTTTTTACGAATAAATTGCTGCTAAAAATAAGTATGCGTTCAATAAAGTATCAAGATGACGGTCCATTCCGTCCTTTTTTTTTCGCCCGCTCAGTTTTTTCTCCCCCCCCCCCCGTTTCTCGCAACTTGATTTCTCTACATTGGGAATTTTTTTCCCTTTCCCCAGTTCGCGAAGCCGCCGCCCACTTGTTTATATTTGCCGATTTCACCGTGTCCTTTATCCCGACACCTACTGCAACTCGCATACGCGCCAATACGTCCCTTTCTCTGGATTCTCTTCCCATCTTCTATTCCGATTCTCTCTTCTCTCCTTTTCCCTCCCCCCCCCCTTGGTTGTTATCGATGTGACCCCCCTCAGGAATGATTTGTCCCCTCCCTATTTCTTCCCTGACCAGATTCGCGCACCTTAGTATGGAGAGTCAGAGAAATTGCCGGTCATGTGGCGGGATCGGGATCACCCTTCAAACTTCCTTGCTTCTGGCGTATAGGGCCGATATGCGGAATTTTAACCGCTGACCCTCTATGGCGCCCACCTTATCCCTGTTCGGCGTCCCTGGTATTTCCCTTTTTGTCCTCAAACTGCCGGGCGAAACTGCTTAATGTCCGTTCATATTGACTTAGTGGAACTGCATACTTATTGGAGCAGCCCCTAGCTCTTTACCCCCTTTAACCTTTTTGGCTTCCTCCCCTTTTCTTCCATTCGCCCAATTCGTTTTGCCTTGTTAGTGTGTGCTTCGGCCGGTCAAAAATATATTTGCCGAAAAATCACTCAATGACCATTTTCCCTCCGTCCTTTGCTCTACCCCTTTTGCCGCGCTGTCCCTTGGTGAGTCAAGCCGACGTCCCATCTGATTAATTTGACGAGTATAGAAAGGGGAACTCTTCCTCGTTTGGCCCGGGCTCTCCCTCGTCAAGCGCTCTTTTCATGAGGCGTTTTTTTTTTTTTTGGTTCACAGAAGTGGTTTTTCCTTCCTTCTGAAGCATAATTGATGTGCCCCCTTAATCCCCCACGTAGAGAATGTTTTTGAGTCCTCCAAAGGACATTAATCCTGCCGCCCCATTTTTTAGTGTTGAAGTAGGTTTGGTTATCCTTTGAGTCTTCGTTGGTAAACTCTTTTGTCATACCCATTCGGCCGGACCAACCTTCTTTTCCCATTTGTTCTCTGGGTTGGATACCGGCTTCCCAAAAATATGTTCCTGTGCTTTCCCCTGGCCCCCCTCAAAATTTTCCTCCCCTTCGCAAGACTTTGGTAAAAGGGTTTGCTCCTAAAGGATTATTGTATGTGAATCTTCCCCCCCATGTATCCCCTTTTTGACCCTCCCCTTTTCGTACGTCTTATGAGATTATGTTTTTCCCCCAATTAGTCAAATCGTGAATATTATTAAAACGGCTAAGATTTTTTTGAGTACTGAAAACCATCTGTTTTTGTGCATTTTAAGGTCCCTCCTATAGTGTCACCTCTAGGTTTGAAGGCCTCCAGGCCCCTCCCCATCACTTTTTTGCCGAGTCCCCCCCCCCCAGACACTTACCCAAAATCCGGCATGCTGCACAGAGCAAAGTCCTTTCAATTACAACTTGGCACCTGTTGAGATCCCGGCTTTTTTCATTTTATCGTTGCTTTTCTCGGGGAAGACTCTTCCCCCGAATCAGGTTCCGCCGTTGCCGTTCTCCCTTGACAGGTTTTTTTACCTTACGCGAAAAAAATCGTTTCCCCTGTTCTCGTATCTCTTCTTTCCTCCTCCCTGTTGTTTTTTTTTTTTTGTCTCCCTTTTTGTCGAACTGTCAACTTTTGCACCCACCGGCTACCCACAGACTGGCATCCCTCTTCATCGGACATTACGCGATATGATATGCCATTTGAAAATCAACCCCTTTTTTTACCACTTCCCTTCTTTCGTTCTTATTTGTATAGTTCGGGGCGCGCCCTGTGCCCCATTACTGGAAGGGATCCTAATATGAGCTTCACACCCTTGATGCCATCCCTCGTTCCCTTTCCCCCCCACTTTTCCCCCAAACACCAATATGTTTCTTCCGACTTGCGTGCCAGGTTACCGCCTCCCAGTGCATCGCATAATTCCCACCTAACATGAACGGAACAATTCGCGTTATTGGCACACTTTTGACTACCTGACAATTTTTTTCCGATGTCCTCCCCCTCCCCTTTTATTGATTCACCTTTCCCCCCCCCCCTTTCTTGCGCCCAGTGCCTTTTTAAGTTTTTTGACTCTTTCAAGACTTTGTGGTGATCATCTTTCAAGCCGCGTTTCCCCTTTCCTCCTTTTCTCCCATTGTCCCCCTTTTTTTATTTCCGGTATACGGGTATGCCGTGATTTCAAAACAGGGGGAACACCGCAGTATCAGAACCCTCCATGCTCTCGATCACCTTACACCCCCTCCCTCCACTTGTTTTATTTTCTTCCTTAAGTTGGATGATCTCCTCCTTTAAGGGACTAAATTATGATTAGCACGCACTTTCCCGTAAAATATATTCCCTAACTTGAAAACCCCGGCGTTTTCGTCCAGCGTTCTTGGTGTTTTTTTTGTTTTCGACGATCCTTGATCGCCTGGGCAACCCCGTCTTTTAAGGTTGCCCAGTCTTACTTTTTTGAACCAGTACTCCATTATCGTCCGGCTTGCTCTTGTCCTTTCCCTTTTTTTTTCTGCCCTGGTTTCCCTTCCCACGCTCCCCCCCCTATGATTGGGTAATTTCCGGAACTAGTTTTCCTTGATAGTGACCATGCCAACGATATTTTCCTTCTCTCTCCGCCCTTCCATCTCGTACCCTCCCCCCCCCCTGGGATTCTTTTCCTTTGCCTTCCCAGAATATGTCTCTCCATTTGTCACTAACTCTTCTCTTTACCGGAGCTAAATTGCTGACGATCAGTATGATTCCAATATTATCAATTTCCGTAACCTCCCTCGCCTCCTTCGCAATTAAAAAACTCACGCTCCAGTATTCTTTTTTTCTTTTCGCCAATAACCTGGTCCTTCCGTTAAAGGTCCCAGTATCGACGAGCGCACGACCCTCTTCTAATATTTGCCGATTTTCCGTGCTCCCCTCCTGTTTTACCCCCCTTTTTTGCGCTATCCTTCCCCAATCTTTTCGTTTTTCCCTGCTTTAACTTCTTCCTCTCTCTCCCCTCCCTTCCCCTTTTCCCCCCCGTTTTTTGTGTTATATTACCTACAGTCTCGGATGTTCGGAAAGCTGGCCACAGATCCAGATCCTCCTCTAACCGTGGTATTGGCAGGTATCGGCGCAATTTTTTCGCCCTTTTTCTGTCTGTCCCCTGGCAAATTTTTTCTCCTTCGGACGTTCTTTTCGACATTCCCCCCCCTTTCCCATTTTTCTATGGCGCACAACCTTTTATGCCGTCCATACTGGAGGCAGTTTATACACTGGTATTTTTAAGTTTTCTAAAAATGATCTTTTTTTTCGGCTTTCCCTTTGTCCTATAATCTTTTTCCTTTATTGTTTTCTCGTACTTTTTTCCGCACCATTGCTTACATGCAATTCTTTGTACGAGCACACACCGCTATACTTTTTGGCTGGTAAGTTTTGCTTTCGCTCGAGCGGGCCCTCGTTGACATTGAAAATTTTTCCTAAATTCCCCCCCCCCCCCCCATCTTTGGGAGCCTTTCCCCCCCGCAACCCCCCCCCCCCCCCTTTTCCCCTTTGTTTGCTGTCATTCACTTTCCCCCTTTTCCACCACAAGGGCACGATAAATCAGTGTTAATTTTCCGGTATATCCGGGCAAGCTTCCCCTTCCGGGGGCCGGGCGATCTTGATCGCCCCCCCACTATGGGAAGCACCGCGCGTTTTTAGTGCCCCCTTCCCCCATTTTTCTGGTTTCCCCTGCGGCTGTTAGCAGAATTGTAAACATTAAACATCGGTCGAGAAGTCATAAAAGGCCATCATAGGCCGCCCCTCGAGAGTGGTGAAGTCTTTTCCTCTTTTAGACCTACTTCCCCCTCCCCTGTGGTGAACGGGCATCCCCAGTCTACCCTTGAAGGAATACACGTATAAATTTTGTTCTCTGTGAGATACCGCCTCACAATATTCCCCTTCTCCCTTTTTTTTTCCCCCCCTCGGTGCCCCCTATCATTACCTTAAACTTCTTTCTCCAAAAATCGGTCCAACCCACATTGTTGGATTCCCCCGGTCTTCATGTTTTTTTTATATGGCCTTTCGTAACCCCACCGTTCCCCTCTGTGGCCTATGTTGAGGTCGCGATATCCTATTAGGCGTGACCCGCTGGGAAACATCAATTCAACAATCTTCTCAACCCTTATACCCGTTTTGCCATTTGTTATTCTCAACCGCCTCCCCCCCCACCCGTGTCATCATAAACGCCTCAGGTTTTTCAATTCGAAGAGTATTTACCCAAGCCCTGCCCCCATGGACACCTCAATCGCTCCCTCCCTTCCCCCAATCCTTGTTTTCCCGAGGCGGCAGATATTCAACCCCCCCAATGCAGAGCATCTATACAGCAGATTGCGGTCCCCTTGCCTCTCTCCCTTTTCTTTGCAGAACCTTTTTTCGCCGGTTGTGCAGGAATCCCTTTGCCCTTGGGGTGAAAGGACTCCCCAAAAAATCAGTGGTCTTTCTCTTGGATCCTTTTGTTGTTGTTTTTTCCATCTGCCACTACTTTTTTGTCTTTTTTTATTTTACAACAAAATTAAACGTTGATTGTCTGCCCCCCCCACACCACGGTCGAACCCACCTCCCCCGTGTTCCCAGCTTTCCGGCAAGAAAACCCCTCTTCGTCTGTTTCGCTCAACATTGTGTGGTTAATCGTTCTGTGGGTACTCTATAGCGGCTTCTTTTGGCTGGTGACTTTTTTTTTTTTACAGCCTTTTTCTTTGGTAGGACCTCTCCCCATAAGGCAGGGCGCATCTTTCTTTCGCTAAAAATTCTTTTGGATGAAATATACTAGACGGGTTAGTGGTTCCCCCCCTTTGGGGCCCCACACCTTTTCCCATTGGGCGTATTTGACTCATCGAATTATGTGCCCCGCCCCCCCGCCCAGAATTCGTCCATCTCCCCCCCCCCAAAGCCTGCGTTCAAACTTTTTTTGTTGGTTGATACCTTCCAATCGTGGTGCCCTATAAGCAATAATTACTGCCGTTACCTTTCAGTGTTTTTTTTTCCGGTGCATAATTCATTATTTGGCTACTATGGACAGTTTCGTCGGTTCGTGAAGATTGTTTTCCCTGCGGTCCCAAACAACCTTCATACGGTTACTTTTCCCTTTCCGTTTTATGCGTTACCCACATTTTTCCCCCCAACACGGAAGTATCAGAACCACATATATCCTTCTTCCGATAATATTACGCCCCTTCAACCACTCCCCTTTCCCTTGGAGGCTTTTTAATTCTTGTTGACGCATTTCTCTCCTCTTTCCTTTTTGCCATCCATCTGCTCGAATTCAACTTAAGGAAAATTCTTGTTGCCAAGAAACTTGCCCCACCGCGGGCATGGTTACCAAGAGTAGGCATTGACGCCCCCCTTTCTTTGGACCCCCTTGTCACCGTATACCGTTTTCAAAGTACTCCCACTTCTTATTCGTTCCCTTTTGTTACCCCATTTATGAAAGAAGAGCCACTTCGTCACTTTTTAATCATCCCGCCCCCATTCCCTTCTTCATTTGCCTTTCCCATTATCGTGTATTCACTCCACCCGATATTTTTTGAACGCGATCGAGCGAACCCCAGATCTACCAGCAATTAGCGGTTGGTCCTTTAGTTGGCATTTTATCTCCCCCTTCCCCCATTTTCCCCCCTTCCCTTAATTGTTCCCTCCGTATGCGTTTCCCCCTAGGCCGGACTTCCCGCATTTTTTACCATCTTATTTTTAGCAAACTTCAAAACCCCCCAGTTGTAAGAACCCCCCTCGTTATGGATTGCTCTGTATGTTTCCTGGTCATCCCAGTATCGCTTTCTTCCTGGCACCATTTGCCGATTTCTTCTCCTGCTCTCCAGAAACTCAGTTTTCTGCGCTACGCGCCAATAATAGTATGCGCGCTTTTTTTATTTTTCCCCCTCTCCGATTCTTTTCCCCTTGAGATGACCCTCATGATGCGTAAAGGGGCCAATCGTCAGATCGAGGTGCATACACGTGCGTAGGTCTCTTATTTTTGCGCAATGCTAGGATGTCGGCTAGTTTTTAGCACGGACCAACCCCTTCCGGCTCCTGGCGTCTCTCCCGGTCTCTGACTTCTTATGACTTACACTCTCCCCTCCTTTTCGGCGGGCTTCCATTGTCTTTCAGTTTTTGATCCACGTTTTTTTTTAAGCGTTTAAAAAAGGGCGACCTTTGATAGGTGTGGCACGCATCTACGCCGTTTTCTGTTAAAACGTTCCGCAATTCCCTTTTTAGCACCTTCCCCCGCTATCCTTTTTTTGGTATCTTGTTTTCTTTGCTCGAGACTGGTCAAAAAATATCGTTGCTTGCAACTGGTCACTGACCCACTACTTTGCCCCCCCTTTTTTTTTTGCTCCCCCAGGGTTTCCTTTGCCGGCTGCTTTTCTTTAGAAAATGGTCACCAAGCGGACTTAAGTGTATACTTTGCCGGTATACTGGCCGCTTCAAACCCACTTTTTCCGGGGCTTTCCTTTTTCTGATTTCACCCCCTGAGCTTGGTCCCCCCTTAGTGCACCGTCAGAAGTTTACCTTCTTCCGGAGGATGAAATCAGACGGTTCACCCTTCACGAGTAATGCAGTATCCGTTTAATCCTTTCCTTGTTGCTTTGTTATCTCTCCCTGGTTCTGATACTTGGTTGTTCCCCTGTGGTTTCTAACCGCGGCATCCAAGTATCAGCTCATAACCGTAGTTTTCAATTTGTCTCTGGGTGAGCTATTTACCAATTTCTTCTCCCCCCCCCCTGCGTTTTTTCCTTTTTTTGATCCGTGTCCTCCCCTTTATACCTTGCCGCACAATAAATAGTTGTAAAAAGGGTTTCCCATAACTGGATTAGTCTTCTTTCATCTTCCGATTTCTTCTTTCCCCCCCCCAAAACCTTCTCTAGTCTGTCTGTTTTGTTTCGCGTGTGGCTTCATTATGAGTATTCTTTTGCGGCTTTAACGTGGGTCATCACGCAAAATCGTCCCCCCCCTATTATTCCTTCCTTTCTTTTGTTTTATTTTTGTTGTTCCCCGGCGGCAGTATATGGCCTCCCTAGTGTTTCTCTCCCGCTTGTCTGTAACCCCTCTGCCACCGTGCCCCATCCACGGCGCTTTCAGAAACTATACAAATCCCCCGGGGTTTGATTTCCCTCTGCTCTCCGGGGCCAGGCTCTTTGCGGATTTTTCTCTTCCCCGATAAGGAGAGGAATTGCTCCGATGAAGAGGGATCCGAATAAGTTTCGGTGTTGAAGCCAATTTTTCCCTTCCCTGAAGCTCTCCCGTAGAGGCTTCCGTTGTTGTTGCGAGACTCCTGCTACCGACCTTCCGCGTGGGTGGTCTCCCCTTAATGTAAAAAAAATTCAAAGGATTTGCCCCCCGGACACATGATTATCCCCGTCTTTTTTTTTTCCTTCCTGATTTTTCAACAAAGCCCTTTTTTTTTTTCATGCTCTTAGTTGTATTTCCTATTCTGTTTGCCTCTTTTAAGATCATTTCCCCTCTTTTTTATAGTGGCGTGTAGGCGACGCTTGCCATAATGGCCCTTTTTGTTCCCAAACCTCTGAGTTTTCCTCTATTCTTGCCGCCGGGTTACGTTCTTTACCCCCCTGTTCAAGTCCGGAACACAAAATCGTAACAATTGCAGGTAATCCCTCATAGGGCGCACGATTTTGCCTCATGTCCCTCCCCCTTTTTCCCCTCATCTCCCCCCCCCCATCCGGCCACTCTTCAAAAACGGTTTTGCCTACCGACATGTGCAGGCACATAAGCCTCATCAAGTTATGCCCTAAAACCCTTGTTACACGATGGTCTGAGTTCTTGAAGGTTGGCCTTTCCCGCCTTCTCTCCCCCCCGATTTCCATGCGTCGTTTGCTCCTCACTTTTGTGTCCGGCTGGAGAAAAACATCTTCACAACCCTTCAAACCTTGGCCTCCCTTTGATAACTTTGTCCCCCCCGAAGTTCTCCAAGCCCCCCCCTTTTATAGGACCTCCTAAGATAACACGAATACGCACCGACTTCAACACTATCCTGCTTGGAGGAGGATGTCCCTACTTTTTTGATGTTAAGATTTCATGTTTATTACAATGTCTTTGCCCGTCCTTCTGCCGTTGCCCTACACTGAACAAAAGCGCAGTGACGCCCCTCCTGTAGACCTTTCCCTTGATTATCGCCGTTCCACCCCTTTGAAGCGTCCCTTTAATCTCGTCCGGCTTGTTCCCCTTTCCCCCTGCAGTCGGCCCCCAACCTGAGACAATTTTCGATAATAATCAAGCCAGCATAACGTTGATTGTGGTAATGGTCCGGGTTCAACCTCTTTTCTTTCCTTTCCCTCTGGCTTCCTCCCCCCCCTGCTCTACCCCTTCAAAAAAAGGCCACGTTGTGAAGTTTTCATTGCATGCACCTTATCCAGCTTCCAATATATTTCCCATTTACAAGATGACATGTACCTTTTGTTCCCCAGCTCCTTTTCTCCCAAGGTCAAATAAAGTTCCCGAAAAAGCCTACATATGTTGATGAGTAAGGTGTTCGAACAATATTCCCTTTCCCCCATCCCTCTTCCCCAGAGCCTTCCCTCCCCCCCGGTGGAAACTTTCTCCCGCTACCGACACATCCTGGCCTTTCGCTATAGAGAATACGAACGTTATGTCTTGGGGACTCTGATTGTCCAGCTTTCCTCTTCGATGCCCCTGGTTATTCTTTTCTATCCTTTTCTCTAGACACTCTGCAGATGGCCCTTTTTCCCCTCCTGATCAGATCTTGCCTAACGTTTGCGTTTTTTGAGAGAAATTGCCGGCCCCCCTGTCGGGATAGCGGGGAGCCGAAATCGGCAAATATTTTGGCGTTTTTCTTGTGGGACATTTTCCCTTCCTGGTCCTCTGCTTCCTCACTGTCCCCTTTTTTTTCCGTTTGATACCACGAAGCGTTTTTTCAAAACCCCTGAGGTCCAGTCGGTATTTTTAGGTGAGTGGAACGAATACGGATATTGTCTGCAGCAAGTTAGCTCTTCCCTTCAAAGCTGCTGGATACGCCACCTTCATGCACTTTTTTTTTTCCCACCGCATCCTTTTTGGTTCAGAGTTTTTCTCTCTCCAGCGCAAAAAAAAGCGTTGCTTCCCCCCTGTCACGCACATCAAAACTATTTTCCCGGAAAGTAACCGCCTAGGTTCAGGGCGTTCCTGCCGAACCATTTTTTTCCCCTATCCTTGTTTCCCCCGCCCAGTGGTCCCTCCCTATAAATCTGTATTACTTTCCCTGTTAGTCCTTTTCCCTGCTTTAAACGGTCCCTTTGTTGGCCCGGGCGACATATGTCAAGGCGACGCTTTTACCAAAGGGCCTCGGGGTTTTTTCCGGCCGTTTTGAAGGTTTTTTTTTTCTTTTCCTGAATTGCGTGCACATCATCTGACATGCGTAATACCAAAGGCCCTTCTCCTGACGCCAAGCCTTGCCCTTAGGGTTGATGTCTTGTGGAGGTATCGAGTGAGCCCTTTTGTTCTGACTTTTTTTTTGTGATTTCTAGTCTTTTTTCCCCTCCTTTTTCCTTTTGTTCTTTTTTTGACTACTTCCTGACAAAAAAATATGAATGCCCGAAGCGGCTGGACCCTTATGATAACAACGTTACTGAAGTCTTGAACCCCCTCAAGGTTCCTCTCCCCCTGCTTCTTTTGGTAATCCCTATGGCTACATCTGGCCGCGTGTCAGCGTAGGCAACAAAACCTTTTTTTGCAAATAATACTAGTTTGCCGGTTTCCCTTTGTCTTTTTGGCCTCTTATTTTATTTTTTTCTTGTCCCCTTCAAAATTTCCCTTTATTACCGGTGGGTACGATTTGTTTGCAGTTGCCTTTCAAAATCCCGTGTTGGACTCGTCAACCGGCGCACCTATACTTTCTCCTTTAAGAGCTTTTCTTCTCCCCTTATGTTCCCCTCCCAGCTGAAGCTTTCCCCTATCCCAATCCGGCATTTTTTCAAAGTGGCAACAGCCGCTATTAAATTACTGGCAGAGATGTTGAGAACAGCCGTAGTATTCTTTGCAAGATCCAGTCCGTAATTGTCAGACGGATGACCTCGGCTCCTCAATTTTTTTCCACTGACGCGCAAAAAATCTTCTTGCTTCTTGTAGATGGGCCTTT
>Ga0179593_1580255_pt1 | contig 12595 bp, 13 predicted proteins | sample CZODoug2_1_08_16_FD_185931 | JGI IMG/M metagenome (GOLD analysis project Ga0179593, IMG submission 185931) | Vadose zone soil fungal communities from Angelo Coast Range Reserve, California, USA - CZODoug2_1_08_16fungal (PacBio error correction) | ecosystem: Environmental > Terrestrial > Soil >... | reverse complement strand
TTCCCTGTAGGCTTCCGCGCTCCCTCCGAAATCGCCGCCTTCCCACTATCCCGTAATATCGGTGACGATCCCTCTCTCTTCCCTTGGGAGAAGTTGAGCTTCTTCCCTTTTGATTTCCAATCTTCTGCTTTGTTTCGATTCGCTCGGCATCCGGGAGCGACCTCCGTTTCACAGAGTTTTTTCAAAATTCTTCTTCGTCCTCCTCTTTCAAACTATAGTCCTCTTGACTGAAACTTGAACTGTTTCCGCGTCCATTTTGGCCCTTTTTTTCTCTCGTCTTGAAGGTTTTCCGTTTTTTCGCGATTCTCCTTTTGGCGGTCCCTTATTGACTTTACCTTCCGTACCTACTTCTTCCCCATGTACCTTAAAAGTTTTTTGCTCTGGGATGAAAGATTTCCGCTAATCCTGGTTTCCTCTCAGAATGTCACCCCATACTTCTCATGTTCTCCCGTCTTTCCTCTGTCTGCGTTTTTTGTATTTTCTGTCAGTTCAATCGCCTATATTGGTCCCCCTTTGGATCTGCTTTTCCTGCTTTTTATTTAGATTCGGGTCTTTTTCCACCACAGCTTCCTGAAGATCCGCGTTTTTGTTCCCCCGCATAGTTATAATATGCTTCCTTTCCACTTCTCTTTTTTTTCCCCAGCGGGACCTCCATTGACAAGCAATCATTTTTTCCCCTTGGGGATTCAGACGAGGGGTTTTTTTTCGTAACTTCCGAAGATTCGGCGTTTATGCTATCTGCCCTTGTCTTTCCCCCTTTTTGCCCCTCCCTACCGGAAGGGAGATCGAGATAACTCGCTCCTCTTCATACCGCGATGATTCCCTTCTTTCGGTTTTTCGTGTACCTGATTTTTCCCGGCCGTTCCTCTTTCCTAGGTCCCTTGTGAGGTTGCCCCAGACGTCGGCCCGGTTTGTCCGATAGGCGACGAACCATTTTTTGCCCTTTTCCTGATTCCCCCAAGCATATCCTCACCGGCTCCGGTGCCCAACCTTCGGATTGCTAGCGGTTTTTTTTTAGGCATTCCTTTTTTTGCTCCTTCCGACCCCTAGAGGAGCTTAACCTTTTTTCTGCGGCAGCTTGGTTTGCTGGCTAACTTTGCCATCGAAGTTTTCCTCGATTTCTCCCAGGGTTCTTTAGGAGTATAGGCTCTTTGATTGATTCCCCTCTCCCTTGTCACTCTCCCTGCCCCTACCGCCGCAAAGGCGGCTCCTCTTTCTTTTACGTCGTTATCAACTACACTCCCCATTTTTTTTTTTCCCTTATTTAGTTTCTCTTCTATGGACTCTAGGTTGAGTCTTTTCTGTTCCGGTCGCTCGCGAAGTCGCTGAATTCGGCTGTCGTTTTCTCCTTCTTTTTGGGCGACTATCGGTTCTTGGACTACGCACTTCTTGTTGCTTCTCTTAACGGTCGGTGCTGATCTCGTAGGAATTCCCCCATCCCGCAGAAGTTGGTTATGATTTTTCCTTTCTGTTTCTCCCGTGATCCGGACCTCATTTGTAGCATTCTTCTCCTTCATTTCTTTTCCGCGGCTCGGCACTTTTTATCCCTCCCCTTTTCAGCCCCAGTTCGGGAATCTGCCACATTCATGGAATACCCCCCTCTTTCGTGCCCGTCCCCTCAGAACTTCTCCCCCTGGTGCGCTTGCTGATTGTCTTTCCCTTTTCCCCCCCTCCAGTTCCTTTCTACGGCCTTTCGGACAACTTCCCTTCTTTTCGTCCTTTTCTGTCGAGTTCCTCTGTTTCTCCCCCTCTCCCTCAGCGCTTGATCTGTGAGTCATTATTTTTTTAATTTCCCAAAGGCATCTGGCGGGAGCGCCGGACTGATCTTGTCCTGTTTCTCTGGAATGTTTACGTGTCTTTCCTTCTTCAACTCCCCATAGGAACGCCGTCTTCCCTCCCCGCCCCTTTCCTTCTTTCCGTATTAACGTTTTCCTCGCTTGTTCCCTGCACTGATCTTTTCTGGCGCAGGCTTCCTTTTCCCCTTGTTGCGACGCTGAGAGATGTAGCAATGATGCGATCTCCAGGTTCTTTTTCCATTTTTCCCCCCTGCGGTTTTTTTTTTCACTCTGGTTTCTCTTTTCTTCGACTTTTTCCCTGTAGTGCAAGAACCTATGGATTTTCTTCCTTTTTCCCCCTTCCTCCTACCAGTTAACCTCCTTTACCTGTCAGACCTCCTAGGTCAACCCCCGGCGATGGCGATATCTTCGTGTAACCAGGATATATTGAGCTTACGACCTCCGTATCTCTATTTTATGGGACCTCATCAGTTTTGTCGCCTCTCAGTCCTTTCAATTGTTTAATCGCCAGCTGCTTTCGTTCTCCCTCTTCGGCGCGTTTATCCTTTTTGAGATTTTTTTCCTTAACTTAGTTTCGCTTAGGACCTCTTCTTTTTTTCCGCCCCTCTTTCCCCTTCATGATTAGTTCTTAGAGGTTCTTTTTACTCGCTTTTCCACTCCCTCTTTTTGATTCCTTTTTTTTATCCGTTTTCCCTCCTGGGCCCTCCCCTGTTTTTTTTTTCCCTCCCTTCCCCCCACTTTTCACGAGTTGCCCTTCTTCCACAACGGACTCCTTTTCCCTTTCCCCCTTACACTTTTTTCTCTTTCCGAGGGCGCTCTTCCATTTTGGTTCCCTGCTCCGTATCTCCTCTCCCACCTGTTGCCCCGTTATCACCTTTCCCTTGTGCCACCTTGACTTCCCCTACAGGACAGTTTTTTTTCTCGCCTCCCTCTACACCTCCGATTGCTCCTATCTCCTTTTCATTTCGGCCCTTTCCAAGGTCATAGCCATCCTCTTCATGATCTTCCGGCTCTCGCTCCCCTTTTTCATCGATTTACCCCCTCTGTTCCTTTTTCCTCCCCGATCCGATCTTCGGTTTCCCCTGATAGGCCCCTCCCAAAACGCCCTTCCTTTCGATCAAGCCTTCTTTCCTTTTTTCTCACGCGCGACAATTCTTTGACTTGCCTCGCCTTCACCCGTACTCTACGCTCGTCCTTTTTGTCCCCACTATGGTCCTTCTGCTCTTTTTTTCGTCGATTATACCAAGAGCACCGTTTTCTGCAAGCTCTTTCGCGTTTTTCTCACTCTTCTTATGCGCGCAACTTCTTCTTTACTTCTCCCTCTCCTAAGACTCTACTTCTAGAGCCCCCCAGTAGATTTCCTTTTTCCCCCCCCCCCCAAATCTAAGCACTGTATTTTTTTTTCTGTTCCCCTGGTTTCTGATTCCCTTTGCGTAAGCCTTCCCCCCCCCCAATGTTATGTATATATATCTTCCATCCCCTTTTTGTTGTTTTCTCTCTTCCCCCCAAGATTGTGCACCCGGATGAATAATTGCGTCACCCCTTTCCCCAGAGATTTACATTTTCGATTTCGCTTTTGGATATTTTCTCGCGGTCCGACGGCTTTCTTTGACTGATTATAAATACTCTATCGTCCCCAAGCCCTACCCCCCTTTACTTTTCCTGCTTCCCTCTTGACAAGAGGCTGGTCGCGGGGAATTTGATACAGAGGATCCCTGCTGAGCGTCAACCCTTTTTTTTTTTTATGCCCGTTTCGGTTTTCCGAGTTAGTTTTTCTATTTTTTCTTTCTTCACCTGGAAGAGCTCTCCTTTCATCCCTTCCCTTTCGTAGAGACTATAGGTTGACCCTCCCGTTAATCCCTCCATTCTTCACTCTTTCTTATTCTCCCTCCCTTTTCCGAAGAGTTTTTTTCTCCCATTCTATGCTTCCTCTTCTGAGAGCTCCTTCTCCATCCTCTTTTCGGTAATTACAAGAGGAAGACTTTTTCTATCCTTCTCTTCCCCACTAGGGTCCTATGCACCCTTTGCAACATTAGAGGCACATTTCCTTATGTTTGCTTTTACATTCCCTGTGACCCCTCCCCCCCTCTTCGTCTTCACATTTCTAGACGGAGAAATCTGACATTCCCTAGTTTTTCTTTGTTATTTCCGATTCCTTTCTCTCTTCTCCATCCGTATTTCTCTCCTCACCTCTTCCCGGCCTTCAGGAGCCTTTTTTTCCATCCCCCACCGTGAGGGTTTCTGGAGATATCTTTGATCCGGCCCCTCCCTCGATTTTCCTGGAATCTTCCTCTTTCTGGTGCCCATCCCTCTTCTTTTCCTTTTCACAGGTAAGCGGACATCTTCGCCGGCTCTACCTCTTTCCCCCTCCCCGACTCATCTCCTCGTGGCTCTTTTTTACGGGCCTCCTCCTTCCCCTCCCAAAAGTAGTTTCGACGAAATTTCTTCTTCATCCTTCTCTCGCCGAGAGAGAGGTTTGCGATTATCTGGGTCCCACCGCCTTTAGATTTCTTTTTTTCTTCCCTCGCCCATTAGATTTAGGGCTCCATCGGATATCGGTTCCCTGATGATCTCCCCTTGGTCCATTTTCTCGCTTCTTGTAGATCGAGCAAGGGATTGCCCCATTCCCCCTTAAACGCTTCTCTTTTAAATTGCTCCCTCGCCTTTCTTTGTTCTCCCTTTAACCCGCGTCTCTTTCTTGTTCCTCCACCCCACCCGGTTAAGCCGTCTTTTTCGTTCAGACCCCCAGATAGTGGAGCTTGTCAGAAAGCTACTTTCTTCCCTGGGTTGCTGTTTCCCCTCCGACTATCCCTGCTGTGTCGCTCAGGAGTTCATGATTGAAGTCCTTTCCCATTAATAAAGTAATATCCCCTCTTTTCTTCCCCCCTTTCTTCGACTTTTTTGGCTTCTTTCTAGGGTTCACTGACCCCCACTTTCATTTTCTCCCATTATTACGGGGCTTTTCATTCCCCTTCCAACTCCCTCCCGCACTCTTTGTATATTTTCCCCTTCCTGCTTCCTTCTCCGAATCTCGCGATTCCCTTTTTTTTCTTTTGTCCTTCCCTTCACATGGCTTGACCAGGATCTCGTTCCCCCTTCTTTCTTGTTCTTAGATAAAACCTTGGCTTTCTCCTTAGCAACCTTTTTTCTCAGCGTCGTTGCTCCCGCCTTTACGCAATTCTGATCCGTGTACAGCCTTGGCCTACGGTATGGGTCAGTCTTGAGGGTCCCCTCCCCTCTTTTCAGCCTCCCTTTCTTTTAATTACTCGTTGAATATTTTTTTCCGACGTTTCTCTCCACGAACGTTTTTTTATTTCTCCTTGCTTAAACTTTTTTTTTTTTGTTTTCGACACAGATAGGATACCCCCAAATCTTTTCCCCCCGACCTTCCCCCCTTCCTTGATTCTTTCGATATTTTCCCTACCTTCAATCGACGCCCGGACACCTTTTATCTTCTTACCCAAGGAGTATCGGTGAGTGCCCCCCCCCCTATCGAATTTCTTCCGTTCCTTTATTTTTTCTCGGGTCGTGCTCCCCCTCGGGTTCAGGAACTGGCTTTTTTCGACTCAGCACCGACCTTTGACAGGCCTTCTGCCCTTAAGGCTTGCCCTTTTTTTAACCCCTTCCCTTTCCCGAACGTTCTCGCAGCTTCCCTAGGAGAGGTGTTTTCTGTTCTTATCCTCTTAAACACCTAGTTACTCTCATCTTTTTTGGTCCCCACCCCCCCGATAATCGTTCGTTTTTTGACTGGGTCCCCTCCCCCTCTCGGATGGCGCCTCCCCCCCTTCCTATTGAAGTGTGGACACCGGCTTGTTTTTCCCCCTCCCTAGTTCTCCCCGCCGACTTTTTCGTCGGACCTCGACCTACTAGCCCCATTTTTTTTTTCGAGATAGCTTCCCCCTCCGAACCTTCTTCTCTCTGTTTTTTTACTTTCCTCCCGCATTTTTTTTTTGACGATAGAACGCTTGAAGCGGTCCTCTCCTTTATCCCCTTCCTACTTTCCGGTTGGCACTTGAGGATTTTTCTTCCAGTCCTCTCCCCTCGGTTTAGATTCATCTTTTAGACCATAGTTTTTCCCCACTCGCAGCTTCTATTAATTTTCCGAGTTTTTTTCCAACCCCCTTCTACAAGAATTTCTTACCTCGAGACCCAACGTTTATTCCCCCTGGTAAACTCCCTCAGTGACTAGAGTCCCCTGAATTCCCCCCCAACTTTAGAAAGAGAATTTTCGACCTTTCTCTCCAGGTTTCTTGTTTTTTCACAATTTCCGTCGTCCTTCCGAAATTTCCTGATCCCCCTTCCCCGAAGAGTGACCCTCTTCCCTCTTTCGATTTTCCGGGGCGTGTTTTGCGTTTTGCCTTTGTTCCACTGTGCAGATGGCTGCCGTTTCAGATTTTTTTTGCCCCCCCCTCCTTGCGCGCCACCAGCTGCGAGTTAGCGGTCGTCCCCCACTCGACGACTTCCAATAGACCCTCCCTTTTTTCTTGTCATCGCTACGTCCCTCCAATTTTTTAATTGTTAGGTTAGGTTCGGGAGGCTTGCCGAACACGCGTGATGATTTTATGCTCTTTACAGCCAGCCCGTTTTTCTTCCCAACGGTTACATACTTTTTTAGGCTTTCTTAGCGGCGGCGATGCCCAAGCGGGATTGTTCTTTCAGGCCGTTTCAGTCTTACGTTTCGCTGGGCATCCTATTCTTTCCGAGGACCCGAAGCAAATTCTTTCTCTCTTTCCCTCCTTTGTTGTTTTCTCTCTTGGACTGTCCTCGTTCCTCCGCTCCCAACTTTTTCTCGAGCCCTTAAAAGGCATTCCGCATATTCCCGAGGTCATTGAAGCATTGAAGCTAGCGGTTTCTGGAACCTCCTTCCCGGCTGCGATCCCGCCTCGCCGAGGTCAACGATTTCGGCAAACGCAGGGACATCGACCTAGTTATTCCTTGGATTCTCCCATATCTGAGATTTTCTCATGGGAGGTCGCCTTTCCGTCATTTCTCCCCCCTCTCCTGCGATTCTTGGCTCTCACTCTCTGGATACCAACCTGTCGTAACACCTAGTCCTTTTTTACTTTCCTCTTAACCATGAGGGTCCGCCTTCTCGGACGGGGATCTGTACTGTATAGCTACGGGCTGCCTACGAGCAATTTTGCAACCCCGCCGGTAGCATGCCCTAATATCTTGCTGCGATGCGGGCGGGTTAGGAGGTTCCTTCCCTATCCTTTGCCGACGCGTGGCCCCTAACGTTGACGTTTTGACATTAGGCGCGTCGGGCTGGTTCCCCACCCCCTGACCTGACGCTTTTCCTTTTTTTGGAACTCATAGGATTATGGGTTTACGTAAAAACTCGTCGCCGCGTTATGGACAGCGGACAAGGATCTGGACAACGGAGGAGGTTTCAAAGCGTGGGCCCCCTTTCCCTCCCTCTCTCAGGACCGAAGGGATCGTCCGCGCTTGACAGGCCCTCGAAGGATCCTGGTTGCTTTGCTCGCGATGCTCGCTCCATCCGCGAGATTACTATGTTCCCCCGGAGCGGTCCGACGAAACCTTGATCCCTCCCCCTCCCCCAGCGGGTGATTGCCGCCCCGTCTTAGACGGGTACACGTGTCCTACGATTTATCAGCGTTTTTTCCTTGGACCCCCTCAGCTCTTCCTCACTCCCCTTCCGGCAAACGACGGTTTTGCGGCGTACCTTTTTTTCGCGATCGTGACCGTTCTCCCCTCTCTTTTTTTTCCCCAACGATGCGCAGTTGGCCATCGCTCCAGTTGGTTGACGCTAAAGGGCCATCGTGTCCTTCACCTTTCCTGACGCAGGTTCGGTCCCTCCTTTTGCGCTCCCCAAGGGCTGCGCCAGTCGCTCTACTTCGACCCGAAAAGGGGAGGCTCAAGGCGCTGTTAGATTCACCGGAGAAGCCGGATGGGTCAGTGAAGGATCCCCGGGCGCGGCTCTCTTTGCGTCGTTAGTTGGCGGGCCTTTTCCCTTCGCCTGTCCGTGTCGGGGACATGTCCCTGATTGGTGGTATCTCGGTCTTAGACCCGTTATTGCCGGACTCCTTCTTTTTTTTAGATCAGCAGGGCAGCCGCTACTTCATGAACAGGGCCAGCGCTGCCCCTGCGTCCTCCAGGACCTTCCCATTTTCCGATTTGCTTTCCTGAAGTGCGAGAAGAGGCCCAGTCCATTTTTCGAGGCTGAGGAACATGTGAGGGGACTTTTTGCTTTCAAACACCTTCCGCACCCCCCCCCCAGTAGAGGGAAGCCGCGCTTTGTTTTTTCCGATCGCTTAGAAGGGCCTGGCCCGAGAGGCGATTCTTCATTGGGAAAATTTAGAAGCTTTCTTCCCTCTTCGTGGGCCAAGGGTTAGTGAATCCATACTCCCTCCCTATCTTGACCCTTTGCGAACATTTTTCGACTCAACCTCTATGACGCGAGGTGGGCGTTCAGGCCAGGACTGATCCGTTTCTTCTCCTTGGGTTTTCTCGTTTAGGAACCTTCATAACGCACAGACACTGGGCTCCCTCTCTAGCGCGACAGTAGCTTTCGTGCAGCCGCCACGACTCCGGCGGCCCCCCCCCTTTTGCTTCTTCCCCCGTTAGTTTCCCCCCTTTTTGACTGATGCTTCTGAGCGCTTTTTGCCCTGCAGCCATAGCCAGGCGAAATCAATGTTGTTGAGCGCGGGTCCTGTGTTCCCCCTGTTATCGATCGACCCCTCTTTGTGGGGCCAGACCCATGGTAGCTTTCAATAGTGTCATCCTCGTCCACCCGTCATGGCCCGGAAATCTGTGACTCCACTCCCGTCGTGTTGCGCTTGACCTGCCGGGTCCTCTTGCACCCGCTCGTCTCGGCATAGATGGCTGAAGGGACTCCGTTCCCTCCCGACGTTGCATTGAGTCTGCTTTCCCCCCTTGTTTCGCACAGGCCTTTCCTGCGCTTAGTCGGGAGCTCGCGCGACTGCCTTCATTTCCCGCTCTTTTTCTTGAAGAGAAGGATGCTCTCATTTTTGTCGATAATTCGGATCCATAAATGTTCCTCCCTTTTTTACCGTCTCGCCGAAACCGACAGCTTTGATGATGTCCCTGTTCTCTGAGCCTGCCTTTCCCAGGGGCTGCCGGACGGGTCGCCGCTCTCTTGACGTTCGCCGGAGACCGGATAACACTTTAACGTCTGAGAAGAGGGCGCAGGCGCCCAACTTTTAAGCTCCGTATCTACTCTGCCCACAAAAGAGGGTGCTATATTGTGCCTCCCGAAGTTACTCAATGGCCCAGCTTCCTCGACTCCGGCCCCCCCAGTTGATTTTCCTCTGCGTTTGAGACTTCTCCTACCCCCGTCCCCCGAATATTCATATGCATGCTTCGACTCAGAGTCTTCTTCTCCCTCCTTCCTATTGGGGTTCCCCTTAGTAGAACTCGCGCGGATAGAGGAGGCGTCCGTTTTTATGTCACATCCCTCCGTTCGATCCCCGACAGGTAGTGCTCGGAAGGCCAACAGGTCGTGACTGACTCCCAAACATTTCTTACGATTAACCTGCTAGCTCGCAGCCTTTCCCCCCCTCGGTTTCTCTCTCTCGGGCCGTTCCCTCTGAGATGGAATTTTTTTTTTCATCGCGCAGCCGGGTCGCCTTTCCGTTCACCATCTAAGAGTCCTCCAGACTTTCCTTGTAGATGTCTTCCCCTCCCGCAACCCGCTAGCGATTCAGGCGATAAAGCCAATCGCCAAATGCTCGTTTCCGGCGCTTTTGTGGAGCCCCCGGCATTATTGCTGAGTAATCGGTGGCACAATTCTGGATGTATCTTCTCTTTTTTCCTCGGTTTTTTTTTTTTCGAGCGCTCATAGAGTGGCCACCGATGACTCATTGCAGTCTCCCCACGCGCAGGCGTTCATTGGGATTTCGCTTATATTCACATGCATATGCGGCGGCTATGGCTTGGAGAATACATCTAAATTCCAATTTTCAGCTCCCTCGCTGCACGGGGGAACCGAGCTGGAAAGAGCGTGTGCCTTGGCCCCCTCAAGGATACGGCGAGGGATATTTTGCTGCTCTGAGATGCGAGCACATCGGTTCTTCTTCCGCACAGATGGCAGCGCTTAGATAATTGTCCCCCTCCCCCTTCCCCCACTCCGTCGGTTTTTCGAGGACCCCGTTGTCTTTTGACTATCTCGATCCGCGATCGGTTCTACGGCCTCTTCTTCTCCGACAGTCTGCGTGAGAGAGCCGGGAGTTGGTTTGATATTCGGCCGGTTGTCACACTGTATAATTCTCTTTCTGGTCAAAGCCCCCATGATTTTTTTTGGCCGATGCCATCTTTGCCAACTCGTGGCCATTGTTCAATTACATCGACATGTGTACCGCATCGTTTCGGAGGTCTCGTGACCCCCTATTCGGCCCTCTGCAAGATCAAGTCCCGTCTTTTTCTGGTTTCCGTGAAGACGACGGGTTGTGCTCTCGGCGAACCCTAGTTCCGACCCCCGGCAGGTCCCCTGAGAGGCGAGCGCCTTTAGACGACGGCGCCCTCCTGCGGGGTTTTCTGGCGCATACTTATCGTCCCCCCCCGATGACTTTATGGACCTGTCAAACTTCGGTCGTCTAATCCTATTGCGATTCGACAAAGCCCGACATCTTCGATTCGAAACGCGAGCCAAAGAAGATCCCCGCTGCAGTAACCGGGTAAGTCCATTCTCAGACGAACTTCTGCGACGCCTAGACTACATTATTCCCTCAGACGAGCGTCGGAAGATGTCCCGTTAAGTCTTTTCAATAGTATCGCGGCGCCGAGTTGTATGACCTCGCCGAGATTTCGGCATGCCAAACAACCACCGCTGGCCGCGGGGGTGCCCCAAGTATTTATAGATTGGTGAAACGATGAAGCTCGCATTTTTCTGTTTTTGACGCCCGGTCGTATCGGAACAGGGAGGTCCAGCAATTTTCCGCACAATTGATCCGCCGCCTGGCTATGTCTTCCCCTCTCCAGTCTCAGCGTATGTTTTCGGATTCCGCCCACGGGTGTCCGCCTGCAGCAAGACCCAGATCGTGTTCACGTTTTCCCTTCGCGCCTGGAACTTGAAATCTTGACCTCCGGGTTCTCGAAGGCCAAGGTTGCCTAAGAATACACCACCTCCTTCCTGACCTGATCCTGCTTTAGCTCCAGCTCCTGTGCGTAAGCGCTCTTTCCCCCCAGGTTGACACAGGACCATCTCTTTGGTTTTGGTGTTTGGATATGGATTCCCCCCCCGGCCATTCCGAACTGTTGCAGAGCTGAAATAGCTTCCGCCGCCTTTCTAGCGCGGAGGTGGTTTTTTCAGCCGACCGGGTGCTTGACCAGCCTTCCCCCCTTTCACTCGACTTTTTATCTGGCAGTTACTAGCTTTTAAATTAGAGTCCGCACCTGGTCTCAGGCTCTCCCTGCGATTCCCCTCGAACCGGTAAGCCGCTGGGCCTATTTTCAACTTTTTCTGCTACTCCGTGTCGCAAGAGAGAGATGGAATTCCTAGTAACTGCTCGGCGGCTGATTTCCCGTTTTGAGTCTTTCAAGGGTCGGATGCGTCACCCTCTCTCTCCAACATCAGGTGACTCCCGACTCCCTTTCGCTATCTGCGATAGTCCGGACCTAAAACCGATCCTGCCCATCCCTGCTCACGGCTTACCCTCCCCTTCCGTCAGGTGTAGTTCTCACTACTCAGCTTTCCTTGAGCCTCTCCGAATTTCCGGGCGTCTGGCTTTGATCTTCTCAGGCCATGGCGAATGACAGCTCCCCCCGTACTCCCTACCGAACCCGTCCAGGACCGTGTCGTCCTCTTACCTCTGCCTTTAAAGAAAAACAAGCTCACCCGCTCCTTCCACGGCAGCTTCTCGAAGTTTGGTGGTTCGGCGGAATTCCTCTCTTTCAACCCTCCCGCCAAAATCCAGTCGAGGTTGGCCCTCTCTTTCTATAGGGTTTTTATGTTTAGCCGTGAACCATCAGCCGGCAATTCTGTCCGATCTTCCTGTGGACCCGTCGCGTACCCTGCCCCTCTTCGCCCTCTTCCACCTCACGGCCCGAGTTTCGGCGGAACCGCGACCGTTTTCCTTTCTTTAGGAGAAGGTGAGCGGCAATCATTCTTGGCCGGGTTTTCCTCTCTCGATAGTATTTTTCCCCGACCTACTCCGGTCTCTGCGGGAGCATCTCCCAATGTTCTGTGTTCCTTCCGCGGTCCCTCCTTTTAGCGGAATATCCCACTCATCCCTCTTTCTTTCACTTCTTTCTCTCAGGCGGTCTGTGAGTTCAAAAACCCCTCCCCGAATCCTCCCGACCTCCCTTCCGTGACTTATCCCGTTTTTCCACTTTTCTGCGATCCCTTCACCTCCCACCTTTTTTTTCCTTTCCTAGTCCCTTTCTTATATTTTCAATAGGAATGCGAAACCCGTTTTCCCCCCCGGTCCGCGTAAGACGCCTCGTAGCGCCCGTCGCTTTCCTCTCTTTTGCCCAGCCGATTTTCCGGCTTTGTTCCGAAAGCAGATGGATGTATTTCCCTTCGTTGTTGTTTCCCCCCCGACCTTTTTCGCGGTTCAAAACCCTGACAACACCCTCCCGGTCTGCCAAAACATCTGGCTCGACTCCTGAGCCCCCCCGCCCCCAATTTCGTGCAAATTTTTTTTTTAGAGGAGTAGATATCAATTTCCCTTTCGTCCCTCCGCGGGGCACGGTCAATCCCTCCTCAATTTAGAATGCATTTTCCAAGCGATGCCTCTAGCTTCTTTTTTTTGCTCGACCCTTTTCATTCAGAAGGTTCTAGTTTCCTAGATTTCTTCCTGTCCACCAGAATGAAGCCTTCC
>Ga0179593_1513017_pt1 | contig 12595 bp, 9 predicted proteins | sample CZODoug2_1_08_16_FD_185931 | JGI IMG/M metagenome (GOLD analysis project Ga0179593, IMG submission 185931) | Vadose zone soil fungal communities from Angelo Coast Range Reserve, California, USA - CZODoug2_1_08_16fungal (PacBio error correction) | ecosystem: Environmental > Terrestrial > Soil >... | reverse complement strand
CCCCATTTTTCTCTGACACCGGGTTCGTCGAATGCCTACAGTTTCCAACGGACTTCCCCTTCCATGCAGCGTAGCACGGACCCCATGTTTGCGGGAATTAATATTTTCCAGCCACCAGCCCCGCCCGTCTTTCGGCAAACCCCCCTTTTCCCCCTCATCTTTCCACGGACACTCTCTTTCCATACTGAATCAACTTCAGGCAACGAAACCATTTTTCCTTCAACACTTGCCGGGCTCCGCCATTTTTGGAACGTGCCGGCAAACACTCCTCCCCTCAAGTATCTGACTACTTGCCAGCATAACTTCCCCCGCTGTTGCTGGCAATCGTTTCCAAAGTTCCTCACCCGGGCGGTGCCTGCCTGCTTTTTCTGGCGAACCAAGACTTTTTTTTTTTGCTACCCCCCAGCTCCCTTATTAGTACTTTTTTTCCTAATCTGGACAACATCGTTTTTCCCATACTCATTGGACTTCCAACGGACGACCCCCCCATAAACCACCCTTCCCGGAAACTGCGGTCTTTCTTTTCTCCAGCGGTGCGCCGTTTCGGCCTCGTTTTTTTTCTCACAGCTTGCCTTCCACAGAGAGCGGTTTTGAGTATACTCCACAGATTTCCGAGGCTGCATTGCCAGAACGGCTCTTTCTTCACTCCCTTTGCCGTCGACCCCCCTTGCTAGCTCCTCTCACCTATGTCTGGAGTCTTCAAGTTTCCCTTTTTTTCCCAAAGACTTTTTTTCTCTCTTCCTTTTCTGAAACCCTTTTCTGCTAGTGCAGAATCCTCGCCCCCGATTTGACTTCCCACTTGTCCCAGAAGGATTCCGTTGTCAACGTTCCGATGATCAAGAACTAGACTGTCCTAGATCCCCCCGCTGAGGCCTCAGCTCGTAAACCCTCAACTATCAGGCCGACTTCACCCCAACGCGCAGCGCCTGCCGAAAATCCCTGCTTTTGTTTTGCCCGCGGACTCCCATAAACCTCCGGGCAGTGGATGCTTCTCGAATGGTACCCCGATTTCGCTTCCCCTTTACACTTTGCGCCTTTTTTTCGCCGAGCGCGGCGCTTCTCCCATTTTTTTCAAGCATTGGTGGAATCTCAGGGGAGCCTGGTCCTACCCCTTCATGATAGGACCCAGCCCTAGTCGTCGCCTAGCTCGCCAGGTTTTCAGTTTCACTTCTTATATGCTTCCACCACCAATGTACCACTCCCCCCCACAGTTCTGTCTCACCCTCTTAACGTCGCCGCCTTGCTGGTAGCCATTGATCAAACACCCCACTGATTCTATTGGTTCCCCACGTAACGTGCACTTCTGATGCTGATCTGTCTAAGCAGACCTGCCAAGCACCAACGCTCACATTTACATCCTTTGGTCTCCGCGCATTGTCTCTACCTTCTCCCCGTTCCCCCTCCATTTCCTCGGCACTTGGCCCCACCACCAAGGTATGTATCTCACAGTTAACATCTATGTGCGCGAGTTGCGAAGGCGCAGCGAATTTCCCACCCCCTAAATTTCCCGAAATGTTTATCCCCTGTGCCCCATTGGCCTTCCCTTAAACACACACATGGCGCTAAAAAGACTTTTTGTCACTGCTGTCTCGTGATCGTCTCCTGCCCCCCGCATCCGATCACAACGCCCCCTAGTTCGATCCCTTTTATTTTTTTCTCGCCCTTGAATTTGGAACGTCCACCCCCCCCCTATGCTAACCGCGCAGAGTCCCGCTTTGCTTCTCCTCTCGTGCGCTCCTCAATTTCCCGACTCGGAATAGTACCTCAGGTAAGATCTTCCCCTGCGTCCCTCCCTTCTCATGCCCGGCGCCCCAACATCCTCCTTCAAGAATCTCCTGTTGTTGTTGTGATTTGACTTCTCGTGTTTGGTTTCGCAGGCGGCGTTGCGAACCTCCTTTTTCATGCCCTTTTTTTTTTACGTTTCCCGCATGGTGAAGACTTTTCTGCGGGCGTCCTTTTATTCGGAGGCCGTCTCTCCAATCTCCCGGCGGCCCTGTGCGAGCTTTTTGTGTTTTTTTTCTTTTTCAGCGTTTAAATTCGGAGGTGAATGTATCTTTTCTTTACTTGGGATAACTCTTAGTGGGTGGTTTTTGTGATTTGGAGACCCTTCGCTCCCCGGACTCTCCCTCATCGCCTAGTTTAGCGCAGTGTAGGTACGCCTTCCTGGCTTCCTCTTATAATCCTCATTTGGTGGGCATTTTTGTTCAGTATTTCTGCCCGCGGCGCCCCGCCTCTAAGATATGTAATTAGTGATTACTTGCCCCTCTCTGCTCTTGGATTCCGAGTGACGAGGGAACTGTTGTTCTATAACTTCCGAGGAGACCCACATTCTCCCCAAGTGGTTTTCGTCAGTGTTTTTAGTTTTTTTTGGGGTCTTTCTGCTGAGCTGTGGACCAACGGCTTCATTTTTAAGGCAAGTCTCGTGGTTTCAGCCGTTTTCCGTACTCTTTTTTATCCCTAGGGCTTCCTTCTTTCACTTCCTACAACTTAGGAAGATTCTGGCATCCGCAAAGGACCCTGGCCTGTTGGACAGTGCTGGTTTATGCAGAACGACCTTAAAACTCCCCCTTCCCTCCCACCTGGCAACTTCGTCTAGTTTTATTGGATTGTCTCTAGTAGGGAAGTCGGGATCTCTAGACGACCATGCGCTTCTCCTGATGCAAAGCCCACCCCCTTTTTTTTTTGAATTCACGTTTGATGTTTTCTGTAATCACTGCGAATTTGTATAAGGAACCGTGTCGACGAGTTGTGTTTCTGGGATTTGCCTTGGTCGTTACCATTCTAAGCTTAGTTCATACGTCAGCAAGGCATTTTATAGTCGTATGTCCAACGGGCATTTTTCCAGCAGGTATTGCGAAAGCGGCTGTTCCTTCGAGTTTCTTGGGTTCTTTTCTTTTTTTTCAGAGGCTTTGGTAGTAAGTCTCGACATTTTTGTAGATCCTTACGCGTTGCCCGACTTCTGGTCATGGTGCTTTGGTACCTGATTTTCTGCGACTACGGCCCTTTCTGTCGTCTTTTTTTAGAAAAAGATCGAGCCTTCTCCCCAGGACCTTGAGAACTACCATGACATAGGGTGTCTTCGTCGCGACTTGAGCGACGGCCTCGTTTTCCTTTTCGTCTCCTTTGGTCTGCAGGATTGGCGCTTTGCTTTTTATGGCTGAGAAGTAAGTCATTCCCTCCTAGCTATCGGTAAGGGTGCCCCGCGGAATCATTCGCGTCGATTTGTGGGTTTGGCCGACCGCCCTGGTCCTTTATATTACCCCTATTTTTCTTTAGTGGGTCTTAATGGGCGAAGCAGTCCCCCCTTTTCTCATAGGCTTGGATTTTTTGGTTTTTTTAGGGCGAGCAGGTTGTCTTCGACTCAGAGGTTTTCTATCAGTTCCGCCGTAGCAGTCCACGATCCTGTCCCTCTCGCTGAAGCAGCCAATCCAAGCAGAAAGCTTTGCGCGCCTTTTTTCGCCAATATGACAGGTTTTATGCCTTTTCTTCCGTGGCGGTGTTGCAGCCCCCTTTGAGACTGGTGGTTTTTTTTCGTTTTTGGTAGTCTCCTGTTGTTAATGCTGCGCCACCGGACCCTTTCCCTTTGAACAAGCTGGCTGGTTCTTGCAATAACCGATTTTTCCCCGAATGGTGTTGTGGTTTTTTGCTTCCCCCCACAGACTCTTGGATTGGTGCTCATTCCCCAACTCCAGTTTAATATTGGTGCTCTATTGTTCTTTTACGCTTTTTTGCTTTTTGCCGTTGACCGGTTGGTCCGTGAGCTTCGTGCAACGCCGGAGACCCTCGGGTTGGGTTAGAATTTTTTTGATCCCATGACTGTCCTTTTCCCTCAATTGGATCCTTACTCCTTGAAGATGCGGTAAGGAAGCGTACCGCACCTCGAAGGGTTCCCCGATCTGTGGATGGCCAAACTTGCCCCATATTCCCACTTTATCACGCTGTTGACGAGGAATTCTGAAGGATCCTTTCTATCCCCTTGGAGAGTTGGATCTTTTTCCGTCCCTTTTTGTGACTAGATCCCCTCGCCAACGGTAAACCGACCTGTCCACCCCTCGATTTCTACCGCGTTGACAGGCGAGGTCTGTTTCTATGGATTGTTTTTTTAAGACGCTTCGTCTTCGTTTTAACCCAGTGACGCTTCCTTTTTTTCCCCATCTTCGCATACGGAAAAGTCTTGGTGCGGGCAGCATGGGCTCAAACGTGGCAACACCTTTCCGTCCTTAAACGTTTGTTTGACTCTTTCTCAGGCCCACGCGAATCGATCCGCCAAACCCCCCCCCCCCCAACGTGCCCTCCCCACTTTTCCCATGTGTCCTTTGGAAGGGGTTAACTCAGCTTCGTTCACGCACAACCTCCCCCACGGTTTGTTAAGCCAAACCCCCCTTCCTTCTGAACCAAACGTTTGACCCCCCCTTTACTCCCCCCCCTTCCAATCGCATCGTGATTGCCGCACCTTGCCCTCTTCTTCCCGGGGCAACCCCCTTTCTTAACCCAACAACATTCTTAAGCCGGCTACCGGATTACAACGTGCCCCCCTTTCAAGTCTCGTGAATACTTGCACCCGCATGCTGAAGATGAAACCATTTTTGGCCCCTTCGCCTCGGCACCACGCGTTGACGACACCCTTTCGCTTCCTGGAGAAACATTTTTTATCTTTTTTTTTCAGCGACATTATAGCGACCTGCTTTCGTCGTTCTGGCCCAACCCTTCTCAACGTCCACCTTGCTCCTAGGCTTCTGCCTTCGCCATTTAAGCATTTTGACTAGCGGGCACTGGACGGTATTTTGAAAAGCTTTTTTTTCTTTGCGCGAGTTCGCCACAGGCGATCGCGTAATCTCTTTTTACCCTTTCAAGAGCCTTTATTTCACTGGATACAAACTCACCCCTTTTTTAGGCTGTTTGAAACCATTGCTATCCCTTCCTCTCCCGGCTCAAGGCGCGCCGGTCCCCCTTCCCGTCCATCTTCCTGGAGTTTAATACCCCTTCCCTGTTCGCTTTCGATCTTTCTCACCACGCTGCAGACCAGCCGAGGGCAGAATTTCACTCTCCCTCTCCCCCCTCCTCATCACATGACCGAAGATTTCGGGCCTTATCTCCCCCCCAGAACTCGACTTTACTCTCTCCCTGGCGCAAAAAACCCTCACCATTCAGGCGCCTTACCCCCCACGTTAGACTTTTTGAAAATTCAGCTGGCGCACTGGGATGCCCCCAACCCTAGAAATAAAATAGGAAGTTGGTCCTTGCCCCTCCCATGCGCTGCCGTTTAATACTTAACCCGATTTCCTGACGCGCCCCTTCTTTTCGGTCCTTACTTTTCCCTTCTAGGTTCAGTGATACAACCAGCGTCCTTCCCCCCATTTTCCCATTGTTTTACTTTCCGAACTTTCCAGCATTTCGATCTTTCCAACTTACCGTTAGACTCTGGCCATTCGAGTCCGTTTTGGACCTTTTAGCGTGAACTTTTCTTTTTTGATTCCGAACCACCCTCAGCCCACCTCCCTTTTGAGCGTCATTTTCCTTTGTGCCCAAGTCAATAGCCGTAGTCGCCATATGCCCCCCCGGAAGTACGGGTGAAAATTTTTTTTTTGATCCGAATTGCCTTGAAGCCGTTGCCGGCCTCTCAGGAAATCCCCAAGAGCCCCCGAAAAACCCCTTTGAACCTTGTCTCGACGTCATTGTCTTACTGCTTTCGCCATTTCCCTCTTTTTTTCGAATCACACCGAGTCCTCTCTCCCCCCGGATTATCTCATTTCACATATACTTAGACAGGCTGGTTCCCGCGTCTTCGCAGTGATTTTTCCCAAAAAGGTCCATACGGGCGCCCTGATTGCTTATCTCGCAGCCATGAACTTAGCGTTCCGGCACACTGCGCAAACTCTGCCGATGGTTTCTTTGATTCTGGATTGCTTCTTCCAAGCCACGCATCTTGCCAAACTTCGTCGAGCCCAGAAGCCTTCCGCAATCTTCGATTGGAAACTGTTCCCTCCTTTTTCACCCCCTTCCCAGCGCGCCCCCCTCCTATTCAGACGAGCTCGAGCGCGTGCCTCCCTTCCCCCGCCGCAGGTCCAACTCTTTTCGCATCCAGGACACCGCCATTCGGGCCGTTTTGCCGGCGCCACCCCAAACAAATCGTCCCCATCTCTACCCTCCCTCCTTTTGTTGAGAGAATTCGTGTGACGATGTGCTTCGGCCGGCGTTTCCGTTTGCCGAACAAGCTTCGATTTTATTTCTGTACGCCCATTTAGCGGGCGTGCTTTCGGAGCGAGTTTATCTTTTTTTCCCTGACCGTCTTGCGGTGGCATTTGGATTTCTGGATGCGTTCCCAACGTTTGATTTCCCCCTTGCTTTTGGCACTGGGCTCCGCCTTCTTTGTGATCGACGTAGTATTTTTGGCATTGGAAGAAGCTCGATTCCCTAGTCACTTCCACATCGCCAGTTTTTCTTGTGGGTACGGTGCGGTTCTGGCCAGCGTTTCCTTGTTCCTTTTTTCTTTTCTCTTCGCTGCGCCGGTTTCCGTTTCCTTGTTTCCTGCCGCGGCGCCAGCTGCTAACTTTCCATTTAGGACTCTCCTTGCGTTCGCCTTTTTTTTCCCGATTGTGACGATCAATTGGCGGGGAACGGTGTTTCCTTTTAAGGCCTCCCCCTCCCATTTTGGTTTTTAACAATGGTTCCAGAGTCCTTGGGTGGCTGCTGAGCCTTCCTCCGGTCTTCGGTGCTGAAGGCACTTGTTTTTTTTTTCAGACGGTACCTCGTTTTTCCGTACTCCTTTCTGTACCCAGTCTCGACTTAAGCCCTGATTTTTTCCTCCCGGCGGTGCCCACTGATGGTTTGGTATCTAACTCCCCCACAAGATAAGATGCCCCCTGCAAATTGTTTGCGACTCGAATGTGACCCTTCTTCCTCAAGCGCGTTGTGGATCGTTGCTTACTCTGCCCAAATTTCCTGACTTTTAACCCTTCGAATACCCCTGTTGCTTTCTGTAAATTCGCCCTAGCTTTCTCGGACGTTCGTTGTTTTTTTCGACATGGTCGAATAAAGTCGGCAATAAGTTTCAGCTCCTTAATTGTTCTTTACCTTTTTATTTCCTCGAAAACGGGCAGGTCCTTGCCCGACTTAGCCTTGAGATGATATTAGTTGTTACTTTTTTGGGAGTTTCGATTTGACTGCGTTCCTCATCCGTTCTTTCGAGGTTTGCTCGTGGAGTGTAGATAATCGTCACGGGTCAGTTTTCTTCCTTCTGTCTGTGATGCCTAGTTTTCTCCGTTTGGTCGAGGATTCTGCCGTCCTTCCTTCCCTTATTTTTTTTTTTGAAAGGTTTTCAGAAAAGATCGAGAAAGTCTGGCCAGTGAACTTGTAGTAGTCCCCCCTACATAGCGAGGACGCGCATTTGAGACGACGGCTTCAAGCAAGCGAGCAGTCTTTTCGTTTTTAGAAACGTTTTCTTGGATTGTTACCCTTCACTTCCCTTTCAGGTGTGAAGGTTCCCTGGGATGCCTGGCGACCGCTCGTAGTTCTCACCCAATCTGATTTCCCCTTAGCGGCTGTTTGCCCGACCGCTTGGTCTTTGAAGGCAGTCAGTTGAGAAATGCTTTTTGTTGCAGTGGAGCCCAAAGGTTGCCATCGGTCTGCTACGCAGTCCGGTCGATATTAATTTTTTAGCTTCCCTTTTTTAAAATGGTTTTCGCCGTCAAAGAGAATCTCAGAAAGTTGTTCTTTTTCTTGGTTCTGGAGCAATTGCGGACCTTACTCAGTTTTCTCTCCGTGGCCTGCTCAAGTCTGGCGTCCTTTCGTTTTCTATCACAGGTAGCATTTAATGGTTTAATTTTTTGCTTTCCCACCCCTCTTTTTTTTTGAAGACGAGGGCAGGTACGGCCTCCCTCCCTTGATTGGGCAGTTTATGTCCGTCCTTGTTCGGCTTATCTGTTTTTGTCCTTATTCTTGAGCTTTTGAGTGGAACAGACCCCTTCATAAGGGCTTCCAAAGTTTCTTTTTGAGGGCCACTTCCGTTGAGTTTGGACCCTTGCACTCGACCTTGTTCAATTGGTCGTCTGTTAACCCAATTTTAGGCCGCGATAACCGTATTTTTTATTCGTTTGTCGCTGTTGAGCCATGAATGCCCCGCCATGTCTTCCCTAAGATGACGGTGAAATCCCATACGGGTCCGTGCGGAAGACGCTTCTCTCTTCCGGGTTCCCCCCCCGCATCTGCCACCCGCGCAGGTCAAACCTTGGTGGTTGATAGTTCTCCCTTCTTCCCTCTTGGACTTTCGTTTCGTTGGCGAGTTTGATTCTTTTCATTTGTTGTTGAGAGAGATCCAAACCCTCATTAATTTTCCTTTCCTCCTCTTATCGTCAACCGTGTTTCTGCTAGGTAGTTTGTCTATCGGTGGTGGTCCCACGGGAAGCTAGAGTCGTTCTTCCCCCTTCCTCGTTTGTTGGGTACGCTTCCCTTTCACCGTTTCATACGAAATCCCCTGCGGTCAGAGTTCTTCTTCTGGCTACCAACCCGTTCGGTTTGACGGCCCCCGTTTTTTTTTGAGAAGCAAGGACCACTTGGTGTCCCATGTTCCCGTACCAAACCAACGGCAGTTCTACTTCTCGAACCACTCCATTAATTTGGGTCAACCCCCCATTTTTCGTCCCCTCTATTTCCACGCAAATAATCCGTTACCCCCAAGTACTCTTTCCCCCCTACCCCGGAGACGACTAACCCCTTCCTCGTTGATTTCCGGAAAAATGCCCCTCCGTCTTTTCCCTTTGACGGCCTCGACCCCCCTTACCAACAAAAGGCATGGACTTCGCTACGGGAATAACAACGCCGACCAGTCTCCGTGACTCCCCTTATTCAAGAAGAGCCCCGCTGAAAGCCCAAGTGCGCCTTCAACCCCCCTTGGCCCCTTTTTTCCCGCCACAGATCATGCTCATGACTGGCAACACCCTGAGTTCATACTTCCGAGACATTCTTTTTTACCTTGCGCGTCCTCCTATCTGACAACCATTGCTCCCTCCTTTCTTTATACATTTGACATTAGTATTGACCCACTAAAGCGTCGGGCCTGGCTTTCCTTTGAGTCCTCGGTTTAGATACTCGGCGAGGTTTAGCTTGCTTTTCCGATTCCCAGCTTTGCCCCCCTTCAGGTAATTCCTTCCTTTCAAGGGACCAGACAATCCCCACATCCTTTTCCCCTTCACGCCATATGCCGACTTGCTCGATGTTCTTCCCCCCTAAGGACGCTCCGCCTCAATGAGTTCTCCTCCCAATTCTTCTAATCAAGGCCATGGGATCCCCAAGCCTTCCGATCTTTTCCCAATCTCCAACCCCTTTGCCTTTTTTTCCTTTTCTTGTCGTAACATACCTCGCCCTCTTTTTCGGCCCCATCAACTTTCAGATTAGAGATGGGACTCCTTTGTCCCTTTACGACTGCTGTTACTCCTCGACCGGATTAGTTACCAGCTTAGTACAAACTCCAGTCCCGCCGACAGACGATTAGTCTCCATCTGGGACCTTACGCCGCCCCCCCAGACCTCAACTTTTTTTCCGACTTATTGCTGCATCTTCTTGCGCCCCCCCACGATTCTCCCCCTGCGATCCCCTGTCGCGCGTTTAATTCTTGCCCGAGCCGCGGCGAACTTTTCAACCCCTTTTCTCCTGGTGTTTCCAGCATGTTTGAGTGTCCTTAAATTGTGCAGTTCGTTTCACACGATCACTTATACCATTGCCTATAGACCTCTGACCCCTTCGTGTCTTTCGTTTGGAATGGTGCAGGTCCAGCCCCTATTTGTTGATTCTGTCTCCACTTCCCGACATCTTTCCGGTATCTTTTCGCCGTACTGTGGAAGTATAGCCGGCGTTTATTTTTTCCCCCCACGGATAGTACGGGTTAACCCCACGCTCCCGTGCATTCTAATCCGATTTTTTTATTGCCTCAGCAACCCCGAGCCAAACCCCGTAAACATTGACTCCCACGGCCTCGTCATTGTCTGTCGACCCCTCCGAAATTTCGTAAAATAGTTCCACACTCCTTAGATTTCTCCCTGATGTATCACTAAATTTTCCTTATTCTTCTCGCTGGGATTCTTCGCAGCGAATTTTTCCCCCCCCAACTCCCAGGTACGATGAAATGATCGATTATCCCGCAGTCGAAAGTTTCCGCACACAATTCTCTAACTTTTTTTATCTGGATCGATGATCTTTGCGGTCTTTCCATTCCACGTACTCGATTTTTACAACGCCACAATCGGTTCTTCCTACCTTTTTTTTGCTTCACCTATCCGGCCGAATTTGGAAACTGACCCACCACGGCCAGCCTATCCCCGACATCCTTGCGGCGAGGCCCCGCTCTCAAGTAGCAGCCATTCCAAACTTCCCCCAAGTGTTTACAGAATCCGGACACCTGTTTTTCAGCCCCCGGCCCGCCCCACCCACACACTACCTCTCCTTCTCTCCTGTTTTGAGGAGATCTGGTTTGACTTCGATTTTGACTATTTTTTGGTTAGGGGTTTTCGAAACGATGCTGATGAATGGTTTTCATTCTCTTTCTGGTTTAAGACTATTTCCTGGGGCTGTGGCCGGTACTCGCTACTGATTACTTTCGGAGTTTTCTGTTTTTTGATTTTTTAGGCCTGTTCACAAAATCTTTTCTCCCTTTTTGGAAGCATGGTTCGAGGGACGTTTGTGGTGTCTTGTGGATATCTAGGCCCTAACTATCCCCAGATCCTAGGCCCGGCATAGCAGGAGTCTGACTTTTTTTTTTTGACTCTTTGCGGGTCAGGGCATCGGCGACAAGCTCTAATTTCGTGCGTCCCCCCCTTTTTGTTACCTTCTGCGCCGGCTTTGACTGCCAGCTCAGTAGATGTAAATTTATTCGCTCCATCTGTTTTCGCCCTTCTATGCTCTGGTGGTGGATTCGGGCGGGTACGGTTTCTATAAACTCCCTCTAACGAAAGCCCCTCGTCGATACAAAGGGTTTAGGTTAGCGGTTGTGCTTCTTGTGTGGATTCTCTAGACCTGTCTAACTTCTTTTTTTCCCCTGAAGGACGATAGGGGTTCCGTTTAGGGGTATCCATATGATCGGTCCCCTCCGTTCGACTTACAGTTTTGTGACTCCCCCTTTTTGGCTGACATTGATGGTGTTTATTTCTTTCTCCCCAAAAGATAAGTTTGTTCACGCCATGATTGGCCCTCTCTTTTGCGCGACTTCAATGGTCTGATTTTTCATATTTTTATCGTTCTTTTTAAAACCTCGACCAGGCTCTTTCATTTCCTTTTCTGAACGTCCAATGTCTTCTGCTTGTTTGTAATTCTTCCCTGATATACGGACCTTCTGATTTTGCCTGCGCGTACGAGCGACCATAGGTTTTCCTCCCTGCCATTTCGGCCAATAAGCTATTTCTTAGTTGGTAGTGCTGTCCTCATTTCGTCCCAGTTGCAATTTTTGGATTTTCCTACTCATGATGCATATTTTCCTTGGACCTTTCTGATGGGTAGTTTCCACGCGATGACTAACCCCCTCGTCCTTCGCGACAGTCTCCGTTTCTGCTGTAGTAGTCCCTGACTTTTGTTCCAGGATTGGTGGATTTATTTGCTTTTCCCTGACTCGGCCATCTCCTGCATGCGGTTGTTTTTTTCAAACGACGAGAAATTTTTTTGTCTTGTGTCGTCGTATACCTCCATGACCTCTTTTTTTTTCCTGAGACGAGGTCCGCCTAGGAGTGAAGACCATCGTCCATTTTCCGTCATTGCGCTATACCTTTCTATTTTCCATTGAGCCAGGCCGCCCACCAAGACTCCTTCAGGTGCAAGCTGGGGTTTCGGCTGGCGCCGCGCCGCGGTCCGCCCCCCCTGTTCTTTTCCCCACCAAGAGCCGTAGGCTCCTTGTTAATGACGAATGGGCGTTCTTCTATTTCCGTCCGGCTGGAGCAAGTCGGTGATTCGTTCTGGCCTGCAGCTGCCTTCCCTTTTTGAGAGCATAAACAGGATCTCCTTTTTTTCCTCAGTCAGGAAAGCCGCGCTTTTTTCGCCCGTGGGAGAGCGCCGCCATTGCAGGCCAGCTTTTCTATCTTTTGCGTTCCTTTCTGATGGAGGCGTCTTTGTTGGTTCTCAGTGCAGATTCATTTTGTTTTCCCCCTTCATTCCACCGGAAACGTGTGTCCGGGACAAAGTTTTTAGGCAGATGAGTGCCGGCCCCACGTCTTGATTTTCTTCCAATGAGTTTTCGTGTCCGGTTCTTCCTTTGTTGGGGTCCCCCAAGTTCTTGGAGCTGGTGTGGACTTACCCGCCTCCCATGGGCCTTCCCCCCTTTTCTCAGGGATTGAGGCTTTGCGTTTTGGTGTTACGTGCTCGTCTTCGAGACCGTGCATTTTTGATGTCCCCCACCCCCACTTTCGGAGAACGACGGCGTCCTGTTTGCAATGTTGAGCCAATGATTGTCCTCCCCTCCTTTTCCGTATCGCAGATGCCCCCTGCTTTTCCACTCCCGCTGTTTACGGCGCCGAAGCCCCCTGGAGTTCTTTTTCCCACCGCCCTCGACAAAACTACCGCCAGTCAACGCCCTCGGAAGCGGATGAGTTTGGACAGGCGCTTTTCCCTGTTCCCC
>Ga0179593_1384510_pt1 | contig 12595 bp, 9 predicted proteins | sample CZODoug2_1_08_16_FD_185931 | JGI IMG/M metagenome (GOLD analysis project Ga0179593, IMG submission 185931) | Vadose zone soil fungal communities from Angelo Coast Range Reserve, California, USA - CZODoug2_1_08_16fungal (PacBio error correction) | ecosystem: Environmental > Terrestrial > Soil >... | reverse complement strand
GGTCTCCCACGCGTTAGGATTGCCTTTTTTCCTTTTTTTAAAACTTTCGTTCACCGTCAACCCCTGTTATTGTTTTTCGCGATCTGTCGCATGAATATTCTAGATTTTGTGTCGACCTGTTGTTAAGCGTGAGTTTCCTCCTCACCCTTGATCACACTAAGGCAAGGTTGCCACCTTCTCTGACTGCCTCACCAAGAAATCACACACCCCCCACAACTTAATGTCTTCTTTTTTCAGTACCTTTATTCTTTTTGCCGGGTCTCTTTTTTCCCTCCTTTTTTTTGTTAAATTTCCCAGCAGGGGCCTCTCCTTTTCTTCTGCGCTTCAGTCAGGAGCCAGATGCGCCATCTTTCTCCTCTCTCGCCCATCGGGAAGCCGGTGCCTCGGGTGCCAGCGCCCCGAAACCCCTGTTTTGAGTAGAGTCTATGTCCATCCCCGTCTTTTTCGAACCTTTTTTTCTAGGCTCGATGAGATCTTCTCAGCTCCCCTGGTGCGTCAGTCTTTAACTGCGACCCCCTTCGACACTCGGACCTCCATTGGATCTGGATCTCGGCCCGGGGGGCTGGTTTCCGTACGGTGGAGTGAGCTACTTTCCACTGTTTCCCTTTTTTGAACTTTCTAAGGGGTGCAAGCCTCGACCCTCTCTGCGCTACATTGCTTTCTTTCCCTCCTCGGTCGTTGAGTTTGTAACGAAGTCAGATGGGGCGCCTTTTTAACCCCTCCCTTTCTTTCGCGCGTTGGTATGGTGAGAAACCCCAACGACTCTTGCTTTCGGTGCCCTCCCCCGGAGTTTCTCCTTTGTCGTCATAGTAGTTTTCATCTTTTTAGCCATAGCAGTTTCTTCTCCCTTGTCTTTCCTTCTCCTGGTCCCTTGCTTTAACTGGGACCCTTCCTGACTCTTTTTTTTTTGCTCATTGGCGTACAGTCACTGCGGTTTCTGAACCTGTCCTGTTTTTGCTAAAGTTTTTTTTAGATACCGACCAACCTCTCCCCCCTAAGTACTATTAGAAATATTGGGAATTTTCCCCCTTCCAAATGAACCCCGTCTCCCCGGTGGTACGTGATAGATTTGTTTGCTACCCTCAGTGCCAGTTTCGCGTAGATAGTAGGGTCGTTCATTTCCGCATATCCCTTTTTTGTTCCAATTATAGTCTTCGCCTTTTTTCCGACGGTCCTCGGAACTCATCCCTTCGCGACAAGGCCGAGTCAGAAAAAGACGTTCTAACGCACTGCAACTCCTTTCCTACCTCTGATGCTGATTTCCTTTCATCCCTTCTCCCCGAATCATAGACTCCCTCTTCTCTCGTGCGCTAGCTGGTGTGATGTGATTTATCCATTTCACTCTGTTAGAGCCAGAGTCTGATGTCTGATTTTCCCAAAGATTCAACTCTTCTCTGAGTTGGCTTTGATCTTCGTCATCGGGATCTTACCTCTTAGTTCGTTTCGCTCCTCCTCCGCTCTAGTAGCCCCCCCCCTGGACGCGTGTCCACGTCCGCAGTGTGTAGGATCGTTTTTTTCCAGCCTCGCCCCCGTTTCCTTTCCGCAAGTACTAACAAACTCCTGCTTCTTTTCTTCGTCCGCCTTTCCTCTTGGCGTGTCAAGCTCTCGGTCTCCCCCTCAATCAAGGCCAAACCTGATAGGTGCCTTGATCATTCCGGCGGTCCTCGTTTCCAAAAAGGCAGCTTTTTGCTGTTTTTTGGGTTGCCCTCAGATTTCTCTTTTTTGCTCCTGTCTTGCGATGTTGTGAGGCCGAGGTGTCTAGCCCGAAGACCCTCCCTTTTTTCCCATCGAAGGGCACGGCAACGGTTTTTTCCCCGTCCCTCCTCGGTTGGATCCCTTTGTATTAAGTGGTTCACGCTCTGCTTTCTCGAACACCCCCAGTTCCGTTTTTTTTGAGCGTTCTTTTACCCCCGGTCCATGCAAAACCCCTCCGCGGAGCCTCCCTCGACTTCTCTTCCCCTCTTCTTTTTTGGCATCATGTATCATTATATACACCCGGCGGGTTTTTTCCTCATTTTGAACCCGGCTAAACCGATACCGGTCTGGTGTTGCTCCCCTGATCTTTTTTTCTCTGATCGAATTGTGCAATCCGCCAGCCCGCTTCGGTTCCTATACCCACGCCCTTGAATTGGACCCCTGAACGGGTTTGTTTTGCAGCTGAGAGATCTATCGCCCAAAAACGTCCTCAAACCCCCCCTCTTCAGATCTGGCCTTCCACGCTTTGAATCTAGGAACCCACCCCCCCTTCATGAAGGTTTCCGTTGAAGAACCGCACTTCCTTCTTTATGTCCCCGATTTGCATTTGGAATTTTTGCGGGGGACACGATAATATATTAACGACTACCAGGAGGCTTCCCCCCTAATAGTACCTCCCTTGTGGGGTCGTTGAGCCGTTTGCATGCCCCGGATACTCTTTTTTTGCTAACTCTTATGAACCCCCCCACATGCTTGACCCCCACCCATTCCGTCCCTCGCCATTTTTCCGTTAGACTACGTTTGGGCCTTTTCCGATAGCAGTCGCTTTCCTCCGCCATCATTCTCCGCCATGATCACAGAGTTCCAATGATTGTCCAGAGTGGTCGAGACGTCCACCCTAGCCCCTCTTTTGCCTCTTCCCCCGCTTCCCGGTTTTGCACCACAACCCCTCGATAGTTTTGGACTCGGACACGTTACAAAGGGTTTCTTTTGAATCAGTTCGAAAGTCCTTTTTTAGTATAAGGATGTTGCCATTAAACTCGACATTACCCTTAGAAGTAGATTGCTCCTGCCTGCCGTACTCGTTCTCTCTGCCGAGATGGTGACGGTTTTGATCACAAGGCCGTCATCTCCTTAGTCTGGTTTTACCGCGATCCTATTCTCGCCTACCTCCTCCAGCCCGGCTCCCTTGCCCCTTTTGCCCCCAAATTGCGCCCTCTTGACAGGCAAACACCAGTTATGAGAACTTTTCTTTTCTTTTCGACGGAGAGTCTCTTTTACGGAGGTTTTCGGGATCCGACACTTTCACGGTAATAACTTTCAAGAACCGGTCCCATGGCCCCTTTGACTGGTAGACAATCGTTCACCCAACATTTGATCCCTCCTTCCTGCCACATCTCGTATTCGAGTCCTCCACGACCGGCCGTCTACCCGCGCTGCGGTCCTGGGATCTAATTTATGATATCCCCACCTTTTCTCTTGAAGCCGAGCTTTTTTCAAGATAGGTTTTTTGCCTCCTTTGTCTCAAACTGGACCCAGTGCGCTCGATAGTTAATCCTATGTTGAGTTCGAGCCCCCCCTCTTTCAGGGCCCCGACTGTTCGCCCTCAACCTGCCTCAGCAGACTGGGAAGGCGGTATTTTGCCCTTGCAAACGATTCTCAGTCTCCCAACCTCGTTGCGGCCAGCCATGGTATTCTAATCGCCCCTCCGCTTCCGGTATCACAATTTTTTTCCACAGGTCTTGAGGATCCCCGATATTCTTTGTTCAGCTCATCGGTTATCACGCTGCCATGACGCGCGGAAAGCGATTTCAGTCCCTAATATTTTCCCTATCCTCTTTCGAATTGAACCATCTCTCCGGCATCTCCGCCACCACTGGTTCGTATTTATGGACCTCTTCCCTGGGCAGCCCCCCTTTAATTGGCCGAGCGTCCTTCCCATTATCATTCTTGCTTCCCATAGGCCTACGTCTGGCTCCGAATTCTTTGTTGTCCGGACGAGGAATTTTGCGGAAGAAGAACGATGAGGTCCCAAATTCTCCCACGATGCATCGGACCTTATCTTTTGTGACGGTCAGTGAAATTTCAGAGGAAGTCTGACTTTTTATGGCGCGGCCCATTTAATACTACGTTTGGCAGGCCCCTCCGCGTCACTTACGAGAAAATATTTGCCCGATCCCGTCTGGCCCTCCACATGCTCCTTTCCGATTCCCCGGGTGTGTTTATCCTCTCCCCTTTTCACGCCTCCTTTTACTATTATCTTTCTGTTGGTGTTGTCGAGAGATCGGGGAACGCCCCTGTCCTCTGGTGTGACTGGCGTCGAACAACACCCTCTTGTTACCCGGGGAAGTTCACGCGTTTTTTTTTTTCTGAAACTGTCTTCTCCCTTTCTGGACGCGGAGGGGAACCTATGTTCTTCTTTTTTTTTTGAGTTTCTCCTCCCCCTTTGCTTCTTGCTGGCATTTAGGACCATTCCCTAACACCCCCCCCACACCCTTTTTGCATGGGACGCCCGGATCTTCGTTCCTCGTCCGCTAGCTAAGAAATTTTTTTTCCCCTTCTATCGTACGCAGTGTGATTCTTCGCGACTATTATTGAAAACTTCTCCTCTCATCTCCTTCTTCCCGGCCTCGTGAGACATCCTTCCTGAGAGATTTCATCACCCATTTCGACACCTTTGGCCTTAATCTTTTTTAGTCCCTCTTTTGATCAGTGCGTGGGGCGTTATACCTCGCTCAGAATCTCTGGATATTCCCCGACTTCCCGGTTTCAATCGGGCGTACCCGTTCCCTTCGGGCTTTATGGAAAATTCAACCTTTTTCACATTGTCCGCGGGTGCCCCCTCTTTCTTTGCGCCTGTCCCAGAACTTGCGCGCTGGTTTCCCTTCCTCTTCTCGAGGCGGAACAACTCTTTACATCGGTTGTCCGACCCTATTTTTTTTTCCCTATCCTTTCCTTTTTTGGGTCGGCGCTTTCCTTTCGCACAAAGATAGGTCGAGTCGGAAAGGAGGTTTTCTCATGTTTTTCCCTAGTCTCAATCAATGAGAGAATCTCCCCCCTCACTCATCCTCGTCTGTCATTCGCCGAGGATCTACGCTGTTAAGATTTTTTTCATTGGACCCCTGAGTCGAAACAGTTCCCCCCAGAGCGTGTTTTGAATGCTTGACTTATTACTTGCAGCCACTAATAGACGAGAGTCGACTCTGCACATCCGTCTTTTACCCTGGAAACTGGACCCTTTCTGTGGCATTTTCCTTCGATGAGCTCAGGTTTTACCGGAGCCTAGGGTAGTCTGTGCGTCTGCGTTTTTCCCTACTTTTCCTTGATCCTATCGGTACACCTGCGCGTCGCTAATTCGTATTTTTTTCCCTTTTCACGCACGGTCCTCGGCGCCCTGTCACAAATCGTCGACCGCCGCAGCCGACCTTTCCCCAGCTAGGTCCCAGGTGGAATGTCGATGTTTTCTCTCCCCTCCTTCTCGCCGTGGCTAGACGTTCGCGATACCCCTCCCGGTGTTCTGTCTCCGTTTCCGATCTGATATTTGCCGCACCTTTGTTCGCGACCCGAGCACCTTTCGGGCTGAGTGTGCTGCCATCTTTCAATTCTACGCTGTCCTTTTAATATCAACTCTCTCGGACGTTCCCTCCCGTCGTTAGCCACAACCTTCGAAGACAACCCTGGTAGTATTGCGCAATTTTCTTTCCGAGCCATTTCTTAGGAAGGTTGTGCTATCCCTCTTTTTTTTCAAAATTCTCTCGTCGGCTGCCCCCTTATACCACCGATCCTTTCACCTCCTCGTAGAAGGGAAGAGGATTTGGAATCTCTTCCCTGGCCTTCCCCCTAATAAAGACCCCCCTTTTCAAGCTCTCAGGAATCTTTAGTCGGACACCCTTTCTCAAATGTGCCTTTTTTGGTGTTTCCAGATTCTCTGTAAGTCCCGACGCGGTTTCTCAGTCCCCTCTATTGCGTGTCGATGCTGCGCCGCGTTGGTCTGAGCCTCCGACATCACCTTCTCCCCCCCGCTATAGGAAATGACCGATGATGATGTTCCAAAACCGAACATCTCCCTTAGTGCCTTTTGGTGAAGATTGACCTTATTACATCGTTCCCACCAGAGTAAGACCCCCCCCAGCATCCGGGGCGCGTTTTACCCCTTTCAACCGAATTCATACCCTCGCGACTGTCAAGCGGACATCTTCTTAATCCCCTCCGTTTTTTTTGTTTTCGATGTCGTCTTCGCAGTCGCGTGGTGTTTTCGATTTGAAAATGCAACCGGGTAAAACCGCCGGATCAGTGGAGACTGCTCGGATCTGGTTTTGCAATCGGGGACCGACGTTGAAATCCTCCAGCAATAGCTTGCCGCAGTAACCGCGTAACTGCCCTAGCGCATGCGGTGGCTTGGATGTTCCTTCTAGATTTGAAACCGCCGCGCTAGTTTCCCCCTCCCTCCACGCTCCAGCTAGGAGCTGCCCAAGCTAAGTCGTTCCGTTACCTTCATCCCAACCCCTTCCCATTCTGTCCCGGTTGCCGCCTCCTGGATCGCGGGACCGATCGGCATAATTGGTCCTTTTTGATGGATGTGGTCCCTATTCACGCTCTTCCGGCCTTTTAAGAGTTTCCGGTCCTTTTGATATCATTTTTCTGCCCCTGCCAAGTTCTTCTTTTGAAACCAGGCTTGCCAAATGGTACATGATCGTCCTCGCCCGTTTTCTCTTCCCCCCTCTTTTTTTGCGTCGAGAGACAGTGTCTCGATCTGCTTGTCTGACCGATTATAGTCCGAGTCACGTCCAGATCAACGCCAGATAGCGATTTCTCTTTTGAGATAACCTTCCCCTCCGAAATTCACATCCGATGGCGTGGATCTACGAAGCTTTTTTATTCATTCTTTTGTTCCCAAATCACCGTCCCCCCCCTGATCGAGAGATTCTTTCATTTAAGCACGAGTATGCTTCCTAGTTTGCCTTTCGCGCATTATTCTATTCCCCCCCTTATCATTCCTTTACCAACGCTTGAAATAAGCTTCCGGCTTTTGTCCCCCTCGCAGAATTTTCGCGCGGGCAGCGCGTGTGCCTTTCCTTGTCTCGGGAACGACGAAATCGCTCTTCCCCGATAATTGTGTACCCCGCCTCTCTTCATCCCTCTATGTCTCTGTAAAGAGACTCCTCCAGCGTATTTTTCTCACACCCATCGAATTTGCTCGCCGACTTTCCGTTGACTTTTTTCCTTTTTCCTGGTCACTTCGAATTACGAGTTCGGGCTCGTTTCTCTCACGGTAATTCCAGTCTGACAGGTTCATGTCCACCCCGTTTTTCTTTGCCTGGTAGAACGTCCCCCTTGAGCGATGTCACATCGGACTTCCCGCATCGACCCAATTCCGCGATGCGGTATTCTTTTGATGATAGATCGCTACCAGGGCTCCTTCTTGCCTCCAATAAGGAATTTGCGGACATTCCTCACCGCGCCTACCGTGAGTTCGCATCCCTCTGTTTCAGTATGGCCCCGGGACGATTTGGTTCTCCCTTTTTCAACAGCCGCGCAGTATGATAACAAGAGCACCTCAGGATTTTAAATCCACTTTTTGATTCAACCCCCCTCGTGCGGGCCTTCAAAGTGTCTTCTTTTCCAGACGCACCCGAGTCACGGCCGAGCTAACAACTGTGAACAGTCTATGCTTTCCAGTGGCGACGCGATTTTTTTTAACGCGGTTACGACGTCCACTGAGCGGAACTACTAGTGTTTCTACCTTCCGCTACGTTCCCCCATTTTTTGAACCGGGCTCTTGTAAATCTTTCCTTACATCTCCTGCTCACCCATGGTTCGGCTTCTCTCACCGAGGCTGGCACGCTCGAGCGTTTATGGCGGTACTAGATTCATAGTAGACCCCTCTTTACAGCACTAGGCGTTCTCACCCGTACCGCTTTAGCGGCTCTTCCCCGATAAAGCCGCCGGCGGGCTTTCCAAAACGTTATTTCCCACCGTGCCTCCGGAAAGGTAAGACCTTTCCCCTCCCGGTCGACACTCTTGGCGGTCGACATCCGTATGGGAGCTGGGCCCCTTCCGGACGTCCTACGGAGTGGTGAAGGCTTAAAGCTTCACGGGCACCGGGTCGACCCCCCGCAGTATCTTCGCGTCGCCTTTTTGCGCCGAGTTGTTTGAAGTCCCTTCAAACGGACCTCCTTCACCCGGGTTTTCGTGCATTTTTCCACTTTTGTTGTGATGTACGAGTTAGTGTTTAAGTTGGACATGCGTTTCAACCCATCCCGTCAATGGAAGGGGATCGTGAACGCTCCTGCGAGCACTGAACTGAGGCTGGTCCTGCACGACGGTGACGTTTCGGAATCGCTTAGGGCATTCTGCAGATAGACCTTTTTTGATGACTCGGCCCTGTAGATCCCCTTCAGGCACAAACCCCACAACTGAAAGGTAAGAGTATCGTTTTGCAAGTTTTGGACCCCGATTCGTGTTCGCCGGCGACGGGACCCCCCGCAGTATGGACGGTTTCGTATAGCTGCCCTTTCCAGATGTAGGAGATTCAATGATGAAGACCCCTACTTAGCCGAAACATCTCGACATCGCGTACTGGGCCGGGGCCTTTCGCCGAACCAGTTTGTTCTTGTATGAGATTTGCCCCAGATTTAGACGCCCCCTTTTGTATTCTTACTTTGTCGACAAATCGCACTCAGCTTCCCCCCCTGCTCCTTCGCAGCTCATAATCGGTTAGGTCCCGGTCTCTGGAATCTTCACAGGTGTTGAATAGGTCTGTCAGGATTTTGTTATTTGAACCTACTCCCCATTGCGTTTTCTTGGCCGCCGTGGGAACCTGACCCCTCGTTTTTCTTTTGGAGCCGTTCTTGCGTCTTGTCCCGCAGCCTTTTGAGTCGAACAAACTCTTCGAACTTGCGCCCAGAATCCCTCAACACCGGATTCTAGCGCCGGATTTGGGTGACTGTCGCCAACGAAGTAGGTTCGCCCGTTTCGCCTTGGTCGTAATCATGCGATCTTTCCTTCCCCTCGTATTGACGCGCCTGGATGTCCCTTCGCCCTTTTCCAGATTTGCGTCTTTCGCTGTAGAGTGGTGGCCATGTCGTCTCCCAGTCAAATTCTACTGCTGTGGATACCTTGCTCTTTCCCTGCAAACACTTACAGACTGAAGAATAGTTGATTCGACCACCGTCCGGTTCCCGGAATGAAACTTTGACCCACGTTGGTTTTTGACCTTAGTTGGGGGATTCCACTTCTCCTGTGAGAGGTCATAGTCTGCTTTTTTTTTCGTCTCTTATCTACGTGAGGACTCGCGGTAACTAGTCTACGTTAGAACTTCGCGTCATCCGCTGGATTAAAGGGTGTAAGGACCCCCCAGTCGTTTTTGAACACCGCCTCCAGCTCGCCCGGCAAGTCGCCAAGGGGATGTACAGGAGTTTTAGCCATCTTCCGTGCCTCAGACATCGCCAGACCTTTTTTTCCTATCCGCGAGCTCTAAGGTTCTGTCAGAACATCTCCTTTCTTCGGAGTATCCCGGCCCATCGGATGACGTGGCAACTTCAATCGCTTGTCTCTGGCGGTTGAGATAATTCTTTTCTTTTTTGAGTATCCTGGCAACGCAGTTCCTCTCGGTGTTTTTGGGGGGGGGGGAATCGTTAGTCACGCGTATAGGAGCATTTCGTCTCTTATGCCGCTCATGTTCCACAGCTCGCGAGCGGGAATGCCCCCCCCACACCAAAGAGAACTCTGACTCGGTTAGGTGAGAATTTTATTTTTTGAACCTTCACTTTTCAATTCCCACAATGCGACGGTGCCCGATGAAGGGGAGTCTACACCCCCGACTGTCTTTTGTGGGTGATATTCTTAAGGTAACTTTTTCCCCTCTTTTTCTCTGTGGAGCAGATCGAGCGTGGCGCTGCTATCGCGAGGTTTTGTCGTAGAGACCCCTTGAGCCACTAACACGCTCGGTTCACTGCACGGCTTGCTGCTGGCTCAGTGTCCGTTGCTTGTCGATTTTTCACCTTAGAGGGCCCACTCGAGGTAACACCCCTCCTTTGGAGTGGCCCCCGTTTCCCTCAAAACACTTCCGACCCCTTGGCCCGCTCCTACATCTTCTCTCTTTCCTCTCATGAGATTCGCAACTTCGGGCGGGTTTTCCGTTCTCAACCGGGTATAAAAACTTCCCTGCTCTGGGTTTCACGCTATAGGGTGCACATATGGGTTGCTCCGGGAAAAGACAAAGTCTCCGCCAGGCTAAGTGAAGCGACGAAGTTCCACTCGGATTTGCTAAGGAAAGGTCTCTTATAGACGAGTCCCCCCCGCGGCGCTAGCACACGCACATCTCGTCGAGGAGGCCTCCTAGAGGACTTCCGTACCCGCCACAAAAATGCAGCAGGCGGAGTCATCCAAGTAGCCCCCTCCTGACTCTAGAGATATTGTTGGCCCAGAACAGATACATATCTCCCCCTATTACCTCGGTATGCTTCAGAATGTACATCACACGGATTTGGGTAAGGGGTAGGTTTCCCAGGATTGAGCAGAGATTTTTTTTTTGAAAGAGCAGATGAAGCTGTTCGGAAGCTTCTCTTCATAGATATGAATACTCTCTTGGTCGCCACGCGAGTTCGCCCCGGTTCGTAACGCCGCAGCGCGTCACATGATCAACTCCCATCGCTTCCGCGATTGCGCCGTTGTCTCCGGCACTCGCCAAGCATGCGGTGATTAAGTTTTTCCCTTTCGTCCCCTCTCTCCCATTTTCTCGGAGAATACTCCCGCATCGCGGACTCCATTTTCTTCTTCCCTGAGAAAGGATTTTTGAAGCCAAAAAGGATTCCGCGCCACTTGCGAGTCGAAGATTTGGCTCTTTAAGACTCGCTGGTTGAGGGTTCTTTTTCTTCTGCTGCAGAAAGTCGACGTACTACGATCAGGTTCCAGATCCTAACCGTTTGCAGAAACGCAGACTTCCGACTTCATGATGAGCCTTGGCCTCTATTGGTGTCCCGCCCAACCAGACATTAAGTCCAAGTTGACCCCCCAAACTTTTGCGAACGGTCCTGGTAATGGTTGCCACCGAGGATGGCGAAGTCGACACCTTCGGTATTCTTCCGATCTCTTCCTTCCATCCTCCCTGTTGTCCCACCCCCCCCCCCCCCCCCCCCTGGCCACGAGTTGCGGGTTCTACCTTGCAGCCCAGGCGTCCCAACATCGGCTCCCCCCCCCACCCACCTCTTCTAATTGAAGGACCCATTCTCCTTCCCTCCCGGCTGCTTCGGCTATGGGATTGTGATCATGAGACCCCCTGCGACCCGCCTCCCGTTTCACTTTAAAGCTCGTTTGGCGACATTTCTCACGATCGACCCCAACGGCGCTAGAATAAGATATTTTCGAGTTGGCGCCATATGGCGTGACGAGGTTGTTCTCAAAGCGATAGATGAGGTCACCCCAAGCGGTCTGGCCCCAAATCAACCTCACCCTTCGGTAAGATTTTCCCAAAATAGTTTCCAGGCCACTTTCCCAATGGTATTATCGCAATAGACCCTTTCGGCCACTCTTCCAAATGATCATACTCCAGCTTTTCTGGTAATGTTTCGGATGGATCACGCTTCCTGACGCAATCTTAGATTGTGGTCCCAATCGAGTGCCCCTAATATTTGAAACAATGGTGATTAACATCTCTAAGTTTCCCCCCCCCGTCTCACAAGTTTTCTGCTCTGGATCTTGCCCCCGGAGGAAACGGATGGCTATATGTAAAACGATGGCTACATTTCATATACTGACCCCCGTGGCGTCTATACGAACAGTACTTCCGTTTACTTTTCTTTAGTCTGTCCGCCGGGTAGGAAATTCCCGGCGTTTCCGAGAATCGGTCAATGAGAAAGGTCGATGACCTGAGTTGGGGGGGTTTGCCGGGAGAGTACGGCGAGGCAGTCTTCTTGAACGTCAGGGGCGCGTTTTTACCTGGTCTTCAGAAAAAGTGGTGCCAGGAGCGTTCAGGTTACCTTGCTCCCTCTTCTAGTTTAAGTATTCCCTTACCAGCTCGCGTTTCCCCGATCCCTTGTTCCTTTAAGATTGTGCGCTCCCGCCTAGAACCTTTTTCATAGATCTTCCAGGGGTTTGTTGAGAACTCGGGCAACGAACACTGTCGAGCGGCCAGTTGAATAGGAAAAAATAGGACGGTACAGCCCTTTTCCTTGAACAGAGATCTGGCAGAACGTAAGTCCCAACCTCTTCCTTTTTTTATTTGGTACGATATTTGATCGGGGTATTGTGTTGTTTGTGTGTGTTTTGTTTGTAGCGTGGGTTTTTTTCGTTTTTTGTGTGGGGGGTTTGTTGTGTTGTGTTTTGGTGGTTTTTGGGCTGTTTTTTCTTTTGTTTTTTTGGTTGGGGTGTGGTTTGTTGTTTTTGTTTGCCTTGTGAATTATTCGTTTTTTTTTTTTTTTTTTTTTTTTTTTCTTTTTTTTTTTTTTTTTTTTTTTTTTTTGTTTTTTTTTTCTTTTTTTTTTTTTCTTTTTTTTTTTTTTCGCCCCTATCGTTTCGGCTGTTTTTTCTTCTTGAAGGCTGGAATTCCTGCCAGGCGTGGCGCTGCCCTGGATCCTTCCTCGAAATATGAAATTTCCTGCCATGTCTCTCCTCCCTTCAGCCCCCCCCCCCCACACGCTAACTGTCCGTGGATAAGTTTGGACCTCTTTCTTTGCTTCCCCGAGGAGTGTTTCAGAGACAAATTCCCCCTTCTGAGTTCCCCCTTCCTTTATCTGAGCACGCCGATTGTTTCTGTGAGAAGACGATCTGTCACCTTCTGTTCGCGCTCATATCGACCCGTTGCACCTCGGTTTCATCTCCCTGCGGTTCTTGTTGAGTTTGTCTGATTTTTTAGCCTTTTTCCTCCCCCCTTTTTTAGAAATAGGTGTCGTTCGGACTT
>Ga0179593_1375087_pt1 | contig 12595 bp, 19 predicted proteins | sample CZODoug2_1_08_16_FD_185931 | JGI IMG/M metagenome (GOLD analysis project Ga0179593, IMG submission 185931) | Vadose zone soil fungal communities from Angelo Coast Range Reserve, California, USA - CZODoug2_1_08_16fungal (PacBio error correction) | ecosystem: Environmental > Terrestrial > Soil >... | reverse complement strand
ACACGTGTGTGCTCGATTAGAGTTCCCTGCCTTTTTTGACCGTCAATGAAATAAACCCAATTTAATGATTCGTAAAGGGATGCGTGTGCGCACTCTTCTACTGGTTACTTGTGTATTTTCGCTATCCTCTCTGCCCAAATCCTTTTTTTTTTTATGTTAAAGCTGCTACGTCTCAAAGAAATGTTGCTTCTTCGGTGTGATTTCCCCTCCTCTGCTCTTTGTGCGGGGTTAAACTGGAACGAACCTTTTGATACGTTTTCTTGCCTATTTTTTTTGCAGAGTTACCCCCCTATCCTCAATGGGATCGCGTGTTTTAGTTAGCACCCTTCATCCTAGCGCTATTTTTCTACCTCGTTTCGCCCAAGTTCTTTTTTTGATGTTTCCCCCGCTGAGCGATAGGCAATATTCCTCTGGTTGCTGTTTCCCCTCATTCTGTCCCCTTCCCCGTCCAATCCTCGGCCGTTTGAAGTTTTCAGCGAGCTTCCTTGCGGCCTGGACATATTCTTCCCATTTCATCCCAAGGTTCCTTCCTCCGAGATTTTAATTGTTCTCTTTACCCCCGATATTTTCCTTGCGTTTTTTTTTGATTGTTTCCTTTCATTCCATTCTGGCTCGTTTCGTGCAATCGTTCACTTTCTCTTACTTCCTGTCTCTTTCCTGCGCTGGATGGTAGCCGGCCTGAATTTCGAATTAATCTTCTTCATCAAATCCCCAGCCTTTCACCAGTCGCGCCCCCGTATCGTCTTTCGGTTCGCCCAGAGGACTCCTCCTTCATCTAAAAATCCTTTTACTTTTCCGAGTTAGCTCCACCGGTCGCCCATCGTTTTCTCTGGGAGTGTGGTGTCTAGGATGTTCCACAACGGCACTGTTTCCCTGTCCCGGAGCCAATTCTTTGCACCCCCGCCCGAGGCCCGTCGTGATAACTGATTGCAGCTCGTTTTTCTTAGTCCGCCCTTCCCCTCAGCTTGACTGAACCCCTTTTGGTTTGTCATGATATCCCCGAGGCTTTTATAAGAACTGTAGCGTTTTTCCCCTTCTTAGAGTAGTGAGGTCTCCTGCCCCCCCCATACCCCCCATTTGCGACAACGTCATCGTTTCTCCCCCCCTGAGGTTGTTCCTCTAAACTTCAATTCCTTTACTCCAGGGGTCGAAATTCTCCGCTACTGCAGTTGTTCATGTTCAATTTTTCCCTTCTGCCAACTCGTCTGCGAACTTAGGAGAGCCGCCGCCTCCTTCCATCTTTCCCAGATCTTGCGTTGGCTCTTCTTCCGCGTTTCGAAGATGTTTCCCCGATTGTTTTGAGAACTTTGTAATCTTCCTTTTTTGAGGCGGGTTATCGACCCCTATTCCGGTGCGCGCGAGTCTCATGGTTATTCTTTCTTCATTTTTCATTCGCGGAATTTTCCTTTCCCTCTCTGATAGGGCTTGAGCGAGACTTTACCGCCGAGCCCGAAGGTTCCGTACCTTGTTTTTTGGTTCCTCTCTCTCCGGGATCTTGATCCTGGTCCAGCGCACATATTCCCTCCGTTGACCCCTTTAGATTTGCTTGGGAATTGATTAGTTTGATTCAACTTTAGATGGCCTCGGTGACAATCCCATCGTCCAGATTTTCTTGGACTTTGTTCCTTTCTTTTTTCTGATTCACACCCCCACACGGTTACTTCTACTTTCTCGGCTCTCACATCTCCTCCCTCCTGTTTGCCTTCCTCAATTCCCCCTCGGCCGCCAACGTCGATCGTAGTCATTTGCGACTGTAAGGTCTGTTCGCTCTCTATTGTGCGCTTTTTTTCGCCCCTCCGTATTCTTCGCGTTTTGCCACTAGCTTTTTTGAAGCTTGTATCTCTTTCTTTCCTCACATCTTGACCCTCATTGATTCAAGATATTGGGCCGTTTTCAGACGGCTTCTCTGTTCGTTGCGGTCTGATCACTCGTTTCCCTAACCCCTTATATTGTTTCCGATATCTGGTTTTAACTTTCCTATTAGCTGCAAAGTGCCAATCCTGTTTCAGTCGCCTCCCCTTCCCAGAAAATCCTGCTTATTTTTTTTTTTTTGTTTCCCATGAGGGACTCCCCCCGGCGAAATCAGTTCCATTTTGTCCCGTCCAGATTCTTCGCCTATCCCCACCCCTTCTACGGAACCCCCGTCGCCTTTGGCCTCGTCCCTTGGCCCCCCAACACAAGGCATTTGGTTTTTAATTTTTATTTGGTCGCCCCTCCCTCCAGCAAGGATGGTCTACTCTTCCGTTTAACTGAGATAGGGCAAAACTGATCCCTTATTTTTTCCCGTTCTCACAGTTCTTGTGGCTGCGTGATCCTCGACACGTCTTCGTCTCATGACGTTCGCCCTGCCCCACTTCATCTCTCCTTTTTTTTTGTAGGAATCCCGGTGTGCCTTTTGATTCCCACGGCTTTTTTGCCCACTGCCGAGCCCGATCCCGCCGCTGAGTCTTCTTGTCTTTCAGCTCTCGGTTTTTGGTCCCCCAATGCCTCCTCTTTTCCTCCGTCCCCCTCTGAGTTCGCGCTGCGATTTTCAATTGCAATGACTTCGCGTGATCTCTTTGCTGCATAGGTCACTGCTTACTTTTTCCTTTGCCTGTTGGGCAGACTGTCTTTCTTTCCTCCCCCGGAACTTCCTTCCTCTCCGGGGTATGGGCTTCCTAAGGTCGTTTGTCCCTCTCCCAGCCGGTTGCTCTTTTATCTTTTCGTTTCCCGTTTTTTGAATACGCGACCACTTCTTTACCGTTTCAACTTTTTTCTAGGGTTACTCTGGCCCCCCCCCAGACTTCCCCCCCCCCCCCTCCCTTCTTTTCTTTAGGGAAAAGGTAAAGCTCCACCCTTTCTGCATTTTTAGGTGTTGGTCCAACTCCATTCGGTCCAAACATTGAAAGATCATGTCTTCTTTCCTCAGGTAGAAGTGCGTTTCTTTCCTCCTAGACTCCCTTCACGACCCTTTTTTTTGACTGTCGATAGAAGAGGGTCGTTCCACTCGCTGACTCCTGTTCCTAATCTTCTTTGACTCGAGCCTACTCTCAGTCTATAATTCGGCAAGCTGCGGACATGCGGTTTCTTTCGGCCTCCTATCGTTTCCTCCCGTTGTTGTTGTTGTCTATCTCGAAGGCCTCCCTTTTACGCTTTTCAGCCCCTGAGTGGGGCGAATATAGATTAGCGGCGGTTTTTAGCCCATTTCTGTCTGTCCATGCACGATTTCCTCCTAAAGCTTTGTGCGTTGAGCGAACTCCGCCTTTTCATTTACCGCCATCGGCGGCTGCTGCTTCGACGCTGCCTCCTCCCCCCCTTAATCTTTCGTTTTTCGCATCGCACTCGGTCTTTGCCCGCAACGTCGCCCTTTGTTTTACGTTACCTTGTCCGCCTCCTTCCTTCGAGTTTGGTGGAGATTTTTTGGTCCACTACCAATCTTCGCTCTTCTTTTTTTTTTTTGACGATTTGGCCAGATTCGACTCTACACTCTGACTCGAGCCCCCACGTGTCCGGTTTTTTGATCGAGCTGGACCTGTGCATTCCGGCACGACCGTTCTTTAGTCTTTCTCCCTCTCATTCCAAGTATCCTCTCCCCTTCCCCAAATGTCTCTTTCTTGCATGAAGCACTCTAGTTACGTCCGAAGTGAATTTAGCGTCTTATCGGCCGAACTGGTTTTTGTCTGGTCCTCCTTTGCGTCTTCCCCTTTGTTTGAGGGAAGACAACAGACTCCCCCTCCTTGCTTCGTCACCGATTTTCACATCGATTGTGTTTTTCTCGGAAGGTTGCCTGAATATCTCTGACCGTGGAGCCTGTTCCTCCCCACTGCATCCTCTCAAACTTTTATCATCGTTGACTCATTGGGGCAGGGTTTCATCGCAGTTATTATTGGGTGTTGTTGTTATGGTTGGGCTTTTCGAGCGAATCCCCCGGCGCGCCCCCAACTTCGACGTTTTTCCCTCATTGGTTCATTTCTCCTCCTTATCTTAGCCCCCCTTTACTTCTGTTACACCCTTTTCCCCCCCCAAAACTTTTTCCAAGTTGTTTTTTGTTGCATGTTTCTAGGTTGCTTTAAACTTACGCTGAATGCCGCTGGCGTTCCAGGTGGTTCGCAACTCAAATCCCTCCCCCTGGCCCGTCTGAGGTAGACGCCTACTCTTTTTCTGGAGAAGAATTTTGAGTTCTGCCTTCCTCCCCGCTGTGAGTGCCTCGTGCTCTAATCGTGTTACCTTAATGCCCCCGCTGTCAATCCTTTTTTTTTTTTTCCCCCCGAAAATATTCGTTAGGGATCGTTTTTTTTCACACCGCTTTTGACCCACCCCCCCCCCCCCACCCCCAACAACACCTGGATGTCCTTCCCTTCTAACCTTTTGACATACCCCATCTTTCACAAGGCGATGGATCGCCCCCCTGCACCGACTAGCTAGACCCCCCCTTGCGGAGTCCCTTCGACGAGACCCTCCCTCGCAAAATCTTAACCATCTGATCTCGGGACCACGATCGCCGGGTCCCTTGGATCGGCCGCCGATATGTTTTTGCTCTCCTGATTTGAATTTCTTCCCGATCATTGCGGTCGATTTTTTTTGATTTACTACGGTCTTTCAAGGCGTGTCGTTTATACGGCGCGACGTTACCATCTTGTCGATTGCTCTTTACCTCTCCCCCCTTCCTCAAGAATGTTTCCCCCCTAAGACCGGACCAGTTGCACAATCTCTTTACAACCTGTGATATGCGGCGTCTTCCCCAGTTTGATTATCTCATGCTTGATTCCGGGCGTTCCTTCTTCAGAACCCTTCTTAGGATTCTCTTCCCGTCAACGCAGCGGATCTCGAGTTAATACTTCTATTGGGTCCCTGGTGCTCATAACCTGAACCTTACTTTTGCTTTGCGATTATTTCGTACAGCCTCATCAGCTTTGTTCGATGTCCCTTTCAAATCCGCTGCTCAGTATACCTGTTTCTCGCATTTAGGAACAGATAACTTGAGGCTTTTCCGCGTTATGAGGCGATCGCTTTGCGCAAGACCTTTCGCAGCCCGGTTTTTGTCCATACTCCACCTTCGGATTTCTCCCCCCTTTGCGAATCTGGTTTTCTGCCACCCTGTATTTTTTGGGATCCACCCTGCGATGTAGTTTCGCCCTTGATACCCGTCCCGACGATCTCTTTCCCCTGATACTGTTCTTACGTCTTCTTTCTTACGATTTTCACCCTTTTGATTTGTCGTACCTCGGGTCTCCTAAGCCTCGTCCCCCGCTTAGATGGAATTCTGACGTTTGAAGTTATTCGCTGAGTTTTTCTTCCTCCCCTGTTAAAGGTCGGTATCCCACAAGCCAAGTCACACCCCACATAACTAAATATGAGGAATTATATTTCAGTGTAGTTATTTTTTCTATCCTCTCTTGTCCGCAAAACTCCTCTTCCCGGCTGAGATGAATGTTCTTTGAACTTCTCTAGGCCTCTTATTCTGTCCTCGTAATGACTGACCATCCCCAGAAGAGCCGTAGAAAATAGTAAACTTTAGTGTTTTCTATTTGAAGACCGTTCCTAACTTTTCTGAAGTGGAACGACGTAGTCCCCATCCGGGGGTTTTGTTTTTTTTTGGTTGTGGCGTGGGTGTGTTTTTTTGGTGGTTTTTGGTTGGGGGGCTTGTGGGTTTTTTTTGTGTTGGTGTTGTCTGGATGTTGGGGTGACTTTTGGTGGGGGGGTGGTGTTTTTTTTTTTTTTTTGTTGTCTTTTGGGTGGGTGTGTTGCGGGTGGTTGGGGTGTGGCTTGTTGGTTGTGGTTCCCTGGGTGGGGGGGTTGGTGTTGTGGGGGGGTTTTTTTTTTTGGTGTTGGGGGGGGGGTTTTTTGGTTTTTTCGGGGTTTTTTTTTGGGTTTTGGTTTTGTTGAGGGGTTTGGTTTGGTTGGTTTGGGGGGGTTTTTTTGGGGTTGTTTTTTTTTTTTGTGGTTTCTTTTGGCGCGACAAGTCATTAGAGCGTCTTTCTCCCCTTGTTTGAGAATCATGGACACCCATGAGGGCAGCTCGTTTCGTCAATGCGACCTTGCCTGCCTCGGTTTGCCTTTTCTCCCCCCGAAGGCCCATGAAACTTTCAACAGTGTCTAGTGCGATTCTTTCTTGTTTCTTTCCTTCCCATTAAAACTCCTCTTAGCCGCGTCGCTGGTTGCTCCTGGACTCGAGCACCTCATCTTTTTTCCTGAAACCCTTCCCCCACACTGGCTCTTCCTCCTTACAGTTCGTCCTTACATCTCTCTCTTGTTTTTTTATAGCAGCTTCGTTTCCTTTTCCTTTTTGAGCGGCTCGCGTCTCCTATGCCCTTTTTTCTGTCTCGAGTCCCTATTTTCCTCCAGGTGGCCCTCCCCTTTTCTAACCCGTGGCGCCGATTTCCGAGTTTTTTCTTTTTTCATGCTCGCCCCCCGCATTTCTCTCTATACTTTCTTACCTTGGCTCAAAAGGTTTCTCGCCTAATGAACATTTCCCATGAACCTTCAAGGTCGAGAATGCAATCTCCGTGGATGGCTTTTCACCTTCCTTTCTATTTGTACCTTCGGACCTCCGCCCCAATGCCCCCCTTTATGAAAACGCAGAATCAGAGCCTACTCCAAAGCCTTTATGCTGCGTGTGCTCAACTCTCTTAGTCTTTTGCGTTTTCTGCTGCCTTAGCTTCGACCTATTTCGAGTTCTCATAATCCTCCTTCTTTTCTCTCTTCAGCTTTTCTCCGATGCAGATTTCTATGTAATTAATTACTTTCATCCATTTCTCTGCTCCTCTTAGCCCATCTATCCTTTTTGCCGTTTCCCGTTGCATTTTTGAGACCGGCAAAGCACTTTCTCTTCGTTTGCATTGTCCGCTCTTCTGATTTTGGAATTTTCCAGGTCCCCTTATCCACACAGTTAATATCTTTATTGTTTCTCTCGCAACGATCGATTGGTAGTGTCTCTCCCCCCTTGATTCGTGAACCCCTCTTTACACTAAAAGACTCTTTCGTTTCGCTTGAGTGGATGGCTTTTGGATCCTCCAGGATCGTCAATTACACTCCCCAGTCCCTGTACAAAGTCCTGAACTGCCCGGTCAGTTTTGCCTTTTTCCCTCTTTCTGAATTAATCAACGTTTTAGAGCCCTCTTTTTCTTAAATTCATTAGCCAATATTGGGTAGTTTGTGTTTTTCTCTTGTCCCCTCTTGGTATCAAAAATCCCTTTTTATACGTCACTTCTCACGCATTACATTCCCTTAATTTTTTAGAAATTTCCATGCATCAACTTCTCTCGGTAGTAGAAAACCTCCTGCTTGTATTTTCTGTTTCCCCCTTTTGAAAAGTTGATTTTGCCCTCTCGTTTTTTTCCCTGTTTGCAACTTACCCATTGTCAGAAACGCCTAGTAAGCCGAGGGTTTGTCTTCCCTCCCGCCCGATTGGGGTAGAACATATTCCCCTTTCCTTTTTCCTCTTTGATTTCTTTTAAGGCCAGGATAAATAGGTCTCCTCTTAGCTACGCCGGAATTTTCGACCTCTAAGAGATTTCTCACTGTTCGGACCTCCCTCCTTGTTAATATCTCTTCTTCCTTCCCCTTTTCTTCGTTTTTTCTGTTGAGCCCCTTGACCCATCGGCCATCGATTTTGGTTACCGCCCTCCTCTCTCCCTGCGGGCGAGAAGCTTTACGTTTTCGTCCCCTGATTTCCGTTACCGGGGATTCTTTCTAGAGGATCGTCTTTTATCCTCTAAGGGAGCCGCCGCAGGCCCCCTCACTCTTTTTCTTGAAGCCGACGATTTTCTTGATCTCCCTTTACTTTAGCCTTCTTGAACTTGATATTTTGGAGCTTGCCTGGCTTTTTTTTCAACAATTCTCTTCTAGGCCTCCATGTTGCCCCACTTCACAATTAGCGCTCGCAAGTTTGTTTATTTGGAAATCGTCGACTTGATTCACCCCTGCGTGTTGCTATTCAGCCCTTCTCCCTTAGAACACCTTTCTCCCCTCCTTTTCATTCATTAAGTCCCCGCCATCTGTCGATCCCCTCCCCGTCGAGTCCTAATTCAGTCGGCCGCGATCTTCCCTTTCTATCTTGGTAACGTCTCCATTATGTTTTTTCCGGCGTAGCATCGCCTTTTCGTGGCGCCGCGCTTGTCTGCTGTATTCTCCTTTCTCCCCCCCCAAAGCTTAAGGACCCGGATTTCCTCCCGACATGGGTAGGTCAGTTCCCTAGCTGGTCGCTTCTTTATTCCCCTCCCGATACAACTATGTTAGAACCCCACCCCTTTCTTTCGAAATCCCCTTTTTTCAGTTACTTTTCTTCCAATCATTATATGCGTCAATCGAGAACTGTCTAACTCTTGCAGTTGGTTCCTTGCTTCAAAGCTGGGGATATTCGCACTTGAGCCCCTTCCCTTCCGGAAAGTGTATTGCACGCTTTTTCTCAGATGCACCAGACCCCGAGGTCCCCATTCGCCCGGACATCAAAGATTCCCCACATTTCACCGCCAACCCACCAGTCCCCTTATGCTCTGCGTGTTGTTATGGGAATACAGCCAATCCCGACTGTGTTTTGTTCCTTTCTGTCCGTACGTCTTTGCACGGGCAAAGCGAGCTGCGCTCCTCTTTTTTTCAATCTTTTCTGCGCCGTGGCTGGCTTCGAGACAGAGAGACTCTCCCCGTCTCTTGCAGTTCTTTCCACTCTTCTCTACTTGTGTTTTTTTTCTTTCTTCCGATCTGTTCCTTCTTCCACTTCGGTCTTGATGTGCCCCTTCCCAACATTCCGAGAACGACCAGAATTCCCCCGCTGAATGCCTCTCGGTGCCCGGCATTGCGGGTTTTTTCTTCCTTTCAACATTAAAGCACCTTTTGACAGACCCTCCCCCCCTTCCTCGTTCGCCTTTTTTGTTCTTGCTGTCACTTGCCGATTCACTCGTAACGATCCTTCCCCTCGGCAAATCATTGAACTGTCCCCTTTTCTCTTGGGGGGAACATGTCTTCATCACCGGCCTCCCTTTCCCTAGTTTTGGTGCCTTCATTCGGTCGTATCATGACCACGTTTGCTCGGACCTTTGGCCTACTCATCATAACCCTTTCCCCCCCCTTGCACTTTACCGACTATAAGGAGTTTTCTTTTTTCCAGCGGTCCCCCCCCCACCCTCCAATAATTCATCCCGGCTTGTTTATTTCGAGGAACATCCCTCCCCTGTTTGCCGCGTGTCTTTTTGGTTAACCCCCCCCCTCCCCCTGAGTTCACAACGTTTTCGAAGATTCATGTGTTTCTTCTCTTCCACGCTTGGCCGTTTTTGGTGCTCAACTATCCCTTCCGCCCTGGTTGGTGCGGTTGCTTCTTACGAAGCTGTCCCTTCCCTCGTAAGGCATAGTGAATAATGAGTTGCTTCTGCTAGCGTATAAGCGCCCCCTGCTGACATTTGCGTTTAAAGCCTTCTTCGGCATATATCTTTTTTTCCTCCTCCTTTTTTGAGATTGTGCTTTTTCCCCATTTCCCTCCCTCTTTTGTGATCATAGCCTTATCGAGGGCCATGAGTCTAACGAGGAGAACCCTCTTTTTTTTTTTAACCGTTCCAAACCGTCGTGAATTTTTTCGGTTGTACTTCCTACCCCTTTGGATGAGGTTTCTTTCTCCCGAAGACCCCTCATTACATCTTTGCTTTGTCCCAATATCTTCCCAACCGCTAGTCCCCCCTTGTTAGTTCTGTTCTCTCCCCCCCTTTTTTGAGTGTGTTGAGAAGTATTTGATTTTAGGCTTCCCCTTTCCATATGTCTGCGGTTTTTTTTTTTTACCCAACAACATTTGACATTCGCACTCATTTTCCTCCTCCCTTGAGACCCGTTCCCGCAATTTTTTCTTTTTCGATGGGCTTAACGGCAGGACTCCTTCGAGCCTCGCCTTGTGCTCATGTTACTTCTCCCCATGAAGCAGTTCCCCGGGCGTCGGACTTTCCGTTCCCAAGTCGTTGACGACGATTGACTGAGCCTTTCCCCCCTTTCAGATCGCATCCCTGCGAACACTCACATTTTGTCGGTTTTTTTTCCTCTTCTTTCTTTTTTGACACTTTACTCCCAGAGGCCTATTTCTTCTAATATTAACTTCATTCAGCGGGGTGATCGTCTTTTCCCCAACCCACTGCGATTCCCTTCTCTTTCAACAAATTCTATGAGGCCGGCACCCCCCGTAGCAGATTGTTCCAGCCCATGGTGCTCGTAAGGCATTCTCATCCTCTTCTTCTGTGTATGAGCATTGCATCCGTCCACTCACCTCCGCGACTCGCGGCAATCTCTCTTTGAAATTTCTTCCCCTTGCAGTCACCTTCCTGCCAATCCTTTATTCCTCAGGTCTTGACAAATCCCCCCCCCTCTCCTAAGTTTTTTTTATGCCGCTTTTTTTTCTTTTGACTTAGCGTTTCCTGTTTCCCCTGAGAACTCTTTGTCGGGTCCCATGCCTCGGCTCCATCCCCTTGTCAAGGATGTTTCGCCGTAATAGCCTCTTTTTAAGCCCAACTTCAGCATCGTTGGGTTTAGTTCTGTCCTATTTTGATTATTTGGCATATAATATAGGTTATGCAAATCTTTCCAAGTTTCCGATTCCTTTTTTTCCGCCCCTCTTCGGATTGTCCGCTTCTGAAAATACGTGATTCCTCCGGATAACCCTTTCTACCCCCCCTTGAGGACTTGGCTTTTCCCTATTTTTTGGTCTTGCCTTCACTAATACCTGCTTCTCCCCTTCACGAGTGAGAGCACGACTCTTGACTCTCACGCTCACCTCCCCTTTTGGTTATGCACAAGATCGCAGTTTTTTGCACACCAAATTTTTCTCGGCTCCTTCCTTCCGATCTCATTTAGGTGACGCTTTTCTAAGCTCTCTCCTTTCTGAGCGAGAAGGGGCTTCCGTTTCTTCCCATAGCCTTGTGTCCCCCAGTGGTTTCATGTAATAATCAATGCATCGTTTTTTTTTGTGAACCTCTTCCTCAGTTTGAATACTTTTTTTCCCCTTCCCTTCCCCAAGAACCTATCCGCCTGACTGTCGTCCGTGTAGTTACATTTTTCATAAATGCAGTCTTTCTAAGACCCTGACTATACCTTCAGCCGGTCTGCGGCGTACGTTCGATCCACTCAGAGCTCCCGCCTCTCACTAGAATTGCCTAACGCTGTTTTCCGAATCCCCGGCATTCGAATCTTGCTAGGAGAGACGATCCCCCCTACTTAAGAAGTCTTTTTTGTGCCTTTCCCCCTTGACTTCAAACAAGATATTTGTCGTTCTCTCTTTTTCGAACCATTTTCCTATTACCAGATCACGTAGCTTCTGGAGCGGCCCCTTCCTCGAACTCTTTTCCCCCATTCGTAGTTCTCTTTAGAATTTTGCATGCGAGTTAATACTCTTCTGTTCTATGCAAAAGAACGGCTTAGTTAGTTCCCACTTTCCATTTGTGCCTTTTTTTTATTTCTTACCCTCCCTCTCCCTCCTCCCGGACCCTCCTACCTCTCACCTCTACTCCTCGGTGCACTCCTATCGTCCTTCATTTACCATCCCCCCCTCCCCTGATCCGCTCCCTACCTATCCTCTTCTTCTATTTTCACCCATCCCCCCCCTCCCACCCTCCAACCTTCGTTACCCCTCCTTCTCTTTATTACCCCCTCCCGTCTCTCTCTCCCTTCTCCCTATTACTTAAGGACAGTTTTTTCCTCCTGTTCAGTTTTTTTATTGCCACCGAACCGGCGAGGAGGGTCCCCCTGCTAAGGCTGATCGTCCCCTTTTCGATGTCCGCAATGAACATTTTTCCTTCATTTTCGCCTAAGCTCTTCTTGAATCTCCCATTTATCCGACTTGTTCCTGTTCTTCGGTGTTTACTTTAGACCGCTTTGTGACATGTTCTCCACACCACAGTTTCAATATTAAACCTATAAACTTAGATTTCCTATGTCCTTGTTCGGCTTCCTAATACTGTCCTTAATTGATCCTTCTTTCTCCCCCCACTATCTGCTCCATTTCAGGTTGGCGATTCAAGGTCCATGCATTAGTCGTCCTTGCAAGTAGATTCTCTCCAGGAGCCTCCCTAACTTTCCTCTTCAGCAGTTCTGGTTTTCCCGAGGAACTCTCCTCCTAGGTCGTCTGAATACGCCGAACAGCGAATCCCCCCCTTTTGCTTCCGCCCCCTTTTCATATGACCGCGTCGCGGAAACTGTGTTCGCCTTTTTGAATACACCCTTCCCACTCAGCTTTTTCCAGACTAAGCACTTTCTTTATTATGCTTTCTAGAACCTCCTTCAAATCAATGTTTCCTTTCTGATCTATGCGACTCCCTCGATGTGTCCCACTTTCTCTCACAAGAGACCCTCCTATCAGTTTCCGATTCAGCCTCGAGTTTCCCCGCGGTATTTTAGACGGAAGACTCGCCTAAACATGTTTTTTCTTTCCTAATGAACAGTTTCCTTCCCCCTGTCAATCAAGTAGCCTTCCACCAGACTGACTTCCCCTACTTGCTTTTTTTTTCCCTTCTGACGATTTTATCCTGCCCTCATGTGCCATATTACTCTCCTTCCACCAGCCCCCTGTTGCCGCACATACTTCCTTTGTCTTTCATTCTGCTCCTTTTTTCTGGCACATGTTCAGTTATGTCCCTCGCCCTCATTG
>Ga0179593_1298064_pt1 | contig 12595 bp, 15 predicted proteins | sample CZODoug2_1_08_16_FD_185931 | JGI IMG/M metagenome (GOLD analysis project Ga0179593, IMG submission 185931) | Vadose zone soil fungal communities from Angelo Coast Range Reserve, California, USA - CZODoug2_1_08_16fungal (PacBio error correction) | ecosystem: Environmental > Terrestrial > Soil >... | reverse complement strand
CCCGCTGCCCCTTCTCACGTTCCTCGATTCCTTAAGTCGTTCGGTTTTCTTTCCCGTCTTCCCCCTCCGATTTTCGGCAGTTGTCCTTTTCAAGTGAACGGCCTTGGTTTTAACTTTCCATAGTTGTACCGCCAAGCCCTCACTTTCCCGTTTCCCTTTAAAGGTCGGCTTTTGTCTTAGTAATGTATCTGGTTTCCGGTCCGTTATTTTGAACTTGGCTTCCTTACCTTTGCTATACACCCCTGAGTCTACAGGGACCACCATCACTTTTCATTTCCTCTTTTCTTTTTCCGCCCTCACTTTTTTCTTTTGGTCTGTCTCCCGTGCCTTTCAACCATGTCTGCCCCACAGGAGCACTCGTCCTCAAAATGGCTCTCCCCTACTTTTATTGGTTGAACTGTGTGACGGTTGTCCCGTTTACAACCATTTCTCCTTGTTTTCAATGTTGTTTCGGCACCTCCATCTTCGTTTGCCCCCTCTCTGTTTTGAGGGCCTTCTCCCCAAATTCTGGCCAGGTGCAAAATATCCTCCCGTTCATCCTCAAGAGTATCCTTTGTTCCCGAAGGTTGGTGAATGGACACACGTTTTTCATGAACTCTCCCTTTTTTTCTTTAATCCATTCTTTTTTGAGCGGCTGTCCTTCTCCTGGCTGCGGCTTTTGTCCTTTTTTCCCACTTATTTTACCGTGTTTGGTGGCTGGTTCATCGGTGGTTCCCCCACTGTGTCCGGTTTTCGCTTTTTTTTCAATTCAATTTCCCTTAAGGAGTATCACCGTTCCTCGAGCACTGTGGTAGCTCTTCCCTCCAGCTCCTTTTTTTTTCAGATGAGCGGCGTTTCCAAGCCGTTTTTTTTTCTCACTTCCCTTTTCTCTGAAGCGTTCCCGGGTTCTCGGATAACAAAGCTCTTCGCCGCTTCCTCCCTGCCTTTCCTCTCTCATTTACCATTCTTCCTAACATGGAGATGCCGTTTAAACCATGTTTTCGACTTCTTTTTTTTTTCTTTCATGTTTTAGAATTTCAGCAGGTTTTCACTCCTTTCTCCTTTTATCGGTTCTCCTTGTCCCCCTCACTTGGCTCTCCCTTTTGTCGCTCGGTCCGTCGCTCTTCAATGTGTCGTGATTTTTGCACTTTTGCTCCCTTTCGTGATCGTTTTTTCAGCTCCTCTCCCTTTTTAAGTGATACCTTATTACTTAGTACTCCCCTCTCCCCCAACCTTGAATTCAATTGCCTTCCCTTGTATTTTTCCCCTCATGGGATGGCGGTATCCTCCTCGTTAACGGAGGACTGATTTTTTTTTCGTTCCAACTCCTTCTCGCCCACTTCAGATCCCACCCCATTCTTTAATTCTCCCTTTTTTTTAGCGCCTTTTATCACGACTCTGTTTTTCCGCTGCTTTGGGAACCAATTTGAGGCGTGACTACTTTTTTTTTTTCAGTGGCGGTCAACGTTAGATGCGCCTGCAATAGCTTTCCGTTCACACCACCGCCCCTATGGCATGCATAGTAAAAGTAGTTCTCACCGTGGCCCATCTCGAGCGGCGCCAGTTCACGATTTTCCTTTCCCCCGTCATCGTGGCGCAGTTCTTTGACATTCTGGTTCGTCTTCCCCTGTCTAAAGGTGATCCTGAGCTTTCCATGCCCTTCGTAGCTACGCCTTTATTGTGTTTTTCTGGGCAAGTCATGGTTTTCTGCTCCATTGATTTCCTCCCCTTCTTTTTCTTTTAATGACCCCCGCCCGTGCTGTCTGTGAGACCCTACTATGTAATACCCGCTTCCGGTTTCTCGTCATCTTCTCGTTGGTTGCGGTTAGTCCTCCCTTCTTTCCCCTTCATTTTTTTGTCGTCGGTTTCCTGGCGCTGGATCGTTGATTCTGCAAACTGGTTTACCGGTGTAGGAGCTTTTTTTTCTCCGGTCACCGACCCTTTTTCCACCGGCCTTGAACCTTTTCCATGAGCCTGCGTTTTTAAAACGGGCCCGGGGACCCTGGCACCCTTATGCTCTTTTTTCAACGGTCTTGACCTCATCTTCTCACTCCTCTGTTGTTGTTTTTGAGCTCTCCAATCCCTGGCCCAACTTCCCCTGAGTTTCTCTCTTTTACCATTTCTCGCCGGCGTGAACTTGGTCCTTTGTGCTTTAATTCCCTTGCGTTCCCGTTCTTTTGCCCCATTTGGAGCCTTTCTCCCCCTTCCCGGTTACACCCTCAACGCGGTGAAGATCACTCTCATCTTCTCCTTAATTCTCACGGGCAAAAATCCCGTTTCTTCCCTCCTTGCTTTTAAACCGCAACCTTTCCCCCCTGGGGAATTATAGTAAAACCTGACTTCCTTCTCCGGATGGCCACCAGTGTAGAGTGGTCACCTTGAGTATCCAAATTCCCTTGCGAAATCCTTTTTTGCGGCGAAAACCATTCACTTTTTCCCATTTCTACTCAAGCACTGCTTCCCGCTATCCCGATTGCAAAGTGGACCGTCCGATTTCCCCCTGTTTTCACCCCTCGGACCCCCCCTCTCCTCACGCCTCTTAGCATGTCACCTCTTTTCCCGGGGTCAAATGAATTTTTGAGTCGCTTTTTCGTTTTAGCGTTTTGCGATGGGTCCTCGCGGTGGTCCCAGGACTTTTCTTCCGAAGATAGTTTTTGGAGCCTGTTTTTGTGGCCTTCCTCGTTTTGCTCCGGTTTCGACTTGAATCCCCCCGCCCTTCCAATTTTCATTTTCCCTTTGGTTTCACGACCTTCTTACACTAATCATTCTTTCCCCCAATAGTGTGTCCAGGATCATTTTCATTCCCTTTGGTGATTTTTTTCTGTTTAGAGTTTCTTGATTGGGAATGCGGTCTCGTGTGGTAACCCGCGTCTCTGGCTGCGGATACCGCCCAATCTTCTTTGACCTCCCCCCCCCTTCTTGGCAAGTAAAGTCTTCTGCGCCGGGCGTAACCTCTTAATCGTGGTCTAAACGGGCGTATCCCCGGCTCCCCCTTCTGTGCCCTGTCTGGGTCCCCCTAGCCCAGACCCTTGTATCTTTCCTTGACGCAAGGAAAAACGGATTTCATGTTGCTTTCTTGTTAGTATATACGTATTTCCCGCTTATTACGGAAACCCCCCTTGAAAACTTTTCCTCCCCATGCTCCCTCCCCCCCCCCTAGAGCCCCTTGGACACCTTACCCTACCTATCCCCCCTTTCTTGAAAAAGAGCTTCAATTTCGTTCTCCCTCCTTTACTCTTCAGTCTGCTTTGAATCGTTTCGACCCAACCGGTTTTGACGCTGTTCATCGACCCTTCCGGTTTTTTTTCCCCCCCCCCTTCTGTGTCTGACCTCCCCTCCGCTGGGGCTTTATGTTCGGAGGTCAAAGCGCCCATTTTCGTGTTTCTTTTTTTGACTTTCCGAGCAGCCCTTTTGTTCTTGCCCCCCCTGCCAAATCTTTCCGACCCAACCCAATCACAATTTGGTCCCCCCCGATTTTAGCCCACCCCACTATCCTTTGGCACCTTACCCCCGCAGAGACCGTCTTTCCATCCTTCAGATTTGTCCAATACAACCCCTCCCCGTCCCTTGTAGCACGTGTGATTTCCCCGTTCACCAACCTTTTTTAATAACTGTGACGCTTACTCTGGGAGGCTTAGTCCTGGTTATGGCTATTTGAGATAATGGGGCGTTCATTCCGCAACTTCTTGTTCCCCCGAGATTTTAGGATATGTCCGGTACACTTGGAAAACCCCCTCGACGTTGATTTTTTTCTCCCAGTGTCCCCCCCACGTTCCACCACCCCCCCTTTTTTGAAGCTGCCCTTTCCAGTAAGTTTCCTTGGTGGCCATTTTTTAGAGGAGGGTCCTGACCCATTTTTTCCGCAAACTGGTTTCTGGTGCCTAGACACCCCGTCTTAATTGCCCGGTGCGGTTTTCGTTAGCTAGCGGTAGAGCCCCCCTATTGTGATTTATGTCGTGGTTTCAAAATACCAAGCCCAAACCCCCCCCCCCCCCCCATCTCCATATTTCACTAATTTGAAGCCCCCCCCACAAGTTTTAGCGCTTTTCTCCAGTTTTTACCTTCCCTCTGTCCTTTTCACTTTCTTCTTAACCCATCGACCCTGCAACCCTCTAGTGTTAACTTGTAGACACGAGATCTAATCGATGCGTCTTTTTTTTTTTTTTTGTTTTTGTGTTTTTTTTTTTTTGGGCCTCGGTCTGTGGATTTCCATCTTGTTTTAGAGAGATCCCTTGCTTCCCAACCGACTCCCGCTCTTAGGAAGTTGTCGTTTTCTTCCAGTATTCCACCCACTCGATTTCCTTCCTTGCTTGGTCTAAAGGAACGCCCTCGTTTACCTTTCACTACTGAAAAGCTTATTCCTTGCAGGTCACGGCGGCTGGAGACTGTTCTTTTGTGGTCGATGGCTTTCCCCGCGACCGCAGATGACCCCCATTTTTTTTTTTCAAAGATGAGATCTGAGACCCAACCGTTTTTACTTACTCTATTGTGTCCTTCAATTTGTAAAGTTGCGTCCGGCTACGTGACTCGCATTATCATGTCCACTTCTGTCTCTTACTTCAAATGTTCAGTCTTTCCGCATTATTTTCTGAAAATGTGTTTGGACCACTGTGTCTTTCCCCCCTTTAAAGGGTTTTCAATGTTGTTAGTGCCCTTAGTAGTTTCACCAACTGAGTTTTTCTTCCCTCGGCCCATTCCCTCTTTTTAACCCGTGAGCCCAGACCCGTCCTCCCCCCTCCAGCTTCAGTCACCAGGCGAGTAGACAACCGTGTTGGTTACGTGATCCTTTTCCTGAGTCCATGGTTTATTAATCCATCTTGATCGGATGTCACGGCTCCGTTTCTGCCTGGGTTTTAATTTCAACTGAGACGTTTTTTTTTGGCTGCTCTCGTGGGTGTGATGACAATGTTTAAGGTTTTTTGCGGTTTGTCCACCCGGGCAGCCACGGCGTTTGTGCCCATTACGGGTTTAGCGTTTCTTCCCCCTCGTCCGGCCCATACTCCTTCCGAGCGTCCGTTACCTTTTTCTTAGTCTGGGCCTGATGAACCGCCCAACTTTTTTTATCTTTTCAACTTCTTCTTTTTTATATCTTTTAAGTCGTTTCCCCTCTCCTTCCTTTTCCCCAACTTTCCTCTCCTTCCATTTGTCCCGCCCTCTTCTCTTTTTTAGAACCCTTTTTTCGCATTTACGTCTGCTTTTTCCTGGCGCGCTCGGCTTGATCCATTTCTCCTGCAACCGGGCCGGGTTCTGGCCTTTCATCTGGCATTTCCTATCAATTGGTTTGCTCTGTGCCCTCATGGCCCGGGCACGTGATCCGGTTTTGGCCGTCGCCCGGTGTTCTTCCCCGGATAAGGAGTACTTTTCAAACTTTTTCCTTCGGCCTTGTAGGTCCAGCATGGCGGAATTCGGTTACCGCCTCAGGTCCTCCTTTTTCACGGAGACCGTCGGTGATCCCGTTCCCCAATCCTTCCGCTCCCATTGATTCAACCAGTCTTAATTTCCTGTATCGGAACCGCGAATGCTCGATCTGATTTTGTGAGTTTTGGCTGGGAACCCATCTTTTGCCTCCTTTTGATGGCGTTTCCCATGAGGCTCAGTTTAAACCGTCTCTCCCACTTGGCGTACAATCGAGTTTACTTGCACCCCCCCGTCCCGACTATCGGCATTTTTTGGCCAGCATGGCGCCCCACAGCTTCCGCCCCCGCTTTCTTAGTTTTTCGCGGTCCCCCCCGTTTTGACTTCACAGATTCCTTGCAAATTAACGTTGGTTTGCGAAGTACGCTTGTTTGTGGGGTCCATCTTTTTCCCTGGATTGAGACTTTCACTTTTCCAATCCTTTTAGCCGAAACTTTTGCCCCTCGCTGGTTGACTTTCTTTGGTCGCTACATTTTGATTTTTGATGCGTTTATTCTAATCCCCCGCGTTTCTGCTTTTTTTGTCCCCTCCCAGTATGCAGTCCTCTTGGCCCAGATTAATGGCAACCTGCGTATTTTGTCGTTTTACGAGTTAAAGCCCCCTTTATTTGACCTTACCTTTTCTGTCGCCGGTCTTTTCTTGTCGATTGTCGGGATATCCCATTTAGTAAAGGTATTAGCCGCGAATTTTTCATTGACACTGGAACTTTCAACGTAGCCAACTCTCCCCCCCCTCGTTTCAAACTGGCCGTTCTCTTCGGTACATATTCTACGTCTTAGTTCCCTTTTGTCCCTTTGTATGATATCCTACTTAATAACCATTCCTTTTTTTGTTGAGTTTCGCTCAGATTGTACACACGTCCCCGAGGCCCTTTACTGAGATTTAACAGTGTTCTTATTTCAATGCAAGTTTTATTTGAAAGCGGTCCCATGGCGCACTTCGTTCCGTTTCTCCAGGTCGGTTGCCCCTTGCTGAGGCCATGCCTAGCGGCTCCACCTTTTCTCCTACGATTTGCCCTGATCCGACTTTTTTAAGCCATGTCGCCAAGGCTTCCTGGCCCTGCACTGTTTATTTTTCAATTCATGAACACTCACCACCGAACTGGGAATGCCTTAGTACCCACCGTGTACATTGCCCTTACCCTTGTGCGTCCACCCGCCTCCTGGTGGGTCAGGAGAATACTCCACAAGTCCCCCCAATTTTCGCCCCTCAATTAAAATTTTCTTAGTCCCAAGGACCGGTGCGTTTCTTTTTGAAATTTTTTAACGTCCTTTGAGGAAAAGGAAGAGATCAACGGACACGTTCCGGTTTTCCCGACGCAAAGCGTTCAGTCTGGCCAGAGGGAATGGTGGTCATGTCTTTTTTGAGAAGCTTAACCTGAGTTAAGATGGTTCGAGATGGGCCTTACGCGTTTTGGCTTCTTGTCGCTCTGCCTCTTAGTTCCCTTATGTGTTGACGTTTCACCCAGTGATTTGTTGAGTGCCCCGTTCCTCGCCGCCTGTCACGTACCTCACCCCGCATACATATTTTTTTTTTTCCCGTTTCCCCCCTATTTTTAAACATAAGAAGAGTGGATTCCCCAGTCGCGGGTTCCCCTTTTCCCTTTCATAAGGGTAAAATGTGTTTTCTCTGAACTGTGGTTTTTGGCAAGTGAATTGTGGCCCTTATCATCTCTTTCTCCGGAACCCGTGCTCTCCCCGCGATGAGGATCCGACACCGCTTCTGGCACCATACCACTGCCGGGCCACAGTTAACATTCGTTTTTCTGCTCTACTACTTAATCACTTTTATCCCTTACGGTTCTTTCCCCACCTTTACAATTCCGTTCCATTTTTGCGGCACCCCCGAAGCACGAACGTTGTTCCTTTGCTTCAAGATGCTCCCTCTTCCCCTTAACGTTTTTGTCGTTCTTCAGGTTCTATCCGTTCGATTTCTCCATCGCCGGGGGTCCCAAACTGCGAAACATCTATGTTTGCCCGCTGGGTGGCCCCTCGTTGCGGACAACCCACTTTTTACGAGAGACCTCCCTTTGACTCCCGGAGAGTTTCCTTGTCCTCGTCTAGCTTCCTTTTCTTATCCTCGGCGAAGAGCTTTTTCCTCCGTCTGATTCGCGTTGGGACGCTTTTTCCCTTCTACTTTTTGTCCTTTGGTCCTTGCGTCTCATGATGGTTTCGGTCCCGTCTGAGGAAGGTACCTCTCTAACCCCGTTGATGGGAACTGTTCCCGGACGTCGTCCAGGCGTTCCCTTTTTTTGTACTTCGGCACCCCATTCCCCCCCCTCAAAACTTTTCAGTTTTGGACCCACACTTTGCCAGCCCAAACCCTTTCTTTTTTTGTGACACAACCGCGCAGTCGGTTTAAAAGCCTAGATTTTACCCCAGGGAAATGCCTGGAGAAGTGCTGATTTTTCCACGTCCCCCCCCACCGTTCGGTTTTTTTTTTTCTTTTTTTCCTCCTCAAGTTGTTTCCGGTACTTTCTTATGAGGGGATGGATGTGCTGACCAGCGAGTTGCTTCCCTTCCATATCTTTTTTCCCCGACGATTGAGTGGGACTCTTTTTTCACCCCTTTTTTTTCCAACACTCTCCCTTGGGTTTCCTGGAAAACCCACAGTTCCCCCCAATACCGTTTTGAAGATGATTGACTTTTTTTATCTAGATTCCTAGAACGCCTTCCCCTGCTCCATTCCCCCTCTCCACTTCCCTAGGTTCAGAAAAACCTAGCCCCTCCGTGATGCTCTGTGTCGTAGTGTTTTTTTGAGACCCAGATTTAATGGCTTTCGCTTTTCCCATACCTTCTCACCCCACCATCTCCCCCAGTCCATATTTCCAGTCAGCCCGACCTTAAAGCCACCAGTTTCTGCTTTATCTTGCTCCCCACGAGGGTTTACCGTTAGCCTTCCCATCCGTACGCGGCAACTTGGTGATTTTTATACTTGATCCACTCTACCATAGTCCTAGTCTTTGGGGAGCGCCCGTTAGAGGTATATATATTAAGACCCGTTTGTGTTGTCGAGTTCCATCCCCTCTTCTTTCTCCAAAAGACGCTTTCTTCTTAAGTTGAATTCGTGTGTCCTTCCCAATTTTCCCCTCCCGAGGTTCCCTTTTTCTGTCGTCAGGGTTCCGCCCCTACAGGGATTATTCAAATAATGAGCACGCGCTCACTCTTGGCTGTCTGTCCTGGCCCTTTTCTTTTTGAGAATTCTCCTTTTCTGTTTTCTTGGATTCCCCCGCGACAGCAGTTGATCTCCTCTGAGCTACCTGTGAGACCTCCCCCCATCCCTGGTCCCTTTTCCTTTATTTGTTTCCCCTTCTCCCCTTCCATTAGCGTGGTCAGGAGCCCGCGGTCTCTTTGGGACTATGCATGAACCAGGAGTCAGATTTCCCCGCCTTCACGGACTCTTCACCTTGTTTGCACGGGTCGAACCAAATACTTCCTCCTGGTTTTCCATGTTTTTCCTGCCAGGTATACATAAGTCTTTACCAAGAGCCGCGTCTTGCCGCCCCGCTCTTTTCCTTGACCCCCAAAATAGACATCCCCCGTCCCCTCATCCTCACATCTTAAAGTCCCCCCTTATGTTGGACAACCTCAGGGTTGATTTTCTCAAACGATAAGTGAAACATTACATGGGTTTAGGTGAATCCTTTGAGGGCTCTCCGGTAATACTGTTTCCTTGCTTTTACTTTTCCCCCGCCTGAAGGGTTGTTTTGGTCCAGATGGTTTTGGACACCGGTTTCGGAATCCCCTTGGAAATTTGAACGACTCCGGCGTCCTTTCCCATTTTTCCCATCTATCCACTAGTGTTTCTCGATTCAATCCATCTAAGTGGCCTCTCTAGAGCGGCCTGACCCCCGCTTTCATACTTCCACTGCGTCGCTGAACCCGTGTCCGTCACCCGTTCAGCCGGTCTTCCAAAGCTCTTCGCCTATTTATCTGAAAGCTTTTTTTGACGCCGACGAAAACCTTCCTCTTTGAATCAATGGATCTGCTCGTAAGTTCCTGCCGCCATTGGCGGACTCCGTCACTGTAGACTTCCCTAGTTTCTCAGCTCTCGGCTCTTTCTCCCTTGCTCCCCGCAACGGCGGGTGAACTTGCTGCATTTGTCCTTAAAAGCTGATTTCAACGTGTCTTGATCTTTTTTTTTCCCCCCCCCCCCTTTGGCCTCCGTTTTCATTCCGTGGTGTCAATCTCCTTCCCAGTGTAAGTATACAGATCAGGAGGTTTTTCTCCACTTTATTTTTTTTTCAGTGTAGGCCCCTACTGTTTGCCTGTGCGTGCCTCAGCATCCAGGTCTTTCGCTTTTTCCCCTATAAGACTCTTCGACGTTGCCAATCTGACCTCCTACACAAGAAAAAAGTTGTTAAGACCCTTCCCCGATTTTCTAACGATCTTATTATTTTCCGACGTTCTTTTCCACCTCTTATTTATATTGTTATGAGGCTTTCTAGAGCACAACCTGTTTCGAAACTTACCCCCTTCCGGAAACCCCCCCCTCTCAGACTCTCCCGTCCATATCTCCTTCTGGATCCCACCAGCCTGTTCCAGAAAGAGCTGAAGTTGCGAAAAAGACCCCAATTTTTTCCCCCCCCTTCATCGTGCGCATTACTCCATTTCAGAGTCAGTCGGGTGTAAGGAGACAGGTTCTCGATGCCCCCTTTACAGTTTCATCGTTTAGTCTCACGTCCTGTCTTTATTCGAAATTGTCATGTACTGGTTTCCTGCTCCAGCTTCTCCTGGTTCATTCTACATGGACCCACTTTATGTTTTGCAGCCCTTTTAATACATTTTCTTTCTTTTTTATCCCGAGCTGAATTTGTCCCCCCCCTTAGGTTATTTTGTTCGATTTCACAGAAATTTCTGCATTAATATGTAGAAGTTTTTACTTCCTCTTACTGGATATGACCCATCTGAGTCCATTTCGAATGATTTCTCGGCGCTGGTCTTCATGCCCCCTTTCCCCCCGCCTTGGCGCCCCCCTTCTAACGCGTACCCCAACATTGGTCCGTGCGTATACTGGTAAATCCGAGATAGTTGTTGGTCATCTTGATCATCTCTTTTTCTCCTTTTTTGTTGAGGAGACAAAGCCAGTTTTTCCCCCCTTTACTCTCCGTCTTCTTTTCCCCTGCTCTCCACGGCCAGTTGTTTGAGGTTCAGGTGCGCATTGTTCTTCCTTAAGGGCTTTGACCATTCGTCGGGCTGTCGCGGTCCTACCCATGTTCTTCCGGGTGTGTTTTCCCGACATCGACTGACCTACCTGCGCCAAGCTTACCTTGCAGCTTTGCCTTCAACTCCCTGGAAAACCTCCCCCTTTCAAGATTTCCATTGATCTAGTTAAAAATTGAGGATGGTATTCTGCCCACCGCCCGGATTTTCCTGTGAGCCCAAAGCCAGGAGACACCCCGTGTGGGTTTGGTTTTGAACATCTCTGTATCATCACACACTCCGTTCCACTGTTCAGGCCCCAGAAAGGGGCGATCCCTAACCGATTGACCTCTACACTTGCCTAGATAACTGGACTCCCATGGACCAGTTCTCTCGATAGTAACTCCGCAACCCGATGCGGTAGGCCCAAATGTCCTCTTCTTTCCCCCCCGCTGCCTCTTCCGTTGGCGTGAGCTGATGTGCGCACGTGTTGGTCTACGGCTTGTATTGACGATATTCGGGTTTGGTTTTTTTTTGGACTTAAATTGATTGTGCGTCGCTTCCCCGTTCCTTCCCGACCCTGCCTTCACCTCCTCCCAGCTTTTTTTCCATACGTGTTTCCCCCCCCGCCCTGGCTTTGGACCTCATCAGATCGTGATAAAGTAGTCAGTTTCTTGCTTCCCCTTCTCCTACTCATGGGTGTGTTTCCTGCCTTTTGAGAGGACTTTATGTGAACGTTCCCCGCAGGTCTCTTGTAAACTCGAGGAAATGGTTTTTTTCGGCCCTCATTCCCGCTGTGTGAAATACACTGCCGGGCCACTTTTCAATCGTTTTAGTCCTGCTTCCGCCTTAATACGTGTCTCAATCCTGGCATTTCAAAGCAATTCAGGTCATGCAGTGGTCAACCAGTGAGGGCCAGCGTTGAACTCTTATACAGAGGCGTCCCTAGCCACCCGGAGTCCCCCTTTTGGGGTAGTGCAGCCCGTTTCCTCCTATTCGCCCCCCGCTCTCTTCTCCCCCCTGCTTGTCCACAATTACTACTTGTTCTCCGCCCCCGTGGAGCGGCGGCAATTACGAGGCCCACCACTTCTGTCTTCTTTTTTTTTTTCACGTAGTTCTTTCTCCCTGCCCTCCCCTTCCTCCTCTGCTTCTTTGGCATCAGGCGATGCCCGACCTCTTTTCCCTCTCCCCGGGACGGATCAAACGATTGGTCGCTCGAAGCGCGTCTTCCGGCGCTGGATGGAGTTGTCCAATAGTTACCCTTAGTGCTCTTCCCTTGGAAACGGTCGGTTTTCCCTCCTTCTTGCTTATCTTCCTTCAACCCCAAGCAACTTCACAGTTTTTTGTGAAAACGACTAGCCACGCCCCCAACCGGCTCGTTGGAAAATTCACACCCGAAGAAGTCCCGGATCCTCCCTCTCTCCACTATTGTTCTTCCAATTTTCACACTGGTTTTCCTGAGAACGTGTGATAAATACCCCACGCTTTGTATTTTTAATACTGGAGGGAGGTGAACGGGGTCCTTTCTCTTTTTTTGCACCTCCCCTCTCCTGTTCTTCAGGTCCTGCACCTTTTTTTTCTTTTTTTGAACCCCTATCCCGTCATATGGTTTCGGAAACAAATGTTTGAACCACCCCCTTCGGTTTTTCTCAGCCAACACACAGTTCACCCCTTCCCTTTCTTTCCTCTTCCCCCTTTGTGTCAAGGGTAGCTCCTCATGTGGCATATAGCGTCCCGCCCTGTTCCTGACCCCTGCGCCCAACTTGCCCTTGGAGAGGTTGAGCCCTAGCTTAATTTCCGGTTTCTTTTTGTCGCCTGCTCCTTTGTTTCTTGCCCCCGCTTGTGGCTTGGCTGGGCTCGTGTCCAATCCCGTGACCAAAAAAGATCAACTCTTTTTTTCCAGCCGTCCATTGACCGCCCATAAAGTTATCTCTCTCTGCTCCGTTCTTTTTGCCTTTCCCCCCGAGTTGCGTCACTGCTTCCTTTACCCATATAATGCGACCCTTGTCTGATCTTGGAAGACTACGCCTATCCGCTCTTCTTGGTGATCTCGGTCTCTT
>Ga0179593_1278875_pt1 | contig 12595 bp, 19 predicted proteins | sample CZODoug2_1_08_16_FD_185931 | JGI IMG/M metagenome (GOLD analysis project Ga0179593, IMG submission 185931) | Vadose zone soil fungal communities from Angelo Coast Range Reserve, California, USA - CZODoug2_1_08_16fungal (PacBio error correction) | ecosystem: Environmental > Terrestrial > Soil >... | reverse complement strand
TGGTATCCTTCTGTCTCCCCAATTAATATTTTTCCTGTATGTGATCTCCAGGACCGATTTTCTCCCTAGTGGTCGCGTTCTTTGGATTTTCCCTCCGCTTCTCAGTCCTTTTTTGGAGCTTGGTCCTTCTGGACAAATCCGTCTTCTTTCGTACGCCTTCTTCTTTGTTTCTTCCTCTGGAAGGCAGTATTCCTTTTTCTATTGTTTTCTTTTCCCTTCTCCTTCGGTCTGGTCCGCTTATTTTCCCTACCCTTTTTGCCTTTTCCCACCCCCTTTTGAAAAGCTTGTAGAACCCTCAGCTCTCTTCCCACCTAACACCCCTGTCTCGGGGTCTTACTTTTTCCCCTGAAGAGTTTTTTAGCTCTTTACCCTTCGTTGGGCTTCCCTTTCTCCATGATTTATCGTTTTTTTCCTTTGCCACAACCCTCTCCCTACCTCAGCACCAGTCCCCGGCCTTCAATGGTGTCCTCTGATTCTGTTTTTTTTCTTTTATTACTCGCTTCTCTCCCTCCCCATTTTTCCCATAGTCCCTTGTCTTTTTTTTTTCGTACTTGAGTCCCATTCCGTCTCCCTCCATATTTACGCCTAAACCTTTTTTTGTTGAGATTATGATGAGCTCCTTCACCGGGCGTCCGTCAACTCCCCTTCTTCTCTTTTCTCGGTTTTTACGCGCTCTCTTTTCGGCTTTTCCCCCAACCCCTCCTCTCTTTTCCCATTCCGGACCCAAGTCCCTCTTCCCCCTTTCTTCGATTTTCTTTTGTGTTTTTGAACTGTGATCAGTCAATTCTGGCTGCTTTTTCACGTGTTTCCTTTTTCACCAAGCTTTCCCTTGTTTTTTCCTCTTGATTTCCGATGATCTTTCTTTTCCCGCTAGTTTTTTCCTTGTTGGGGGACTATTTTTAGATTCCCCAGTCTGAGGAAATTTCCCTTTATTGCTTTTCTGGTGTTCCCCCTCCCCGCGGGACTCCTTCCCTTCCCTCTAAGACTCTCTCTGTTGATGTTAACTCCTGTTCTGTATCTTCCTCTATTTCCACCCCTGACCCCCCCTTTGTGCCAATCTACTTCTAGTCTTTCCTACCTTTTTTTTCCCTACATTCGGACCTCTTTGATCCAGTCCCTTCCTTTTGCGCTCCTTTTCCGATCTAGAACATGTAAGACTGCCCCCTCGAGCCCTTGACCCCCTCCTGCGCTTAGTGCGACCAAAATCCCTCTCCCCCGTCACTTTCACTGTGAGACCCTTATACATCCTTAGCCCCCATCTTCCACTGATTATCCCCCAAAAAGTCCACAAAAACTTTTCCCTCCCTGACCTATTGGACGTCCCAAACAAACTTTAGACTTTTCATCCCCTTTTTCCAAATTTTCCTCTTTTTCTCTTGGTATGTCTCCTTCTCACTGGTTTCCCTCCCCGCCATTTCCCTCTCGCCTTGTCCCCGTACCTCCCCCTCCCGATTTGGCCTTTTTCCACTTTTGATCCTTTTTTCCTTTTTTTTTTGTTGGGTTTTTTCTCAGCCGTCCTTTTTCTATGAAAAAGTTTGGTGCCTGATAACTTTTTCGTTTTCCCCGAATTCGCATAACGGGCAGCGATTTTTGCTGTCGTTTTTTCTCCCCTGAGGAGTTCACCTCCCCGGTCGTTTCGCCGTCACCCTTACCTCTTTTCCAAAATCTTTTTGCTCCTAATTGTTCTCCAGGAGACATCTTTTTTCCCACGGAGTAACGCCTTTTATTCAATGCCCCCCCCTTCCCAAAACCTCCACTATTTCTTTCTCCGTATTCTCCCTTTTTTTTTTCTTTACGTTTGATGATCCCTTTTTCTAAAAATCTATTTCCGAAACCTTCTCCAGCTCTTGAGGTGTTTCCCCCCATGGAAAAGCCCTCCTACAGCTTCCCTTTTCCCCCTGCAGCGCCGTCTCCTTCTTTAGCCTTTTAATACCACTTGTTTCAGTGGACTCCCTTCCTCCGGGGTGCAATTTTCTTGTCACCCACTCGAATCATCTTTTCCATATTATTCAGCTAATTCCATTTCTCCCCCACCCCTTCCCCCCTTTATTCCCCCTTCTATGAATAAGCCTTTTCCCCCCTTTTTACTCTTCTTACTAGCTCCAACCGACCTTCTTTTTCTTTTTCTTTTTTTTTCTTCCCCCTCCTTATAATCTCTCTTACTCTCTTCCTTGATTAGTCGATGAGGAGGGGAAGCCACAACCTCTCTCAGTCAACCCCCTGGAGTTTGTCGTCCCACTCTCCGTCCCCATCTGTATTCTTTTTCCCCCTTCTTCTTTTCGAAATCCCTTCCCCACGTCTCTGGTCGTTTTTTTTTCAGTTTTGTTCTGTTAGAGGACGTGCCCCATTTTGAGGTAGTCATCTGCCTTACGACCCTTCCCTTTTTCTTTCCCTTTGCTTATCAGTTCTCCTGCCTGAAGTTTTTCGTTTTAGAGTGACTTTTTCTTTTCTTTTGGCTTTAACTGAGTAACACTTTCCCCCTTTATTTTTTGCCCCCTCGATTTACCCTTTTTCTTAGCGGCCCCTTTGTATCTCTTTGATTACCTCCTCCCCTTGGGAGGTGATCCTGTTCACTTCCCTCGGTTCTGACTCCTTCAGAGTTTTGGACTCTTAGCCCCTTCCTCTTCCTACATTGTGAGCACCCTATTCTTTCCCCCACCCTTTGAAATCGATTTTTTCCCCCTCCATCACCCTCCCCCCTATGAGCAGTGATCGCCACACAACCCTTTTTCTTTTCGGATTACTCCCTTTTCCCCAAAATGCAGTTTGCCCTTTTGCTTTGTTCCTCTTCCCTTTTCTTCAAGAATCAGTCTCTATTTCAGGTGATGTTTAGACATCCCTCTGTTTTTGTGTCTCACGAGGAAAATTTACTTTCCCTTTAACTCTTTTTCCCCACCCAACAGAGCTTAAATCCCTTCGGCTTTGGGAGTCGTATACTTCCAACTCAGTCCTGGGACTTTGGAACTTCTCAGTTCACCCCCATATAAGGTTTTCTCCTTCTTCCTTCTCTATTTCCTCCTCCTTTCCTTTTTTCTTTTTGCTCTCGGTCTTTCCTGAAAGGCCTTTGCCCACCAGGCTCTTTTGTCCATTCCCCCCCCCCCCCCAATTTGGAATTTTGGACTTCTGTTTCTCCTTCGAAAGAAGCCCTTCCTGAAAAGGGCTTTTCCCTCCCCCCCACCTGTTTTTACCCCCCCCCGGGTAGAAATCAATTCCCCCCCTTGACCTCCACTAGTTCCCCCACACCAGAGCTTCCTCCTCAGTCTTCCCTCCATCGCCTTCCTTAGTTACCCTAAATGGAGACTCCCCCACAGCTCTTTTTCCCCCAGGGGTTTTTTCCCATTCCTTCCTCTTTCCCTCACGCAATGTTTTTTTGTCGCTCCCCCTGCGACACCTAGGTAGGGAGGGACTCTTTCCCCCCAGATCTGTCCCCCCTTTTTTGTCCGAAGAATTTTTTCTCCCATATAGACTCTGTTGCCTTTTTTCCGTCCCCTTCCTGGAGCTTGTCCCCACTCTTCCCTTGCTTTCTCCAACTCCTTTCCCCAGTCTCCCCCCCCCCCCGGTCTTTTCTCCCCCCAGCAGAATAACCTCTTCCTGCCCTCCCCCTCCTTCATCCCCTTCTTTTCGACCACACACTTCCCCCAGTTTTCCTTTTTTTCTCCCTTTCGACAAGGCCTCCCCCCCTCTTAATTCCTCTTCCTTCCCTCTTTGGCCCTTCCCCCTCCCATGAACTGAACCAAAGATAAGAAATTTTCGCAAGAGGACAAAGTTTGCCCTGCGGTTGTTATATAGTAGCCCTTCCCCCGCAACCCTTTCAACCTTTCCCCCAGTCTCAAGAACTAACCCCCCCCCCCACTCCCAAGCTTTCCTTTGTGAATCTTACTTGTTGACACTCCGATTTTGCTCAATTCCTCCCCTTCGAGTTAGAAACCAGTCGGTGTTCCTTTCTTTTTAGATGCCCCCTCCTGCTTCTTGTTTAGTCCCTCCTCCTTCTTTCGCCTCCTCTTGAGCAGGAGAGGACTTTTTTAGACATTTCTACCTTCCAACCTTTCCCAGTTTTTTTATGGCGATGTTCCTTCCACCTTCCCATACTCCCTTTCCGTCTTTATTTTCCCTGCGCTTCCCTTACTCCGTGCCATTTTCTAAATTTAAGTTTTATGACCCTCCTTTCTGTCTCCTAGTTTTTGCGGGCCCTGCCTTCCTTCCCCAACCTGCTTCCCTCTCAGGTATTCCGGCCTCCCCCTTGTTTCGGCGCCGTTCCCAAGTGAGGAACGCTTCTAAGGCTGATTTTAATTTTTTCTGGCTGTTCCTGATTTTTGGGGGTTTCCTGCGGCCTCTAAAAGTCATCTTTCTTTCTTATTCCCTCTCCGCTTTGTCTTCCCCCCTTCCGCCTCCACTCTCCAACATTTCCCCTTCCCGTCAAGCGCCCCCTTAGAAGGAAACCTCAGTTTGGTGATTTGTGGAATGAATTTTTGACTTCCTTCGCCCATGACTTTTTCCTACTTTTGTTTTACCGGCCTTCTTTCATTTTCCCCTTCTTTCCCCGTTTCTGGAGCAAGCTCCTTCTCAGAATGGTGGCCCCCACCTCCGTCGTCGTTGGGGAAGGGTTTCTCCCATCCCGTCCTTCTAGTCGGGTTTATTGGGCGCCCTGCCCATCTTATTTTTTCTGTCCGTTCCCCTTCGCCTCCCCGGACCTTGTTTTTTCACCAGATTCCTCCCTCCCCCGTTTCGATCTTCGTTACTTTTTTTTCCTTACCCCACCAATTTGATTTTTCCCCTTTGAAATTAATTTTGCATATACAGGAAGTCCTTTTCTTTTTGAAAGCTACCTTCCCCTCCCGGACCTTTTACCCTAAACTCCCTTTTTCTTGCGGATTTCCTTCCCGGCATCTTTTTTATGTCTTCCTGTTTCCTCCTACCCACCCTCTCTTATCATACCTTCCTTCCGGCAGCGCTCTTTTTGGTTCATCTCTCTTGATCCCCCTTCCTTCCCTTTTTTTTTTCCCCTTGACCGATCGTATTATGGAACCCTTTTGGAAGTTTTCTCTCCTTCTTTTACTGAGGGTCCCCCCTCCCCCTTTTCCCCCCTTCTTCCTGCCTTTTTTCTTCTGTATCTTCCCCCCTTCATCTCCCCCTTTTCGGTCACCTTTTTTCTCTCGTTTTCTTACCCCCTTACATTCTCCTTTTCTCCTCTGCAATTTTCAGACTGGACCCCCCGAGTGGTTTTCGCCTCTTCCCTTTTTGGTTTTACTCTCCCCTTTTACTCCCTCTCTGCACCTTTTTTTTAGAATTTGGCTTCTCGGACCTTCTTTTCTTTTTGGACGTGTCCTTTTCGCCTCTCTGGTCTTAGGAATCTTCTTGCCCTTCTTTCCCTTGGTCGTTCCCCCCTGATCAATCCCCGGTTTTTTCCTCTCTTGGCCCGAACCTCCCCTTTTCCTTTTCCCCCCAAAGTCCCCCAATCGTAGCACCTTCTTACTCGGCCACTCCCCCTTTCTTTTTGACCATCTTTTTTTTTTCTTTCCTTTTGGGAAAGTCGCCTCCCCCCTTTCTATTTCCGTTTTTGGGCAAGTTTTTCACCCCAATTTATCTTACCTTTCATGCTTCTTTTTCCCTCTTTTGGGGTGCTTCCCTCTTGCTCACCGACTTCCTTTCCTCCCCCTTTCTTGACTAGCCCCCTTTTTGCTTCCTTTTAGAACCGAGATTTTTTTTCTCCCTTCTGTTTTTTTTTGTCTCTCTTCGCCCTACCCTTCCCTTTCTTATAAATACCCAACTTTTCTTAGGACATTTTTCCGCTCGTGAAGGTGTTCCCCCCATTTTTCCCACCCATCCCCCCGTAAAAGTGAAGAGTTACTTTCTTCTTTTTTTCCCATTTCAAGTCCTTTTCCCCAAACCCACACAATCGAATGGTAGCCTCCCTCCCCTTTTTATCTCTCAACCTTCCCCCTTCCCCTTCCTCGGTTCTACCCCCCCCTCTCTAGAGTAGGCCCGATAGTGGTATTCTGTTTTTGCAGCTTTTCTTGTCCCCTAAGTCCTTTTTCCCTTCCCCTTGTTGATTGGTTTTCCCCCCTCCCCTTCCTTGGCCTCCTCCTCCCTCTCCGGAACAGCTCTCATGATTCCTCCATCCTCGTTCCCTCTCCTTTAATCCGCCCTTCCTGACCCCCTTTTAATGATTTGTCTCGATGGTGACCCCAGGGCAAGAATCCCCCCCCCTTTCTCAGTCTTGCCCTGGTCCTCCCCGCTCCCTTAGAAGGACTTTCCCGTCCCTTACCTAAATTCTCTTTATTTCACCTCCCTCCGTAAGGGTAAGCCCTCCCCCCCCACTACTTAGATCCCCCCTTTCTCTTTTTAAGTTAACTTTTTGTCTAACTATCCCTTCAAGTTTCCCACAGTCTTCCCCTATGACCGCCAACCCACCACTTCACAAAAGTGTCCCGATTCCCGAAGATCTTTCCCCCCAACCCCCCCCTTCCCCGAATGCCCTCTGTCTCTGAACAAGGAATAATCTACCCCCCGCTTTTTTCCTCCTGCTCTTTTATTTTCTCCTAGTAACCTGGTTTTCCTCCCCCCGATACTTTCCCCCTCTTTATGCCTGAATCCCCCTCCCCAGTCCCCGTTTTCATGGGGAGGAAGATAAATTTTCTAGGTCGTTTCCGGAGGTAGAACTCCGGCCCCGTCCTCTCCCCCCTTTCACCCCTTCTCCTCGGGTCAGTTTTCCCATGCTTTTTCATCCTCCCCCGCCATTATATCTCCCCCTTTGTGACTTTCCTTCCGACCCTAAAACTTCTTCGGTTTAACTTCCCCCAAGGTCCTCTCGACTTCACCCTCTTTTTTCCACTTTTTAGTCCGATGCTCCTTCCCCTTTATCCTCCGGTGTCCATCTGCCTCCATTCCCAACTTATCCCTAAATTTCAGACCTTGCTTCAAACCTCTAATCCCACCCCGACCCCCCCCCGACGTTATAGCTCTTTTTCGTTTCTTGAACTTCCCTTCTTCCACTGGAGTAAGAAAATCCTTTCCCCCCCGAGTTTTTATCTCCCCTACCCAAAACCTCTTCCCCAAGCGTAATCTCACCTTCCAGTTACTTTAGTCAATTTTTCCTACAAGGTACGACAGCCCCCTTCGATTGTCCTCCCTTCTTTTGGCACTCCCCCTTTTTTCCCCTTAGAGTCTCCTCAATCTTCTATTCCTGCCCTTCTTGCCATTCCATTGACCCCCCCCCCCCCCTTTGAAAGGTAGGACCTTTCTCTCCTCAGCCCTCTTAATTCTTACTCTTTCACTCTTCCAAGAAAATCCAGGAGATTCCTGTTCCCAGTGGATTCCAAAAGCCTCCTTTTCCAATTGTTCGTCCTGGTAGAATATGAGTTTTTTCCCCCCACCCCTCCTCCTCTTCCCCTCTTTGTTTTCGGACTCCCGTCCTTTTCGTAGTCCTGCCCGTTCTTTCCAGTCCTCTTCCCCCTTCTCCAGTTTTTTCTTTTTGTTTTTTTTCTTTCCTTTTTTCGCAGGACCTCCTTTTTGAGTTCTTGCCCTTCTATCCAGAAGAACATAGGCCCCGTGTATTTTGCCCCTTTCCTGGATCTTTCGCCAGCGCCGATGTTTTCTCTCTCTCTTTTGGATCTCTTTTTTTGACCTTATTTCTCCCCCCCTCTCCCCCCACACCCCGGGAGGGGTTGATACCCCCCTTCTATTTCCCGAGTCTTTCTCTGGTCTTTTTTTTGCTTCCGATCCCTTTTTCTTCTCTTAACGCCCCTTTTTTTCTGACTTTTCCTCGGGGGCGATTCTCAGAGGAAAAGCCCCCCTCATTTCCTCTAACCTTTGTTAATTCTTTCTTTATTACCCACCCCCCCCAATGGTGACCTCCCTCTTTTTTTCCTCAATGCTCCCTCCCATCTCTTTCAATGGGATCCCCCCCCAACTTTTTCGTTCTCGCCTGGGATGAAAGGATTTTCACCCCGGAAACCAAACTGTTTTTCCCCCATAGCTGTTTTCTTCCAATTTAACTCTTCCTTCTCGGTCGTTACTAGGATTCTTTCTGAAGATTTGTGTTTTTTCCTGCACTCTTTATGCCAATGCCTTCCAGAGACACTCTTCCCACACTTTTATCCTCTCTCCCCTCTGGAATGGCTTTCTTCTTTCCCCCAACTTTTCATTTGCCGGGTCCCTGCCATGTGGCAACCCCCCCTCTCGGGTCATCCTGTGGCTTATGATTAGTGGACCCTTTTTTCCCCCTTTTTGGGGTTTTTTGTGTCGGGAGATCTCCATCCTCTGTTCAAACACCTTCTTTCTTTCCCCTTACCAAAAAAAATGGACCCCTTTCCTTTTTTTAATCCCCCCCCCCGCTCCCTTTTCGCCCCTTTCTTTTAAGCTACCCTTGTCAACAAATGGGATCTGAACTTACTTTTCCCCTCCCCTCGGAGGACCCCTTCCCCCCGATTCTCAGCCCTCTCTCCCCTCAACTTATTTTCCCCCCCCCCCCTTTCTTCAGGTTTAAATTTTCATTTTCTAGCACTCTGCTCCCCCCCTGGTGTGTCCGTTCCCCACTTCCTTACTCCCCCCCTTTTCCCTTTCAGCCCTTGGTTGTTTTCCTTTTTTCATCCACTTTTCGTCGGAAGTTTTTTTCAATCTGGTGACCAATTTGGGGGTCATCCCTTTTTCCTGTCCACATTCTTGTGCGTTTTTCATCTCTCTTGTAGTCCAAAACTTTTCCCCCAGGCCTTATGATGAGTTCCCTTTCCTCAAACTTTCCTCCGGCCCCCCCCCCCCCCCCCCCTCCTCCCCAGTAGGGCAAGTCCCTTTCAACACACTTTCCCCCTCCCACCCTCCCCAAGTCATTGGGTTCCGATCCCATACCCCCCTTTTCCTCTCCAACAGCATTCCCCTTTTCCCCGAGGAGTCCTTCCCCTTCCCCTAAACTTCGACATTCCCTCACATTTTTTTTTGCCCAGCTTGCCAGCGTTCATCCGTACGTTTCCCCCCCTTCTATAAAAGGCGCAACCTCCTCCCCCCCCCATCCTCTCCCTTTCCTTTTCGACTTTCAGTTTGACTCCCATTCCCTTTAGTATTTCCAAAGTCCCTTTTTTTGATCAGATGATTGTTCTTCTTACCGCCTGTTTTTTTTTCCCCTCGCGACAGTCGCTCTTTTTTTTCTCTCCGTTTTTTTTTGTTCCGAATTGCTCAACCCCCTGCCCCGCGCTTTTTGTTTGAGCGGTAAGTCAATTCACCAGCCCCCCTTTCCGAGTTGCCCTTTTTCCGTCTTCTGACCCCCTTCCCTCCTTTTTTTTTCTTTTTTCGGAGCTCCCGGATGCTGCTCTGCTTCTTTTGCCCAACGGTTTTACAGTCCATTTTCTTTCCCCGGTGTCGTTTCCTTTCGGCTTTTTGACGGCTACGTTTCTTGCATGTGGTTTTTGAGGACGCCTTTTATTTTTTTTTTTGGTTTTTCTTTCTTTAATAAATTTTTTCCTTCCTTTCTTCCTTACTCCTCTGTTCCCTTGTTGTCCCCCCATTTCTTCAGCAACTCCGTCAACCCCGGAATACGTCTTTTTCTTTGGTTTCGAAGGTCCCCCTCCTCAGTAGCCCCTTTCTTTCTTTTCCGGAAAGGCTTTTTTTCCTCTTTTTTTCTCACTTTCTTTCTTAAGCTCGGACTAGATTTTGGCAACCTCTCGTGTTTCCCTTGTCGAAACCCTTCTTTTTTCCCCGGTGCGCCCGCCTCCGGTGATGTAGGTAAGGCAAAGGTTTCAATAGATCTCGTTTTGAGCCGCACCCGGTTAGGGGGACTCAACCATATTTCTCACTTTGCCCTTAATCGACGTCCCCCCCTTATGGAGGCCCCCGCACCTTTCCCCCATTTCATGTCATTTGCGCCAATGAACATGAGTCGGGTTTGCTTAATGCCATCGGTTAGTTAACCCCCTTTTGATGCTTACCTATTTTCCTCCTCTTATGAGGCATTTTTTTCATATACTTCCGTTTTTGCATTTTGCTTTTTTTGGTTGAGGCTCTAGTATTACCGGCCTTTGGTGTGTTGCGTTTAAGGTTCCTTTGGTAGACTTATGACTTTTTTTCTCAACCTCTTCTCCCGCTTTTTTAGGACTTGTGTCGGGAACCGAAGATTTTAGGTCCCTTTATCATAGGTTGTTTCCCCTTTTAGTTTTCTTTCACGCGACCTAACTTTATAGTCATTTTTCGCGTCGTTCGTGATTCTTCCGTACTCTCTCCCTCAACTGGGGTCTTTTCTTTTCTTTCTTCCTTCTAGCTTTCGCACTTTGCGACTCGAGGGTTCTTCCTCTTTTTTTAAATCGGCGTTTTTCCTCGGAAGTTTCTGGCCCAATTCACATTCTTTCTTGCGATTCTTGACCCCCTTTTTTTCTTATTTTTTCCCCCTTTAGAATTTTACGCGACCAACCCCCCCACTCTTTTCGGTGTGCTTTTTAGCGGAAATACGTGGCGGTTTTTTATTTTTTCCCTCCATGCTGAGTGCAGCGTTTCTTCCAAAACCCCTTCCTCTTCCCAAGATAAGTCTTTAATTTGACTTGTCAGAATGTAAGCCTTCTCGACCCTTAGTTCTCGTGAATCCTCCCCCTTGTGATGTCCATTGTCTTCCTCTTTCTTCCGACCGATTTTTGTGGTTCAGTATCGATTTTTCTCAATGGACCTCCAAGGCTTTTTTAGCCAACTTTCGAGATTCTTTCCTCCTCCCCTTTTCCGGCGGCCCCCCTATCTCTGCCCCCTCCGTTGTGGGAGTTTTCTCGTTGTTTGCAACAATGCAGACGATCACGGTGCCAAGTAGTTCGAGACACACAATTGTTGCATTGCGTGATTTTCCCGTGAGAGCTTCTGTTCTACGATAGGTGGTCCGTTCAGTTCCACGGTTTTTCTTTTTTTTCTAAGCATCGGACAGACCTTGATTGATCTGGGTCACAAATTAATCCTTTGAAGACTTCCCTCTCCATAAGTACTCTCTTGATGCAGACCGACAGATCCTGTCAAGATATCCCTCAAACCCAGTTGTGATCGGCGGGGGAACCCGGTTCACCGACGCGACCCCCTTCTTCCATCTTGTCGAGTTGCATAGAAGTCCCTGCAACTCCGTCTCACGAGTCCGAACCGACATTGCGCTTAGGTCCGCTCCAAAGTACTCATTACTAAGGCAAGTTATCACTTTCTTTCATCAGCGCCGCGTTCGCACCCCCCGGCCAACAAGTATCCAGAAGGGATCCGCAACCCACATGCCCAATGCTCCCTGATATGAACCTGACCTCAGCGCTAGAGTGCCTTCAAAATGGGTAGGCACGTTTCCCTCTCAGAGAGAAGGATGTCCCGACCACGTACAGGTTTGTCTCCGCGGAAAGTTGATTCGAGTGCGTCAGATCTTGCGGCCGTTCGATTCACATTTGGTCACTGATCATCTTGGCCTACACCGATATCACCCTGCAGCGATCCTTGAAATCTGACCTGGTCCCTCGAACACCCCTTCCGGAGGCCCCCGTGACAATCATTTTTCTCATCACCCGGCCCCAAACAGCGACCTCCGAGCTGAAAAGGGTCAGGTGGCAATGACCATCTCCACCCCAGGGAAATACGACCGGATTCCCAATCTCCCCACACTTTTTATAGAGCCGCGGTACTGTGGGATTGAGCGCATTTGATCCCACGCCACGGCCAGAGCTGAGTGTTTAGCGAAAAGCCCCCACGCGTAAAAACGTCCGCGCACCCACCATGCAAGCCGCCTGCACGCAATGTTGGCCGGAAGAAGTAGGTGGAAACGGTTGACCATTGCGCGTGGGCTTACGCCAGCTAACATTTCCCTGCCCTTCACATTGCCAGTTAGGGGGCCGTAGACTCAGGAAAGATTTTTGACGAGACTACGCACGCCCGAACGGAGCTTCCCCTTGCAGTCCCCCCTCCTTATAATTGAAGCGCGGACTTTCGTTTCGGGGTAATTCCAACCCGCCGAGACCTTTCAACCGCGTTTTCGTTTTTTCGATTTTTATTCAAACGCCAGCGGGCAGAAGAGGCACGGTCCGCCGTTCTTGTGTGATGTCGTACGCTGTGCTGCGTATTCTAGGCAAAGCATCGTTCCCAGTTTATGCTTTTTGGGGAGCGTTCCGCCACCTCTTTCTCTCAGTGAATCTGTCGTTACTGGTTGGATCAATGAGCCCCTTTACAACTTTGGATTGTTCTGAACAGTAGTGGACCGTTTGGAAATCTTGGATTCTTTGGGCGTCCGTACCTAAGGGGAGACTGATCCAACCCGCTGTAGAATTCGCAATCGTGGGACGAGCTCGCGCCTGCAAACGAGGCTCTTTTCACTTGTGAGACCCCCTGCCATTTCCAACACCCATTGGGGACAGCGACTCACGAACGAACCATCGTGCCCCGTGATCGCCACTCCCCCTGGACGTGCTGACATTCATTGGAACGGAAAACCTCCTGGTGTTTAACTGGTTTGTGTCTTATGCGCCGAGGGTGGAGTGGTGATAATCGCTGGGTTGCATGCGGCAAATGGACTTTCCAGGCGTAACCTTCCCTGGCTTAAAGCCCTTCTGCTTCGGGTATTCCCCAGGCCGGGAAAGGTGGTTTTACTGAACCAATCTCAGTTTTC
>Ga0179593_1720318_pt1 | contig 12596 bp, 12 predicted proteins | sample CZODoug2_1_08_16_FD_185931 | JGI IMG/M metagenome (GOLD analysis project Ga0179593, IMG submission 185931) | Vadose zone soil fungal communities from Angelo Coast Range Reserve, California, USA - CZODoug2_1_08_16fungal (PacBio error correction) | ecosystem: Environmental > Terrestrial > Soil >... | reverse complement strand
TCTTGATTTTTTCGCAGCTCACTTGTTTTTTGCTTTCCACTCTTTTATTATTCCAGTTATCGTTTCTGAAGTTAAGCTCGCCTTTTTTCCCCACTTTCTTTCGAACGCGAAAGTTTCCTCCCCCTTTTTTTTTCCTCACTTTTAAAGTTATCCGGGTTTTAACTATACCCCCCCCCTCCTTGAGTTTGGCCTTTAGGTAGGCGTCCTTACGAATCCTAATCCTCTTGCGTACTCTTGTAAAGCTTTTATGGCTTATTTTTCGTCGCCCATCCTTGGAATACAGTTCTGGCCCCAGGCCATATACCCCTCGTTGTGATTATTTTGAACCCGGTAATCCTCCCTTTTTTGAATTCCTCCTACCCCTGAGTTTCACAAGATCCCGGACTCCTCCATGTCTTCACTCTTACAGCTGAGTCGCACACTGTTTTTTTTTTTTGAGCTCTTTTCTTCGCTCCCCTAAACCGCAGCTCGTCGCCCCTCCCTTCCCCCTTGATGTTCATTGCTTTTATTTTTTTTTTTCCTCCCGTTCTTCTCAACAATCGCGGTCTGTGAACCCCTTTTCCTGTGGGAGCAGTCTCATCCGCCGCTGTTTTTCAAACCACACCCGCCCCCCCTTTCAACCGCAGATAGCTTTTCCTTAAAGATTGTTGTTCGTCCTTGGATATGAACTTCTTTTTGCTTCCCCAACTGTCGAGTAGCATCCTCCCCTCCATAGGCGCATATTTTTTTCTTCCCTCCCTTACCCTTCGGACCAAGCCTATTTTTGCCCCCCACTTGAAGTCATCCCCACCGTTCACTCGCCGCCCGTCTATCGACACCTTTGAAATGTAGCTGTCAACTTATTTTTCTCTTATCTGCGATCTGAAACTCCCCCTTCGTTAGCGGTTCCTTCACTCCCGGAAATCACTTAGACCCCTTCTTCCCCTTGAAGATTTAGAGTCCCTTCAAGGAGCCCTTAGGCGACTTTTTCATCAAACCTCAGATTCTCATCATAGAGCCAGAGAATGATACCCACAGGCCTTATTCCAGCGAGACGGCTTCGAAGAAGCCTTGACATTCTAAGGCTTTTAACCCCCCCCCTGAGGAATATTTGGCTGCCCCAAGTCTCAGCTGGTGAATAGACCAAACCCCCGACCCTAAGCTTCATTCCTCCGGCCCCTCTTTTTTCGAAGGTCTTTGCTAGACCCCTTTCGAGAAGGTGTTGCTCTTTTATCCGTTTTTCCGAGGCCTCGTCCTCTCTCATTTTTCCTCTCTCCAGATACCGCGAATATGAAGAAGTTCTTTTCAAACGACCTGCTCCCCTCTGCCCCCTCCCACCCCCCTCCGGTGTTTGGTTGAGATCTCTATTTTGGTATGTTTTGGTTAAATTTTTTTGCTCCCTCCCGACCTTAGTTAGTTCCTCTTCTTGTACTAGTAGATTGGTGAACAACCCCGTCCCTAGAATGTGCCCTCTAACTCTTTTCTTCAGTGTTCTACCACTCGGTTTGCTCTCCAGAGAACGTCTTCAAAAACAAAGTTTCCTCTCCAACCCGACTCTTTTCGTCCCCCCTTCCTTGCTGTTCTTATACAGCGCCCAAAAAATTTGTTTGTAACCTTCTTGATATCCCCAAATCCCGATGCGCAGCCCTTCAGAATATCACGAGCCTTAGTCTTCCATCTGGTGTCTCAGCGCGGAAGTAATTTTTTTATCTTTTTTCCTCGGCATATGGCGCCTTGCGGCGATATCCTCCTGTGCTGTTGTCTACTGTGACAGCGCCCCTTGTTTTTACCTGTCAATTGCAGGAACCGCCTCCCTTGCCTTTTTCGGACTTTACGCGAGTCCCTGTCACCTAACTTCCTCCTAATCCTTCCTTTTTCTGTCCTTCCTTTGTCTAGGCGGACCGCCCCCCCAGAGTTTTTTCTTGTCCGTAACTTGCTGATTTGAAGCGGTAGGTATTACGAACAGCCCCAGCCGGAAACTCTTATGCGATTGTCCCGCCTTTCTTCGCCACTTCCCCCAATTGTTCCTCCCTCCCAGCGCGTTCCGTTTCCAATCCTGTCCTTCACAAGCTTTCAAGAATATTTGTGTGCCATTTCCCGGTGGTAAGACAGGGTTCCATAGCCAACAAAGGAGGACGTTTCGTAGTTACTCCCACCGGCCTTAGGTTGCCTATCTACCTATCGCTTGTCCACCACAATTTGGAACAGCCTGAACCCCTGCTCCTTTTCCCGGACTTTGCTACCTCGTAGTATTTGCCCTCACTCCCTGACCATTTTTAGGCGAGTTACTCCTCCCTTTAGTTCTCGGGCTCCGTACATTTTTTTTTATTTCGCGAGAACCACATTTTTCCCCCCAAGACACTGTGATAGCATTACAGTCTCTCCCCTTTCCTTTCCCACTTTTTTCCCCTCGAACTCCTAAGATGTTTTCCCAAGATTCGAGACCTGAAGAATAGCTTTCCCTGAGTTACGACCATGGGGCACGCACTATGTATCCTTTTCGCAATTTCTGTCCCGGCACTTGGCCGCTAAATCCCCTCTTGCCAAAAATTTTCTCAGTAGATTACCCGGGTTTAAATTTTCCCTTCTTCTTCCACTTGGCAGTTCTTCTTTCCGGCGAAGCCCTTACGCCCAGCCATTTTTAGATCTGACTTCAAAGCCCCTCTTTCCGAGCCACTCGATAAACCTCTACCTGAATTTCCCTCAGCCAGACCGCTCCTATTGGACGCTTTTGCAACCCCTGACCATTTTAATCTCTCCCCCTACTGAATCCCGCGCCTCTTCAAAACCTTACCCACCCCACTTAGGCCCCCCTCACGCTTTTAGACCCTTTCCACAAAGATAGCGACGCGCGGCCCATCAGGCTTTGTTTTTTCTTTTGATCTCAGCCTCGATAAGTCTTGCACGGCAGGTGTTACGTGTTTCCGAAGATACCCCTCCGATGATAAATGAGAGCTCGTCTTCTTTTCCTCCCCCCTGTCTTTTTTCTTTCCAGTTTTCTAATTTTCGTCTCTTCGGACTCTGAGACACATTGCGACACATCCATAATCAGGTATTTCCCTTCGATGGGGTCCCTGTCATCAACCCCCTTTCTGGAGCCTTTTTTCTAGATCGTCTTGGGTTGTCTTCCATTATTATGGAGGGGTGTTCTTGCTAGTCCGGATTTACTCTTTGTGGATTCAGTATTGCACGGAAATCCACCCTTCACTCAAATTTTTTTCAATGTTTTACCCTGACCAGTCTCCCTCTCGGGGAGAAGGATGATCCTTTTCCGTCGACATTTTATGCTGCCGCTTTCTGAAGTTCTTATCATTGCGGCGAGCTTTCTCCTTTCTGACAATGCTTAATCACCCTTGCTCCCAAGACGTGTTTTAACGATACACAACGCCTTCCTTTTTTTGTTTTTGGTTCCTCCGGCCGCGCCGGGAAGCTCCCTTACTGAATGGTCACTCTGTACCTCCCCTCAACCCTGCACCTTTCCCCCTTCCTCCTTTGTTCCCCATGGGCAATGTTTACTATCCCCTACCTGATTAATTGGTTTTACCTACGGTCATCGAGTCTATCCTTTTTTCCCATACCGAGTGCTTTCCTTCGGCTCTCCGTCGCCGTCTAACTTTCCAGCATTCGTCCCCGTCATCGGGTTTCCTCCTGAGATTCAAGTTCATCAATACCGCAGACGGCAGAATTTTCCCCTTTGATAGGTTTAGGTTTTTCCTTTATCTTACCCTCCCCCCTCCGAGCCCCCCCCCTTTTCCCCTTTTGATCCGGCGTTGGTAGAAGTCTTCCAAATTCAGCGTCTTTCTTTGAAGGGAACCTTCTTGGCCCGATATCGCTGTTGTCATATGGACCTCTCCAAATTATCATTTTTCTTTTTTCCCAAGATAAACATTGGAGCGCTAGTTTTGTTTTTCTTCTTCCTCAGTCGGATGGATATAACAGGTTTGGGGTTTGGGGTTTTCCCAAGACCGCCCTTCACACTGATTACTCCTGAAACCCCCACGGTCCCTTTCCAAGAGACAAGGCGGACCTTTTCCAGTAGTCTGTTTGCCTTTACTCCTTCAGAGTTCCGGAGCCGAACCACCGGCAGTTTTTGCGTCCTTCAATTAGCCCGTAAAAAACCTCACGGGCGATCGGACCCCCGAATTCCGATTGAGAGAGGCTGTAGGCCGACGATGCCGCGTCACCATTTACAGCTTTTCCTTTCCTCCAGTTTCTCTTGTCAGGCCTTCTCTTCTCCTGAAAGCACGTTAGAAGCGATTTGTAGATGAGTCCCCAGTTTAATTTGCCGATCGGTTTTTCCCCCTTTCGAGATTTTACTTGTATACGCTGGGTTTCCCCACAAATATAGACGCAGGCTTTCCTCCTGAACACTTTCAGCGTTTTGTTTTTTTCCCTCCTTTTCTTCGACCCTTGCGTTTTCCCGGGTACGATATGACCCCCCTTCTCTTTGATTGTGTTTAGCGATAGCCCTTCCTTCATTTCTCGGGTCTTACCCCCTAATTTGTTACTTACGATGCCCCCAGAAATCATATATCTTTTCCTCCTTTTCTTTTGGTGCTGTTTCGCGGTTCCCTAGACCAACATTTTTTCCAGACCGTCTAGTTCGCGACTTCTATCGAGATTGAGCCCCTTGTACTCGGACGTCGTCGTTCCCAACCTGCCGGTTGCAAGGGTGTGACCCCATCTTCTCATTCAAAGTCTCCAAACGTCCGAAATATCTGCATTCCTCCGTGGGGCCCCGTATCTAAGTGACCGTGGTTATCACAATCTTTCTCAAAGGTAACCGTCGATATAGTTAGCCGTCTTTAATCCCCTGACTCCCTATTAGGATTCCCGGATTTGGCCAGTTTCCTGGTTTCGAGCTTGGCGCTTTGCGAATTAGCGCAACTTAGGAGGGCGGTCTTTTTTTTCCGCGGTTTCCCTTCCCAATTTTCCTTCTGAAATTTCGAAGACGGTGGTCTTGCGAAACGCACGATCTCCTATGAATAGACGCGTCCCCTGTTTTTATATCCTGTCAGTGTTTCAGGCAGGCAATCGGGAACGTTGTTTCTGGTCTCAGCTCACTTTTTTTTCCTTGGTTCCAGAGCTCCTTTTCCCAACAGCAAGCATCCTTCATCTGTACAGATTCCTTTTCGTGCAGAAGGCTCCGTCGTTTTAGAATCCCCATTCCTCCTTCCTTTTTAACATCTTTGCGAAACAATCTTTCCCGAAGAGATCTGTTTCCGATGGTTGTCGTTGGTTCCCCCCAAGACTGAATTCATGCCTGCCTCCCCCCAAGCTGGATTCACGACCTCTTTTTGACTATCTGCTACTCACCATTATAAACCCCTCCCAAGCGACGCTGCTCCGGTCGGTTTTTAAGATTTCGTAAGGCCCATTCGCGTCCTTCCTCCCCCCTCCCATGGTCTAGATTCTTTTTAAGCAATGGCGATGATCCGGGAGTTTTTGACACTCAGTACCTTTGGATTTTTTTTTTTTTTTCTCAGACCCCTTCACACCCAGAACCCTATTAGGTAACCACAACTCCTCCTAAAAGTTAGGTTTGCACCCTGCCCCCTGATCCTTCCCAACCTTTGCTGCAGCATACCCAGTGCAGCCTGTTGCAAGTGAGTACTTTTCAAATCACGCCGACGAGTCCCTTCCCTGGGGCGCTCAGTGAGTCCCCCCCATTGATTTGGCCCTCCATTGCCCCACCTCGTCCCCTTTGCCAACAATTTCCCCCTAGGTCTTCTTGAACCCCTTGGCGTTTTACCTTTTTCAAACAGGGCTTTTCGAATTTGTTTTCCCTTCCTTCCTCACACGAAGATCTTTTCCAATTTTCGCCCTTGTTACTCCACGACCCCCCGATTGCTTTTTTTTCGAAGCCTCTGGCCCTTCTCCCTGGCCTTTTATTGCTTCCAAGACTTCCATCCCGACAAGTTGTACCACTCCTAGGACACCCTCCCTTCCCTTTATTCTCTCCCACCACAGCACCGCAGATGTTTTCTTCCCTTGTCCTCCATAAGCCTTTCGCATTTGATTTGGTGATGACCTTTCATTCGTTGCGCAGCGAAGGAGCGTTCAGTCCTCCCATTCCCTTGCCATTTTCTTCCCCTTTTCAAGATACCGAAGTGATGATAAATGAGAGCCTCTCTATCTTTCTCCTCTTGTTGTTGAGATTTTTATCGCGCATGGCGTATCTTTCCCCTGGCCATTGCAGACCGTGCACACGAATTCTTTAATCTTTCCCCAAGCTCATCTGGGTTAACCCTCCCTGACTGTCATCACCTTTATCTTCCCCTGGAGTTTCTCTCGGGTTTGGTCAAAGGGAAGCTTGATTTTCGCTAATAAACATTATTTCCTGGTTTTCAGTTAGTTCTTTTCCCTCGTTTCCCCTCTTCTGTCCCTTCCCCTAACTTCTCTCCTCATTGGTTTGCCTTCCAACAATAATGACTTGCTGATGAAGAAAGACTCTCCTAGTTGATTCTTATGACGGGAGATTGCTACTGATTTAATCTCGCCCGGAGCGCCCCCCTCTCGCCGTAAGCTGTTTTTAATTACAAAACGAAATTCTTCCCTCCATAACCTTCCCCGTTACCTCTAACCCCCTTGAGTTATTATCGGGCATCCAGTTGAAGTCTCCTGCGCACAAATGGAGAATTCTTTAAGATACTCATCTCAAACCGTACCCCCTTTTTCGGACCTAAGAGATCTTTCTTGTTCCCTTATATTGGTCCCCCTCAGCTGGTCCGATGTAATTTAAGTTTGAGAAATTTTCTGATAACTTACAAAAAAGCTGAGTTTCGCTCCTCCCCCTCTCTTCTCATCTGCCTTTCCCCCCCTCTCTGACTTTCGGCCGTAGAATACCGCGACTTCTTACTTCCACTCTAGCATTTTATAGCAGGGCTGTATTCATCTTCTCCCCTCTTTTCTTCATCTCTATATCAACATTCGCAGGTCTTTTTATGTTGTGGGATTTTTACCTTGGTTCCCCCTAAGGTTCTTAACATCGACATCCGTCCAAAGCTTTCCTTTAATCTCTTTCCCGGTGGGGATCCTTACCAAATGAACAGTCCCCGCCTCGCAGGCGTCCTTTTCTTTCTGTCCCCGCATAGGGCCTGGTCTTAATACCATCCTCGCCCCCGCGCTTCTTTCCGGATCCAGAAATCACCCCTTTTTTTGTTCAGTTCTTCCCTTTTATTTTACGCGCGCATTCAGGGATGAGATCTTTTCCGATGACCCACCGGTTTCCCCGGCTCTGCTTCAACTCTTTTTAACCGGAGAGGATTTGACACGGCTCCCGCTTACCTAACTTCATTTTTCTGCATAATTCCCCCCGATAGTTCTTTGCACCCCCAAAAAGCCTTTAAAGACGCGTAGGAACTAGACTCCCCGATTTTCTGTCCCTCCCTTTCCATACTAACGCCTAGCGATCCTTCATTAGGTCGGCCAGACTACTCCCCATGAGCCGATTAAAGGTGTTCTTCTCGACCCTTTTGTTCTGCAGTTTTTAACGAGAACGCAACAACTTTCGATACGAGGAATTAAACCCCCCTGCAAATCCGCTGTTGAGCTTACATTTTCTCCTAAGGTGGTGCTCGAACGACCTCCCGGTGCCCCCTTTTCCCCGTCTTTCGCTCTAGTCGAAAGAGACCCCAATTCCTCGGTGTTTCCACAAAGCTTCCCTTCACAGTCCCCTCCCTCTCTGATCCCAGTTTTCTTTTGAGCTATATTTTTGCTGTATGTTTAAGCGGTGCCTCCTGCGTTTCAGTTAGTACTCGCCGAGTTGAGTCCCCCCTCCAATAGATTGTCTTGCCCGTTGCATTTCTGCGCAAGCCCCCCTAACTTCTCCCCCCAAAGAGTAATGTTTCGGCCCCTTCTCCCTTTGGTGGCTCTCATTCCAGCTCTGATTCTACCAGACGAAAAAACTTTTCGCTTATGTCCTCCTTTCCTTTCAGTTAGCCCCTACACACCTGACGGCGTTCTCCATATTGCAGAGGACTTTCTGGGTTCTTCTTTCTTTTTTTTTCCTCTTTTCTTAGCTACTGTTCAGATTGGGCCCTTGCCGAATTAGCGAAATTCCCAGGGAGTTTTTCGTTTCTTCCTTGACATAAAGTTTTTTCCCAGGGCGAAGTGTCAGGAACTTTCGACCTTTGTTTTCTTTAACCATAAGTTTCGCTGACCCATACAGTTAGCCCATCGACTATGTGTCGATCTAACTTCCTTAGTGAACTCTTTATGGTTCAAAGATCCTTTCGGGATTTTGGTCTTTTCTAGCCCTTCCTGAACTATTGACAGCGAGAAGGTTTTCCCGAGATCTCAAAAAGCCTTCAATTTCGCCCCTTTTACCTTTCCCAATCTCCATCTCGTGATGTTGCGATGTTGCAGGTTTAAGAAGGTTCTTCTTACTATTGAAGTTCTTTTGCCTCTCCCAAAACCTCAAAAGAATCCGCTGTGAATATTTTTGCCGGATAACGCAGTTAAAAAATTTTCCATTACATTTCTTATAGAGCAGATTTTGTCGGGTTTACGCTTGAGATAATTACCACTGAGTATTGGAATTTCCTTTTTTTCACCCTTTCACCTCGTTCTCCCCCTTTCAGAAGCCGGGGGTTGACAAATCATGGTTTTTCCTTTCTTTTCCAATAACCCTCCTTCGCCTTTTTCGTTAAACACCATTCCACCCAAAAGTTCTTGTGGAGTGACCCCCCCTTGCCAAGCTATCTTATTTCAACCAGCGAGTCCCTCATAGCTTTTGAAGTGTACGAATCCCTTAGTCCGAAATCTCCTGATCTTCCCTTAGAAGTGGTCTCGTTTTATTAACTTTTCTCCCCCCCTACCCCCCCCCCCCCAAAAGTCGTTTTCTTTCAACCGCTTTTCCAGGTTCGTCTTGAGAGGACTTACCCCCCCCCCCTTGTCTTTCCTTTAAATTCTGACTCCAAGGCTCTCGCCGGCAACCTATGTCGATATGCCCAGAAAGATAAGACCCGTCAATTCTGGTCTTGTGCCGAATTGCTTTTCCCTCAATTTTCAGTGATTTGGTCGACCTTTTCACCCCCCTTTGGTTGGCACCTGCTGACTACCAACTCCTTCCTCTGAACTGGCCCTCCCTCCAGTCAAACAATTTTATGTGAGAGAAACCGGCTACCATAATCAAGCTCCCCATGAGGTTTCGGTGCCCTTTTGATGAAAGTCCTTTTCTTTAAACCGAAGATACCACCCTTTGGAAAAGCTCCCCCTTATTCTTTGTTCCGGTTCTTCCCCTAAGAGATGATCCCCTCGAGCTAATAGAATCTCCTCCTCATCCTCAGTGTTTTTGAGCCTTCTCTTTGCGCATCCCCTCTATTCGTCCCCCCTTCCACCCTGCGATTCCCCCCCTCAATCAGTCTTCCACGTTCCTTCTGCTCTTTTCACGAACCCCTGCCCAAACTTTAGGCCGCAGTCTTATTTTTTTTTGGGAACTGGTCCCCTGGCTTTACGCTCACCTTCTTTCTCACTGAGGGTTCTTTTTCTATTTTCATCTTTATCTTCCACCTCCCCCTCCCCTTTCAGTGTGTGCACGTTCGGGAAAAATAACGGCTCTTTAGACGCCTTTATTCGTTCGTTTTCCTTCTCTGCGAATAGCGTTATCCCCATGTTGAAACGAGATTTTGCCTTCCGTTCGTCCCCTTCAGGAAGGCTCTCACCTTCAAGTGGGGTCCTCCCCGACTCATCACCTTCAAAGTTTGGGAAATACCCCCCCCCTATGTTCCCTGTCCTTTTCAATCGGTTTGGCGTATTAAGAAATGGCGCAGGGCAGCTTATATGATGGTCCCCCTTCTCCCAGCACCTGCTTTCGCCTCTCGAGCCTCTCTTTTTCCTTTTCCCCCTTTTTGATCCCTGAAGACGGCACTGCGGTCTCTCAAAGTTTTTTTTAATTTCTCTCCCCAACCTCTGGCCGTCCCGGATCTTCCACATTGTATACAGCTTTTTTTCCTATATAGAATTCGCCCCAATTGGTCATATTCCTGGCCTCCTTTTTTTCCTCGAAATTAGCCTTTGAACTCGCGGAGCAGCATTCGCTTTTAGGGGTTCCTTTTGTTTACCCGTTGCCCCCAGTCCTCTAGTAACGGTTATTTGTATCAGGCTTGGAGGAAGTTCCTTTTGCTACCCCATTCTCTTGTGGGCGAACCCCCCCCCGCCCTCTTCCCTACGCCCTCTTTTTTCCTGATTTGAAATCTTACTTCGTACTTGATTTGCCAAACTTTCACCTCCTTACGTTTTCCTTCGTTCTCCTCGCATTTCTCTTTCCGGGATGTCTTGCGCAAATTACCCTCTTCGACCCATCCAGAGACGACGCCTTTTCCTAGAACTAAAAAAGCTAAATGCCGTCCCGCCTATCTAAAGAGTCACATGTTTAGATTTTTTCCCCTTTCTGAGATTCAGCGGATGGCCCCAGGCGTGCTCTCACCCTCCCCCCCAGGACTTTTCCCCCCTTCAGCCCCAATCTCTGATCCCAGGTAGAAACTAGAATGAAATCTTCCGATGAGTATTCTCAGGTGAGTTTGAAATCCCCCACCATTCCTCGCTGATACGAGGTCCCCGCGTGCTATTCGAGATTCTACGAAAGGAGCATCTACTTCCCAGGCATGAGGCTCCCTAGAATATGACCCCCCTCCATTTTTTTGCCCTTCGCCCTCTGCTGTCCCTTCTCACAGAGTTTGCGACGAAGCAACACTGGAAAGGACGGCTTATGCTCACCGCTTTGTCACGTAGCTGCTTCTCACCACTTTCCTCCTCAGGTGGGGATAGCCCAACTTACCCGTGTTCCCTTCATTTTTTTTTTTCCCTTACCCCCCCCCAACCCCCAATACGCGACCCCTGAAGATTTCGTCTGAAACTCAATTCACGCCCCCTCTACTTTTTTTAACCTATAATTTGTTTTTTCGTTTTGAGATACCGTGATGGAGTCTCCCCTCCCTCCCTCTCCCACCTCCCCACGACTTCTTCTATGCGGTATTAATTGTATCGAGTTGCGAAAACAACAATAGATTGTCTCCCCTTAGCCAACCTCCTCTCCCCCATTCATGTGGTTGGGACTTCCCCCAGATACCGTCTCACCCCGCCATTTTTATTTTATGGCCCTCACGTCTCGAAGTGGTGGTATCCTTTCATCGCCCCCGCATCCCCAAAACTCGTCAGCCCCGGAACGGCTAATGTCAGATTCTTCCGAAGAATGTCCACAAATCACTTTGCTTTTCTTTTTTTCCTAGATTCTTTCACTTCAGAATGTCTCCAGAGGAGGTAAGAGTTGTCATATTCCCCATCTTCTTGATTTATTTTAGAGCCATAGGAGGGAGTTTGCGTTGCCTAGAGAGGGTTATTCCTCATTAACCTTTGTAAGGTTTTCTTCTCTTTGGGCAAATTACGGAAAAAAGATAGAAAGGATTCTTTTTTTTTTCTCCGCCCTATCTGAATTCTCTCGATGGTCTAAAAAAGGAAGCTCCTGCCGTCCGGGGGTTCGATAGTGGTCCCTTGTGCTAAGTTTGTCTACCCCCCACTTGCGATTTAGTGGGACTTGGTTCCATCGGGTATTTCCCGTAAAGACCCTCCACGGACCCTGCTGGAGTTCCTCCCCCCCTTCATACTTAGAAGTTTCAATTTTGTAGATTCTTGCACCATAAAACAAGCGAAATTTTCAGATTCTTTCATTACTCAAGTCCGAAGACTGCTGTTCTTGTGCCTGTTTGTACAGAGGTTCCCTTGCAAACAAAGGGCCTTTGTTAATCCCCTACGTTCGATTGTGACTATTCAGTCTTATCACTTCGTTTCCCACACTAATTTTCTTTCCCCTTTCAGAGATACATGCGGCGTTTCGATTTTTCTAATTAACCTTTCTCCCGTCTCTTCCTTGTTCCCGTAGATTTCGGTTTTAGACAATGTCCCCGGGATGGATTTGTGTCCTTCCCCCCCTCCTCTTTTGTCCTCGACCCTTTCAAAAGAAACTATATCCCTCTCCGTTCTTTTCTCCCCCACCCACCCCGAGGGGATTCTGAAAAAAGTGCCCCCATCCAAGGATTCAACGCCTTCTGAACGTCCGGCTTACAGCTCTCTTCCCGATCTACAATTTCCCTGAGTCCCCGCCCTTTCGCTCGGATTTGACCCGGATTCCTTTCAGATACATTCCCTTACCTTGCTTTTTTTTGGTGCCCTTCCCAACTTTTTCTGGACCCCCCCCCCCCCCCATTTCGGGTGTTGTCCCCCTTAACACCCTTCCTGCTCTTTTCTCGCCTCCCCCCCCTCCTTTCAATCTTGACGGACCGAGCGCGAAAATGTGGGCAGATCAAGCCTCTCCCAGTTCCTTTTCAATCTTCTCTGTCTCATTGCCAATTTTGACAGTTGCCAGTTACTTTTCTGACTTTCCCGCCTTTCAATCACAATTTCTGACTTAACAGTACAATAAAGAGAAACTGAGAGACCCTCCCCCCAAGTATAAACTTCCCCCCCCCTCCCTGGCCATCTTTTTCCAGACTAATCCCCTATCATATTAGTTCTGACCGTACTTTAGTGAACGCAGCGAAGTTGGAAAAGACCCCCCTTAAGGACTTTCTGTCTCCTTTTGACTGGCATTCTTTTTTAATCCTTATCACTCGATCACT
>Ga0179593_1616213_pt1 | contig 12596 bp, 17 predicted proteins | sample CZODoug2_1_08_16_FD_185931 | JGI IMG/M metagenome (GOLD analysis project Ga0179593, IMG submission 185931) | Vadose zone soil fungal communities from Angelo Coast Range Reserve, California, USA - CZODoug2_1_08_16fungal (PacBio error correction) | ecosystem: Environmental > Terrestrial > Soil >... | reverse complement strand
TTATTCCGCCAATCGTTCCTTTTACTACTTCCCAACAAGTTCCCCTTTTTCCGCTTTTCCCCCTTTGCGTCCCCCCCCCCTTTGATCTCCAACCTTTTGTTGCCCTCTTGACTCTTAGCTGGCTAGGACCTTCCACCTTGTTGTGCCACCCTTTTTTTTTTTTTTTCCGTCACCAGCTCTTTTTTTTTCCCCTTTTTTCTTAGTCCAACCGTCCCCCGATCTTTCCGGACCTTTTTATGTTTCTCCTGCTTCGTTAGCCGTTTCCTTTGGTACTTATTACCACCCCTCCATTTTTTGGACCGTATGTTTCCTTTTTTTTTTTCCCTCTTTTCCATTCCGAGCGGTCCCCCGACTAGTCTTTAATTTTCGGCCTTTTTTTTCCAGTTCGTGTCCTCTCACCCCCCCTCTTTTTCATTCAGTTGACATCCCCCATCCCCCCAATGTTTTCCCTTCTTTTATTTTAGGGGGAAGTGACGGTTGCGGGGGTATTTATGGCTTATTTCCGATATTTTATTTTTCGGAATTCTCCCTCCCCCCCTCCTTAGGCAAGCTTCCAATTTCCTTGAGTTTTTGCTTTCTACCCGATCTCTCTTTTTTTCATCCTCTTTTTTGTTTTTTTTTTTTTTCCTTATGGTTCGTTTCTCGTCCGCCCCAAACAGTCACCCTTTTTTGTTTCCTTCCCTTTCCCAACCCCTTTTTCCCTGTTGAGGGATTTGGTCCTCGGCTCCCCCTCCAAAGTCTTTTGAGCGAACCCCCCTCTTTTTCACTTCCCTGCAATTTTTTTCCCTTTATGAGATCTTTTCTTCCTTGCCAATTTCTCCATTTTTTTTATTTATTTGTAGGTACTTCCGTGCGGTCCCTTTTTGCTCCTGGCGCGTCAGAAGGAGGTTACGTTCATGTACCGCCCTGTTGCGTCGATAACTCCCATCGTCTTCCTGCTTCCTTTTTAAACCTTTTTTTTTTCTCACCATCTCAGTTTCCCCTTTTTTTTTTGATCGAAAACGCCTTTTTTCCCAGGCCCTTCGAATCGTCGTAACCCTTTTTCTTTTCCTATCCCCTTTTCTTTTTTTTCGTTTTGGTTCCTCGTGATGCCCTCAAAGCCACGGGTATTTGTTTAAGTCTTTTTTGAAAATGTTGGGCAACTTTTTCCCCTCTGTGGGAGAAACGGTCCAGTGTTCGGCCCCTTCCTCCGTTTTTGGCAGTTTTGTCACCACCCTTTTTTGGTTCCTTGCTTCCCCCGCTCTGCTTATTTCTGATCACCCCCCAACAGGAAGGACCTCGAATGTCCATCCAGGGACAGAATCCTTTTTTTCTCTTTAGGGCGTCGGGTTTTTGGCCGGAGTCGTGGTCTACTTACGTTTGGGTTTTTGCTCTACCTTGCCCATGGCTTAACCACGTTGTTTCGCATTTTTTTTTGGGTCCCCCATCCCTAGCCAACTTTTTTTTTTGGCGGATTTCCAATCCCCCATGCGTCCCCCATTTCTTTTTTTTGGAAGGGTTTTTGGGCCTTCCCTTTCCATTTTGCTCCCTTTGCGGTTTTTTCCTCGATATGAAGTGAGCGAGGTTGCGCCGCTGCGATTCTATTTTTTCCTTTTAAACCCCTTTTGCTTTTTCTCCAGACCCTTCCCCTTCCCCCCAAAATCACTTCTTGTTTCTGGTCTTTCCGAGCCAGGGACTCCATCGCTTTCGTTCTTTCGGTTTTGACGATTTCTTTTTTTTTTCCCATCGGTCTTTTTTCCTTCCCTGAACGTTTTGCTCCCCCTTTTCCCTTGGACCACCTTATCCTCCTATTTCCCCTTGGATCGAAGTGGTTCCATGGTTTTGTTTGAAAAACTCCCCACTTTTTTTTTTTTACCCCTTGCCTTTTTCCCCACCCCTCCTATGCGGTACCCCAGGCCTCCTTTCCACCTTTTGGCCAACTGGAAAGGTCTCCTTCAAAACTTGTTCCCCCTTCTTGATTTTTTTCAAAGGTCTTCCTTTCCCCCTCGAACCGGGCTTTGGGATTTTTTTCCCCTTCTCCCCGTGTGTTTTTTAACCCTGGACTCCGGTCCTTTTTGTCCCCCGTTGTTCCCCCTTTCCTCTGTGCACTTAGGCGTTAAGGTGTTTATTCCCCCTTCTCTTTGGTCCTGTCGCCCATTTTCATTTTTCTTGGGACGATCCTTAATTTTTTTTCCAGTCCCGAGGTGACGCCCTTTGGTCAACAGGTGTATGGCGTTGGCGGTTTTGGTCTGTTTCATCTGCCTCCCTCAGTGACTTGGCAGCGTTCGCTGGCGGTGACAGTTTTTTCTTCTTCACGACTTGTTTTTTTCCTTTTCCTTCCCCTGCGGCCCACGTTTCTTTTTTTTTCTTTCCTGTTTCCGATTACACCTTTTCCCTTTTTTTTTTATCGTTTCTGGCCCCTTCCGGGCTCTCCCAACCCGACCACGAAGTCCTTCTCTCGTCCCCCGGTTCCGATTTTTTCCCCGGTTTCCTTACAATTTTTCTTTTCCTTGTTTACGGCCTGTTGTTTTTTTGCCGCTTTTTTGCCCCCCTCAACACCCCGTGTTTTGAAGTGTCGCAGGTTTACCCCGGATCCTTGGAGGACCCCCTTGGGCCTGCATCTTACCTCCCACTGGCTGTTCCCGACCTAGTCCCCCCCTGTCTTCTCCTTTTGTTTTCTCGTTTTTTTGTTTTTCGTGTTCCCCCCACCTTCCTTTCCACCCACCCACGCTGATCGACCTGGTGCTCCTCCTAGATGAGTCTGGCTCTTGTTTCTCGTTTTCCCCTTTTTACTTTCCTCTTTCCCTGGAGTTTCCTTTTTTTCTTTTTTATGGCCCCCTTCTTTTTTTTGATGGAGGACCCCACCCCCCTCTTCCCCTACTCCCTCCCTTCACGTCAAACCGCTTCTTTCTTCCTTTTTTTGACTTTTCCCTTTTTTTCCTCGCACGTTTTTGTCCCCCTCTTTTATCCCCCCCCAACGATTTTCATTTTTCCGCATTTTTCCAGTTCCCCCCTGACCACACCAACTTTCCCCCCTTTTCCCCCCTAACCAGGGATTAATACCCTTCGTCCCTCCCCGCTCTTATCAGTATGTTGGATTCCCAATCCTTTTTAGGCTTTAGCCAAAATCCCCATCGAAATTTTTTTTATGCGCCACAGCCCAGACCCTGTGTGTAACCCGAGAGAGTTTTTCCCTTTCACTCCCCAAACTCTTTCCCTCATTTATCACCTCCCGTTCTTTTCGCCCTTGTAGTAGCTTTAATTGTTTTGCGTATGGGCGTCCCACCTATGCCCGCCTGATTCCTGTTCCCCTTGCCCTGTGAAACTTCTTGACCCCCCGTCCTTCATTACCCCCAGGTTTTCGTTGAGTTGCCCCCCAGTTTTTTTTCTTCTTTTCTTTGCCTGAACAGGGATTTTTTCCACACGTTCCAGTCATTCTAGGGACGACACCCCCACCTTGATTTCTTCAACTTTAATTGACCTTTTTTCACCCTCAGTCCCTAAGGTTAAGTTGGCGAACTTTTCGCCCCCAAAGTCTTCGGTCGATTGGGCCCCCATCCGGACCCTTTGGCTTTTAAAATTTCTGAGACGGACTTTTTTTTTTAAGGTCTTTCCTTCCCCCCCAATCTTCCCCCCTGTCTGGGACCTTTCAATCCTTTTGACCTTCAGATTAGTATCTACTTATTTAATATACTGTTTGTTGTGTTTTCTATCCCCTGTTCCCCCCATTTGTGCTTTTTTTTCTTTTCCCCCCCTTCTTTTCCCCCCTACAAGCCTTTTTACTTCCCTTCCTCCCTTACGAACAAGCCTCGTCGCGCGCACTTTTGCCGTTTTTCTTTTTTGTTTGTTTAATGCCGCCTGTTTTAATGTGTTTTTTGGGCCTGATTGATTTTTTCAAGGACTGAACGTCTTCTAACCTTGTTTACCTTGAGTTTTCAAGTCAACTTGTAAGATACCCCTGTTCCCTTTTGTAGTGGAACCCCTCCGGTGTGTGCTATGTTCCTTCCCACAGTTTTTCCCACACCAAATTGTTTTCCCCTCCCCCCCCCCCTTCCAACCATTTCTACAACTTTGACTTTTTTGAAGGAGTTCCCCTCTTTTCCCCTGGAACAGCCTGGCTTTTTATATTTGTTTCCACCTTTTCCCTTTCCACCTTGACATTGTTTTTTTATACGCTTTTCCTGGTTGAGTTGTCTTTGAGCAGCTTTTTCTCACTTCTTGGTCCCGTTAGGGCAGCTGACTAGTGATCCCCTGTACTGCATTTTTTTCAGAAACTGGTGCTAATTTCTTCCCAGGTTCTTTGTCTCGCGTCCTTGGGGGAATTTTGTTCCCCGCCCGAAACCACCCTGTCTCTATTTGTGGAATGCAGCCTCCTTTTTGATCTTCTCCCGTCCTTACGGGTTCGACTTTCTTCTGTTTTTGATTTTCAGCCCCCTCCCCTTTTGATTTCCCCCCCCCTTTTCAGAATTGTCTCCCCCCTAGTCCGTTGTCTTTCCTGAGACCCCCCCGGCCCTCCCCCTCAAACCAATGTCTCTTTGTCTATTGTATTGTTTGCATGTCATTTTTCATCCCCTTCCCACCCCCACGTTTCGCATCCTCCCCCTGTACTCCTTGGGAGCCTCGGTCCGAATTGTTTGTTTGCGTTTTTTCCCCGATGTTTTTTCCCCCCGTTGCGAACTTCCCTTTTGCCTGCACCCTTTTTTTGGTTGGTCTTTTTGTTCCGGCTGGAACGGCGACACTCCGGCATTTCTTTCCTCATACTCATCTCTATGTTTCTTCTTTCCGTTCGGTTTTTCCCTTTCCATAGAGCCCAAGGCTTTGTTTTCTCCCACCTTTTTCCCCCCACAACCGTCGATTTTTTACCCTGGATGTGGCTCAAATCTGTTTTTTTTTTGTTTTGTAGTTTCGCGACCCCCGTCCCTTCCCCCCGTTCTTTTTCCGAGTGGCCCCGCTGCGGGTTGGCTTGATCCTTTTTCCCCTTTTTTTTCCCCACGCTCTGATTCTTCCCCCTTTCCGTATCAACTTTTTTTCCATTTTTATTTTGCTCCTCCTTTTCTCCCGGAAACATATTTAATTAGGGCCGAGGCTCCGCCGTCGTTTTTTCTGCTTTTCCTTCGCGTTTTGTCCCCCGTGATCCCACCATTCTCCCTTTCTACTTTCATCCGTCCCCTCTTTTTCCTTTCCTGGTATTTTTGAACTCCTTCAATACCCTCCCTTTTTTTCCATCTTGGTCACTGAAATTCCAGTATTCATCTTTTTTTTCCACCTGGGCCCCTACTTGCCCGAGTTGTCCAATTTGACCTTTTTTTTTGGACCCCCCCCCCTTTTTTTAAGAATGTCTTTGTTTCCTTGAGGAACCCCCTTTGCGGAACCCCCACGTAGTCCCCCCCCTTTTTCCAGCACACTGCTCGTCGGGAACTTAATCGTACAATACCCCCTTTTTACCTTTACAACTCCTGGTAAAGTAGAGGAGCCCACCTGAATCCGTTTTTTTGCCCCACATTCCCCATAGTTTTAGAATTGGGATCGGAACCCTTTATAGTGGGACGTTCTGCTCGGACGATGTGGATCCATCTACACCCCACGGTGAAGTTTTTTCCCTTTGATTTCTCTACCCGGCCCCCCCCCCAAATTTGAAAACATAGTGATGGGTTTAGATTTATTTTTACACTTTGTGCACTTTTTCCAGCCACCCTCCAGGTCTAATTGCACGCGATTTGCCACGCTCCTTTAGTGCTTTTTTTTTTTTGGGAGTTCCCTTTTTCACTCTCTGCTGGAGTCCCTTTATGCGCTTTTGACCCCACGTTCAAATTACCCCCGCGGTAGAGGGGCGACCGCCAACTTGCTTTTACTTAGCCATGAGATAGGAAATGAGCATAGTATTGATCTACAATTTGCCTTTTCACACCCGGAATAAGAGGTATTTAAAAACACTTAAGATTGTCACTTTTCTTACGGTGACGACTTTATTTCCTTTTCGTTCGTCCTTGTGTTTCCAACCGTTTCCCAACTGAGACTAAACCCAGTAATCGGAAGCCCGAGGTGTTGTATAACCCCAGGTCTCTGAGGGCGTCTGGTCCCCACCGGTGAATCTTTTTTTTTCGGACACCGTCCGTTACCATTTAGAGTTTTAGAAAGCCCCCCCACCTGTAGACACAATTTTCCCTTTCCGGTCCACCATTTCACACCCATTCTTTGACTTTTGAGCCTCCAAATACAGTCCAGTAAGCTTCCCCTTACAATCGTGTTGTTTGATCGCAAGATTCAGTTGTTGCGTCCCCTTGGGTCTTCCCCTGCTTGGTGGTGGGCACACCGGGAAGGCTTCTGCGGGCGAAAGCTCTATTTCAAGCACGGTGCGGTTCGTCCCCTTCCTTTTCGCCACGTAGGTCAGGCCTCTTTTTCTTTTTTTTTCCTCTCTTTAGTTTATCCCGTCTATTACTTTTTTCCACCCCTGACTCGGAGCTGATTTTTGTGGTTTACCCTTTCCTTTTCCCCCTTTTTTCCACGTCCGATGTCATTCGCTCTTTTGCAACTGGATCATTTCTATTGCGTTTTCCTTGCACTTTTCGCAAAAGGGACCTTACGTTTCCTACTACCAATTGCGACATTTTGTCCGCCACCGATCTCATTTGTTGAGTTGCTTCCTTTGACTTGTTAGGGAGTTTTTTGCCCTCTGGCCTCCCGTTTTTCTGTGGCTCTACCTCACCGCCCTGCTTCCCTTCCCCCCCTCTCCACCTTGTTCCAGGCTACTTTCTTTTTAACTCCCTTTTCTCCCTTCCTCTTCCTGGTTATTAGAGTTTTTTCTTCGTTCCCTCTTCAGGTGCAGCGTTTTTTCCTTTTGACCGAAGGTCGATGAACGGCTTTGCCTGCCCCGCTCTTTTCTACTTTCTCTTTGCGCTCCGTTCCGCCCCTTTTTTTACGGCAAATCTCTTCTCCCAATCCAAATTGTTTTCGCCTTTCTGATTTTTTCAACGGTCTCCCCCCCTTCCCCCCCCTTTTTTTTTTTCGCCCCTCTTTTTTTTTTTGACAGGTCGTGAATGTATCGCAATGTTTCTCCATGACCTCGCTCCAAGGAGAGGGGGTGTGACACCACTTACCCCAGTACGTCCCAACCCTAAGGTTCAATGTGTTTCCTGGTTCCCAAACCGAAGGTTCCCTGCGACCCTCGGCGACCCCATAAGATTGCCCAAGTCCTTTTCCTTCGTTTGTTTTTTCTTCAGCGCCGTTTTTCTTGCGTACCTTTGTCGCCTATCCCCCTTGTTTACCCTCTTTCCCCACACTTCCGTGTTGTCCACCCCAGAAACGCCGTAGCATCTACTCTGGCTCTTGCCCCCCACAACGTTTGCTTGATTGTACACTTTTTTCTTTTTGCTTATTGTGTTTATCCAAATGCTCCCCCCTCGTTTTTTTTTTTTCATTGTTGACTTTTGAGATTTTTTGGGTTAACTTTTTTTCGTAGTCTTGGCGCTCTCACATCCCCCCCCACGGCCTTCACGGTACAATTCAAAGATCCGTTGCCCACTCCTGGAGTTTTCCCCCCGGTCCTCTGATAGCTGGAAGGGATTTCCCCGGTGCTTTAATTTCCCCCACCCTAATCCAGCAGTCTCATCTTGCGGTTTTTTTTGTTATCTCCCCTGTATGAACCAATCTTTTTTTTCCCGGTTTAGTTTGCTTTTTTTTCCTGGTTGGCCAAATCCCTGACCGACTTTTTCCCAAACCCTCCCCCATGTTTCCTACCCTTTTTTTTGACCCGCAGATGCCATTCCCCATCGCTTCTTATCGTCCCGTTTCGAGGGGGCGTGACTCGGGGGGCACCTTCTCTGTTCCCTTTTCCGTTTGACCGGGGTGGTAATCCTCCTAAGTTTTTTCCTTTTTCCCCTTTTCGTTAGCTTGCGGGTGCAACAACGTTCCCCCCCAAACGTTGGTATTCTTATCACCCCTGTTCTTAATGTCACTTATTTACAACCCCCGACTTCCGGTCCGTTGTTCGGACATGTTGCAAAACCCGTTTTCCTTTCCTTGTGCTTTGTACCTCTTTCCTCCACCCAAGAGTGGTTGTACTGTCGTTGCTTCCCGGACGTCCCGGTGTGCTTGTTGTTGACTGTTACTTTTTTTTTCCATTGGTTCCCAAATTTGTTGTTCCACCTCGCCTTCTGGCGACCTTTCCCCACTTCATGGAAACCAACTGTAGGGTCCCCTTTTCCTCCCCATGGTGGTCCATTTTCCCCCCTGCCCTTTTTCCCTCAGTCAGTTTTCCTGACCGCACAACTTTTAACTTTTTCCCCTTGAGGCTCTCTTTCAATCTGCCATCCTTCGTCCTTTCTTTTGACAGTATTTGCCTTGTGCTGGTCCCTTTTCCTGTCTCCTTTTTGACCCCCAATTTTTAGAAGTTCACGCGGCCTGTCCCCTTTTTTCCTATTTTTAAATCTGTTTTCCCCCCGGTGAGACTTTGGGTGCAGGCACAGATAGAAACAGAATGCTTCCTCCCTTTTTGCCGTTTTTTGATTCTCCCAGGAGAACCCGCGACGGCCTTTTTTGAACTTTTCCCTGCTCCTCAACTTCTTTGAATTTCAACATAGTCCTGACCCTCCCGACTTTTTTTGAGTGGGAGACCCCCCGTTTTTTACTGCCTAAAACCTTGCTCTACATCGAATATGTATGCCTCCGAATCTTTTGTTTTTTTTTTTAAGTCCGCTTAACGTTCCCCCACAACTCGATTCGCAGTGGGTATTCGCTCTTTTCTAGTGGTAGACACCTTTTAACCTCGCTGTCCCCCAGTTGTCCGCTTTCCAAGGGTTTTTCCTGTTTTTTTCCCATTTCCCACAACTTTCCCGCCCCCTTTTTTCCTCCCCCCCCTTTATACCGATCGCCCCGTTTTTGTTCTTACTATACACCGCCGGTCATACGGAGCCAAAACCCTTTTTTTCGGTTCGCATTTTGACTGTTTCGCTGACCTCCCCCTTTCCCCCCCCTTTTTTTGTTACATAAGGGTTCGAGTTCCTATCTCCACCTTTCTCCGCACCCCCTTAGACTTTTTCCCCCTTTTATTTTTTGCGGCCCCTCCTTTCGTTTTTTTCCACAATGCGCCCTTTTTCGCCCCCTTTCCTTCCGGGCGCCTTTTTTTGCCCCTGAATGCGTCACCTTGGCCCCCCCCCCCCCCCCCCTGTCCCCCCCGGCTCTTTTCTCCCCCTGATTTCGAGAAACTATGCCTTTTTTCTGCCCTTTTTGTTATTTTTCTCCCCTATGGCGCCAACTCCTATCGGACGGGACTCCCCCCAAACCTTTTTCCAGCTTTTTGTTTTGATTGAAAACTTTCCCTCCCGTTCCGTTGAGTCACGACGACAAGCTTGAGTTCCCTTCCATGACCCTGCCCCGTTTTGTGACATTTTTTTTCCATTCTCCCCCCACCTTTTTTTTAAGCAAATTCGATTCAGGCCCTTTGCTTCCCTTCGGCACCGAGGTCCCCTTCATGTTGGCCACTTCCGGCCTCCCTCTGACTACCCCTTTCGTTTTTACTAGTCTGTCGTAACGGTCTTTTTGGAGATTCTTTTTTTGCCACTGTTTGTCTTCTTTTTTTTCAAAATCCGGCCCTCAAGACCTTTGATTTCGGGAGTATCATCTCTTTTTTCACCTTCTTTTTCCGTTTGTCTTCGTGGGTCGGACGATGAGGAGTGTGAGTCGGTCCCCTTCCTCGTCAACTGACTGAGTGGCAGAGTGATCCTCAGCAATCCGTCTGCGAAAGTTTCTTTTTTTCCCCTTTTTTTTCCGGATTTGTTTTCCACTGAACGGGGCGCTCGTTTTTGCCTCATTTTCGACGTCCCCTGCTCGACTGCCCCTGACGTAGTTCCCTGGTGAAGACTTCCCCCCACCGGTTCTTTTTAACTTTCCCTTTTTGACCTTCGGTGTTTCCTGTTTTCTGGTTTCCCCCCTCGCCGTTCACCAACCAATTACACGGATCAACTTTTTCCTTTTTTTGCAAGTTTTTTCTTTCTCCGTTTGTTTCTCTTCCTGGATTTTCTAGTTTTCTTGTAAGAAATACGAACCAGAACTGACCAGGTTTCCCGTCCGTTTATCTCCGGTAAGGGAGTTGATTTAGTCCTGCATAAATCGTGGGTTCGTTTTGGTCGTTCAAGGTGGGATGTTCCCCCCCTTTTACACCTTATAGCGGACTGCCACTAATATTTCCCTTTTTCCAGATAGTTTCTTGTCCCCCTTTGTTTCGCGACGGGATCTGGGGGGGCGACCTCCTTTTGTAACTCTCTTTTTGAAGATCAGTCCTCCTTTTGTTTCCCTATCCTGCATTCGGTTTTTGAAATCATTTGTGAACCAGTTTTTTTCCCCCCCTGCCACCTTGTCAAATTTTTTTTTTCACATGAATCTTTTACTGCACCCCCCCCCTTTCTTCCTCTTTTTACTCCCCCCCCTCCCCCCTGTAGTGAGCCCCCACCCCCAGGCACTATGGGCTCTTCCTTCCCCCCAAAGAATGGGAGCATGTTTCCGCTCCCCCCCCCCCTTGTTATGCCTTCCTACTCCCCCCCCCCAGTGTTCCTCCCCTCGGACCCCCCCTTTCCCAGGCAATGTACTCCCCCCTTGGACTTTTCTTTTTTCACGACCTGGTCCCACGATCCCCCTTGGAACACTTCACTTCTCTACCCCCTTTTTTTGATCTTCTTTTTGTCCCCCCAGTCGGGGTGTTCAGCTTCCTTTTTACAAACCCCCGAGATGATGCATCATACATTCTTATTTTTTCTTCGTGCTGTTAGGCCCCATTCCTCTTTTTTTTTTTTTTTTGCCTTTTTTTGTCTTTTCCCCTCCCCAACCCTTCGGGGTTTAAAATCGTTCTCGATTCAAAACCTCTTTGTTTTCTCCACAGTCCCACCCTGTTTCACCAGTTTTCGTGGCACAAGCGGGTTTTCCCTTTCTTTGGCCCTCTTTTTGACCCTCCCGGCTATGACGTAGATTTCTGGTTATCACCTTTCTCCTTTTCAGTCTCAACCCGGGGTTTCCCCCCTTCTTTTGAACGTGTCGGTTTAGCCGTTTGCTTTCCTTTTTGATTACGGTCTCGTTTCGGTGGTCTTTTTCCAGACCTTAAATACGTCCCCGCATTCCTTTAGGTTTCTGCGTAGTGACCGTCCCCCACCCTCGTTCCCTTCCTTCCGACGTTGCACAATTTTTTTTTGGCTTTCTTTCCTGATTCACCAGTGATGTCCCAATCTCTTTTTCAACATGTGTTTGCAGTTTTGAAATGGGTTTCTTGGAATTTTCCTCCCCCCCCCCCCCCCAGCATGGATTCATGTAAACCGCGGAATGAGATCCCAACCACTCCTGAGACCTTTTTATTCCTCCACTGATTTCCGCTCAGCGACCTTCCCCCCTCCTCTACACACTTTTGTGATGATTACCCACCTTTTCTTACACTTTCGAAGTGAGTAGACCGCCGCCCCTTTTTTTTCCCCCATTTCCCCCCCAACTGTCATTTCCTCAGAAACGTGAGTTTCTTTGACCGATCCCCGCCTTTTTCGGACCCTTTTTTTTAGATTTTTTTTTTTTCCTTTTGGGTGGCACGGTTTCGCCTGGCCTCTTTTTTTTCGACCAGAAACACAGGATTCATTTCCTGTTGTTGTTTTCCCCCCCGTTCAGGTTCCACAGCTTTGCCATCACGCTCATCGTCCTTTTTTTCCGAGAGAGACTCTCAGAGCCCTCTACTTGATTGATTGTTCTCCCTTCCTTTTTTTTTCCCAATGTTGCAAATAATTTGATTTTGACTTTCCCTTTGCCCGGCGAATGAAGATCCGTGCGCTTAACGCTTCCTTCCAGATCGAGAGTCCCCCCTGTTTTTTTCTTCCTTCGTTTTTTTTTCGGTGAAACTTCCCCCCAAGGCTGCCCTTTTCTCCTTTCTCGATGTATTCGACTCGATGGCTTCTGTCCGTCCTGTGCGACCCCCCTTTTTCATTTCCTGTTTTTTTTTTCCCCTTTTCGTACCATTTTTTTAGCCGTCCCCCAATTCCTCCTTGCCCACAAATCCCTGACTTCCCTTCTCTTGCATGTTATTCCTTAAGGCTCTTCAATCCTGAGATTTTTCTGTCCCGGCCCTAGAGTTGGATCTTTTTGTACCGTTCTTCCACTTTTTTGCGTTGCGTGTCCCCCACCCGGGATGCGACGCTTCCTACCGCAGACGTCTCTGCAAAACAAAACCCCCGATCCCTTAAGACTTTTTTTTTCCTTTTCTCTCTCGGAGTCATTCCGCTTGGTCCTTTTTTCTTTAACCCTGCACCCCCCTCTTTTTCATGTTTTTTAGATGTACTTTTTTTCCCTGTCCCCCTCTTCCGTTCCCGAGTTCATTCGCTCGTCCTGTTTCTTCACTTTCTCGGGGTTTCCTTTTTTTGCTTTTCTTTCCGTTTTTCTTTCAGGGGTTTTCATTTTGACGAAGGGAAGGCAACCTCCCCTTCCCCCCAGCTTTTGACGCAATAATCGACATTGGCCGTCAGGTTGTTTGCGCGTGTTTTGCCGCATCTTTTTTTGCAGTTATTTTTTCTGAATCGCGGGGTTTTTTTATATCTTACACCATTATTTTCATTGACCCCTTTGGTTCCCCTTTTTGAGTGTCGAACTCTTTT
>Ga0179593_1401728_pt1 | contig 12596 bp, 13 predicted proteins | sample CZODoug2_1_08_16_FD_185931 | JGI IMG/M metagenome (GOLD analysis project Ga0179593, IMG submission 185931) | Vadose zone soil fungal communities from Angelo Coast Range Reserve, California, USA - CZODoug2_1_08_16fungal (PacBio error correction) | ecosystem: Environmental > Terrestrial > Soil >... | reverse complement strand
TCTTTCCGTCGCATCTAAAAAATGGTCACCAAACCGGATTGAGGTCCCTCCGTTCTTCCCTTCATTCCCTTTTCTTTTTTTTGTATTTATTGGAAATTTTTTTCAATCGATTTCAAGCTTATTACACTGTGTTCAAATCTTGGAACCCCATCCGCTCTTTCCCCCCTGCTCGAAGGACGCCGTCGTTCCGAACAAATTTAAATCTGTTTAATTTTAGGTCCGCTCCCTTTTACGCCTCGTCAACGCCCCCTTCCTGGTCTTTTTTGTTTCCATAAACCCCAATTTCTTTCACTTCCGTTTCCCCCGTATTAGAATTTTCGTCCTCTGTAGGCATGGCTTCCCTCCCTTCAGGGCTAACCACCCCTTTGCACCCATGAAATTAGTTCCAACCCTTTTTTTTTATCAGCAGGATTTTTTTCCTTAAACTGCTGTCCCCCCGTGTAATTGGTTTTTTTTGCAGGTTTCCCTTCCGCTGCTCTTTCTTCTGCTTCGATTTTATGCGCGTTATCGATTTACGGGCCCCCCAACAAAAATTTCCCCCAACACGCTCTAGTCTTCTCTGCTTTCGTTTCCTACGTGGCAGTGAGTTTCCCCCGAGTGCTTTGATTTGTCTTACGAACTTTTTTTATTCCTCTCCCCCTTGAATCCAATCTTGCAAGCCGTTGAGTGCGACGAGTTCCTACTTCCTTTTTTGTCCCAGGTTTTTCACCCCCTCCCCGCGCCCCCCCCCTGGTACCTTCTCCTTCCCCGATCTGTTCCTTAGTGTATCTACCCTTTCTAATCACGGTCCTGAAGAGCTCCGGAAAGAACCCCGCCTCCCCCTTTCAACCCTTCCGTGCACTCACTTACTTGCAACCTTTTCCCTTTTGGCGGAGATTCAGGTCCAATCTTTTTTCTTGTGTCCCGTGGTTCCCCGCGTCATCGGTGTCCCGGTGATTGTTCGTTTGATTTGCTGGGGCGGTTTTTTTTCCCAGTTCGCGCCGTCACCGCCCTCCCCTCCCTTGCGCTTCGAAACCAGACCTTCCTTCGTCTGTCCCCTTTTGAAACCTTGCGAGTTGGTCATTTGCTCGTCGATTTTGTTATTGTTCTTTTTTGTATCCCCCGAACCTCTTTTAGGCTGGCGCTTCTGTTTCGATCTTTTTTGGACGCCCTTCTGCTTGGTTTGTGGTTTTAAACCTGGACTTTGAACTCTTTTTTACCTTTTGCCCTTTTCCCTTGCCGGAATTATCGTACCGTTGATTTTTCCCCCCCCTCTGGTTTGGCCGAACGACGTGGCTAATGAACAAAATCCCTCTCCCTTATCCCACTTTCTTTCATCCTCCCGTAAGACTTGCTGAAAGGCCTGAAGGTCTCGTCGCTCGTATTAGCTGTGTCTCGCCTCATGTCGTCATTAGTTGAGCCACCCAGCACTGATCTAGCCGACCCCCGTTCGTGATGACCCACTTGTTCCAAGCGGATACCGTCTGTCCTTCCAATGACGTAACACCTTTTCTGCGCCCTTTTTTTTCCCTGCTTTGCTTTTGCTACGCGTCTTTATGCATATGAGAAACCCCCATCTTTTCTCGCTGGAGCCCCTTAAGCCCCAGGATTCTGCTCCTACCCTTGCATTTGTAGGTTCAACATTTCCCGTTTTCTTTCCTTGATTTTAGAGACCTTATTTTTCATTCCTCAGGTCGTTCGTGTTTTGCCCCGAACCTGTCCTGACGCAGACATGGCAGATGTTTTATCTTTATTCTTCATATCACCAATCCATTTCAACTAGGTCTGTGAGCCCCCTTTTCTCACGTTACGTTTTGATACTTGGAACCAATGTGTTCTTTTTTCCCCCCCCATTCGCTGAGTCCCCGGTCTGATTCAATTCTGTTTGATCTCCCCCCCTTGTGGCATCTGAGGCCCTATTTTTTTTTTTTTCTTTTACGCCGTATCGTCTTTTTTCTCTAGTTATTGGCCGTGGCTCGTCTTCCGGGCAACTCGCGTCCTATTGTCGCGCCTTCCCCGTACTCGACCGACCCTCCGTTTCCGATTTCATCCAACCAAATTGTCTTCTTTTCACTTTTCTGGTTTTCTGGTCTTTCACGATGTAGTCGATCCGGGCAGCTTGCTTCCTCTTTTTTCCTCGTCGTTAATGCCGGTGGGTGTGATTATGTGTTATAGTAAACGCCTTCCCCCTCTTTTTCCTTCATTCCCCTGCGTTTTCCCCTACTCCCTCCCCGAGCCTTGCGGACATGTTTCCCCACTGCTCCCGGCGACTTCCCCCTTCATAGCGTCTTTTTAACTGAACTCTTTTGGTGGGGGGGTCCCAACCAGATTGACGTTTTCCCTCCCTTTTGTCCCCAAATCTTGAGTCCCTCCGACCATTCCCCTCTGTCAAATGTGTTCTCCCGAATAATCTCGAATTACTTTCTCGCCGCGTTCGAGATTTCCGTTTTCGCCCTTGTATGCAATCCCCTGCTGCTTTTCAACGAGGCCTGACGTTTCTCCACTTCTTTCGTGCATAAATGGCACAAAGTTAATAATATCTCCCCCTTTTTTAACACTCCCTTCGTACAACAAGTTCTCCATTACAGGATATTTTCCCTTTTCTTTGTATGCCTTTAAATGAAACCCACCTGTTCCTTTTTTCTTCTTCTTTCAGCTCCCCTACTGACTTTAGTTAGCTGCCTCCCCCCCCCCCCCCCTTTTTTAGAGGTCCTACCCTCATTAAATCCTTTATGGAATCCAACCTGAGTCCTCTTTGCAGCTTTCTTTTTTCTTCGTCCCACCAGTCACGGGAGGTATTTGTCGTGTCGCTTCGTGTAACGTCAGACGGGAGTGTGGCTTCTTCTTTTTTTACGCTTGTTGTCGCTTGTCGAGGTAACGGGCATGAACTGGCCGTTGCGGAGTGGGTCCACCTTTCTACGCCCCTCTCCCTCTCCCCCTGTAACCTCCATCCCTCCCCCACACCCTTGCGTTTCGAATTTTCGCCAACCTTTCCACCTTTTTCATCACTGCCTCGATTCAATCCCAGAGGGTTTATTTGGTGAACGCCTCCCTCCATCCCGTCAGAAGTTGTTCTCGTTTGCCCTTCCGCCCTCTTTCATGACTCTGCGAACCTGTGGTTGCAACCTTCCCGTTGTCTTCCTGAGACTTCCCCTGCCGTACCATTATGTCAAACCACACTCCTCATTCTATCTATCTTAACCCTTCTCACCTCTTCGAGTCTCCCCTTTAGAATTGCAACCCCCTCCCCTCCAAACATGAGTATTCTCCCTAACTCCGGCTCATTGGGTTTCTCTTTCCCCTGGTCCTCCTCATTCCAAGCACAATCACTGTTCCGTCCCCTGGGAAATATATCTGATATTGATCACTCCCCCCCGTTGATATTTTTCTGACCCATAATCTTATTTTATCTTTTTTATCAGGTAACCTCTCGTTGATGATTCGTACCTCCTTGAAATTCTTCATCTTCTTTCGAAAAAAGTTTTCTGAAAAAAACTCTGTCCTTCCCTCCCTCTTGTGGTTTGAATTCTTTCCATTCAGACCTTGCTTCCTTACTTTTTAATGGCCCCCTTCTTATTTATTCCGTTAGTTCAGTTTGACCAATTTTGACTTTTCCCCGACTCCTCGCCCCAACACCTCACTCGGAAACTTCCGAGTTCGTTACCCCCTTCCCCCCCCTGCGCGACTCCCGTATCTGGAACGACTGCATCGAGATTTTTTCTTTTGTAACCTTCATTGTTGTCAGTTGAGTTCTGCCTCCCTTCGACGCGTAACGTTTCCCCGTTTGCTCTTGGTGACGACCTCAACCTTTCTTACAAGAACTTAGACCTCGCTCTGTCCTCCCCGTATGAGGCATTTGCAACCCTCGCGGTCTTATTTTCCTTGAGGAGGGAAAATGGCGCCTACGTAGCACCAACTTCCTTTCTCTACTGATTCATCTCTTTATTCCCTTTTTCCGTTATGGGTGTGACCTGGTGACGAGCGCCGAATCTTGAATTTCCTTTCGCCGGAGGTTCCTTTTTTTCCCCCTCAGAAAGTATCTAATTTCCTGACTGTCCCTTTCTTCTCTTCGCGCCGGGGGCTGCGGCTCCGGAGGTTATCTATATTCTCACTCCTTTTTTTGGATCTTAAATAGTGTCGTCAGCAGACCACTCCGCTTGAGCGGAACGGTCCCCATTTCGGTTCATTTGTAAAGGACTGACAATTCGAGTCCTCCCGTTCTCCCCCTTTGCCCCTTGAACTGATCGCTTTCTGTAGTATATTTTTTTTCCCTTAGTACCAAACCATACCCTCTTTCCTGTAGATTTTGCTGTTATAGAGCGTAAATTCGGTGGCGGAAAACTCGTCTTCCGTTTTTTCCCATAACTCTTTCTCCTCTGAAAGGTTGGGACAATAATAACGGTGAGTTTCGCTCACCTTTAATTTTTCCTTTCTCTTTCATTAGGTAGTTAGGTGGGGGCCCATCTCTCAGCCAACGGTGAAAGTGTTATTCGTATTCGGAAGATTTATGAGAATCGTCCAAGACTTACTTCGTTTGTGACCCACCTTCGAACCTCAGGTCTCTCTAGAGTAGTTCCGATCTTCCTACGAGGTGGCTTTTTTTTTCCCCTGTACGACGTTTGTAGCGTGAGTGTCTGTTCCTCTCTTTTTTTTTTTCGCCGTTGGATCTTCAGGGAAAGGCCAGTACCGTTATGATTTTATTTGTTTCATTTCCCTTTATGAAGTACTCACAAGGGTGCTTTTTCCGCTTTTTGACCAGCCTGCCTATATACTCATGACACCTTTAGTTTTTCATTTCCCTGCGACTTTTCTGAAGATTTAACTTTAGTTCGTCCGCGCCCTCTTTTTTTTTCTTTTAGACTCTCCCTTACTCTTATGGACCAGAAAATAGCAGTTGCAATGTGCTTTTTTTCCTTTCTCCTGAAGCTCCAATGGCGGACAGTAGATTTATTCTTTTTAATTCTTCCCTTTTCCTGAGACATAAAGCTCGGGCGCCCGGTATTCAGTATTCATCTGTTCTCGGGTGTGGCATTTCATGGCGCTCTTTTGGCGTGCTTTTTTCTCTTCTCTTCTTATTGGTTGGGCCTACTTGTGCGTTTCTTCCTTTGCCCTCCTGGGGTTTCCAGTATTTGAACCACATTTTTCCGATTTTTATGAAGCTGGACTCTTTTCCTACACGCACGCCCCCGCTTTTGACCGCGCCCTTCCTCGTCCCAACACCCACACCCGCTCCGCCCAGCGCGACTTTACCTCACTTTTCTTAGGAAACGGTTCGATTAAAGTTTTTTTTCTTTTTTTTTTTTTCCTCCCCTTAACTCAAGGTTTTGCTGGAGTGTGTGAAGTTTTCGTGCTTTTCTCGGAGGAAGAATTCTTTTTTCAACACATAATCACAAATCAGTTCCCCCCGTCTTCCCCGTTGACCGCCCCATAGGTCAAAAATCCCCTTACTCCCCATAAGGGTTTCTGCACCTAACCCCCTCTGTTTAAGGGTAACTTTGATCTCTTCCACTCAGAACCGACCTCCTTTTGTTGACGAAAACTTCGGTCCCCCTGCGTTTCTTCCCACCTATGATTCAGTGTCTGCCGGTCGCCACTATTCTTCGTCCGCTCAGTTTGCTTGTCGTTCTCTGATACATAGTACCAGCTCCTGTTTCCCTTTTTTTCCCCCCCGGACAAAGAGACGATGTCAATTTTCTTCCGCACGTTTTCCCACTTTTCATTTTGGGGGATATTTCTTTACTTTTGCAATTGCCGCCTCCTTTCTCACTCGTTTTCTGTAGGCCTGCTTGGTGGCTCAAGTCTTTGAACTCCTAAGGCGCTTGCAGAGTCCCGAGCTTCCGTGGGCTCCACCTTGCTCTGCTTTTTTTTGACTTAAACGTTTAACGTTTCTTGAACCGTCCTTGTCCTTGCCCAATCCCCTTTTCATTTTCCCGTTTTGCTGAGAGTCCGTCCGTGTTTTTCTTCCTCTTTCTTTCCTTCCTCACGTTTTGCAGTGATTTTCCCGATACCAACATCATCCCCCCCCCCTTTCCTCATTTTCCCACGCCTCTTATCTGAACTACAGCGGACGCAATGACCCCCTTGACCCAATTCCGGTTGCGAAGTTTCTTAAATCGTCGTCCAAAGCTGTCTTTTTCTGTTGCGGACAATTTCTGGGTCCCGCGTTGCCAGTCCCCTTTTCGTCCTCTTATCCTCGCCTCCAAGACTTCGGGCGGCGGACTACACACGCTGCCATTTTTCTTGGCTCCAATGGCGCAACAAGCCTGTGGTCGTCCTCCTTCTTTTTGAGCGCCTGTCGGTCACCTCACATCTTTGCAAAGTCTGATCCCGTGGTATTGGGGTTTTTTTACCGTTTTCACGTCACGTAAATAAAGATCTACCTTGGATGTTTCGGCCCGTCGTCAACCAATCTATTACCTGTCTTGTAATGGCGCTCCACTACCTTCCTTTTTCTGTTCCCGATTGTAGAGCTCAAGGGATTCTGATCTTTTTTCTTAGTCCCCCCCCGCACTCTTCGATAATCTCGGGTTTCGTTGCTATCGCACCCTTTTTTTTTTTTTTTTCACTCTCATCTGGCGGATCCACTAAGAAAAGCCCGTTTAAACCTTTTCAAGTTGGTTGTCCGTTTCTGCCTGGCAGAACTGCGTTCGCTGTACCTCCCTTCTTCCCTTTATACTTTTTTCGACTCGATTCGTTTTTTCTAGTCTTTCCTCATAAGGAGCCGACAAGACGCTTTTTACTTCTCTTACTCTTTCTCTGTGTCATGTCAGGAAATTCTTTCGTAAACGTGATGGAAACCCTTTGGACCTTCCCTTCCATTTTCTTTGTTTTCCGGTTAATTAGCTCAACTTCGTCTCACCAGTTTTGCCCTTTCAACGTTCCTCTTAGTAACGGCAGAATGGAAACACTCGTCCCCCCTCGGTTTCACGTCCTTTACTCGCCCCAGAAGAGAACCTGGCTGAAAGCTTCCTCGGAAACAGCCCGCGCACTACTCAGGTTTTGCCCCCTACCTCCCGCGTTTTTACAGAAAGTTCTTTCGGGTTCATTAATGAGCCAGCCCTTTTCGTATTTTCTTTTTCTTCTTTCCTTCCTTTGGGGCGCGCGACGCGAATCCGGGCCCACAGAAAATCCTGACCATTCTCGCGCCTGGCTCTGTTCGCCTTTTTAAGCCAATCGAACCAATGATTCCCGGCTCTCTCTCCGTTGGGAATCTTGTCGTTTTAGGGTTCCATCTTTCCTTGTTTCAATTTTTCATGAGATTAAGGACAGGCTTAGAATTATCTTTTTCTCCCTTTAGAACAATTTCTTTCTAGTCCGTCCCTTTCGATTTGGTTTGTCCCCTTTTTTCCAGCCCTTTTCCACCTCCTCTTTGCTTTGCTCACAAAATGTGAATATTTAAAACTGATCGGCATTAAATGCCCTTTCCCTTTTGGTCGCCCTTCCCCCGATGACACCACCAACCCCAATAACACCCCCTCGTCCTACCGATGCGTTGTTGCAAGTTTTTTTGGGGCGCGGACAGCGATTACCTGATCCAACCTGAATCATTTATCCGTGGGCGGAATTGCGGAATGGTTCCTTGCAACCCGTCCCCCCCCCTCATGGTTTTAAAGTGCTTTATCCTTCCCTTCCTGCGAGTTCGTGTATAGTACCCTGCCTGTGGCCCTTCCTTTTTTCCCCTGGTTTTGAGACCGGACTTTGGGATATGCAGGCACGGTAAGAATTAAGAATTTTCCGCCCACGGGAGTAGGCCCATCATCCTCGGTTTTTGGTCTTTTTTTTTCCGGTTACCCTTGAGGAATGTGAAGCTGGGGTGGCTCCTTCTCTGGCTAAATGCGAAAGAGGTTATTTTCAGGGATACGTCTTCTTTTTCATTCATTTGTCTTACTTCGGTTGTAGTTTGGGTCCAAGGAGGTGCCCCCCTTTTTGTTTCTTTCCGGCGTTGGTTCCCCCTGCTTTTTCTAGGTTCCAATATCTGTAGGTGCCAAAAGACACGGAAGGGAATTGCCTGAAGGGCCGAGGTCTCCCCCGTTTTTCATTTTTTATCTTTTGACTCTTCTTGCTTGTCAGCATCATAACCACGTTGTGTGTGATTTCTTTTACATTTCCAAAATTCCCCCGGGTTCTGGTCCCGGTTATAAGGACCCCATCCAGGTCGGTTTGGTCATAAGCGTGTAGTCTTTGGGAGTGAAATAGCAGAGAGGGTTGGGTTGTGGTGTGGGACACAACCATGCTCACATTTTTGTCTACCTTTTTCTTTTTTTAGTTTACACACCCCCCCTTTTTTATTTTTTTATTTTACGCACCCCCCCCATGCTTGATTAGTGTTTTTCCACACGTTTTTTTTTTCGTCCCCCCCTCCTTGGACCGGAAGCAGTTGAACACTTCCCCTCCCCCCCTCCCTCGTTTTCTTGAGGCCGCTACCACGTAGTCTTCGCCCTCCTTCACTCCTGTTTACAGGGAAAATCCCCAATACACCCCCTCCGTTCCGATTTCCCCCCAATATCGTTTGCGTGGCACTTCGTCCTCCGCCCTTGTCCGCTTACTTCTGGTCCCCATTTGAAAAACGGCCCATTTCGGAACATTTCCCAGTTCCAAGCCTTCGTCATGATAAAAGGCCCGCCATTAATGGTTTGAGCTTTTGCCGGCTTCCCCCCCCGTACCTAGATGGTTTTGTCCTTGATTCAGTCTTTTTTGAGGTTTCTTTATTGTCCATGGACAAAAAACACCTTGCCCCACTACGGCTAGGTATAGGTTTCTTTTTTGGGTGTTTTTCCTAACGTGTCTCGACCCATCAGGGAATGGATTGATTGGCAACTACCTCCTTTTTTTTACAATCCCGTTCCACCACGTGCTTTTTTGATAATATCTTCCCCCTTCCCCGCATTGTGTCCCACGGGTTTCCCAAAAGTCCCTTTCCCTCTTCTTGCCCTCTCATTTGCTTTCTTTATTCACCGTATAACTTATCAGCCTGTTTCTTTCCTCTTTCCTGCCATCTAACTTTCACGCACTTTCCACCCAAATCTGCGCCCCCAATCACAGGGCCAAGAAATTAACATGAGATTATCTAAAAGTTGACCTCATGGGTAGTTGACGGCACCTCTTTCCAGCGGAAGGATGGAAGGTAGAAGGGATGTTCATTTGTCTTTTTTTCTTTTTTCCTGTTGCCATATTAATCGAGCTCATCCCCCCCCCCTGTCGCGCCAGACCCTTCCCTCATTTCGAATTTTCCCTAGTATGCCCTTAGACTTTCTCTTCGGCGATATGGTTGCCGGGGTTTTTTCTTTAACATGTGAAACATAATTCGGCTTTTCTGCGTTTCTGTGTTCCTGTGATTTTTTTTTTGTCTCCGTCCGCTCTGGCAGGTTCTTCATTTACCCTTTTACCTGGAACGCGCGGTTTTACGATTTCCCCATTGCCCGTCATTAGCGTATACCTTTGACTTTTTGTTCCACTCTTCTTGACGTCGCAGTGGGTCGAATGAACCTTTCCCCCTTACCCAGCCCCGTCGATTCCCATTTTCCTTTTCTCCTCCGCTGAAGGGATGGACCTTACGGAAGTGTCCGTTTTTCTTTCTAGCTTTTTTTCTTCCCTGTTATGATTCGCGCACTCCTTGATCCTTGCTCGCCGCGCTTGCCCAACAAATGGGTTCAACGGCTAACGCGGTCTGTGCCCCCTTTCCCCTGACACCCTTATCTTTTTTTTTTTTTTACCACTGGCTTTTGCTCGGTACGCAGTGTTATCATTTTACACCACGTCACCCCTGTTAGAGAGGTAGCCAATCTACCCCCTTCTCTGCTCCTCCTGCAAGTTGTAGGGTCCCACTATATCCCTCCGCTCTCCTCTCTGAGCGAAAATATTGTAATCATCAAGTTCGTTTTTTCGAGTTCGCCTCAGCCCTGTCCTCGCTTTCTATTTTGTCGTTTGAATAGAAACACTGCCCACCCTCCCTTTGCTTCCTACCCGTTCAAAGTTTTCCCGTGGTCATTTTACACATTTCGTTTTTCTCCCATTTCCAGTGAAAACCGGTGTGAGCATGACCCAACTTTCTTTTCTTCCATGTGCCCCTCGAGGGCAGTCTTGATCTTCTCCTCTTGTTCGTTTTTTTTTAGTATGCGGATCGTGGATGAGGAAGGCCGGGTCCCTCCTCGGGATTGTCCTACGCAGGACGAGCACCCCCTCTGGCCTTCTTTTTCCACATTTAGAACAGGTCCCAATTGGTGTGCTGTTTCCTTTTCGTTCCTTTTGGAAGATCGGGAGAGGACGATCCCTTTGTAATTCAGCTCTGTGCGGTTCGGTTTGTGATTATGTGGCTCCCGTTTTCCCTTTCCCCTCATTGCGGCAACGGACCTTTCTTTACTCCCTACCATCCTGCTCCCGCTTTAAACCCTGATAGGCGTACCTTTTTTTTCCCCCATGACCTCCCGTTGATTTCAGCTGAAATTTGAAGATGATTCCCTTTACACGTCGTGCCACTCTTGTTTGTCCAAAACGACCACCCCCCCTCTTTCTATGTTATCACCCCCCCCCCCCCCCATCATAAGGAAGTCCCCCTGCTCCCGCATCGCGCTATGAGAGGGATGTACTGGAGATTCCTTTCCCTCCCTCTCGAAACCGATGCATCCTGTTAGTCCCCTTCCCGTTCTTGCCCCGGATCAAGGGAACGAACCTATCCTCCCCCCCTGCCGGGAGGGTTTGACGAAATATAAAACCTGTCCTGACAAATCTTAAATAGGCGCGTTTCCGTTCTCGTTTGCACCGAACACCAATTCGCTGTTTCTAGTTCAGCTGCCCCTCCTAATTTCTCTAGTGCCTGAATCAGTGTTTCGCTTCTCATCTAGCGACAGGACCCCCTTATTTTCAGCACCCCTGCGAAGTCTTGCAGCCGCTTTTTTCGCGACCCTAAGAGGGTAGGGTAGTAATGATTTCTTTCCCTTTCAGAAGGACGTTTTGCCGCCGACACTTTTTTTCAGCGTGACCGATTGTCGCGTCATTGATTTCCCGTGTACGTGTTGCGGAGGTGGAAAACAATGATGTCTTTTCCTCTTTCCTTATCGAGCCTGTCAACTGCCCTCTTCTCCACCCAAGTTTTGAGTGTTAAACTTTCATCAACACCCCCTTTGTCTGTCCCCCCGCCGCCACGAAGGAGATCAACAAGATTTGTCTTTGGGTTGAAAGCCTCCCTCCCCCACTGCTTTCTTAATGATAGGCGTAAGCTTTCATAGCATTTTCTTTTCCATGTGGTGGGTGTCCACTAATTTCCCGCCGCTCCCTTCTTTTTCTCAACGAAAGTCCCCCCTCTTTTAAACCACCTAACTGAACGATTATGACAGTGAGCTCCCCTTCCTCCTCCCCTTCTCGCCAGTGAGAATTGCCACCTTGTACTAAACCGCTTCTAATAATGAACCTTCCTCTGTTTCTCTTTTTTCTCTCCTTTTCATTCGCTGACTAATGAAAAATCCATTTCCCCCCCCATGTTTTCATTGGAGCTTTCTCCCACCTGGTCTCCTTTCCGCCTTCACATCACCGGTAATTGGCTATTTTTGTACAATCTTCTTTCCCTCCTGTTTCGTCAATCTAGTTGCCAGGCGTTCGACCCCTCACGGTTACCTTCTTTCCGACGAACCTTGTTAACCAGATTGGTCAGGTCTTCGCTTGCTTTTTTCCCGATAATTCGGTCCCCCTTTCTCTCTTTTTGTGGAAATGACCAAGCTTCTTCTCTCCTTTTCCTTGGTCGTCCTAGTGAAGGAGTCCCCGTCGTTTTCTTTACCCCCTGAAACTTCTTATTCACCCCTACATTAGGAAACGGCTCGCGTTGGTCGTCTGTTGGCAGTTCCACCGATTCCTTCAAGATAGTGACCGTTACCGTCTGAGGCAGGGAGGTTTAGAGCCGGTTCCCAAAGGAGGAATTTAGTCCAGCTTCAAGAAGGGCATACAATTTTGCTGTACCCTACGGGCACGCATCAAGGTTCAAAGTTGTGTCTCTTTGGGATCACCCCCCGGGGACACCTACGACGGCCGCGATTTACACGGACTTGGATCGTCAACTATGAGGAGTTTGGACACCTGGCAGTCCTTTTTCCCTCGTCTGTTTGTAACAATGGTCTCTCTCGATTTGTCTTCCATTCTAAATTGTAGCCGCGCCTGCCTCTTCTCGGGGTGGTTCTTGGTTGGAAGAGGCGTCTTCGCTCTACTTCCATGAGGCTTTTGCCGCCCTTTTTTTTCAATGATGTAGTAGTTTCAATTTTTATTCAGGTCACCCCTTGCCTCGTCCCTTTTTCTGAGACGCGTAGAGAGGTTTTTTCCTGTTCTATATCCTTTTTCCCCCCCACGGTCAATGTGTGTGCTTTTCTGTACCTCCTACAACTCCTTGTAGCCTTTCTCCCTTCCGGTGTCGTCCAGAGGAACTTTCCGTTCGGCATTGACCGTTGCTTAACTTTTTCCGTATATTTGCCTCTTTCCCGTCCTTCAAGCCCTCTTCTTCTTTTTCTTCGCCTCTTCCCCCCAGGAAATTATTTACGTCGTCCCCTATCTCTCCGTTCCTCTTGTCCCGGCACCAATTCTCGCGCCCGTTTTTTACCTCCTTCTTATTCTCCTTGCAATGTGGCACACATTCG
>Ga0179593_1680269_pt1 | contig 12597 bp, 19 predicted proteins | sample CZODoug2_1_08_16_FD_185931 | JGI IMG/M metagenome (GOLD analysis project Ga0179593, IMG submission 185931) | Vadose zone soil fungal communities from Angelo Coast Range Reserve, California, USA - CZODoug2_1_08_16fungal (PacBio error correction) | ecosystem: Environmental > Terrestrial > Soil >... | reverse complement strand
GGGCAATGTACCGGACCGTTTTTTTTCTCTTCGGAGTCGCGGGCGCGTGCCCCGTTCGCCCTCCCCTTCTCCAAGAGGCCGACTTTGTCTCCGTAATTCATTCTTCGGGCTGTGGTTGTCATCGTTCGGTCCCCCCTTTGAACCGGGCAGCCTTGGTTTTTTCGAGGCCCGCTTTTCTTTTCCGAAAGCGGGCCATCGCCTGCGAATTTCCCCCCCCCCCTTTGGAGCCGGGAATTTCCGGTGTCCACGGACCCCTTTGCAACCCGCTCCTCCCCCCCCTTCTTGATTCCCAAATCGACCCCTTTCCTGGCGGTGAATCCTCTCCTTTTGATGGCTCCCCCTTTTTCCGGTTCGCGGTGCTTTTCGATCCTCTAGGGGGGACCCTAAGCATGATCCTTTCTTTTCCTTCAGGCCTTTATGACCCCTGCCTTTTTTTCCCCCTTCTCAACCTATGACTGGACACCTTGTGCTTTTGCCTTTCTGCTGGGCCCCTCCCTTGTTCCTGTCGCAAGCCTTTCTTCGCCCTTCTTCTTTGTGATCGAACGACCCCCCTCTCAACGTGTGTCCAGAAGGCTATTTTTTTCCGATAGGGCCTTACCCGTGGCGTTCCTCCTTCTCGGCTCCTTTTGAAGTCGGGTCTCCCCTCAGGGATATATTTCCTGGGCGTACTTGTCCTTCCCCAAAAAAAAGGTCCTTTCAGATTTTCCCTCCTTGAGTGGCGGGTCCTGTTTGAGGGATTTTTCAGGGAAAGGATGTTCGTCCTCTTATTTCTTTTTCGTCGTGCTGTAGGCTATTTTTTCCCTCCGATTATTTAGACGCAGTCTGGCGTTCCTTCTTTTTCCCTAAAAGGGAGGGCCCCTTCCTTTTCTTAGACCTCTCCCCCTGCTTCGTTTTCAATATTTAAGCATCCTGCCCGCATTGTTCTTTGGTTAGCGATGTAAGACCAGGTAGTGGTTCTTTTGAAAGATACCTCCATCCCTTTCCCTGGCACTTTTTCCCCTTCTGATGATGTGTCTTCGTGGACCCGCCCCTGTACAACCCTTTTTTTTCCGAGTAGAAACCGGATTTTTCGCTTGCAATCCCTGAACCTTTCCACTCCCTAGGAAAGAGTTTGCAGGATGGTCGACTTTGAGAAATATCCTCCATGGGTACTTCTTTCCCTAAATACATTTAGGCCACCCCCCCCCTTGCAAAGTGTTGTCCTCCTTCCTCGAGCATCGCGACGGGAAAGCACATAGTTTCGCTTTTTTCTCAAGAGCTTATTTGACGGCTTTTTGCTTTTTTTTCATTTCCCGTTGCCATCATCTCTTTCTTTTCCCCTTGTTTGTTTCTTTACCAACGGCACTGAACCCTTGCGTGCGTCTTGCTTTGCTTTGCGAGCGGACCCCTCTCCCGTCTGGCTGTTTTTTCAAAAAAGTCGCCACTTTGGCCCGACATTTTTTTCTTGTTTTTTTTGCCGATGGATTTTTTCCAGGTTAAGGCTTAGGTTCAAGTTTTTCTCCCCTGAAGGAAAAGCGCCTTTCTGCGGCCGGATTGGTGAATTTTTGGGCAGTTCCTTTCTGGAAGAATCGTTTTAAGGCTGTTATAAACGTTTCCCTTGGGTAAGCATGGTGTTTTGCTCGGACGGCAAAAGATCTCCATCCGCGATTCCCATTTTTCCCCCTCTTTCTGCGGACTGGGTTTTTCCCTCACGGCGCATTTCTGTTTTTTCTTCCCCGAACCACCTGGGCAGGTGATGGTTTTTTGATCTGGGGCTTGGGGTTGAGAACGTTCCGGGTGATTTTTCCTTTCACCCTTTTTTTTCAGCCGCGTCCTTTTTTCGGTTTGACATTTTTTTTTTCTTTGTCGGATGGGGCCCCAAAGGTAAACCATTTGCCGTCCAAAAACCAAAGAAATTTTAATACGCGCAACAAGGTTTTTAAAGCCCTTTTTCAGTGAAGGGCTCCACGACCCCCCCTGCTCCCTCCGGAAGGTGACCATCTGGAACAGCCTTCTTTTTTTATTAATAAGAACGTTGACCATTCCTTTTTTTTCCCCCCCTCCCGCAACTGAACCTTCCTTCCCCCTTCCGCGGCCAGAACTTTCTTTCCCTAGTCACTCCTCATTAACGGAGGTGTCCCCTCCCCCCCGAATTTGTTTCCCCCGGGCTTCCGCTTTTCATCCTCGAATTCATTTACTAGCGCTTGTCCCTTCTATTCGTGGGGGTATTCTGGGGAAAGTATGGTTCAAACCTTTCCGAGTGGGCGCGCTTGAAATGGTTCTTCCTCTTCCAGTCCTCCGAGGGTTTCCCCCCCCTCCTCCCGCGTCGAAAAGGGCCCCCCGCAAAGAAGCCCCTCACCTTTTTTTCCCCCCGATCGACGGATCTTCCTTTTCATAAGGTTACATGTACGCCTTTCTTTTTTTTTTAATATTGTCCCTCCGGGCCCGCGGAATTTTCAAAAACCGGACAGGCTGGTCTCATATTCTTTCCCCTGGACACAGGAACACGTCCTCAGCACGTTTTGGTCCCTTTTCCTTGTCGCAGCCTGAGCAAAAAGCCTTAGCCTTCTTATTTTTCCCTTTTCAAGAAGGCCCCCCGTCCCCGGTTTTTTCCGATTTTTCTTCACGGGTCCTCGATCCCTTTTCGGTAAGCTTTGGGGTGGAGCTCTTTTTCCCTCCTTCTGAGCATTCGACATTCGACTTACGTTTAATTCTTGGACTTTCCGACCCTGCTCCGTGTTCCACGACAACCTGCCTTTTTCCTGCGATACTTTCCCCCTTCGGCTTCTCCTTCCGCCTGTTCTCCCCTCTGATAGAAGGCCCCTCGCCCCGCGACTCGTTCTCACGCTTTTTTGGGGGTTTTTTCCCCTACTGTTGTGTGCCCCCCCCTGTCCCATCCTCCTTTTTGATTTCCCTTGCCGGCGTTCCCCCTTTTCTCCAACAGGTCCCTCCCCCTATGTTTTCGTTTTCTGGCTCCCCCTCTTTTGTTCCCTACTTTCTTGAAGCTTCCCCTCCATCCTCCGATAAAATAGGCAACTTCGTTTCTGCGTTTTTTCCCCGGAAATCAAACATTTTTTTTTTTCCCGTAATTCCCCTGAATAGAACCCCCCTACCCCCCTTTTTGTATGGACTTCTCTCTTGGAAGAGGTTTCTTCCGAGTGGCAATGCATTGCCGATTTACTTGATTTTTTCTCGTCGTGCCTTTTTTGGCTGCCTTTCCACGAACATCGCACGGCCCCCTTCCAACAGTCTCCCTAGCTCTTCCCCCAAGGGGACTCTTCAAGCCTCGCCTCAATTTTTAGGCTCCCCTCCGGTCCTTGCTTTTTCCTTCCCCCTTTTTTTTTGAGGTCCCCCCCTCTTTCCTAGGGCCGGTCCCTTCCGCATCGCCTTTCTTTTTTGGTCATCCTTTATCCCCCTTTAGGGCGCGGATCTGCATTTTTCTTAAAATTCCCCCCCCACAGGGGAACCCACCCTCCTTGAACTCTCGCTCCCCTCTATTCTAGACACACGGCGGCTTTTTTTCGTCTTTTTTGAATAGAAATGCCACCCCCCCTCGTTTCGTCTTCCTTTTCTCGATTGTTGCGCTGCGTCGTTTGCATTCTCCGGTTGTTTTTTTTGCAAGCTTGTGAGCCCCCCCTCCTTTAACAACAAGGTGAGCTCACTTCCTTGCTTTTCAGTTAGGTTCCCTCGATTCAAGCGGTCCTTTTCCCCCGAGGATCGTGCCATCTTTTCTCCAGCTTTTTTTTTTTGTCTTCCTGCAGCTTTCGAGGGAGAGACCGAAAAAATTTCCGTCCCTTTTCCCTGCTGCGGCACAATTTCCCCGAAGTGTCCGCCCTGTACATTATCTCTTTTACCTTTTTCAAGAACTGACCTTTTTCCGGCTCTCTCGTCAAGCTCTGCCCCCCTCCCTTCACAGTTCGAATGTCTCCCATCCTTTTCCCCGAGAGCACCCCCCCTCGTGAGGTTTCCAGACTCTTTGTCCTTTTTCCTCTCCTTGTTTTTGTTCTTTCGCTTTTTTGTGGAAGATGTTCCGCTTCGTACTGACCGCGCTGCACATAATTTTCCCCTCCCTGATTTCTGCGTTGCTCCCTTTTTCCCTTTCTTCCCCCCCTTCCCTTAGACCTCCGGCCTTCTCTTGAGCGTAAGACCCTTTTTTTGCCGGCCCAGGCCTCCAATTCCTTCCCCTTCAAGTAGAATTTTTTTTGTGCGAGGTCCTTTTAACGTTTCTTTCCTTCTCGAGCTGGCTGCCTCTGCAAGTCGCCGCTTTTTTTTCTTTTCCCCCCCTCCTTCGCCCCCCCCTCCCGGTTTTTTTTTCTGGAGCTTTCGGTGCTCTTTTGACCTTCCGAAAAGGTTTCCCCTTCCCCCCACAGGCGCGGAAGGATCTCTCCCCTGATCTCCGCCGAAAAACTGGTCCCCCCTCCCTCTCCCCCTCACTTTCGATGCCCTTTTCTTCTGGGCCGGTTCTTGGTTTTCTTCTGGCCAACGTCAATTCCTCCTTTCCTCCTTTCGCCGAAACTTTTTCCCCTTTGAGCAAAAGTTCCTGCGCGGATCCCCCTTTTGCCAATTATTGGCATTGCGTTTTCCCGCTTGACGGTCTCCCCCCCTTTTTTTCGAGGAAAGCCTGCGTCCATGTCTCAGGAGCTTCCCCTCCCCCCCCGGTGTCTCGTTATTTGGCATTTTCCCCTTTAGCCCTCTTTTTTTCCCTGATTGGGATGTGATTTTTTTCCTCTTTTTCCCTTTTTTTGGGAGTATCTACTGCAGACCGAGACCTGTCGACCATTTTTCTTCCTCCGGCCCCACGATCTTTCTTTTTTAGAGAAATTTCGTTCACCTTTTTTTTTTTTGCTTGAGCGTTCCTCTCGGGAGGATTCTTTTTTTTCTGCAGGAGAGATGTTTAATTGATATTGCACCCCTTCGGCTCCCTTTTTCCCTTTTTTTCCCCGTCCGAAAATGAACTCCCCTTTCTTGGGGGACGATGTCCCCCCCCTTTTCTCTTCACCACAGCCTGCATTTCCGCAAGACGGTCTTCTCCCCAATCCTGATTCCTTCCTTTTCCCGGGGTGGCATGTTCCCTTTTTTGCCCTGCCCCTGCTCGAGGGGACTCCTGAATTGCGAAAGGCGCCTTTTTGTCTCGTCTCCGGGATTTCAGTTTTCCCCTTTCCCCTTTTTTTAGATCGCCGCTGGTTTCCCCCTCTGGCTTTTGCAGCCTTTCTCTGAGGTTGTTCTCGTGCTTGCTGAAGGTCGCGGGGCTGGCTCTGGTTCTTCTCCCGTCTTTCCCAGGGGTCGTCTCCCCCTTTCATTTGATGGTCCCTCTTCCTTTTCCCTTTGCCGCATTGTCTCTGGAAAAACACTCCCGTTGACGAAGACCTTTTTTTTCCCCGGCTATGTTCTTTTTTTTTCTGCCCAAACCGCATCGACGCCCCCCTTCCCCGAGTTCCGGCTTTGTCTTTCCTTTTCCCTCCATAGGCAAGATTGGTTTGTGCAGTTAAATGTCCCTTTTCTTCTGGTTTCAGCGCTTTTCCTCCTGTTCTGGGCCTGTGGGTCTTCCTTTAACGGTTCCCTCCCACTCGGCGAGGTGTCTTCTCACCTTAACATCTTCGGGTGTTCTCTCCCTTCAAAGTTCCGGACGTTCTGGGCCTTTCCTCCCCCTCCCGAAATAGTCCCGTCGGACCGGACTTTTCAGTAGTGGACTAGGCCCCCCCCCCTTGGATCGTCCATACTCCCATGGGCCCCTCCTCCCATTGAGAGTCCCTTTTCAAGGGACTTTCTTGCTTTTCCTTTCTCTTCGAATCCGCTTCTCTTCCAGGCTTTATGGCCCCCCCCCTCCCTGACGTGCTCATTAACCGCATCGGGAGCTTTTGGCTCCCTTTTCTTTCAAAACCTTTTAACCCGTCAGCCTTTTCCGAATAGATGTCGACGTGATTGGGCTAGAATTTTTTTCCAGCAACTTTCCCCGGGCCCTTTTTTTCCTTTTTTTTTACCCGCGCGTGATTTCTTTTCCCCGTGGACCTGGTGCACCCCCTATATAGAGGGACCCTTGCTGATCGGACATCGACCGCGCCTTTTTTTTTCCTTTTTTCCCTAAGGCGTGTTTTCCCCTTTGTAAGGCTTCTGGTGAATTGCCCTTTTTGAGTGCGCTTTTGCAGTCCCATTCCTTTTTCTCCTTGCCTCCGACGTCCCCTTCACTCACCCATAAAGGCCGTTACAGCTTTGACCACCCTTCATGACAGGGTCCTCAATCTTGTGGCAGTCTTTTTCTGCCTGTCTCCCCTTTTCTTTTTCTGGACCGCCTCCTCCCCTCCCTGGGCAGCTTCTTCAGTTTCCTCTCGAAATTGTGATCGTGCTGACAGGACTGCTTTTCCTCCCCTTTTTCCCGATATCGAAGTGTCGACTGATCGATTCCCTGGCGCGTTGCGTTCTTTTTACACCCGCCCTTTCTTTTTTCTATGGGAGTCGTTCTTCACAAAACCCGCTTCCCTTGCTTCGCGGTGCCTGGGCTTTCCTTGTTCATCGCTGCTCTTGTCCGTCCTTCCTTTTTGGCAGAACTCTTTCTTGCTTTGGGAGGCTTCGGTACTATTAAATTTTTTGCGGATTCCCGCCTTTGAGCGGCTTGCGACGTGCCCTCCCTCTTTTCTAGCTCACACTGCCCCCTTGGCGCACACTATCCCTTCCCTGCCATTTTTTTCTTTGTGATTGAGCAGGAAAAGGCATCGGGCGTGAATTCGGAAGGCTCCTCCCCATCCGGAAGCTTTAACAACCTGTTCTTCCCCCTTGCGCGAGTGTACTTTGTCGCCCTCCTTCCCCTTTGGAGAAGTATTTTTTTTCTGCCAAAGCGTTCTTCCTCTGGCGGCTGGCATTTTCCCCCCCTTCGGGACGCGGGGAGGTTTCCCCTCCTCTGCTTTCTAGTTCTATTTCTAAATACATGGGATCTTTTGGGCAAATACATCTTCACCAAGGACACGTTTTTTTACCGGTGGCGCTTTCCGAGATCGGAGCATCTCTTTCCCTTTCAACAGCCCTTTGTTTTTTTAGAAGCTCCCTTAACGAACCCGCTTTTTCTCTGATTTGATTGAGGCCTTTCATCCTCCCTTTTGTTGATGATCTAATGTGCCACACGGCAATCCATCCCCTGCGTTAGGGCCTCGTTTTTCGCTTTTTAGAGCACAACCTCTTTTGTGCTGTTTTTCCAGGCGGCGACCCCTTCAGCCACTGGCCGCTTGGAAGATGGAATTTCTGCCCTTCACGATCAAAGGGTATATCGGTAGTTCTTCCTACCTTCGTCCCCTCGCAGGCCGTGATTTTGGATTGGCCCGTTCTTCTGAAGTCTCCAAATCTTTTTGGCGACGCAGTCCTCCCGGCCCTTCTTTTGGCCGGAAGGAACAGATTCCCTTTTTTTTTTTCCCTCAGTCGCGTTTCTGGTTTTGCCCCCCTTCTTTCATGGAGGAAAGCTCCTTCTTTTCTCGGACTTTTCCCCCCTTTTTTAGGAAACGTACCCCCTTGGGGGAGGTTTTATTCCGGATATTCTGGTTCTTCCCCCTTGAGGTTCCCCATTCACAGTCTTTTTCAAACAGGTTCGTTTTTGCAAGGCCGCGCCTCTCTAAGGTCCCCCCCCTTCTTTTTCGGCGAGGCTGAAGGGGGACCCATAAGAACTTCTACCTCCCCCCCTTCTCCCGGAAGTCCCCAGCTGCGAACAAAGTCCCTTGGTCCTGGGAAAATCATCTCACGGTTCCCAATCATCGTCCACAGGACCCTTTGAAAATTATGTGCCACTCTTCTCAAATCCCGGTTTGTCCGTTAGGCCCCTGACGAAATCTTTCAATCGCTCCGGACCTTTTGGTGCCCGCTTCCCCTTATCCCTAGATCATTTCTCCTTCCTTAGATTCTCTTTTTTCTCGAAGTTTCGGTCCAGCACATTTTTCCTTATCCCCCTTCGTGCGAGCGAATTTTTCCCTGATCCCTTTTTGGGAGACGTTCCCTCCCCAGGAGGTCGGAAACAAGGTCCCTACTGGAGTTCGCTTGCCATTTCCCCTTCCTTCCCGTGAACGACCGTCTTTCTTGTTGACGTATCCATGGTTCCGTCTGTCCAACAAACCCCCCCGGAGAGCTTTTTAGCCTCATCTTTCTACTCGGTGGCCCTCCGCGCCCAGCAAGCCCTCAAGAATGGTCGACGGCTTTTCACAGGCCGTTTTCCTTGGTTTTCTATTTTTTTTTTCCGATGTGATCAAGCACGCTTTTTCCCCCGCTTTAGGGTTGGGGGGGGGGGGGGGTTGTTTTGTGGTTTGGATCCGTGTTCGGTCTGGATGTCACACTCGGGGGCGGGTCATTTTCTTTCCCCGCCTGGGTACGTTTCCCAGGGCTGCTCTTTCCCTTCGAGATACGCATTTTTAGGGTGTTTTTTTCCTTTTTTTTTTTTGCAGGTTGCCCCACCCTTTACGGTACTCCTGATTCCATTGGACCACTCCCCCCCCCTACCGATGCTTTTTTTTTTTTATTACGTTTTCTAGAAAACTCTTTTGGAGTCACATCTCTCGGCCTGGCTTTCGTATATCACACTTCTGGCTTAGCTCCAAAGATTCGTCCAACTAACCTTTCTCCCCCTTTCAAGCTCACTTTTTTCTTTCACGCGCCCTTTTCCCCTTTCCTTTCTGGATCCCCTTTTGAGCATCTTTTCCACAGGAGTCCTTTATTAGGGTTGTAAGGATCGCATGTTTTTTTGACTTTCCTGAATTTTTTCCCTTTTTTAACACCCCTTATGGTTTTCCTTTCCCTCGCCCCTCTTTTTTTTTGCCCCCTCCCCCTCCCCCAAAGAAAAGACCGTCCCATTTCGAGATATGATCCCCCAATAGGTCTTCTTGACGCTACTCTTTTTTCCGAGCTGGGTAGTTTTTTCGCTGAAGAATTTTGGCGACTGCTTCTTATCGACTCTTGGACCTCCTCTTTTCCTAACATAGTGTATGAACCAAGAAGCAGTTTTCTTCCCTCGGTTGTACATTCCCCCACATGCCCCGAGCCCCCTTCCCCCCCCTTTGATTTCCCCCTCAATTTAGGAGGCTGTTTCCAAGAACCTTCCGTTTAGGCCGTTCTCTCTCTTTTTTTTTTTCATGATCTTTTCCCCCAAAGAGAATGACTCCGTTGGCAGCAGCACGTCCCTCCAACCTCTCTTTTAATCCCCTCTCTTGACCAGGCTCGTCTCCCGGCTTAAACCTTCCCTTTAAACAGACCTGGGAGTCCTTTTCTGTCACCCCAGATTGGCTCTTCCCATTCTTTTCGCGCGAAAAATTTTGGTTCTTTTCCTGAACCCGAGATAGAAATACCCTTTTTTATTCCAGGTTTCCTCGGATGCGCCTTTTTTTTCGGTCCCCGCGCGTTGTTTGGTCTGGTTCTCAACAGTGTCCCGGGTCCCACCATTTTTTTTTTTTTTTCTTTTAGTCCTATACTGTAAAAAGAAGAAGTCTTTCCGAGTTCTTAAATCCATGCATCTGTCCTCCGAGAAAAACCGTCCCTTTGGTCTTTTGACCCGACCCTCCGCGACAGAAGTTCCCGTCCAGTTGAAAATTCTTTAAAGACGTCTTTCGTGCCTTTCTTTCCCAAGAATGTCTCCCTCTGCATCAGATTATCCCCCCCCCCCTAGGAGGAATGTGTTCCCCTTACCCCCCAAATCCTCAACCAGCGGCGCTGACGGCTGCCAAAATCCCTCCTTTTCTTTTCTTGGAAGCGCCGATGGTTTAGGGTTTTTTTTGTTTCGTTCAGCCCCTCGAAGCACTTCGGTTTTGCCAATTTATTTATAATCCTTTTTCTTCTTCGTTTTTTCCCCCCCCTTCGATGAGAACAGCGTTGCCCCCTCCAATTGTCGTTTTGGTTGAAGAGTAAGAACCCGGCCCGGGCCATGCCTCCAAGATCGGCCGTTCTTCGATTTTTTTTTCTCCCATTTTCTTTGATCGGGGCTTTTTATCTTTCTTTTCTTCCTCAGGAGTGGAAAGTTCGTTTTTTTCGGCGTTCTCCTCTTTCCGACCCCCTTCCTCCCACTAATTCTGAGAGATTTTCCTTTTCTCCACGCGGGGGAAACGCCGTCGTTCTCGCAAAGCGTCGAGACCTCTTTCCTCCCCTTCCCGAGAAAACTGGGCTCTCGAATACCACTTACAGGATTTTCTCTTTTCGGTGACATGGGGTCTTACAGTTCCCCTCCTTCCTCCTGTCTCATACAGGCCTATTTTTCTCTGCAACTTCCGTTCTAGAGAGACATACTTGGAGCGACAGCGGCCGCCCATCTGCCGACCTGGACCTTTCCACTCCCTAGAGAGCCCCTTCTCACCTGCAAGCCTTCCGGAAGGAGATTGTCCTTCGATAGGTGGAGCAATGTATTTTCTCTTTCTTTCGCGGGTTTGGTGTTTTTTTTCCGAGCTGGTGTCCCCCCCTTTTCGTATTGTCCTCCATTCCTGGTCACGATAGAAGGCTTAACATTTTCGTAACGGTGTTTTTTTTCCTGGAGCAGCCTGTTCCCTGAGTTCTTCTTTTTCTCGCTGCAGGACCCCCTATCCAACCTCTTTTACTTCCCCTCTTCTTGGATTTTATCGAGCCTCTTGTCCGAAATGGAAACTGCACCGCGCTGTGGGGCTTCTGGCGTCATGCTCCCCTTGGAGGCAGGTTCAGAACCTTTCTCCCCCGATAACGGATGCCTTTTAGGTTCTATCGCGGGTTTTTTTTTTCCCTTGTCCCTCTTGACGATTCTGCGCGTGTCCTCTCTATTGCGCTTTTTCCCTTTGGGCCTCGGACCTGGATGTTTTTTTGACGAAATGAAGTGATCGTTTTTTTTCAATCTGATAGAGATGCCTTTCTTTTCTGTTTTGCTTTATGAGGCTGCCTTTGTCTCTTTTTTCCTTCCTGTCGGCGAGACCTCTTCTCACGTGACGCAGAAATTTCCCCCGAGGGATGTTCTCCATTTATTTTATTACCACTTAAGCCCTCTTCGTGCCAAGTTGGTTCCCCTTTTTGTCGGGGAGCTTTTCTGTCCCCCCTTATTTCCAACCAGTGAGATCCTTTTCCTTTTGCATGATGATAGGAAACTTACTCTTCCAGATGAGGGTGTTTATTTTTTTCACTTTCCCAATACCTATGTTCCCTTATTGTATATTCTCTTACACGGTATGGGCCTGTTGTGACCTTTAGACCACTCTCCCCTCCGGAGGTGGTATCGCTTCCCCCCTAGATGGCGCTTTTTTCTTCGGTTCCGGACCCCCCCTTTTAGCCGGACGGGAAAAATGTCCCCCTCGAGAGCCTTCCCCGGATGAACGCACCTTTGGTAATCGCCATTTTACTTTGGGAAAGTCCACCCCATTGACCCCCCTTCATTCTCACAGTGGAGCGTAGTTGGTTCAGTCGGGCTGTCCCAGGGAGCTACGCCTTCTTCTACCATTAGATAGTCTTTACCTTGATAAGTCCCCTTTAGGCGGTCTGTTTTTGGGATCGGCAGTTCCTGGAACCAGGCAGCCTCCTCCAACGGACCCCCTTTTCGGACGCTTTTTTTTTTCACGCTTTTTCCCCCCCCCTCCCCTTTGGAGGGGAAACGTTTCCCCTCGGTCCATCTTCCTCTTAGACCTCTCCACCCTCGTATTAGCGTTCTTTTTTTTTTTCTGAAACTTTTTTTTCCCGGCGTGCTCCGGCGCGTACCTCCGAACCCCTTCTGGTTTCGTGCTTGGCGATGGATTCCTTTCTGACACACATTCCCCCCCTGCCTTCGCCTTCTCCTTCCCCCCTCCGAGGACGTCCCTTTACTCACTTTTTTCGAATGAAACCTATGTATTCCCTTTCCAAAGATTTTCCCACTTCTTTCCCTTTCGAACTTCTTTACGTGGGCTCCCGACCATTTTACAGATATCGTCCCCCAGTTCAGGCCCCCTCTTTCCCTAGTGCCCCGGAGGAGCAGTTCCTTTATATCTACCCCTGTCCTCCCCCTCCCACCTGATTTTTTCGTTCTTGAAGTGTTCTTCACACTTTTCTTATCTCTTTTTTTTTCGTCTTTTTCGTCCCAAACAGGGATTTCCTTTTTCTCGATTTTTTTCCTTTCTAGAGAGATTTTCTGTTTTCATCGCTTGTCGTTGGACCTCCTTTGCCTCTCTTCTTCTTGCGCTTTTTCGCTATTTTCTTCTGCCGACAGACTTATCGAGCTTGCGCGGTTCGGCTTGCCCTTTTGACCCTACGATTCGAGACCTCCTGCAACCTGTTCCTGCCCTCCCGGGCATCCCCCCCCGCATTGTAGTGGCTCAACCCTCTTTTCTCAAAGAAAGTTGTCTTTCGCTACTCCATCGCAGTTATTATTGGGGCAAACCTGCATTTTTCCCCCTTCTGAATTGACCCGCACTCCTTCCCTACGGGGCCCCCCTTTCTCGTTCCTCCAAATCATGTTTTAGAAGCAACCCCCCCCCATCCGGTCCGCGTTCCTCCCTTCCTTAGGCGGCCTCCCTGACCGGCTATCCCCTTTTTCCGTGAATGGGGCACCAAAAACACAGCCCCTTCCTTTACCAGTGGCGCTTGTTTCGATCCTTCTTCTCATGTAGCGCCCCTAGGGGTTCTCTTTCCCCTGCGCGAAAGAACCCCTCAGACGCTGTGGTCCTTTCTTAT
>Ga0179593_1593309_pt1 | contig 12597 bp, 7 predicted proteins | sample CZODoug2_1_08_16_FD_185931 | JGI IMG/M metagenome (GOLD analysis project Ga0179593, IMG submission 185931) | Vadose zone soil fungal communities from Angelo Coast Range Reserve, California, USA - CZODoug2_1_08_16fungal (PacBio error correction) | ecosystem: Environmental > Terrestrial > Soil >... | reverse complement strand
ATTTAAAATCAGGAGGAGCGCGCTAGATCTCTTTTCCCCCAGCACCAGCCGACATCGCTATCGAACCCAACACCCCCTAGTACTAAACGCAAGATGGTGTCGCTTCTCGGTTCTACCCCCCCTTCCCCTCTACTCGGTCCCAGCACCACTCAGGAGACGGCGACGGCCAACAAAGCTGATTACTTATCCTACTTGCAGACGATGAAATTTTCCTTCCTTTCGTAATGCCTCGAATTGTCCCCCTTTTCTTAATTCAAGGAGCTTAACGCCGCGGCTCTTTTGGTGTCGAAGGCCTGATCCAGAAGAAGATGCGTTGCTGATTTGAATTTCTGTCTCGAACCCCTCCCCCCCCTTTTTTGGAAAGAATAGTGTACTCACACTTTTTAGGACCCCTCTCGATACCTGTCCAACGCCGCGCCGCTAAGGACAGCCAGCTGAACAATTACCGAAAGGTAAGCCGTTCCTTTCCGACTCTCCCGCGGCCGCCCGCACCCGCGTCCCCTCCATCGAATTAGGTAAGCCTCCCGGAAATGTGCCATTCCGAATTCTTACGAATGGAAACCGTTACTCGGCGGTCTGGATCTACCTTACCACGCTAGATGTTTTTACAAAGGAAGAAGAGCTCCGAGGAGGTACTATACTTCCTTTAGTGTGAAGAACCTCCCCCCTGCCACTAGCGGGCGTTTTTATGCATCCATACACCCCTCATCGTTGGATCCGTCGACCTTAAAAATAGCCCGCATTTATTCCCTCTCCCCGCGCGGAAAAACTTTTTAAAGCCTACACAATTTCCCGAGAGACAAACTTCTTCACCTCGGTTCTTCTTATCTTCTGTTTGTCGTCGGAGTTAGATGTATTTCGGAGGCGTTTGGGTGTCTATCTTTCAATCGATTTCTCGCATACCCGGTCAATCGCTAACCATCTTATATCGAGCGCCCTAACGACAAAGACGGAAGCCTTGTTGGTTTTTTGGGAAGTCCCGGTCGGCGGGGCGGGGGGATCCCACGATAAAACGGAAATGTTTCGTCCCCAGCAGCGCGACGTTTTCTGTTAAGTAAAAGTGGTACCGGGTTAATTCAGTTTTTGGTATGTTTCCCTCATCACTCGGCAGTGGCCTTTACCACTCAAAGATTCGATTTTTCTCATTCCTTATTACTCTGACTGACAAAACCAATCCTCAGAGAGCGCTGGCCCATTCTATTTCACTTTACATCAGTGCTTCCTCTCAATACATGAGGGGGGCCTTTTTTTGGTTTAGCTTCCGCTGGGGTGGCATTTGCGGCGCGGCTTTTGCATGCGTTTTCCTGATGAAGATACTTTTGGTTGTTTTTGTGACGGCGTGGTGCGGAGGCGCTCCTTCAAGTTTTTCGCCCGTACAGAGGTTTGTGGGCTTTCTCAAGAGAGGAACCTTCGTCCTTTTACTGAAGGCGGTCCCCCAATGCCCTCTGACCTCTTCACTCGATCTCGAAGCAAGTTCTCTTGCGTTGGACTCTGGGATCATCCTCCCCCCAACCGCCCTACTATTTTCGCTGGAGAAGTTTGCCCTTCCTTGGGCGACCCGTCCCTTTTCCATACTTGTTTTGGGGCCTTTCGAGGTGGCCAGCTTCTTGTTGTTGTCATGGGTGGTTGGTGGTACGGCGGTGGGCCGCGGGCGACAAATTGGGGGGGCGTGGCCGGTTTCGCCGCGGATTCTCTCGCTTGTGAACCTGATTTCTTCTCCCCCCCTATGACTTGTGCGGAGAACTGCGCCTACCCCCTTTCCTTGAGCGCTGGCGTTTTGGGTTTTCTCTGCAAGTCGTTTACGACGGACGCCGAGCTTGCCCCTCTCGACGGGCTGACCGGGGGTTGTCCCCTTGAAGTCTCGGGCGGGGGGGGGTTGACCGCGCTCCCTCAGTCCTCGGTTTTGCTGGGCAATGTGACAGTGGGGGACATTTTTTTCCAGTAAAATTTTTAGCTAGACCAGTTAGGACCCCCCTTTTGGGTACACCCCTCCCGCACGCGCTTCGTGGGATGCGTGCCGTTCTACTTTTCTTTCCCTCGCCTGATGTCCCTTCACTCTAGAACTCGTCTGACTATCGACCTATTTTGTGGCGCGGGCGAGATTACACCTCCATCTCGTCCTCGTACGGGGGCCCGGCCGCGCTGGTCTGATGGAAATTTCTTACCGGTTTTTCCACTTCATTCGTTTGTGATGTGTCCTAGTCTCTTTTCCGGGGGGGCTAAGTTGTGTTTGTTGTGCTCAATTTCCCAGCAAAACATTCCGTTTGGCCGGTTAATCAACGCCCAAAACCTCATAACAACCCCATACGGCAGTAGAGGTCAACCCAGCCCCTTTTATTTTCTGGGGCGGGGGAGCTGCGCAACCACGCCATGGTCGGTGCCTTCAGCTGTGGTCCCCCCCCTTTTTTCTTTAAACTAAGGAGAAGACCCCATCGCTTTGAAGCCCAGTAAAAATATCGCTCGACGCATTGAGCCCATGGTCGCGTGTCGGGAACCAATGCAGTAACCCAGACTGGCAAATACCCTACAACTGTGGAACGGCATCTTACTTCCCCCCCTCCCCCCCCAAAGCGGTTAAATTTTCCCGATGTCGTCGGCCCACGAATTTGTGGATAGATTAGAGCCGTTGCCAACCTGCTTGCAGTAACTTTGACTTGAGGTTCCAACACCAGAGCGGTAACTCACGCCGCGCGCAGGCATCCCTCAATAATCTAAAACCAAAAGAGGTTATACCCCGCTCGCCCATCATTGACAATGAATCCAAACACACCACTATTAGTACCTCATACCAATTAAAGAGAAAGTTCCTCAACGACGCTTTGGTGTCGGGTTGGTAGACGCTTTCGCACTGTCAATGGCTTCCACTCTCCTTGCTCCCCCCTTTGGCTTCCTGGGGTACGAAGAGGACAAAAAAAAACAAAACGCAATCCCTTTCCGCAATGGAGTACGTCCCAAACCACCCCCCCCCCCCCACGTAGATCTCTCTTCCCTCGTGCTTTGTTTTCAGCTGTTTCATCTATTGGTCAGAGCAGGCATTAATGGGCACCATTGCCTCCCGCATGCGCTTGTCTTCCCCTACTCTACGCAATAGAGGTGCCCCTCTCCGCGGCCCACGCAGGAGGACTTCCCAAATCTAAAATTCCGAGCGGCCGACCCAACGGCAGAAGCATTGCCCCTCTTCGGCCCTTTTCCCCCTCGCTCCACTCCTCGGGGGCTTTCCTTTCTCGCGACACGCGTGGGTGTTTATAGCCCTGTGTTCTTTCCATAGGGGACGAATTAGCCCCTTCTCCCTGAATGCAGCCCCTTCCTTCCCTCCTTTTCGCGACCCCCCCCCCTCTTTTTCTCGATGCTTCGGCCGCTTTTTGATTGGCTTTTTAAACAAACAACAACCCGCGGCCAGCGCCTCCTCACTGCGAACCAGTCGGGAACCCTTATCCTTCGCAGTTACTTTGGTGGGTGCCCAAGTATTCTCGTTTGTGGGGGGGTGGGGCAGCCAACTGCCTAGGGGGTCTGTTCGCGGATTACTGACTCGGGGGGGCGACCCTGGTATTACCTCCCCTCCTAACCGTCCGGCCCACCCTCCTTCCCCCCACCCCCCCACAGCATCGTGTTCGACTTGCCGGTGGGGTTCTGTTTTCGGGGGGGTGCGTTTCAGTCATTCCTTTGGCTTTTGTGGCGTTTTTTTTTTTTTGTTTTTTTTTGTGGGGGGGGTTGAGCGCCTACCCACCTCTTTTGAGGAGGAAGGGAATTGCCGACTGTCGGCTCGCGTGGTGACCTCTAGTCCCCTCGTTTTGATCCTTAGCTAGGAATTGTAGCCGCCTTCAGAATCCCCCCCTTCTGTTCCTGCTCTCAGAGCCGCATTGAAGAATGGTGGTGGCAGTGTCGGGACGTGAGCCTTTCAAACCCCTAAAACGCACCGATTTGTTGGGGCGTGGTTTAAAACCCACAGTATCATTTTGGCAGGTTTTCTTGGTGTGTTTTTCCCCCTAGCTCTTTGATGAAAAAGAAACAGCAATTCTCCCCCCCGAGGTGATGTTATGGAGCAAATATCGTAGACCCTTGTTCTTTTGAATCTGTCTTTCTTTGCTCGAAGCCGGCAAAATAGGCGCGCTGCCTGGCCGTCCGGGGGCCTGTTTGTTATGTTCCTGGTGTCCCCTGGGGAGCATAGTCGGAGAGAACCTTCCCCGCCGCGGCCATTTCCGGCTCCGTGCTCTCCTTGAAAAACAAAGAAGGGCGTTATTAAGTATAGGTCTTCGCTTCGAAGAGGTTTTCTCAGTTTCCTCCCGGCAGTCTTTCTCGGCGATGGAAAGTGGACCGTTAGGTTGGAGCCCTAGCCTCTTGTTATTGCACGCGGCGTGGGTGGCCCCGGTTTGGGGGGTGGGGGGGGGGTGTTGGATATGGTTGGCGGGGGGGGCCCTGTAGATTGATGCGATCTTGTGTCGTGTGCACAGTGGGGTGTCGGTCGTCGGTTTCTCTCTCCCGGCTCGGCAGGAAGATCACTCGTCCCGGCATCTTGCGCTGGTTGCTTCTGGGGGTGGAGGGAGAACGGCGCGGAGACTTTTGTTTTGCGCTAGTACGTTTCCCATTCGACGCATCAATCCTCCTCTGCCCCCGCCCCATTCATCGTCCTTTGCCGTTGCGGGTAGAAGCGGTCGGTTTGGTTCTATCGCATGTGGGGGGTTCCGGTAGAGTATACTGGAAAACGCAATGCTTTTTCCCGCCCCCCCTGCCCTTTTTTATAAAGAGTGGTGTGCTCTCCTTTGGGGGGCCGTTTCGCGTGCTGTGGCGCGCCGTTCGTGAGCGCGGCCCTTCCGAGGTCGCTATTGGCTTCTGTGGGTTGGTCCTTCGTTTTGTTGGGGTTTTCGTCGGAGAGACTCGGAAGGGCGCTCTGGTCTGCTGTGGCAGTAAACGCGACGGTGATGGAACTGAGCAATGACCCCCCGCTGGATTTCGTCCTCATTGTTCTATGAGCAGTTCAGCTGGTGCCTGCCTGTTTTTTCCAGGACAAAATTCCGGGTCAAAAAAGACTTGTCATAGGCCACCCCGAGTGGGTGGGGGGGGCGTGTAATGGCAGACGTATGCAGGGTAGGCGGAAATGCCACATAGTTTGTCTGTCAGCTTGGCGGGTTTTGTGCCGGCGCTGCTCCTGGCCGTGGTGCGTGGGATGCGACGAGGAGACGGTCGTTGCTGTTCCGTGTCTATTGCAACCTCGTGCGGGGGTTTCGGATCTGCGATCCCCCTTGGAAGAGATCCCGAGATCGAGGACTTGGCTCCATCGCGAAATATCGATTCCCCCCCCCGACGCGCCTCCTTCCCGCGGCCGGTCCCCCCCCGGCACCGAAGGTCCGCCTTTCAGCTCCCTCCGCCCATTACGACGCGCATCCCCTGGGTTCGAAGTCTGACGGGGGGCGGGGGCTCCGTGAACGGCACCTAGAACTTCCGGGGTGGCTTCAGAACGGAGCCGGCGTCATGTGGGGGGTGTTTCGTCCCGTGGGACGGTCTTCCTGTTGGGGGGATGCTGACGCGTGCGTGTGCTCGTTCCTCCTCGGATTCGAAGCGGGTGACCACTTGCCCGTGAGGGTTGGTGTTTGACTTCGCGCTAGTTTTTTGCACCCTCCCCGAGCCCTCCCTTACCGCGAAGACATCCACTGTGAGCGGTCGGTTTGTTTTTTTTGTTTGGGGGGGCGTGACTTGTGGATTCTCGATGTGAGCTTGGGTGGTGAGCTGGGGGCCTAAGACGCCCTCCCGTAATTCTGTGTGGGGGGGTTCGCTGGCGCCGGGCGCGCAAAGTCTTATCGCCATCCTTCTCTATACGAGGGACTTCTGCGTTCTGGGTTGTGTGAGGCGGCGCTACCCCCGCGTGTTCGCCAGAATCAGGAAGTGTTGGAGGGCCTTTTTTTGTGGGGGGCTTTCCCCCCCCGTAACGGTAGATGCCCAAACCCCCCCTATGTTGCATGAATTATTGTAACGATTTTGTGTTTTTTTGGGGGCTCGGCCCCTCCTGACGCAGTGTTTGTTTTTTTGCGCTTTTTTCTAACATAACGAAAACGTCCCATGTCTACACGATTCGCCCGGTTCGAGTTTGACAGTAGCTTCGGTTCGCCCCTGTTTGGCTTGCTATCAGTGGTTTTTTTCGTTCGCGGCGGTTGGCTGTCGACGGTTCGCGAGTTTGTTGGCCCGTGTTTGGCGTATATTTGCTTCCCGGACTTTGGACTGAGCGCTGGCCGATAGCCGGCGACTAAGAACCCCCCCTTTCTCGTCCTCTTCAGGAGTGGTAGTGTGTGTACCTTTCAGAGGGGGCTGGGCGGGGACTCCTGGTACTCTATGAGTTCTCCCTTATGAACAGAAATACGGCGCGTAGCTGTTGCTTGGCGTTTCTCTCTTGCCGTAGATGGAATTGCCTTGGAATTTATCGATCCTCGGCCCTCGCTTCCCTCCAGGTGCATGAAGGAGGGTCCGCGCAAACTTTTCGTTCTTCTCTCCTCCCAAAGCGCCTTCTCTCGTTAATTCATTCTACGATCCAGCCCCCTCGGGGTGAGTCACCGAAATCTATAGATTTGTGTGAGGGTGTTACGTCATGTCTCCGATGCAGACTCTTCTCCGGCAACTGACTGAAGGTCAAAGATCGCACGGTCATGGAGGGCCGGGCCCTCCGAATCGTCGGGTGGTGCCCTGAAGGGCTGTTTCTGTCGATATGCGCCCCGGTCCGGGGGGGTTTTTAGTAACAAAAATGAAAATGGAAGGCCCTGGAGATTAACGGAGAACCAAGGGGGCGGCCCTCTCGGCCTGCGCCCCCCCTTCCTGGGCGTTCCATTCGCACAAAACCTGAAAGCGCAGACCAGAGACCTTTTCCAACATTGATTTCCAGACGGCTACAGGCCAGAGTGCATGACGAGTCCTAGCGTTGTGGTACCTTAGTTACTGCGTCTTAGGCCCCACAAGCTAGAAAATCTTCCCCCCCCCCCCCCCCGGTATCAAAAAAAAAAGATGGACGACCTTGTACTTTTTGCGATGAGGATGTCCATTGGGTTTCGACGATTTCTCTTTTTCTTGTTTCTCTCTTCATCCACTTAAAATAGATGTCGATCCTCTCCTCTATAAAAAAAACGTGGAGCACTACACAGCGACGGCCCTTCCCCCCGACTTTGCGGGGAGGCTCCGCTCCCTCCGAGGGGGGGGGGGGGGGGGGGGGGGGTGGGTCGTTTCCGGTCTATTTTTTTTTTTTGGAAAATCTCTATTCCTACCGTTGCTTGGTTTTTGTTTTGTTCTTTTTTTCTTTGCTGCTTCCAGCAAAGTCCCCTATTGTAACCAAAACTCCAGGTCCAAAACGCGGGGGTAAAGCGCATCGTCTTGTGCTCTATCCCCACCCTTTCACTTTTTTCTCCCCCACAACCCCTTCGAGCAAAGCTGAGACCCGGGCCATTGTATGTGCGCTGGGCGAGCGCGTCGGAGTGTGCGGGGGTTGGGGGGGGGTGGGGTGGTAAGATCTACCCAAATCCCTCTCCCATTTCCCAATTACAACCAACTCCCATGGAATAAGCCGCTACCGCCAGGCCGCCCATCGCACCCCAACTTTTAACTCTTAATGAATGCCCCCATCCTCCTCTATGCTTCCACCCTCCTCACCCCCCGTACTTGACCCGCGACCCGCGAGGTGCACAAGCGACGTTCTGTTCTCGATTCGTCGCTGGAAGGGGGATCTAAATAGCTAACTTAAGCCTCTACTCTTCGGTCTGCGGGCCAGGTTTGGTTTCTTCGTGCTGACCCCTATAACGTAACCAACTCCCTCAGATCCCCCATCGGGTGGTTCGGAAGTCGGTTTCTCCCCCCACGAGCGCCCCTCATTAAACTCCCAAACTCAAACACAGTTCTTTCTCATCTCAGACAGGTGGCCGCCCTCCCCGCGACTCGTACACCCCAAATTTTTTAGGAGCCCTCTGCCCTCCGAGCCTTGACCTTCAGAAATTACTCTTTCCAAGGCTTGAAGCCTTCTTTGTGTCGTCCTGGTACCCCCCAAGTCTCCCCTTTCTCCCTCTTGTACCCGCCAAGGGGCATATCCGTCGGGATCTGACCCCCTTTCCACCCCAGGAATTCAGGGGCCGCCCATCCCTATCGTCGTTGGGACTCTCATCGGGGTCGATGAGGAGAAAATCTCTCACTCACCTTGTACGAGAGGCCCCCGCCTTGCAGCCCCAACCCGTGTCGTTCTTCCTTTCCTTGCCGCAGGACACCTTTTTCCCTCCAATCCTCCTCCGCCGCGACGCCTTCCCATAGTCTCGCGTAGACGCTACATCATTCGCCAAGCCCCGCAAATGTCCCACGCCTGCGTTGTGTCGTAAGAGACCCTCCTCGCGTCCTTCGCTTCGAAGCTCGGGCACTGGCAACGGCGACGGCTAGTCCCCCTCGGCCAGCGCTCTTTTTTTATTTCCCCCCCCCTTCAGGGACGCCCCCTCCACCCACCCTCTAGTAATAAGCCTCCCAACTTGCAAATCTGTACCAGGTCATTCCACGCCACTTCTTTTTCTACCTGATATCCCATGATAGACCCCCCCCCCCTCGAAAACCTCAAGGAGGCTGAATGTGAGAGAATTTGTGTGTAGACCTTGGGGCGGGTGGGGGGGGGTGGAGTTTTCTGGTGTATGTGGTGGCGGACCCAAACCCCTGGCACGCAATTTATATCAGAGCACACCCTTAATCAAGGGAGCTAGAATTCGGCCGGTATTATAGCTTCTGCCACGACAAAACACGAACCCCCCGTCTGAATGTTGCCCCAAACCCATCTACTTCACCTTCCTTCCAAAACCGAAGGAACCCCCTATCGATAAGCCTATTTACAGAAAGTTACTACAGCCCGCCCTGTGTTTCAACACTTGGTGTCTTCCCGTCTTGAGATGCGGAAAAATTGACCAATCAAAAAAGTCCGCTTTCCGTCGGGAATCAAATAATTTTTGTCATGACAGCGACACCCCTTTTTCCCGATGGTGTTGCCATTCCCGAACAAACACGTAGTAGAAAGCCCACGCTGCTGTCTCATGAATGATTATCAATCAGGCCCCCCTCCGGCCTCTTTTTTCGCGGAGTAACTCGTTATCTCTTCCTCTCGTTCTTTCCCTTTCAAACAACCAGAAGAAGAGGCCTGTGGGGGGGGGGTGGTTCCGGTTTCGTTTAGGAGGCGGGGCGACGGGTTTTTTGTGAGTTGGGAACCTCCCGGCGCTTTCGCCTCTTACCCGTCGCGCGTCGTAGCCACTTACTTAGGATTTTTTTTTTCTTCTACAACACGATGAGGAACGTCCCCCCTATTTCCCCTGTGACGATCGCTCAATGTGGGCCGGGGGCCGGTTTTCTCGCAGCCCTTAGGTTGGGGGAAGGCTCCCATAAGATTTGGGAAAATCAGTGGAGGGACACCTATTTTTGACCCTCCCTGGCCGAGCGATTTCCATTGACGTTGTTTCCTCATCCTGCCGTACGTTTTGGGATTTACGACATCCAATTTCCCTTAGCTTCGAGCGCGGGGCCCGGTCGGGGGGGGGGGGACTCTAATGGAGTTTTCGTTTTGGCGCGTTCGGCCGTTCTCGTCTGCATTAGACGGCAGACATCACGGGTCCAGTCTGAATCCTTTCCTTCTAAGCGGCGTTTGTCGGGTGCCGCAGCTGGTGTGGCTGTTTCTCTGGAACAGTGCATTAACCTATAAAGGTAGTACCTCCCTTTCTCCGGTGCGGAGCTTTGATTAAAATCCAGCGTGCGTTTTAGCTAAGTTACTAGGTCGATTAAATCATACGTTATATTCCGGTACCTTCAATTAAATAACCCCCCTGATGCTTACACCTCTCCTGCAATCCGACCGCGAATTACGAGTTCCAGCCCGCCTCGGGGTTTTTAGTGTTGTTTGGTTATTCTCTTTGCCGCGACCCTCGGAAGGCGCCGAACTCTTCGCAGCAAGCGCCAGAATCGGAACAGAGAAAACCATTTCATTCGTCACTCCGCAAAGCTATATTGTCTTCCTTCTCAACTTTGCTGTTTCAGGTAATTACCCCTCTTAACGAGGCACACCCCTTTTAACAGGACACCTATTAACTTATACGAAGTCATGCCCTTCTCCCACCCCTACTCGGCGGACCTGAAGCGCAGAATGAAATCACCAAAACCTTATCTGCGCCGCTTCGTTTACTCGAGATGAACGAGGATAATTTACCAAGCCAACTCTCCCAAAAGATGAGGAGACGTAAATTCACCAAAAGATCTATTTAAAGAACAAAACCCCGCATCTTTTCCCGCACCCAACTCTGATAACGTAACCCCAACTTGCTCCGGACTTCTAGAGGAACGGATATCCCCCGAAGGTCCAGACGTAGACGTACCGCCTCGCTCCTTCGCCCAGAGTTCCCCTTTTTCTTTCCAAGCCTCCCTTCCCCCCAACAAGGAAAGGCTAATCTTCTCACGGCCGAATGGAACCGGACTAAATTCTGTGATCTACTCTCATCAACTTACGCGCGACTAGCGGGTATTTCTTCCGCATCCCCCTCTATTGGAAGGATTTCCCTCTCGCAGCCACGGACGAGCGCCCGAGCTATGAAACCACGCAAGTGCTAATTACCCATCGTCATTATTTTCCAACCAATTTTCTGTGGACATCGCACGCATGATTTATAAAAAGCCGCGTACCTGATCCGTCTACACCATTATTTTCAACGCTCCCCCCATTTCTATAGAAGATGCCCTCACTTCCAGAATGGCGTTCTGTGTTTATCCTACAAGTCCTGCACCCCCAATTCATTATACACCGATCGTTACCCATTTCGAATTAGACGTACTCCCCCAAAAATGGTGGCGCGCTCTACCGACGGCCTCCAGATTTACCTCCATCAGGAAACCGGCCCAATCTCCCCCTATCCCTTTCGCAATGCCTAAGGAATGGAGCTTCCACCTAACCCATTTAAATCAGTTCGTCCCTCCTCAGTAACTCAGAATGGAAGTTGGATGTAACAACTTCTGTGCCCTATTCATAACCCGAATGAGAATGCTTTCCCATTCCTGTGCGATCAGCGCTGGCCTATAAAGCCAATTTAACCATCAGCGACGGCTCTGCATCTAACACTTTCCTTAGTCTGTAGCGGACAACAAAATCGGCGGCATTTTTTCCTCTCGGAGAATGAGTAACCCTTTCCCTCTACCTGCGTAACCTGACTTGTAAGGGTTTTCCGTCGATCGCTTGGCTACGAATTTGGGGTCCTTCCGGGCCTCGTCCCCGTCCGTTGGTAAATAAAGGTGAAATGCTTCCTCTCGCAATGCACTAGATATTGACTCCATACAACTTCCCCCCGAGAAAGCGGGTGGATGAATGCCTGGGGCTAGATGTCCGATCACCGCCTACACCTTATTTAGCTGGAGCCCTTCATTTTCAACCTGCAGGCAGCCCTCAAAACTTATTGGTTGGGTTGTGGCTAACTTGTTTCTGGTGGGGTTTTGGTCACTTGGGGGGGGGGTTAATGGCGCGCGGCTGCACCGGGGGTGGGGTTGGTGGGGGCCGGGAGGAGATATTGGCCCCCGACCTCGTGTGGGCGGTTCGGGGTAAAGATGGTTGGTTGTCGGGCGAGGAGAGTGGGGGGGGGGGGACTTCAAGAAACCTCGAGGAATGAGTCCTTCGGTGAGTGCCCCCCCACCCCCCTGAACGCCAGTCCGCGCAGCCGCGTCTTATCAACAATTGAGCGATCCGCCCCCCGTCTCGCGAACAGGAACTTTTTACAGACCCCCTCCCCTTGAAAGCGTTTGACAACAAGTACTACACGGAATTCCCAAAAAGCACCCAAACACCAGGAAGGCAGACAATACCATGGGAATGGAAAATTATGCGGATTAGAATTAACTTTTTTTTACGAGATGATGCGCTTTCTAATTCTAGAGAACAGAACCGGACCAAAGATGAGTTTACCCTTACCACACGCGGTACGCCTCCAAAAAAAGAAGCGAAATTCACTGTGCTGCCGTCGCCCCACGAAGCCATGCGTAAACACTATGCCTTTCTCTCTCCGTAATTTTATTATTCCGACGGAATTCTCCCCTTCTTTTCCAAGCATGCCGTTATTCGGTCCAAATTACAAATGAAGGGGAGTAAGCTTACTGATGCACAAAAAATTCGCCGAAATAAAAAAACCACCACTACCTTTGCCGGCACTTATCCTCGAACAACAAATCATAATGCAGTCGTGACAAAACTGAAGCCCGCCTCAGCAGATTTCCCTTCGCCACCTTTGAAAGTCTTTTAGTCGGCGGGGCGCCCCTGGTAAATTTTTGAGAAAGGGGGGGAGGGCTTTGCCTTGCGTGGTTTTTTACCCATTTGCAATAATTTCATGCCCAGAAAAGTTCTTTAAGCGGGCTTGTGGGGGGGCTCATAGATTTAGTATTGGGGGTGCATGAAGGGGAGGCCCGGGTTCGCTCGTGTTGGCGGCGGGCAAGTCTTAGAGGAGTTGGTGGGGGTTGTGGCGTGTTGGCGGTGTGGTAGAAGTTGGTGTGTCACGTGGGGGTTCCGCTTCATGTTGGGCGCCTTTTTGTTTGGAGATTGGAGTGGGTCTTTTTCTCCTCTCCCTTTTAATGGAATCT
>Ga0179593_1236592_pt1 | contig 12597 bp, 9 predicted proteins | sample CZODoug2_1_08_16_FD_185931 | JGI IMG/M metagenome (GOLD analysis project Ga0179593, IMG submission 185931) | Vadose zone soil fungal communities from Angelo Coast Range Reserve, California, USA - CZODoug2_1_08_16fungal (PacBio error correction) | ecosystem: Environmental > Terrestrial > Soil >... | reverse complement strand
GTTTCTCCATGGTTCCCCCCATCATCTTCGGATTACGGAAATTCCTCTATCTGGTTTCCGAGCCGGGCGGTACACATTACGGCGCTTAGATATTTTCCTGGTACGCTAGCTGAAAGACTCCGCTCTCCATGCGCCTCTGATTTTTTCATTCTCTGGAAACAAGGTAATTCTTTTGCACGCTTGATTGAACCTCTCCCGCGTTTCTGCTGCAATTTGCCCCCACCTTTCCCTCAGATTTTCGGAGGGTCAGTCCGTCCCTCTAAATGGCGGAGGGATTGATCAGCATGGTTCTTTGTCTTCCTGGGTGGAAGTCTCGTTTTTCCCTCTTGCTGTAAGTGCATTGGTCTACTTTCATCATCTTGCATGTGTTTTTCCACCAAGTGGCCTTCATCGCATCGTTTTTCGACTTTCCTTTCTCTCCACAACTCCATCTTTCAACCACATCCCGTTTCCCTTTCCCCGCTGGTGCGCTGTCTTCGCCACCTGTAAACGATTTGTTTTGCGGTTGATTGTCGTGTGCCATAGTCGCCCCGCACTTTCATTCCACTTACTTACCAGCTACTAATAGAGATGCACTCCTTCTTTCGTCAATCAGTTTTTGTCCTTTTTTCACCATCTCTGATTCCCGTGAGTCCCAGGCCGACCTAGCTTTGCCATACCCTGATTCACGCTCGACTGCCCCAAATGAACCTTTTTTTCCTATCAGGAGAAATCGTGGACTCCGGCTTTACTTCTCCGTCCCCATCAGAGCCCCTTGACACTGCTTTTTTGAAAGCCTTTCCCCTGCCTCCTGAGCGGTTCGCGTTCTCCCTGTGTTTGTTTGGTTCTTCGATCAACGGAGTTAAGTGCAGCATCCCCCGACATATCCAAACCGTTTCTCCCCCCCCAATCGAAGCCACTTTTCACTGACCAGCGGTTTACCGTCTACTCCGCATTATGGGCGTGTTTCTATTCCAGTTTGTCCTTTTACGTCCCTCGTTCGTCCGGCCAACCTGTAGGACCCCATCTATTTTGAAGTACCAGGACCAACCTCTTTTTTTCCGATTGCGGTGAAGGATCACCACCCATTTTTTCCCTTATAAGACTGCGGAGTAACCCTCGCTGTGCATCCGCCTGTTCAGCCTGCCCGCACTTGCAGTCTCCCTTCCTTGCCGACATTTCTCTGCTGCTGTTTTTAACTCTCAAGACCCCCCCGAGGTCCAGCCGCTTGGCTACGCGGATGGTAAAATTATTCGGTAACGTTCTCCTTGCTGCCCCTTGCACTCGTTCGGTCCAGTACGGCACCAGACGCCCTTTTGTGGTGGGGTGTTTTGTGGTTCGGCCTCCCTTGTTGTCTTTTCTTTGTCGGGCAGTTCCCTGACCTTTTCTTCCCGCTTCCCTTAACACGTGCGACCTTAAAAATATGGCGTCCTTTTATCGGTTTCATGGCCCGTTAGTATCCGCCATTTTCGGCTGCATTTTCCTCTGCCCCCCCCTCCATTCTACGGCGGCCACCCAGTATGACGCGTTTTCCCTTTTCCTCAATCCGCGTCCCGCTCCTGCCCTGCCCCCTATAAGCTGCTCTCAGGCCGAACCCACGACTTTTTCTTTTTGTCCATCAAGGGCTTGTTGCGTCCCCTTTGCGGTTTTTTCGACACCCGTTTTTTCTTCGCCTTTTGTCCGTTATTGTCCGGATTGTTTTGACGCCTTTCTTCCTTCTACCCTGCCTGTCGACGCCTTCTATCGAGCTTCTGGTTTTTATCTCTCTTTACCGTTGAAACGAGCGTGGCCGCTTATTCCCCAGTTTGCTCCCTGGCGGTACTTGTGCGCCGGACTTTTACCCCGTCTCTCGGAGTCGTGACCCCGACCCCCCTTCCGGTGTGCCCGACACCACTTTCTTTCAGATAGATACAGATTTGCGCGCTCCTCGTTTACCTCCGCGACGGCAACCCGATCTTTCCTTGCGTGCTGGTCCTCGGGGCTCTATCTCCCTTTTTTTTTTGCCTCCCTGCATTTTGTCTTTTTTTTGCAGTCAGAGGTATTGAGTACCTGTTGGACTGATGTCTTCGACAGCACCACTTGTTTCTTTGCTCCTTCCTTTAACCCTCTGCTGTTTGGCGCGCCTTTCGTCTATGGCTTCTCCCATCTTCCCACGTAGCGTCTTGCTGGGTGATGGCTCATTTCTTTCTCCATAGTCCCCGGCCCCCCCTTTTTGTTGCGTAATTCGAGACTTCCCGAGTAATTCCCCCTCTTTGCGTCAATGGATGCCGCTTTTCCGATTTGTTCCCGTAAAGTGCGCCTCTTCGTTGCTTCTTACCTCGAGGTGACTGCTGCTTGTGCCTAGCTGTCCCTCACATCCCCCCTGTCACCGGCCAGGCGTTCGCTCTCTTGGCCTCTCGTGTGTTGATCCTAACTTCGTACTCTTCTTTTCCCTTTTGTTTCTTATCGTCCTTTGCTGTCTGACCAGCGATCTTCTAAGAAGGCGTAGTGGCTGTGTCGTGTTGTCCCGCCTTCTGCCCGTCTCTCTGACCTTTCACGCCCGTGCTCCCCGACTATTTGCGATGCTCAGGTCCCCATTGGTACAGTTTTCCCCCGCATTTTTGTTTTACGCCGTTCCCGCTTCTGGCCCCGCGCCCGTCCCTTCGGAGTGCTGATTTCCTTTGCCCGACCGTCCGGAGACGTAGTTCCGTTTTTTCGCTCTATCGCTTTCCTCCCTTTGGTCCATGCTAAGGCCGACACGGACTTAGACTCTTTTCGGACCAGCCGCCCAATCTCTTTGGTTGTTCTTGACCAGCCCAGTGACTGTCTTTCTCCCCTCTCCCCCGCAGCGCCCTTGTCGAGATCCCTTTTAGTCCAGCCGGGGTCCAAGAGTATATTCCCTAGAAGGAGCGGTCGCCTTGCGAGTACACCGTTCGTTCAGCGTCCTTTAGTGCCTTTTTCTCTTTCGCTGGAAACCGTCCGTTGATCGCGCTGTTGTTTTGTTTTCTCTGCCCTTTTTTTTAGTCTGGTTGACTTAGGTCCTTTTTAATTGTCCTTTTTTTGCTCCTTCGCCTTGTCCGTGAGCTGGTGGGCCGATGCCGAACGGAACTGGGTTTTTTTTTTTCGTCTTCAGTTGGTATTGATTTTTTTGATGTTGGGTTTTTTTTTTTTCCCCGCCCTTCCGCCCGCTTTAGCTGATCTTTTTGTGGTTCCCGGTGTTCTCCTCAGTCGAGTTGTCAATTTCAGCTCTTTTTAGCACGTCCCCATGAACGTGTGATCCGGTCGTACTTTCCGGCGCGACCGCAGGCCGGTACCTTGTGGTTTTATCTCTTTTCTACTAATCCCGTTTTGGTTTGAGCTCTTCTAAGCCCCCTTTCTTTTCTTCGTTTTCATGTACCGACCCGATCACCATTACATTTTTTTCTTCGAGAAGCATCCGTTTTTCCGCTCGTACATTGAGTCCGGTACCACAGACCGTTTTTTACTCCTTAGCCGGAGTTTCCTTCGTTTGGCACACTTCCAACCATCCCCTCCCTCACTACCCACAGGAAGGGCGCGTCCGGCTTCGGTGCATAGGCACCCCCGCTACGTCATTTGCGACCTTTAAACCTTTCCTTACATTCAGACGTCCTTATCAAGTTTCCTCACCTTTCGTATGCCAGTTGTCGGGCCGCGGATGAAAAACACCGGACTATTACGCTGAAGGCGTGGCGTTATTTGACGCCGTCTACCTTCCTCTGGTTTGTCACTCTTATCCTCTTCTTTTTCTCTCGGCGGTCACGCTGGGCTCTACCTTTCCGTAGAGGGGTTTTACTCCACTACTGAAGGGATGTCATAGATATTGTCTGCTCTTTTGTTTTTTTTCTTCTGAGTTAGGCGTCTCTTGCTTTGGAGGCCTTCACCTTTCTCGCTTTCCGGAGCCAGCGGGCCAATCCGTCCTTGCTTGGCCCCTGATTGAACCCATTACTTTTCATGCACGCCTAGAGGGCGCTTTAGAGCTCATCTTTCTCTACCTGTCCTCCTCAGTCTTGGAACAACAGTACCTCCCGTGTCTGTTTGATCGCAAGATTCTCAATGGGGGAGTTGTACAGCGGTAGTTTCTGCGGCCGTCGTTTGTCAACTTATTTTACCCTTTTCACCCCGCCGAATTCGTCGGCTCCAGTTTACCAGATTTTTTAAGCAGCAAAGTGGAGTCGCGCGTTACAGGTCGGCTGCGTTCTGTTGCATCTGGCTCGTGTCCTGCGAGACGTTGTATCCTCGGTCAGTTTTCTTTTCCAGTTTTACCGCGATCACCGCCGCCATTACCCAGAGTTTCGCGCTCGCCTCAGCGGCGACCCCCACCCCACCCCCCCCTTCCTTGAAACCCTTTTCCCCCTTTTTCGGGGGGCTCGCGGATAGCAGCTCCTCTGTCCTTAGCGTCCCGTTTGTGCCCTGAATGGGGGCGATTTACTCTCTGCGCCAGCCCCCATGGTTCGGCTCCTGTTGGGTTGGCTGTTGGAGCCGTCCTTTAGGCTGCGCTTCCCTCTCTCTGTTCCGTCTTTACGGTCCCTTCACCTGAAATGCGTGTTTTTGGCTCCGTTTCTTCCTGTTGGCCAGGTCCTCATAATGCGGATCTGTTTAATCCAGCAGAGGAACGCGGTTGTTCTACAGAACTCGCTTCTTTCTGCGGCCTTTGGCCTGACTCTTTTTTTCCCTTTTTTCCGTTTTTTACAGGTTTTTATTACTCCTTTTTGATCGCGCTGATCGGTTAGTTTGGCTTTGGCTTTTTTTGTGCTTGGGGCAGCATTATCGATTTATCTGACTTGCGGATTCTTCTCATGGCGACGACCTTGTCCCTCCCCTTCCTTGCTAGGGTCCAGCTTGCTGGTAATACTTTTCTTGATTTCCAGCTCCTCTGCGCGAGGAGGCTTCAGACCTTCCTTTGCGCACGTAAATCAGGTTGGCCCGACGTTCCATACTCCCGTACACGTATTCGCTAAATCACTTTGGGTTTGTCTGGCTTTCCTCCCCACCTCTTTTAGCTTCTCTTCGTCATGCACATGCTCGTGTGCTCTTCAGTAGTTCTTTTGATTGCTATGTGATGCGATTTTTGGTTATGATGTTTGTCCAGGTTGCCTTTTTCTAGTGTCAGTCCTTAGCTTTTCTTTCTCCTCCCATCCGTCACCTTTCACGGGCGGAGAAGCGCCTGGGAATCATTTTTGTCTTGAACTGCGTTGCCTTCTCGTTTTTTTGACGTGCCTGTGGCTTTAATAAGGCCGCCTGAAGTCCACCAGTTCTTTTCCATACCAGGGTAAAACCACCCGGTTTCCGGTCCGCATTTTTCCTTTCCTCACCGAGTGTGCCGGCGATCACTGCTTGCTTTACCTAGATAATGGTCCTGCCTTTCTTCCTCCTACGTTGATTTCCGCCTGTGGAGTGGTGTACCTTTTAGTCCCAGTAATCGGGACCATTCCCCCGGTCTCCTCTCGTTTTTTTGGATCCGGTGGTCTTCCCTTTCTTCGCAGGCCCCCGATGTGCACTGGTTTTCAGTCTCTTTCTCCTGTTCAGTGGTGTGGTTGCGGTTACTTTTTTCCCCCGAGTTTTTGGGAAGTTTTCTTCCTGGCGGCGGAGTAGCTTAACCTGCTTGTTTCTTCCCACGATCCTCATTTTTGTCTAACCAGGTTTCGAGGTCACCTTTTTTTTTGCCTTTGGATTGTTGGGGCTGCCAGGGTTGGGATAGGTCGGTTGCGGACACGTCGTGCCGCGTTTAAGATGCCGCGTGTGCGACCTCTCCCTTTCTTGGTTTTTCGGTCTTACCATATTTAGGGGCCGCTGATGGAATTGATTTCAGCGGAACTTTGCCGGCGTGTCCATGGATGGATGTTGTTGCGACGTATTCTTTCATTTTTTTTGGGTCGATGGGGAAGGATTTGCGGGTTTTTACCCCGCCTACCGTCGGCAGTGGGGACTCGGCGCCCGGACTTACTTTGCGTTTCTTTCGTCTGAAGAACGTGCGGGCATGTTGGTTGGCTTTGCGGGTTGCTTGTCCAGGTCCCGTTGCGGGGATAGGAAAGGCAATCTTTACACAACCACTCCACTGTGTCTTTGTTACCACTATGGTGGTCTGCTCGTAGGTTTATTAACTTTTCGACCATAACTTTTTGTCTTTGTCTTTTCTTTTTTTTTTTTTTTTTTTTTCCCTTTTTTTTTTTTTTTGTTTTTTTATCTTATTTTTTTTTTTTTCCACTTTTTTCTCATCCTTTTTTATTTTTTTTTTTTTCCCCCTTCCCAGCCCGGCGTGTTTTTCTACCTTCCCACGAGTAGTACCCCTTAGTTGCAGATTAGTTGTGTTGCCCAGATGATTGCTGAAAATGTTTTCCCCCCTCCCTCTTCTGCCCTTTTTTTTCGACTTAGTTCTCACGAGGTTCCTTACCTAATCTGGCGATTTCAGGTGCCACTGATTACCCTTTTACCTCGCCTTTTCCTCTCTCATTTTGAGCGTCCCGGAAAGTGATCTCCTTCTGGACGGTTTTTTCCGCTCTCTTGTCTGTCACTCGCTTGACCCCTGGCATGTTTTTTTCCTTAGCTCCGTTTCTCTGTCCCATAGTTTTGACCGCGAGAGAAATAGGGCTTCGTTTCCCGGCGTCTTTGTGACGTTTGCCCCCGTTTGCACCATTGAGGCCTTGATCTTTCATTCGCTTCTTTCGCTGAGGGATGTCATTCTCCTCATTTTGCCTCTCCCTTTGTTTTTTCGATTTTGTCCTTTTTACTAGCATGCTTCGGAATGTGTCCACCTCATTTCAAGGGGTCGGAGCTTGCCCTTTCCCCTTCTCTTCCCTTTCGAGCCCGCGGCGCTTCGTGTTCTTTCTCCCCATCTGCATTTTTCCTTGGGCACAGTATTCTTCCCTTGTGACGGCCCGGTTTCGGCGTTTCCTTCCTTTCTGAAGTCGCGTGTCAGTCTTCCGTCCGCCCCCAATGTCGTCTTTTTTTTTTTATAAGCAGGTTTTTTTTTTTGCCGAGTGCTCGCTTTTTGATTTCACTGATCCGCCGTGCGTCAGGAGTTTTTGCCTTGTCTCCTCCTCCGCTAAGTGAGCGCTGCAGGTTCATTGCACCCCTTGTGCTGTCTCTCGCTTTTTTTCCTTACAATGAGGCATCCCCCCCCCCCCACTCCCCCAATCTGTTCCCCCAATTTCCGGGTTGCCCTCTTTTTCCCCCTAAGTGGGGGAGCTTGTTTCGCCACTGTTCAACGCCTTGGGGGTTCGTTGCACCATTTTTTCGTTGCCCTCGTCGACCTACCTCTTTCTCAATAGCATTCATCCATCAGTCTTGTAACCCCAGTAACGCACGGTTTCCTTCATTCCACGGGTCTTTTCTCCTCGTCCCTGATCGGTGCCTGACCTAGTATGTTTGAACTTCCGTAGTCAGGGTCGCCGTCATACACCGACTTCAAGCTCGGATTGACCTTCCCCCGTCTTGCTCCTCACTATCCTTCGGGAAAGCCGAGTCCCCCCGCTTGCCCCGAACAATCCTCTTTACCTTAGTGTTCCGCAGGCCCATGCGCTTCTCTTATCCGTTTTCGTCTTTTCCGTTCCCTGTCATCTTTCCTTTGTCGACGTTTTTTGAAGACCGAGCCCCACTGTCTTCAAACCCCCATCCGCAGGCCCCAACCGCTTTTTCCAACGGAGTTTTCCTTCACTTGTTCTTCCGCATGACTTTGGATTTTTTTCATTCTTCTCTCTCGCCAGTTACGGCAACTTCCCCCTACTTCACCAGTCGTACGCCTTTCAGACAGCAGGCCACCCCCCCCTTTTTTTCTTTTGCTTGGCTTCGCTTCTTTCCCCCCGTTGCAAATTATTCTGGCGCATTGCATGTTAGTTCGAGAAGACATTAGCCGAACAAACGTCGCTGACGTGGTTGAGACTTTCTTCGATTTTCCTTCTCGAACCCTGCCTTCCTTCTGGACTGTGGTCTCTTCGTTTTTCCCCACCTTATTCTGTCCCGTCAGTGACGTCTTTTCCCTTGGCCCCGTCAAGGCACTGCCTGCGGCACCGTGGTTTCGTGTCCCGCTTCTCTTTTTTTTCTTCCTTTCGTTGCAGTGCCTTCATTAGTCCCCTCCTTCCCTTTACGGTGACTTGTCCAACGCATGGAGCCGCGCGGGTCAGGCTTCGTCTTCGGCCTGTGGGGGCTAGTCTTTTTGCTGTCGGAATTAGCTGAGGCCCTATTACGAGATTTGCAACACCATAAACCTAGTCCCCTTTATCTGGCATCCCCTTTTCGATACTCCCCTTACCTCCTAAGTCCCCGCACCCCACCGATAGTCTGGGCTTTTGCCAATCAAGGGTTTGGCCGCGCAAGAGTTCCCAGTTCTACAACCAGTTCGGGGCTTTTCTTCTTGGACTTTTATCTTTGCCTGCGTGCTCGGAACGACCGTGTTGTACGTGCGCCATTATGGACGCCTCTACTTCTGCGTGAATGGGTTGTTGTCTCCATCGACTTACTTCTTACAGTTTTTGACTCTTCCTCTCCTCGGACGGAACCTGTTCATTTTTTCTTTTTTTTTCGCCCCTTCCCACATTTACCTCGGCTATAGCATTGGCCACCGTACCATTTTCCTTGCCCACCCTGCCCACCACTCTTCCTTTTTTCCATGATTTCTTCCACTTCTCCCCCCCGCTGGTTGGAGCCTTGGCCGTTTCCACGAGCCCCTGCCCTCTTTTCTTTGAGCTTTTGATAGGTCGTCGATACAGGACCGTTTTTTTTCCTTCTTTTTTTATCGCCGGTATTGAGGACTGGCCGTAATTTTTTTTGCCTTTCACCCTCTTTTCCTTTTTCACTTCACTGTGAAATCAGAGGCTTGTGGGTAGTCTTTTCCGTGCTTTTCGCGCCACACAGGAGACCCCATCCTCCCTTTTTCTTCTGTTTTTTGCGGTTCGGTCCGTAGTGCAATACGTCCCATTCCTTTTGCGTTGTGACTCCTTCTTGGAGGATTTTTCCGATTCTTTCCTCCCTTTGCCCCGCCGACCATGTGTCTTTGTAGCTTTTTTCTCCAGGTCCCCGCGTAGGCTCGCTGCTACGCCGTTTTTTTTGGCTCCGGTGAATACTTGCTGGCACGACATCACCCTGTTATTCTAATTCTTCGACCCACCTGCCTGCGGGGTGACTCAGAACTTTCCTCAGCCCGACGTTCCCTTCAGTTTTCGTTAGACGTCCATCTTTTTGGTCCACCGCTCCATCGGTCTTTTGGGAAGCCTTCTGTTGAGTTTGTTGACTATGAGATGTTGAACCTACCCCTTCTTTACGCTGTTACCTGTCCCGCCAACCTCTACGTCTTGGCTGCTTTTTTTTTTCAAGGTGAAGGGCCTTTCCCCCTCGTGGTGTTCTTACTCTCGCGCCGCTATAGTCCTCGTTCCTTTCGTCGAGGTTTCGTACAACTAGGTGCCGACACGTAGCGATTCTTGCCTGGGCTAGCTCATATCCGCTGACCGTTTAGCTCTTTTTCGCTTGTCTGCATATCAGTCAGGAACACCCTCCGCCAAGCTCCCTGTTTTTTTTGCAGCCAGGAGAGGTAGTTGTCTCCGATCACCCTCCGACTGGTATGAGTCCCAGCGTGCCCGCGCGATGACCGCTTTTTTTCATAGGTTGTTCATTCATCGCGTCGACCTGGCGCCTTCCAATACTTCCCTTTTTATTTTTTAGTTTGTTGTTCAGTTCGTTTTCAGTTCACGGCTTGAGACCTTGGTTGAGCTGACGTAGAGCTTAAGCGGTCCTGGGTCTCTCTTTCGTTTTTGAGCGTTTTTTTTTTTTCTTTTTTTACGATGTGAATCTCACTGTGACGTTTTATTGCATAGTCCTTGTTGGTTTGAGCGAGATTGATGTTGGGAGGGTGGTGAAACCCGTTTTCCCGCGTTTCTCCGAGGTCCGTGTCGGTGGTACGTGTTTTCGTGTACGAGCGCCCCCCCGCCGATGCTTTTTCCCCCCGCATTCCCTTTTGACCGGTTCTTCCTTCTCCCGCCCTCATGACTGTGCGGTGGCATCTTCTTTTGTGTTGTTTTCTCCACCCTCCCCTTCCCTGCGGGGGATCGCCGGCATCATGTTACGACTTACTTCTTTTTTTCGAGTTTCAAGACAGGCGGCGGGGTGGAGATCGTCCCTCCTTATACCACTTTTTTTTTTTGATCGCTAGCCAGTTTCGTGCGAACGTTCGGGGCCCCCTCCCAACCCCTTCCCCTCCTCAAGACCAAATGAGACGCCCTCGCTCGGCTCGGTCGCTCTGCCCCCCAGGAACTCCCGCCAAACTGAGACTACAATTCCCGGTCAGCCTTCTTCGTGCGAGTCACGAACAAATGGAGCAGGCAGTACTTTGCCTTTTTCCACCATCTTAAGGAACGTTTCTCTGTACTCCGCCAGTTTTCCGTTTCGAAGAGGCTCCCTTTTGGTTGAAATATAGACGTGGGTTCTTTCTGCGCGGGGGCCTTTGCTCTACCAGTTCTGCCCGTTCTAGGGTTTCTTACCTTTCCCTCTCTTTCTTTTTATTGAAGCCGCCCACTTCTTGAGCGGGGTTTTGCAGTTTTCTGTCGGAGTCTTTATATGCGTTAGTCCGCAGATCGGTTTATCTTCTCCTGAGCCGACGGACTCAAGTCTCTCTTTCCGCCGTTCCCCTTGTCCTTAGCCTCGCCGAAGACCTTCTCCGGTCGATAGCGCTTGGTTAAGGCCGTTTCTCTACCGTAGTTTTCCACAAATTTACGTCCGCTTGCTGGCATCGCCCATATCGTATTTTTGGCTTTTTTCCTCTTTTTCATGTGAGCGCAGAGGCGTTCCAGCTCTTCACTGACACCCACTCCATTCGCATTCGTTCCGGGCCCTGAACCTCCTATTCGCTTTTCAGGCCCGAGTTGACGTCTCTCCAACGGGGGTCTTTTTTTTTGCTTCCTCTTTTTTTCCAAACGGATTCGGTTGTCTTTTGCGAGTGAGAAGAGTGTGACCATTGTTCTGTTTCCCTGCTTCCACCGACGACATCCACAAGCGGGTTCTTTTTTTTTCGCCCGACGCGTGTCACCTGCCTGTTTTTTCTCCAGTTTATGTACGGTTTTTCATGAATATTTTATCCGCTTCTTTTTCTTTTCCCCTATATCGCCCCCTGCTGTGTTCCGGGTATGGGGACGACGCTGCTTCGCCAGCAACCGTCCGGCAGATGCTGGGTGCGCGCTGTTTTTGGAGCTCTCACAGTCCGCGATTGGCGCCCACCCTTTCTGTTCGATCCGCTCCCCCTTCCACAGGGGGTTCCTCTCTCCATTCTCTTTTTCTTTAATCAAGGCGGCTGTCTGAAAAGAACGCCGCGTGCCCCTGCTGGCTGTCTTGCTAAGAAGCGCTGACCCATTTGATTTTTTTTTTTGTTTTTTTTTTTTCTTTTTCTTTTTTCATTTTCCCCCCTTTTTTTCGTGCTCACAGAGAGTCCTCCGTACTGGATTTGTCTCTTGTTTTTTTCGTGTGACCGCCGGTGGTTGGGCGTTTTTTTTCGCGCTTTTTTTGGTCGCTTGACTGCCGTCGTCCAGGCTCCTCCTGGCTTGACTTTGGTAGTTCGATCGGTGCTCGTGTCACGGGTTGGTCATCAAGGTTCGATGTTATCCCCCGCAACCCGCCCGCCCTTGATCTCTTAGTATCCTCCTTTGTCCTACTTTTGCGTTGCTAAAAGTCCGGCACATTCTCCTCTGGCATCGGTACGAAAGCCTGAAATTGGTTTTTTTTTTTCTTCACCTCCCGTCCTCCTCATGACCCTTTTCTTGACGGCTCCTTTTTGTTTGGTTTTTTTCTTCCTTTAGTAGGTCAATTTGCGTTTCGAGGTCTTCTTTGCGCGAGTTTTCTTGGTTTTCCGTGGGATCGGCTTATCCTTTTCCTCCTTCGACTTCCCCTCCCATTCCCCATTCCTTTTACTTTCGGATGTCCCAGGCAAGGTTACCGAGTTCCTTTCCCTTTTCGTTTTTTTTTTTTGCTTTGATGCTGTGGTGCCTCCTTAAGAACTGCCCTCGCAGTCCATCTTCCTATTTCAGGCGAAAACACACCGGTGCCGTCGAAGTGGCTTTCCTTCTCACGATTTTCTTTCCTGATCCCTTTGTGTGCCGTCTTTTCTTTGCTCCTTCTCCGAGCCTTTACCGACGTTGATGCGTGTTATATCTTTCGACTCAATCTCCCAAGGTAGTTTCGCTTGATCTGAGATCAGGTCGGCTCCGTTTTATCCCCTTCGGCTTCTCGTCTTATTTGCACCGGGTTGATCTGCAGCGTTCTCCCCCCTTCGTTCCACCTTTGGTTTGGTGCTGTGCTTTTTCACCCCCCCTGGGTCCCCCTTGGGTTGTTGTTTTGAGAAGTTTGATTCCTGGCGGCGGTTCTGAGCTTCACGTTTTTATCTGACCCCTGCACGTCATGCCCCCTTCCTACCTGTTTCCTGAGTCCACGCGGTTTTAGAGTGCCCCCTTTTTCGATTGTGTTGTTTTCCGCATGTTTTTGATATAGGTTTATTCTGTCCGTCGGCCTAGTTGCATTAGTTTCTTATTCCCCTCCTTCTCGCCGTTCGTCAGTGGTCTTTCTTTGTCAGACTCTTTTTTTGTTCTTTTTACGGCGCCAGGGAACGCCGGCTTCCCCTGGAGCTTGTCCATGATGATGGCA
>Ga0179593_1754849_pt1 | contig 12598 bp, 18 predicted proteins | sample CZODoug2_1_08_16_FD_185931 | JGI IMG/M metagenome (GOLD analysis project Ga0179593, IMG submission 185931) | Vadose zone soil fungal communities from Angelo Coast Range Reserve, California, USA - CZODoug2_1_08_16fungal (PacBio error correction) | ecosystem: Environmental > Terrestrial > Soil >... | reverse complement strand
TCTCTTTCTTTAGGCTGAGTTTCACTTTCCTTTCATTCCACTTTGACCTAGCGTTAACGATATCTCTTGGTTTGCCCGTACTTTTGGTTCTCAGATGGCCTCGCCTTTCCTTTTCAGTTTCTCCTGGTCCCTCTCAACTCGAATGCTTCCTTCCGCCCTGGTGAAGTTCTCCCAGGCTCCCCCCCTGCTCATACTGTCGAGGGCCACGCTCCGGCTTTTTTTCTCCTTTCCTTCCCCCCTCCCCAAAATCTTTGGACCAAAATGGCTTCTTAATAATTTTTAGAAAAGGTGTTTCCTGGTCCGTTTACTTGATACCACCGTCAAACTTCTTCCTTTTTTCTTTTGCCTTGTTTATCATTTGTGTACGTTTTCCACTTGCGCTTGCCTTTTCTTTGATGTTTCGAGTTATCGCTGTGTCCTTTTTCTTTTCCATTACTCAACGACAAGTTCATTCGACTTTTTTTTCTTTTTTCGGGATAGCTATTTTACCCCCCCCTTTTGGTGCGTTCGGCGGTGGCACCTTTATTCAACCCCAGTGCCCACCCCTCTTGCCTCCATCCAAGCCACCGGCTTCCTCCTTCCCCCCCGATCGCAAAACCCGCGATTTTCTGTCTCGCCCCTGCTATTCGAGGTAGAGATATCCCGGTAGTCTTTCTTCCCTGTCTATCTTTTCCCCTTCGGCATAAATCCTTTCCTTCTTAACCTCCGTGGAATTGACTGCTTTCAGCCGCTTCAGTGATGTCCCTAACTCTACCCTCGCGGGCTTCGGACCATACCCTTTTCCGTTTGTAGTCAGATGTCTTTTTTCGGCATTTGATGGGTAGGCCAACAAAGAGTCCGTCAATAGGGATTCTTTTCGGACCCTTCTGACTGATGCAGAGCACCCAGCAGATCTCACCCCTGCTTCTTTTCCGTTACGTGCGTTTCCAGTTTTTGTTTTTTTTTTGTTTTCAATAAACGAGCATGTGGCCTTCCTATTCCCCTTCATCTTCTCACTTCGAAACCCGGTTATCCCTAGCTTATGTTGACGACCGATATTTTTTTCCTCCCCGCGCGTCACCCCATGTGCACGACCCCGCCATGACTCTTTGGCTTTAAAACGTGTTTTTTTCCGTTCCGGCATGCCCAACTTTTTTAGCCTTTTCCCCCGCCCTCATCGTGAAAACAGATGGCTTCGTCCCCCTCCTGCTATGAACATGCCGATCTTCTTTGAGTTTTCATTGGATTTCGCAACCAAGCGTGGATCGCACTCTCACCCTCTTTTTTTTTTCTTGCTTTGAATTGATTTCGCTGCGTTCTTTTTCTCCCTTTCCTCCTCAAAGTTGTTGATTGTGAGATCCTCCACCACCCCCCCTTCTTCTGCGAGATCAATTAACTTTTTCCTCCCTTTTCGCTCGCCTCCCAGGTTTGTGAGATCGAGTTCCCCCATGCCCGCTTGTTTCTTCTCCCTCCCCCTCCTAGCGGCACTGCCCTTTTCCGTGAATCGGCGCTTTCCCTTTTTCCCCTCCTTCTCGATCTTGAGGACTTCTTTTTTTCCTTCCCTTTGCCAAGTTGTGTGCAGCCGTACGGCGACACTGGTCAATCCCCCTGGGACCCCCTTTGATTTTGGCGTTCGGAACACCCTCTTTTTTCTTTCTTAGTTGCGGTTGCAAGTATTCTCTTTCTTCCCCATTCGACATCTTTTTTATTGGTTTCCACTCTTGGGTTTTCTCCCATTCGAAATTACCTTTTCTTCCCCAAAATTGCTTACGTGATCGAAGCTCTTTTACGGCTCTATCATCAGCAGCAAATTTCCTCCTTTGGTTCTCTTTAGTGCTGCTAAGAATCTCAATAATCTTTTGCTTCATCGCTTGGCGCTGCTCCCGCATGCCTTTCCAGGCCGTTTCATCCTCCGATGGCCCGCCCTGAAGGGCTTCTTCCCAAGCGTCCCCTCTCTGTCTGGACTCCCTCCGCTTCGATGCTTTCTGTGCATTCTCCACGCATGTTTTTTTCCCTCACCCGGATTTCTGCCCCAATTCTATATACCTCCCAGAACACCTCCTACGGATATCTATTTTTTTTTTTTTCGTACCTCTACAACCTTCTTCATACAATCTTAGGTTATCTGAGTTCCTCAGTAAGCGCTAACTTTTTCTTTAGCTGTTTCTTTTCTTTTTTGTCAACGGGTTTTGTTGCCCCTTTTCCTCTTCCCCCTAGTCCCCTCTCCCTCCCCCACCTTGATTTGGAGTGTTACTCTTGCATCACGCTCCCAGTCCTCCTTTTCCATCGAGCTTTTGATCGATACATTAGTTTAGGGTCGTTCCTCTCCCACACGTGCATCCCCCCCCTCTCCCGGCCGCCTCAGTCCCCCGTGGGCCTTAGTCGGAAAAACTCCTTCGGCTTCCCCTTCGGCCTCCTAGGGTTGACTTTTTTCCCCCCAATTTCTACCAGTCTCACATTTCTAAATCGTATAATACCCGTTTTGACCTTCCATCTTTTTTTCTTTCAGCTCCCATTCCCTTTTTTTGACTATCGGCGAAGGAGGGGCTTACTCCTCGTCCCCCTTTCCTTCCCTAAACCTGAGAGGACCGCTGAAAACTGTTTTTTTTCTGCATGTTAGAACCAGCACGGCACTCGCCGCGCCTCCTTCGATACTTTACTCTCCCCATTTTCAGATCCTTGTCTTTCTACGATGAGAAGGACCCCCCCCCCTTTCTTGAACCATTCGCTTTTCCCTCTCTTTGTTGTTTTCGAGATTTCTCTCCCCTCCTCGATGAGTGCACATGTCCTTCTAATTGCCTTCTTTCCTCTGCTTCCCCCTGATCGATTTTGTTTCTGCTGGCTTGGCTGTCCTCTTTTTTGTTCTCACGATGCAGAGCCTCTTGACCGCGCCCGTTTCCCCTTCTCAAAGGTGTCCTGCTCGCCGGCTGTTCATTCCTTTCAGCGGCCGCCGTCGCCGGCGTTTCGTTTGTTGCTTTTTTTGGGCTTTTGTTGCCTGGACCGCACAAATTAGGTGAACTTCCCCCAACACAAAAACAAAACCTTTGGTGGTCTTCTCTTTCGGATTCGCACTTGCTCCCTATCTAGTGCGCGTTTATTTATTTACCCCGTCCCCTTTTTGAAGTTCCTTTGAATTTTTTGTCGAGCCTCTGGTGCTCCCCCACACGGTCTGATTGCGGCATTCCGCGATTGCCGTATCGATTTTTTCACGTGACCGCTCAACGACAAGTCCCCCTCTCAATCCCTTTTTCTTCTCTTTCTTCCTAGAACCCACCCTTTCATGCCGGGACTTCCCCTCGGCCCTATTGTGAGTACGGGGCAAAACCCCCCTTGGTCCCCCCTGCTTGGCCATCAAAACAGCGCCTCTCTCTTTCTTCTGCTTGCCCATCTCACACGCCTCTTTTTATTCTCTCTTTGTTTTTGCGTTCTATGACAGTACCTTTTGAGATATACCGTCTTCCCTTTTTTGAGGTTTATTCTTCTCCCTTACCCGTTCTGCCTTGGAGTGGAGACTTTCCCCTCATTTTGAATCCGGCTTTAAAGTGCTGTCTCCAACCTCCCTGGTCTGGATGACTGACAATCCCGTACGGGATTCTTTAGTTTTCAGATGGCATTTTTTGGTTTGAGTCCTTTGCCGCCCATTTTTTCCTTTCTCTTCCCTTGCCCCCGCTTCCCCCCGCCCGACCTAGCACGTCGTCAGGGGTGCGATGCTACTTTTTTCCTTGATTAATGCTTTCGAATAAACAGCCATTTTTCCCCTTCCAGCCTTTTTCCTTTTCGTATCGGTCCCACCAAACCCATCCTTCAGCCCCCTATTCAGTATGGGATCTCTTATTCCTTCCCAGCCCCCCCTACAGACCCCACCGCGGGTGTGCCGACCCCCTCCATCCCGGCTGTTTGTCGTGGATTGTTAAAACCCCCTGTTCGCCTTTTCTCCACACAAAACCCTTTCCGTTTCTTGCCGAAGCATACATCCGTACGATCCCCCGCCCCTTTCTTTATCCGCCTATGAACATTCTATGCCAGTGTCTCCCCTGTCTTGTTTGTCCTTCATGCATCCCCCTGATATCACCTCGGCGTCTTCTTGGAGCGCTCTTTTTCTCCTCTTCGTGCTGCTGGTGGTGGATTTCTTGTTGTTTAGAGCTATAACCCCCTTTCGCGCCACGCGATCAATTACCGCTCCACCCCCTCCTTCGTTGGTTCCCCGAGTGCGATGTTTCTTTTTGTCCCTTTCAAAATTTCCTCTTCCCTTTCTTTCCTGCCCCCCTCTGGTTCCATAGTCAGCGAGTTTTTTCCAGCGGGTTTTTTTCTATATTGATTTACTCCTTTTCTACCCGGCCAGGGTTGTGTGCAGGCAGGACCGCGACAACATTTCCCTTCCCACGAGCTCCCCCTTCCGGTCGGTCCCCGTTTTTGGGCCGTGCGATACTAGTTGCGCGTCTGGCTATCCCTATTTTCTCTTTTCCATTATGACATGATTTTTGTCCCCCCGTGTTCTTCCAGCGATTAGACATTAATTTTTCGCCACACCGTTGCTCGTTATTCCCTACCCCTTTTCCTCTCTTGCCCCGTCGCATAGCATCGTCCCTCCGTTTTTTCTTTCGGGCGGATCTTTTCCGGGGTCGCCGCTCACTCTCTGCTGAAATCGGCTTTTTTTTTCTTAACGAAAAAAAAAGATCCATCTTTGCCTTCGTCGCCGCCCCTGCCTCGTTTTTCTTATCCCCCCCTGTTTCGCGCTCACCCTCCACTCTTCCCACCTCCTTCCGTTTTTCCCCTCCCCCGTTCGCTTAACCCCCCCCCCCACTCCCTCTCTCACCCTTCTCATACCCAGTCCCCCCTTCATTCACTTTCCCCCCCCCCCCCCTCGTCACTATTCCATCTGTAAACTTCACCCCCTCTCCCTGTTGCGGATGGTCAGCTCCCACTTTATATCTAGACATAACTTCTTCCTGGCTGATGCGCTTTTTTTTTTTTTTTTTTTTTTTACAAACTTCCCCTTTCCCGGGAATAGGTTTTAATGCCGATATGACTTCACCCCTCCACTTCCTAAGGACTATCTACCTTGCGGCGAGCCCCTCCCCCCGTGATCAGAAAGCCCCGGTCTCTTCATCCCGCGTTGGGGAATTATTATCTATCCCCCTTTGGTGGTTGCGGAAGGATATGACTTCTGTTGTTGTGAAGGTCCCTCTTCCCCTCCGACTGGGGAAACAGCTTGTTTCTTTTTTTCCTGATCCTGGACTTTAGGCAGAACTAATTCCCTTAGTTTTTTCCCCCCTGTCCTGTCACTCTCTTGCGGTTCGTTCCGACGTTCCCCGATAATTCCCTCTCCTATGAATTGCCATTTTCGTATTCCCCTCGCAGTGGAGCCCCCGATCTTGACAAAACATTCCCCCCCCGGTATCCCATTCTTCCCTAGTTTTTTACGGGTTGGTAATCAATACCACTTCTGCCTAGGCTCATTTATTTCCAACGGAAACCCAGTTTTAGAATTTTCGGCAGTCTCCCATGATCGCAAGTCCTCGAGTCGTACTTCTTTGCCCTGCTTCCCAGCTCCTTCACGCCTTCGGGCTCAAGTAGCCGAGAACTTGCTCTTTTTTTCCTTTCCCTGGCTCCTTCATCGGCGGCTTCCTGCCCCCCCCCTTTCTCCCCCCGCACGAAGCAGAAGCAGCCGCCCCCCCACATCGACCTCCTCCAACATTCAGATCCCTTTGGTTTTTCCTTTGAAGGCACAATTGCCCTCAATAGCGTTGATCAACCCTCCCAGTTTTTGTTGCTAGAGATCCACCTCCCGCCGAGGTTTTATTGCATTCTCTCTCATCCCACCCCTCCAATTTTGAGTCTTACCTCTTCTCTTTGTTCTGCTTTTTCCTTTCGTCTTCTTTATGTCTTTTCTAGATTGCAGTCCGCATATCCTTTTTTTTCTCTCTCGTTATATCCCCCTTTGTCTCTTCTCTGCGGTTTTCGAGGATTTCAGAGCCGCCGTTCCCCAGCAACGCTTCGGGGAATTTGACATATCTTTTTCTTCAACCCCCTTTTTGGTGGCCACTGGCACTACCCTTTGTTTGTGTGTTGTTGGGTCTTCTAAGGAGGGTAGCCGGCTGGAGCCCTTGCTACTGCGCGGTTGAGGAAATTCCCAACTCCTCTAGGGCATTGAAGCTGACCTTGACCTTTTTTTACCCCCCGGCCAATCCCCACCCACCACCCACCCCCCACAACCCCCCAACCCTGACCCCCCAAAATTTTGCTTTAACGGTTCTGATTGCGGCGTTTCCGCGCTGTTCCATCGCTGTTGGTGAACGGTCCTTCGAAATCCCCTCAAGTTCATCCCACCCGGCTTTGGGCCTGAACAACCCCCCTGCTGCCGTTCGGGGGGGAACCCTTTTGGTCCAGGTACACACACACCAGTTGATCGCTTTTCCGCCACAGTACTCCCTTTTGACGACTTGCCCGTCGCGAACTGCATTAATTCTGATCTTCCGTTGGGAGTTCTCTTTCCTATTTTCACTTCTCGTTGCACTTGGTGCGGTCCTCCTTCCATAAATCCTTATTATGTTCCTTTTTTTTTTTTAGAATGCGACTTTGCGTCGCATCGAAGACGGATACACTGTTCTAGACTGCGGTTTAGGAAACAGTACGGGCGGCCTGTGTCAAGTCTTTCATTCGGCTTGGTTCTTTCCCCAACGCGATTTCACTCTATTGAGAGGACAACAGATTGTAAGATCTTCTCCCGCCCACCCTCCGATAGTAAGGTTTTATTCTATGTTGTCCGTTCGATTAAGCTGTCTATAACCTCTCTGGTTTTTGTTTTTTTTTTTTTTTTTTTTTTTTTTTTTTTTTTTTTTTTGTTTTTTTTTTCTTTCCCCGGCCTAATTCGAATCTTCCGGCGCAAACCCCCTTGGCGCCAAACGATGTCCCTCCCTTTTGAGATAATGACTGACGCCCACTCTACTCCGTAAGGGTGTGTGCCTCCCCCATTTCTTCTTCGGTCGTGGATCATTTTGTTCGTCTCCCCCAACACCGGTTTCCCTCTGCGAAACTTTTCCCTATATAGAACCCCCCTCTTGCTTCCTCCCCTCTCTCTATCACATCCGAGATAGCTGGCTCCTTGCCAGTAATTGAAACAAGCGTTTCATCGCACTCGCTCACCTCCTGGTTAATGATCGACCTCTCTGTTTTTTTATTTCTCCCCTCCGTTGTGTTGTTGGGCTCTCCTCTCCCCGCTATCAATTAATTTTTTTCCCAGCCTCCGCCGGTTTGTAGATCCTTTTGCGATGCCCTTTGTTGCAAACTTACATAGCTGCCATCAGATCCTTGTTTCATTCTCCGTGCCGCCATAGGGGTTCTCGATCCCTTACTTCCCTTCCCCCCCTAGGACAGGTTTGTTTGGGAAGTTTCCGGCTTTCTCAACCTTGGTTGACCCCCCACGACCAGTTTTCGTCCTTTTCACCTTTTTCTTTTTTTTTTTCGCTCCGGTAGATTTCTGTCTATCCTTTTGACATCTTTTCGGCAAACCCGATTGTTTGTTGCTGCAGTACGATTCTCCACTATATTGTTTTCTTCAACCAGTGCTTCTCTTTCCTCGCCAAGTCCCATCTCATCGCCGCCCCTTTCTCCTGTTGGGTGCGGATTGTCGTCCTGTAATAGCCCGTCCGACCCCTTTTTGAATTCCTGCTTTGCTCGAACCCCCGCCTGCAGCCACGTTCCCCCCCTTCCCCGCTTTCCGCCCGGACGGATGGTCCGTCCCAACCCGGTTTCTTTTCTGTGACTCCCACTTTACCGCGTGTTACGTCGTTCTCCGTTGGGCCGCTCTCTTATTTCCTTTACCGCACAAAGAACGATGCCCTTTTCTCTTATAACTGGGCATCTCACGCTCCCAACGTCGTTTTCTCCCCTCTCGGGTCTATGACTTTGTTTTCCTTTGAGATATTTTCGAGCCAACGTGGGTGGCAGGTCTTGAGTGCACTTGTTGTCCCCCCTTCAAACTCTAATAGGTCCCGCCGAAGGCATCTTTTATTTTTTTTTTTCAACTATTTTGGAGTTGCATATTGCGATCACGACTTATCCTCATCCCCATTCCCCCCTTTCCTGTTGAGTGCCTTCTTCTTCGGAGCAGTGAAACCCAGTGTCGCATGCCGGCCGACCTCCCGTATTTCCCCCACTCCGTGGAGCCCGCCGACAACCCCCCTTCCGCTTCAATTCTGCTTCTTTCTTCCATAAACGCGCCTAGAATAGAGCTCACCTTTTTTTTCTCCGTCACCCCAGTTTTAGACTTTTGCGTTCCCCCTTTGGTCATCTCCCTTGTTTCGCCGTCCCCCTCTCTTCTCGCGTGGCCGGGACGGGGGCTTCTTATTTGCCGAGACCCCGTTGAGGCTGGGACTGCCTTTCTCTCCGTGCTTTCGTTTCAGCCCTTTTTCAATTACGCCCCCGCGCCCGCCGCAACCATCCCCCCTCTTTACTCCTCCCCGACACCTATTCTTCTTCTCGATTTCTTTTCCCCCTCATCTATAGTTGACTTGCTTTCCCCCCAATCTTCCATCCTCCGTTGTGGTGTGGAGATAGATCTGTCTCCAGTCAAAAGAATCTCGAGTTCCCTGTCCGCTCCCTCCCCCCAGTGGTCGCCTTGGCGCCCCGGATAGATTGTTAGGTTCCCGGGTCTTCGATTGCTGATGGTTCTTTAACCGATTCTCTTCCGACCGACCCGAATAATTTCAGAGATTTCATCTCAACTGTCTCTCTCGTCCTGCTTTTTCCGATTAATCGACGCCGTAGAAGCTTAGGCAAACCGTTTCTTTTTCATTTGTAGAACCCGACCCACCCTTTTTTCACCTTCCCTCCCCCACCTTTGTTCTTTTATTTTGGAGCTATTCTAGGAGAGTGGATTTACCCCCCCCCCCCCCTTCACAACCTCGTCTTGCACAGAATTGAAAGTTTGTACTGGCCTTTTTGTTTTCCAGTTCCCTCCCTTTTGTTCTGACTTGACGGTTCATTTTTCCTATGGTCCCAAGTATCGAGTTTCTTGTTTCCACGAACCTCAACGAAAGCCGACCCCCCGCGATTGCAGCTTTCTTCCTTTTCTCGGTATATTTCCCCCTCAACACTCTTCCTCTTGGCGGCTTTCGTTTTCATCTTCTTGATTCTGGGAACACAAAACCCCCCCATCACGGCCTGGACGCAACCTTTTACCTCTCGTCTTCCCCCCGCCTCCTCCCACTTCAGAGCCCGCTATTTTTTCCCCTGACTTTTGAGTTTTTTCCCGCAAGGTAGCGCCCTTAGTTTGTTTCAATCTGCTTCTTCTAATCCGCTTGACTTGCAGTTTCTCTTCGAAGGCCGGATTAAGTGATCTTTTTAATAGTTTTCTTGGCTGACTGACCTTCCTTCCCTTGCGTCCCTTTTAGTTTTGGACAGGCCTTTACTTCGTTACGCCCCCCCCCCGACTTTTCGCGTCTTCCCGAATGTAAGAGATCTCTCCCCTCGACCGTCAAGGGCCTGCTCTTTTCCCTTCTACTTTCCCCCCAAGTAGTTTCTTCTAACCTTCTGTAGAAGCGTACTCGCCCCCCCCCCCCCCTTCCGCCACTTCGATGTCAGAATGGGCCTGATCGTTCTTTCCTCTGTCCCCCAACACTACCTGAGCGCACGCCCGAACCCTCTTATGGCCGTGCCCTTGACTTGTTGCTGTTCTTTTCCTTTTGGCCCACCCCCCCCCCCCCCCCCCCCCCCCAACCCCCCTTTTTTCCTCCCCACCACCTGGTTTCTCTTTAGGGCCGCCACAAGATAGATACCACCCGATTTCTTCCTTAGCGGCCTATGAAAATGACGATCTTCGCGCTCTTTTTCATTTCTGAATCGCAACCCCCTTTTCGCAATCCCGATCTCACCCACCACATGGAGCTTTCGTCTCCCTTTGAAGGTCGAGAGGTCGGTTGTGTTCTCTTCTCTTTTTTCCCCCTCTTTGGTTGTTGAGATCATCCCACAAATCCCCGAGGCTCCCCCTTCGCCCATCCGCGCGCCTCAGGTTTGAGTTTCTTTTGCCCTCTTGTTGAGATTTTTTTACTGACAGGCGGCACTTTCGCCCTCCCTGATTTTCATAGGTCGCCCTCTCGTAAATCTTTTCTCGGATGAGACTTCCTTTCGAAATCCCTGGCCAGGGTTGTGTGCAGGCCCGGCATCATGAACAGCAGACAGTCAATTTTTTCGACCGTCTTTTCGGGGTTGATTGCACTTAGTTGCTTTTTGTCTTTATCTTATGTACATCTCTGGAGGCCCCACGGGTGTTTTTGGCGATCTTCCTCCTTCCGGTACTATGTCCTGTCCTCAGTCTGTTCCCCGACATCTTCAGAAACCGCCGCCTCTCCTTTTTTCTCCTTTTAACAATTCTTTGTGTTCGTTGCTTTCCTTCTTTAATCGGGAAGCCTCCCCCCCCTCCTTGAATCGGACTTTTTCTTAAGACCCAACCCCCCCGACTGCATGTTTCCTTTTCCCCTTCCCTTTTCCCCGCTCAGGCCGCCAATACGGTCTATTCCCTGTTTCTCTATGAGACGGGGAGTCGCCTCCCTTTGGTTCCTCCCCATCTGATTTTCTTCCCGCATGCATCATTTTACCCCCCGAATCTGCCTTAAGGAATTCTCAGCGACTCTCAACGTCAGTCTCTCACCTTCGTCGGGGTTTTGACCTGCCTGTCTAGGCGAGACGTCGACAAAGTGGCGTTTGTTGCGGCCTTTTTTTTGTTTTTTTCCGACCTCCCCCTCCCCCTTTTTCACGAATGGAGGGGACAAGTTCTTGTTTTTTCCCTTCCCTTTTTAGCCTGTCCGCCACTACTCATCGAGATGTTTCTTTCCCTTTCTTATTTTTCTTTTTCTCCGCGGTTTTCCCCCCCTAATGGCTTCTTTGCCGCAATCCCTTCTTTTTCGCTGATTCTCGGACAAAAAATTCAACCCCTTTACTCCTTTCCCTTTTTTCCTTGGTTGGTAATCATAAACGGCACAGGCTCATTTTTCCTACAACTTCCGTATTAATACCTAAACCCCTCTCATTTCTTTCCACCTTTTTTGGGTCAGCTCCATGATCCAGGCCCTTTTTTGTCTGCCGGCGAAGGCTTTGCTTTCCCGTCTTTCAAGCTTACCTTAGCACATCCCGTGACCCTTTCCCCCTTTGCGCGGTTTCCTCTGGCTTTTTTTACCCAATCCTGCAAGCGGCCTCTACAGCCTCCCCCTCCTATCCATTTCAAGATAAATCCCTTGTTTTTTTTGTACCTTGAACACTTTCCCTCTTCTATTCGTTGGATCTCTTCTCCCGTTTTTTGGACCGATTGTATCAGCCTTCTAGGTCTTTTTTATCGCATCAACCCCCCCCTGGATCTGAACTTGTTTTTTTTTTTTCTGGGGCTTCGATTGCGTGCTGGTTCTTTCCCTTGATGTTTCCCCGGCCCTTTTTCCGCGGTCCCCCCCCCTTCCCCCCTGTTTTTCTGGCCCGTCCCGCTTGGACGCGGATTCAGCTCCTCCGTCTTCCTCCTTTCGAGGCCACGCGTTTGCCTTTCTCCTTCCTTCCCCCCCCCCCCCCCCCCAATATTGAACCCCACTCCCTTTTTGATTAATACGGATTTCTCAATCTTTCCGTTTCATAAAACACGTAAACCTTGTTCGTTCCATTGCTATTTTTTGTCGTACCGAATCGTCCCCCCCTTCCCTGTTCTGCTTTCTTCTCGAGCTGGCTATTTCCTTTTCAACGAACCACGACAAGTTCCATCTCCTCTTTCAGTAGTTTCTGCCTTATTCTCGGGTTCTTTGAACCCTTGTCCGCCGGGCTGCGTTCGGCGGGGACCCCATTTTCTCTTTTCTGTGCCCACACCCAACTTGCCCTCACGTTTACTCCTTTTTGGACCGTATCTGCCGCCTCCCCTTCATTCTCTTTCTGATCTTACGTTGAGCGTTCTATGCCTCCCGCCTAGATCCGTCGTCTTATTTCTTGTTCGGTCATATTCTCTCCCCACCCCTTTCTTTTTCCATTTGTTGTGATCTCTCTTTTTCGCGAGCCGGCTTCAACTTGATGTAAAGAAATAGACCGTCTGGTCCATCCCTTCCGGGAGGCCAGGCCCTTCTTCTTTTTTCCTTGCTGTCCTTCAGTCTTTGTCGGTCCGCCGTCCCCCCCCAGCTTTCAACGCAAACCTACTTCTTCTTTCTTTTTTGAACTCCCGCCAGACTAGGCTAAGGTTCGATGCCCATGCGTCGTGCGACTCCTCTTCGCAATACAAGCGTCTTTGAACCTCCTTCCGAAATTCCTTCGCCCCCCCCCCCCCTCTTGGCAATCGTGTAGTATAACGATAGCATGTCCCAGACGAAATACCGGAGGCCTCCCCTAACCTGTGCTTCCCTTTTCCCAGTTTCTCTTTTCTTCGCCCCTCCGCGCATGCACACCCACTGTTCCCCTCTGTTCCGAAGTCATCAAAGATCGACCCCCGATGCGGCTCCCGCGCGCCCTAACCCGATCTCTTTTCCTCTTATTCCTTGCACTCACCCGACCCAACCTGAGGCGCTCCCTAGCGCTTCGAGGATTGTGGTGGTGGCTACCCCTCCTAGTTTTGTTTTGAGCGGAGATCACCACCCTCTCCGCGTGCTAGACGGAC
>Ga0179593_1651320_pt1 | contig 12598 bp, 22 predicted proteins | sample CZODoug2_1_08_16_FD_185931 | JGI IMG/M metagenome (GOLD analysis project Ga0179593, IMG submission 185931) | Vadose zone soil fungal communities from Angelo Coast Range Reserve, California, USA - CZODoug2_1_08_16fungal (PacBio error correction) | ecosystem: Environmental > Terrestrial > Soil >... | reverse complement strand
AACTTTGGCACCTCATTCGTCGGTCTCGGTTTTTTTGTTTTACTTTCTTTTCCCCCACCCCGTTCTTCAGTATTGGATCGGACTCCACCCGTTCTGAAATCGGACCAGTGAAGCTCTATTCGCGTGTTTTTTTCTTTCGAGCCACTTACACTGTAAAACCCCTGACACCGGGCCCATTGTCTGCCAATAATCGGGGTTTCGGCTTTGCTACTTTGACCATATGTCCCCTGTTTGACGCTGTCCTACTTTCGATATCCCCTTCTGCCCCCCTAGATTTTGAACTAGTACTTTGTTCCAGCCAACCGCCCCCAGTGTCGGCATTGACTAGTGCCGTCGTCGACCTTTTCCGACCATTGCCAACTTTTCGTCCGCAGGTATCCCCATTTCCCCCTTCGATTCATCCCCTCCGCCCCATGTCTTGGACTCTGGCTCTGGTGCCGCTTTTTCCTCTCTCGCGTCGCCTGGCCATAATTATCTGTCTCGACCATCCTTCTTTTTTCTCCTCGTAGTCGATCTCACCAGCATGGTCCCCCCCCACCGCCATCTTCCTTATATATCCCTGACTGTCCTTTTACAGGTCTGGGCACTTCTGTTGCGTGTGTCGCCTGGACCTCTTTTGCCTTTTTTGGTCCACCTTTTTTTTTTTTTTTTTTAACAAAGGTTCTGTTTGTCTCCGGGGTTTCATTTCCCAGATCCCCCCCCTCTTTTTGGATGAGAAGCGCCACCCTTCCTCTCACGGCACATTGCCTGGAAGACCTTCCTACATTCGGCAGGCCAGTTCCTCCTTCTGGCGCTTTTTTCGCCACAAGATCACCCCCAAAATTGTTTAAATACCTGCCCAGTCTTCTCTTTGCGAAGATTCGAGTGTTCCCTCCCTCTTCCCGAGGAAAACTGACGGCAACCGCCGTTTGCTCGTATTCTTTCCCCTCCCTTCAGTAGGGGATTTTTTTTCTCCCCTTGTCAAATATGCTTGACTTTTAGACTCTTTTTTTTCCCCAGGTTTTTACTTTCCGCCGGTTGGGGGGTTTTTGTTGCATTTGTTGTGCTGAAAATGTTTCCCCTTGTTGTGGTCTGGGCCTTCTGCACCAGTTTTTTCCCGATCGCTGACACCTGCTGCTGTGAATCGTCCCCTCCCTCTTGTTGAGCTCCCTTTTTTTTTTTTCTCTCTTCTTCCGTTTTGTTGTTGTCTCTTCTCTTCTTTTTTGGGGGGGGGGGTTTTTTGGGGGGGTTTTTTCTCTACAAGCATCTCCTTTTTGCCGCCAGGCAGCTTTGTGGCCGCGTTCTCGTCCCAAGCAGTCCCTTTGCAATCATTGTTTTTTTTTTCCCCAACACCAACCAGCCCTTTTATTTTCCTGACAAAATGCACCTGCACAAGTAACCACCGTCATCACCTTTCTTCTTTTCTAGTCAAGCGTCCATGTGACCCCCACAACCCCCTTTCTTTTCCCCCTTGATTGTCGCGACCTTTTTTTGCCTTTCTCTAGGATTCCACCCTTTTTCAAATATCACGGGCTTCCTTTCTTTTCCCTTGGTAAAAGTTTGCTCCTGATCTTGGGGCTTTCCCTCTCGGCTTTTTTTTTCCTTTCCCTTAAAGGTCCGTTGTTCCGGCTTTCCTTGTTCCGTTGCGTCGACGGACCTTTTTTCTAGCCCCTCTTGGCTATCTGGGACCTGACCCCCCCCTGTCGTTCCCCCAAAATGCTCCTGGATTTCCCTTTTTTCCCTTTCGTTGTGGGCCCTTTTTTTTCCCATAGGTCGCATTCGCACTCTAACCTCAGAGTTTCCTAATACCTGTACGACCAAGAGGTATAGAGAGTGTTCCCTTTTCTGGCGTGTTTTCTCTTCCAGCGTGTCGATCGGAATCACCCGTAGAAGACTTTTTGTCCGATTTTTTGGACCTAATTTTTTCCGATCTGTCTCCCTTCCGCCCCCCCCGTTCATTCTTTCTGGTCGTCCTTTTTTGCTCTGCATTTCAGATAATCTTACGCGAGAATTGGCAAGTAATTTTTTTCCCCGGCCACTATACGGTTCTTCATTTCCGCCCTTTTTTTTTGAGGCGTTTCGCAAGCTCTGTATGGTGCAGAACAGTTACTTTTGATAATGCACTTTTCCTTCCCTACAGTTTTTTCTCCCATAGTTCGGGTAGCTCCCTTCGAGCAACCCTTTTTCGTCAAATGCTTTCCCGTTATACATCTGTTTTTACAGTGCTTTTCCCTCATCACAAGTCATGAAACGTCTTCCTCATGTTCCGCCGGTTTTGGCCGACCTGTTCTTTTCCCCATAACCCGTTTTCCGCCCCCAGATAAAACCCCCCTCCTGGAACTTTCCTGAAGGCCCTGAAACTGATTTGCTGGCTCGCCCACATTCACATTTCTCCCAAGTCCTGAACTCTGTTTTTTGGTCAACTATAGAGCCTTCCTCCCCCCGTCGGTCCGACGTTAAAGCACAAGGTTCCATGGGCACTGCTCCCTTTGCCCGCATTTTTTTTTTAATTCATTTTCCCTTTTGACGACGATTCTCCTTTGTTTGCAAGCCTTTTTCTCAAGCGTCTCTTTTCTTACCCCACATAGTTTTCAACTCGAGAGATTTCGTTACCATGTTATTCCTTCCTTTTGGCAGGTCATCGCAATCACTTTTTCCGCAATGTTTCCTCCCCCTTTCCCTCATGACGCAATCTCCCACCCAAAATCATTTGACCCCCCCTTTCGGCCAAGCTCCGTCCGCTTTTGACCTTTGGCTGAAGGCGAATCCACAATTTCTCGGCATACGGTGCCCCCCCCCTGAAGCTTTTCCTTTCTGAGGAACTTTTTGGCCGCCGCTATCCAAGGGTCGCTGATTTATTCCTCTCCTGAACTCGTTCATTTGCGTCCCCCCTCTTTCTCTTTCATGAGTTTCCGCCTTGAATGTTCCTTTCCCCCCCTTCTTTCTTTGAATTTTTTCCTTGTACTTAGGATCGTTCGTTGGACGAGTTTTTCTTTCTTTCACCCCTCCTCCAAATCTTCTTTTCCTAATTTCCTCAGCGCCCCCTTCTTCCCTCGCTCGTAAGTACTCAGCCCCGCCCTTGTCGTCAGACCTGTTCCCCTTTCGACTTTGCCAGATAGAACAACACAGTGTCCTTTTTCGCGCGGGAAAAGCCTTTCTTCATCTCTGTCTTGTCCCGAGGTTTTCCCTCTTTTGAGACGGCCCTGTGAAGAAATCTTTGTAAATTCTTTTTTTCCCCCTTTTCCCAGCGGGTTTTCTCATTGAGCCTTTGGGGCGCCCCTTTTTTTCGCTATTCAATCCCTGAAGTCCTTCCTCTTTTAATCCTACTCAGGGGTGGTTTTTTCTTCTCCGAAAACATTTTTCCTCCTAAACCTTTCCCCCCACCTATGTTGAATGCTCCTTGCACCCTGGCACTCCGAAATTGACGGAAAAATTTTTTTCAGTGCCGCCTGTTTTCTTTCGGTCCGCTCTCTTCCCCCCCCCCCATCTGCCTCGGCTAGCGATGGGAGTCTCACGGGCTCGATATGTTTGCTATTATTCCAGTCGACCGACCCCCCGCCCTTGCGTGACGCACGTTTTCCATTTCTTCTTGCCCCCTGATCGTTTCTTTTTTTTTTGCGCTGGTCCTTTCTCCGGAGGGTTGAAAAGATCCAATTTTGAAATGTAATTTCGTCTCCCCTTCCCGTGCACGCATACTTCTTCCCTTCTCTTGACGAATGGTGAACGTGCGAGTTTGCATGTCTCTCCTTTCTCCATGAGTCCGAAAACATGTCAGAAGTAGTTTGTCTTAGCATTCTTCTTACCAGTCGTTTACTGGAACCCCCCCCCCTTTTTTTTTTATTATCTCCCTGCTTTGTTCATTTTATTGTTTTTCCCCTTCTTTTCTTTCGACTTCTCCAAGTCACCTAAAGATTCGGAGATTGCCGCCTTCCCTCTTTTGTAAATTCTTTTTTTTGTTGAAACTTTCTTCTTTTTGCTTACCCTTGTTTTCTGGCGACCTCTTTGTGCCATGCTGCCCTTTTTCTGCCATCCTGCTGTTCCTCCCCGATTTAAAATGGTCACGATTAGTCTATCGAGTTTCTTCCTTCTATGTGGTTCTTTGGTGTCTTGTAGGTGTTCTCCACCTTAAGTCCTCCATACATGTCTCACCCCCCCCTAGACCGCGAGCCCTTTGCCCAGGCCACCTCTTTTAACATGTGTCGTTTCCGTCTTTCCGCCGTTTTTCCTCGAGGTTCAGCGTTCGTCTTCCCTTTGTGATGTGGGCTACCAGCCTTGCAAGCATCATCGGAAAGGCTGAACGGTTTTTTTTCTTTCTATATTACTTGCTAGTACGGGTTTTCCTCGAACAGGTCTTGCCCTTCCGGAACCAGTGAATTTCCTTCCCCCCTTATGAATTCCCCTCAGCCTTTCCCCACCACATCCTTCAACCCCTTGTTCAATCATTTTGACGCATTAATTTTTTTTTTTTTTGGGAATTGTATTTTGCACTTCCTTCTCTTGACAATATTTCCCCCTCGTCCCGACCGTATCTCTTGCAATCATTTCTAGAGTTGCGTAAGCTGCACAACTAGACTGTACCTCTTTGAAATTTTATATATGAACTCCAGAGTTGCCAGCACTCCCTTACTCCTTCGCCTTTCCTCTGCAATCCCCTTCCCTTTCCTCCCCGAGTCGACCCTTTTAGTTAAGACTTTTCAATGGTTTCCTGAGTTTATATATTTCCTATTTCAGAAAAACTTTCCCCCTCTCCCTGTCGTTAACTCGATGAGTCTAAAGATTTTTCTCGCCCAACCACTGCCCCCCCCAATCCCTTACCCAATATATATACTTTTATTTGTGACGTAACTTTTTTCTTACCACGAATGGGGCGTCTTTTTCCCCCCCCCTCAATGCGTTTCTGTCCGTGGCTTTCCGGAAAACCAGTTTTTTTTTCCGTGTTTCATTCTCCTCTGCTTGTTTTTTTTTCCTTTATTCAAGTGTTTTTTCCTTCCTTTGAGGGAAAGAAGGCTTTTCCGACCCTTCTCACGGCTACTCGGCGCTCTTGACCGCCTTCCCTTTTACTGTTTACCAACCTTGTACCCCCTTTCCCTTCCTTTATTGTGAGAACCCTCGTTTTTTTCTCGAGTCCTGGCCACCCTGTTGCAAGGGAAACCCTTCACGACTCTTCCCGCAAGTCCTTCCCCCCCATCTGCCCTCCCCTTTCGCGACCTAGTCCGGTGATGACGGTTTCTTTTCGCGTTTTTGCATTTGTTCTTGAAAATTTTTCGAATTGTTCCCCCCCATTCTTGCCCCCAGTTTTGCTTTGACCCGATCGTGAAACCATTTTTCTTTTTGAATCGAACGTGCCTTCTTCTTTTTTCCTTCCCAGAGTTGATTTTCCCCCTACCGTTGTTGTTGCTCTTTTGGTTGTCTTTTTCCATGACGTCGATCCGCTTCCTTTTTCGGTGGCGCGGATCGTTCAAAGTGAAGGTGCTTCACCCAAGAATTGACGAAGGCACACAGTTCCTTTTTTTGCAAACAGCTTCTTTTGAATTTTTCCCATGCCCCCTTTCAAAACCTTCTATCGTCAAGCGGTTTGAGGCTTCGAACCCACCACCCCGGAGGGGCAGATTCTGAGTTTCGTGACTTCTCCTCCCCCCCTTTTACATTTTTTTTGGTTTCAAACATCCCCTCACGGGAAGTGCCCTTCTTTTTTTGTAACAGTCCCCCTTGGGATCTTGTTCGCAACTCTCGTCCGTCCGTCGTAGCTTTTCCCCGCCTTTCCCGCGTTTTTCTTTTCTGCTTACGGGCTTTTTAGCTCCCCTCTGGGACGTTGAAACACGGAGTCCACCATGGACCCCCCTTATTTCCCTTTTTTTTGCAGGGGTTCTCTGTGATCACCATTCCCTGAGTTCCTCAGCAATGCTCTTGCCATCTATATAGTTTTGATTTTTTTTTTTGGGCGCTTTTCCGAGGAATGTTTCCTTTTCGGACCTCCGCTCGTTGTGAATGCTACTTATTGTTTATCCATAGCAACCGGACCCCCTTACGCCATTGTCCCACTCTCGTCGTCGATTTTCTTTGAAGTTCTCTTCCCCTGCACGTTTTACGTAATGCCCGCTCCTCCGACACGTCGGGATGTTTTTCCGACACCCTTCATACTTTTCCCTTTACATATCTTGGCAAATTTTTAGACCCCCTAGCATTGGCTCCCCATTGATTGAGTCCTTTTCCTCTAAAAACACTTTAATGAGGGCCCTTTTTTATATCTTTGTCATAGTCCAAGGAGACTTGGATCAGGAAGAGACCAGATTCTCCACCCCAAATATACCCTGAATTTTTTTGGGGTCTTTTGGTTTTTTTTTTTGTTTCTTTTTCTTTTGGTTTTTTTTGGTTTTTGGTGTTTTTGTTTTGTTTTTTTTTTTTTTTTTTTTTGGTTGTTTTTTTTTGTTTTTTTTTTTTTTGTTTTTTTTTTTGTTTTTTTTTTGGGTTTTTTTTGTTTTTTTTTTGGTTTTTGGAAGTCACCCATTCCCTTTCCCCCCCCCCAACACCCGACTGTTTTTAAGGCCGGCAACGCTTTTCCATCTGCCCCCATCCGCTGCGCAATGGTTGACCAACGAGAACTCTTGAAGAACAGTCTGTTTTCCCTCTCAACCTCTTTTTTTTTTGCAAAATATGATTGCTTTCTGTACTGACTATAACCTGCCTTCCCCGTCCGCCCGCCGTGCGGCAAAACATCAATGACTTCCTTCCAGCGAGAGCGGTTTGACCTTGAGACTCCTGTTCATTGCTTTGCTCGAAGTTTCAGCGCAGTCCTCTGACCTCCAAGCCTTTCCCTCCTCCTTTGGACACAGCACTCGCCTCTCAAGTCAGGAGGGAGCTTAATTCCCCTGCTTTTTTAAAAGTTTTTTCGTGAGGCCCAAACCCCCGTCCCTCCTTTTTGTCAGTATTTTTTTTTGGTGTCAAAATCCGTGGTTTTCGCCTCTTCCCTTGTCGTTCGCTTTTTTTTAACCCCCCCCAATCATTCCCCAGCTTTCAGGAGTCCCTACAGGTCTGTCCTTTTGTGTTTTTCTTTTCTGCTTTGAAACCTTCCTGCCGTCCTGGACCCGGATTTTCACCCCCCGAATATGTCTCCCATTCAAAACGGTACTTCCCCTCCTTTGCAGGAACTCTTCCGCGTTTTTTCAGCCTAGAAACACCTCCGTTCATCTCTCGTTTTCCCGCCCTTCCTCCTTTTTGCGGACATCCTGCAGTTCCTGATTTCATCAACTTAACGTTTTCGTGCCGCGATTCCACCTCATTTTTTCTGAAACTTTCCTTCACTTTGATTTACCTCTTTGAGAGTCTCCCACCCTTCCTTTTTTATTTTTTTCCTCTTCCAAAACTCTTCTTCCCAGAAACCCTTAGGTTTCAACCTTTAAAACCTCTCTTTTAACTTCTTTTTTGCGATCCCCCTCTTCCGCCCCCTGGGGATCTTTTCATTTAGATTACTAGAGTCTCCCCGAGCTTTTTATATCTCCCTCCTTTATTAGACCATTTTATAGTTACGGCCTCTTTCTTTTCTTGTTACTCCTTTTTTTCTCCATTATCTCCTGGAGGGGTTTTTACCCCCTTAGAGACGTCCTTTTCTTAGTACTTTTTCTCCCACCTTTGCGGCCGATTCCCCCTCCTTTCTGTCCTTGACTTATGTCCCCGTTCCCCATCCTTGATCTGGAGACCTTCCCCCCCCTGTATTCTAATTAGTTTCTTCATCCCAATCTTTTTCCACGATCGTTTCGCTTTTTCCTTTCCTAACTCCCCCTCGCATTTTTCCATTTTTTCTCGATTTTTTGCCCCCTCATGTCTTTTTTTTATTGCTTATGCTTTTTTGGAGTTCTTTTTCTGTAGAATTTCCTATGTTTTTTTCTTCCTGGTACCCCCCCCTCCCCCCCCCCGATTAGTTCTTGCAGTTTTTCCCCTTTGGGTTGGCTTTTTTTTCCTTTGTACCTTTTCTTTTTTGATCTTCTTCTTATCCCCCCGGACTTTCCCATCGTCTTCTTCCCCTAATGTTGGAAAAGTATGGATTAGTGATCGCCAGGATTAGTCTTCCTACTTCTATTATCGTCTTCCCCCTTCTGTTTTTGAGACCTTTTTTCCCCTTTTCAATTGCCTTTTTTGTATTTTTTCCCTTTACGATCCTTCACATCTTTTTTTTACCGAAAATGTCACCCTTCTCGACAGTTTTCGAGACCCTGTAGCCCTAAAGGGTCCTTTTTTTCCCTAACGTATGCACTTTTTTTTTTGGATCCCCTCCCCATACTTTGGTCCTTTTCGACTTTTTTAATCCCTTTCTTTTTCCTCTTTGCGCCCCACTTTACCACCGAGTTTCCCCTTCCTTTTGACAGTAACCTTTTCCTGAACCTTTCCCTCATAGACCGTCCGGAATCCTTTTTTGCAAGTTTATCTGTAAGACCCCCTCTGTAGTCCCCTTGGGAAGCCTTTGTTTGAGACTCATTATTCTTGGCGAGTCCTTGTAATCGTGTCCGCACCCCCTTTCCCCTTCATGCCCCAATTCCTCTTTTTCATAGATACTTCCTGAAAGGTTTGACTCTTTTTGTTTCGTCTGTTTCCTTTCTTTATTTTGCCTCATTGATTTCCCCCTCCATTTCTTTTTTGTTTCACACCTCTCTATGGATTTTAGTTGATTTGTCCCTGAAATTTTTTTTAACGTTTTTTTTTTCTTCGGTTAACTGCTTTCGGTCTTTGATCCAACCCCTTTGTGGATTCCCTTTAACCTACCCCCCTTTTGATCCTTTGGAATTCCCTTTTTCCCCCTTTTCCACTCAAGGAAACCGCCTTCATTTTTATTCAGGTCCTTAAAACGGTTTGCCCGTTTTCTTCCGGAATCCCCTTTGGTCCCTTTTGGGGGGATTTTACTTTCCTTCCCTCGTTTCCCAATTGCGGTTTCCTTTTTTATGTCCCGTCTCTAAGTTTCCTTATCTTTTTCTTCCTTGAAGAGCCGTCATTCTTTAGATCTCCCCCCCCCTTTCTCTCCCTTGTTTTTTTTCTTGGCTTTGAAGTCTCTTCCCCTTCTTGCGGAGCTTTTTCCTTCAGGTTTTTTTTTTCCTCATTTTCAGGCCCCCCTTGACGAAAAAAGGCACATTTTTTTATTCTGTCCTTTTTTTTGGTCCCATCCACAGTGTACCCCCCCCTTTCCGGATTTTTTTCTTTTTCTAGGAGGTTTTTTACAAACCCCTGTCTGATCGAGTTTTTCTTTTTTCCCATTCCCGGCGTAATTCTGAGGAGTCTCTACCCCTTCTTTCTTCAAAGGTCTGTCCTTTTTAACCTTCCCCCCTTTAGTCTGGGTCTCGGCACTCTCCTTCTTAGACCTTTTCTCCTTTTGATTTCCCCCTGTTTCCCTGGTTGCCAGACGCAACGTTCCCTTCCCACTGCTCAGATTCTTTTCCCGGACCCCTTGACTGACATCCTCTTCTTTGGGTGCCAAAGCGTTCACTTCAAAAAGTCGAGCAATCTCTGTGCAGCTCCTTTTATACCCTGAAAATCATATTTAAGTCTTTCTTTGATCCATGTTTTCTTTTTTTTTTTTTTTTTTTTTTCGAATCCTTTTATGATGGTAGGGTACTCACCCTTCGTGGTAGCTCTCCCATCCTTCCGCGCCTCCCCCCTCGCCCGCCTCTCGTAGATTTCTATTCTCCTCTTCCATTGCAGCTCATTATAAGATCTCATTTGTGCTTTTTTCCTTGGCATCCCCCCCCGATTCCCCTTTTTCCGAACCCGTCCTTTTAACTAGGGCATGTTTCTCAAGTAAGGTTTTTTTTTTTTTTCGGCAGGTTCACTGACCCTTGCGTTTTCTCTCACCTTTCCCCCCAGATCAATAGTTCGATGGTTTACCGTTGCTCTTCTCAAAGTACGTGATCTTCCTTTCTGAAGAGTTGGTTGCCTCCCCCCGATCCCCCCCCCCATCCTGAGCGTTACCCTGCAGAAAAACATTCGCTTTTTTCCACGAGTCTTCTCGGCTCATGCATTTTTTTCCCCCCTCCTTCACACATCACCCTTCTTTTCACTAGTGGGACCTCATCGGCGAGCTTTTCGTCTCTTTTTTCTCAGTTTTGGCACCCCCTTTTGCTCCCTTCTTTTTCCGTCATGTATGTTTCTCCTGAAGGCAAGCACCCTCCGTCGGACCCCCATTTCTTTCTCTGATCTTTTCCCCCTTCCATGTGAATCGCCGCCGTTCCCCTCATTTTCTTTCTCTTCTTCTCCAGCTCCTTTTCCTGCAGTCCCCGCCAGTCTCGACTAACGATCGTTGCAAAGCTAGGTTCCCCCTTCTTTAATGGCGTCCCTTTTTTGATTGAGGAATAGGCTCCCTTGATAGAATCCCCCCCCCACCCCAAGCATCGGTTTTCTTAACTCCTTTTTTTGCGCCCTTGGAGCAGTTATTTCCCCTGTAGGGCCGTTTCTTCATCTCCCTTCCTTTTAGATTTTGCCCCGAATCAAGCCCATTCGTCCGGATTTTTCCGAGCCCTTTTTCCTTCCCAGACGGCTTGCAGTTCCCTTTTTCTTTTTTAAGTGAGGAACCAGGGTTACAATTGGCTCTTTTCACCCTTTACATATTTTTTCTCAATTGACCAGCCCCAACCTTTTTTCTTCATTCAAAGAAGATTTCCCTCACGTGCGTCAAGCCCATGCCCTTAGTGCGTGCCCACGCTACCAAAGTTTTGTTGCGAAGTTCTCCTTTTCGTTTCCCCTGCCTCAATTTCTTTAACGAGGTTTTTCTGATTAGGACTGCATTTTTCAAGTAGACCTGTTTTAACCTTCCCTCCTTTCCGTCTTCCTTGACCCAAAGTTTTGTCGGTCCCCTCTTTTTTAGCTATTCAAGCCCTTCTGTTGCTTATAATATTTTCCTCCTACTCCTGGGAGCTACCCTCCCCTTTTCTTGAATAGGTAAAAAAACTTTTTGCCCCCATTTTTTTTTTCGTCATGAGCTCCCGCGGCACTTTTTCCCTTTTCCTTGAAACAAGCTCGAAGGAAGCTTTTTCTTCGTTTACGATTCCGACCCTTTCTCAATCATTTCCTTACGATTTAGCCTTTTTCACTTTCCAGCGCCCTCCTCCCTCTGGGCGTTCCCCAGCGGTTATGTTTTGTGTTATAGATTCCTTTTGAACTGACCCGTCTGGCTTTCTTTTTTTTCTCCACTTTCTTTCCCTTTCCTTGCGATGAGGGTTTTTTCAGGCTTTTCAATTCTCCATATTCCCTTTTTTCGGAGGGTTTCCCAGAGTGCAAATCACCGTTCCGGTTTTCACCAGTCTCCTCTTGGCACCCAAGGCGTCTTGTGCCCCCAAAATGGGCAATTTGCCTTTCCCGATTCATCAGTGTCCAGTTCTTTTTCCTTCCCTTCCCTGCCTTTTCCTCCGAGTCGAACCCAGAATGCGAGATGTCCCCTTCTTTAGGAGAACATGGTTTCTTCCCCCTTGTCCCATTCCCCTTCTGTTTCATCGCTCCTTGACTTGTTGTCGTCCGTATTTAAATTTTTCTTCTTTTCGAAACTAATAAGCTTGGAGTCTTTCGAAATTCCGAATTTCTTGCTTTCCGGTTTGCGTGGCCCCGTACGTATTTTTCTGAAGCGCTCTCCTTTTCCAGCGCTGGGTGTTCCATGATGCGAGTCGGACTCCTGTTCCTCCGGGAGCAGCTTTTTCCGGCAGAACCCTTTTCTTCCTCTTTCCCCGTTTGCAGTTTTTTTTTGGGTCTCTTCGGGATGAAGGGCTGTAGGCGTTGAAATGTTTATGATAGTCGTCCTCTTAATTCACCCCCCCCATCTCGCATCGCGCATGTTGCTTCCCCCAAAGTGACGTCTTTTTTGAACATTGGTTCGCCTGGAGTATGTTCCTTCCTCCTCCAGTGCTTGGCTCGTTCTCGTAACCTCTTTTCTTTTAAATTGTGATTAGAGCTCAGCGTGTTTTTTGAAAATCAGTTTCTTTAATCGGATTGTCTTGCCTCTTTTTTCCAGTCTGCCTTGTTCTCTACCCCCCCCTTTTTTCGATTCAGTCTGGATCCAGGTCGGCCACCCCCCGACGGCCCAGTGAAGTCCTTTCCTCCCTGGCGCAGACTCCCTTTTTTTCGAGCCAATACGATAGGTGAGAACACCAATCTTCGCTACCTTGGCCCCCTCCATTCTTTTCCCCTCTTTTTTTAGCTCGCTTGTGTTTTTGAGGATAGCAATCATTGCGGAACCTTGAGAAGGTCCTCCCTAATATAGACTTTTCCCTGAGCTGCCGAGATCCACCCCTCTTGCCCCCATTCCCCACGAGTTATTCCAGTACTTTTGCTTCCTCGCACTCTCCTCGGGGAAAGAACCAGTGTCGAAGAGTTTCTCGCCAAACATGTACTTGCCCCCATTCTCGTAGAAGTCCCTCTTTATCTGCCCTTTGCATCTCCCTTTTCGCAGAGTTCTCCCCTTTTTGGAAAGAATGAGTATGTGCCGAGGTTTTTGCGATAGAGCCCTCTATCTTCAGCAATTAATTATTCCAAGCGCCTGTCGCGCCCCCCCCCTCTACTTGTTTTTGCCTTTTCCGACCGACCCTGCTTTTGCCTGCTCGCCCCAAACACGAAATCTCATCCTTCACTATATATAAGTTGCTCCTCT
>Ga0179593_1420576_pt1 | contig 12598 bp, 13 predicted proteins | sample CZODoug2_1_08_16_FD_185931 | JGI IMG/M metagenome (GOLD analysis project Ga0179593, IMG submission 185931) | Vadose zone soil fungal communities from Angelo Coast Range Reserve, California, USA - CZODoug2_1_08_16fungal (PacBio error correction) | ecosystem: Environmental > Terrestrial > Soil >... | reverse complement strand
TCACGCTTGCCGCGGGTTTGACGACGTATCTGTCCCCGTTCCTTCTGCTTCCATTTTTCCTTCCCTCTCTAAAGCGACGTACTCTCGCGCCACAATGTACAAGATACATTGACTCCTGACGACGACGTCCAGAATCATCGACTCCGAGTTTTCCGTCTAGTTACTGCGCAAGGAATTCCCCCTGCTAGGCAATATAGCCCCTGTCGCGATTGCGCTCTGCGTTTCCTTCCTTCCGCATTGATATGCAGGCTCCGTCATCTCTTCCCACCACAAGAATCCTGATACCGCTGAAGACCTGCCCACCAAACTCTCCTGCCCCTGCTTTTGGCCCCTGAACTTGGAACGGTTCATGGCCGCGCCTCTTGTGTCCTTTGCCCTTCGTCGCCGTTTTCTCAGCGCGTCATCGGGCGACATCTCATAGTTCTCCCGATTCCTCCCCCTTCCTCCTTTCCTCCTGCCCCCTCCACTTTTTCGACTTCGACGAACTCTTTCGAGCACGTCCTCCAAAAGACTTCTCGTTGCAGCCCCGCCTTCCGCATCGCTCTCTCCCACTCCCCTCGTTTTAGCTCCTTTTCCTCCTAAGGATTAAACGTGCGTGATTTTCAACGTGCACGTCTTTGAAATTCCGTCCCTCTTTTTTTCTCCCTTCACGCAGGCCGTTATTTTTTTTTTCCCCCCTTCCTTCCGTCTTCTCCCTACGTTCCCGATCCCTTGTTCGTTTGGACGCAGGCTTTAGTATTACTGCTTGACTGGGAACCTGTAGGCGCCTAGCCCTTTTTGTCCCGTGAAGTCAAAACTTCCTTCTTTTCCTTTCCTCTTTTGGGGTTCTTATGCTTCTGTATTTCGACGCGGGGCTAGTTTTTTGGGGACGGCAATGACGGCCTCCTTCTTCCATTTCCTCTTTCTCCCTCCTTTTTTCACGTTCATGCTTTTCGCATCTTGACCCGCTGCGTTCCCTAGCCGTTTAATGAGACGAGACTTCTCCGGTATCCTTGAAGAAAGTGCGGTCTTCCGCGCCGCTCAAGGCATTTTTCCCAATTGCTTTTTTTTCCTTGGAGGGTTCGCTGCCGAGGTTTCTGATCCTTCGTGCATGGCACCCGAACCTGTAGAGTGGTACGTGCCCATACTACGTCTAGCGCGTATGCATTTACTCTCTCTCGCCCAACATTATGCCGAATACTCCAGGTTGTTTCTTAAAAATTGGCAATTTTCCCTGTCTCCAACCTCTCCAATATCTTTTGCTTTGTCCGAGGCGCAGAAATGATCCTACGGATCGTTGCACCTACTAGTTATCTCCAGCTTCTTGTTTTCCCCTTTTTCCCGTTTTTTCAACCGCGGTCGCGGGCGGACGCCGTCCCGGCTTGGAATCTTATTGTACCGGGACGAGTCTCCCCTTCTTTTCCTTGGTCATCGGCTCTTGGGCTTTTAAAGTGATTTATCTCTTTTTCGTGCCGCCGAACATTTCTCCAGCTCTCTGCCTCTCTCTTACTGTCTTCTACTTTTTTTTTCTTTTCCGTTAGTGTTTGGGAGAACTTCTCTCTGGAGAGTGACGCGAGTCGATCGGGGCACTTTGTGATTTTGTTACACCGCGTGGATTCTCTTCCTCAGTCCGTCCTACTCAGTTTGTCTCCCCTCTATTCGGTGGGTGGGGTTAGTATAAATGGTTAACAGCTCCGAGGGTTGGGAACTTTCGAAATGGCCCGGTTTTTTTTGTCCCCTACGTTGCCCTTATGAAACATGATTTTTTTATCCCTATTTCCCCCAGTGAACCTCGGCCCTCCCTCTAGCTGCTAGTGATCCTTTCTTTTCTTCCCCCCCTAACACTATTCCCCACCCCACGTGCGTTTTTCCTGCTCCGAAACGCGTTTCAAATTGACTCCTCTCCGGCCTTTCTTTTTCTCCCCCTCGCGGAGCATGCTATTTCAACTCTCTTCTTCCCCACTCCTTTCCTTTTCTTGGAGATTAGTTTTTGTGGTGACGCTTTCATTGCGTGGCTTCGAATCCTCTCACCCGCTGAACCTCCCTTAATGCCCCCATCCTTTCCTTTCTGCTTGTTTCCTCTTTTGCACTAAACTTTGCATCCTTCCCGATGTCCGCTTTTCCCCTCGCCTTTCGCAAAAGTTCTTCGATGTCCTCGAGCGATTCCTTGACATTGCCTGTGAGCGTCTTAGACGCACGGGATCCGGAATTGACCTCCCCCTCTGGACACAAATGGCCCTTCCTTTTTATTCCTTCCCTTTCCTACTCTTTCAAACGAAGGCCTCCGCCTATCAGCTCAAGTGCTTCGAGACAGCCACGCGATGCGGTCATCGTTCTTTTCACCTTATCTCCCGACTCAGATCTCTCCTTTCCCTCTTCCTCTCTCTTGACATTTTTTTTGAGCGTGCCCACACGCTTCTCGTAATCGATGGAAACCGCCCCCCTGTGAAACCATGTTTTTGGGTATTTCTTTCTATAGGAACTTCACTTCACCCCCCCCTTTTTCTTCCATGTGTACCTTGGCTCCGGGACTTGTCCTGGTGCCCTCTAGGCTCTGGTCATCCACAGATTGGGCGCTTGTTCCCATCGGCGTTTTTCCCGCCTCCCCCTCCATCTTTCTCTCTTCTCCCTTCCTTGTTGTTTGTGATTCTCTTCCTTTTTTTTTCGTGCTGTCTCTCTATGTCGGCAAGTCCCCCCCTGACACTTTTTTCGTGTCCCAAGATCCCCTGATGGAAGTCACCTGTTCAATTTTCGAGTCTGTTCGGCCCCAGCACGTTCCTTTTTGTTTCATAGCGTGTCGATCTTACCGCCCTCCTCCTTACCCTTTTAGCGCTGTTTTTCCTATGATTTAGTTTCCAGGATTTCTGGTCGTGAAGTGTTATTATGACACCCCTTTTTCTTTGTTTTTCTCTCCTTGTTTTCCCCTTGCCCCCCTTATAGATATGTCTCTTTATAGTCGACCTGCGACGATTGCTCATCCACTTTTTCTTCCGATCGTGCGTCTTTTTCGTCGTCAGTGCGTTAACTGTGTGTTTTGCTCGCGTTCGGTCACCGCCCTTTCTCTTTGTTCCCCAGAAGTTTTCTGACCGATCCCCCTCTTGTGAGCTTTACTTGATCTTTTTCCTTCCTTCCCTCTCACTCGCGTTTGAATGGAGATTTTCGATGACAATCCGCCCCGAGTCAGGTTAGCGTGTCACTCGCGCCTTTCCCTTCCCCCCTGTTTCGTGCCCTTTATCTTCAGAGCCACCACTAGACGAATTGCAGGGGCATTTAAGGGGGTTCGCTTCCCCACGTGAGTACGCATGTCTCAGTGAGTCTTCCACCCCCCGAGAGCTTGCAACTTCACTTTTTCTTTTTTCGCATGGCTTTTACTATCTCCCCCAGGTGCGTCGCTCTTCTGAGTCGGCCTGCCTGTATTCTTTGGTCAGTCTTTCTTTTCCTTTTTCCGCCTTTCTTGGATTTTTCTTCCTAATTCCTTTTACTCCAGAGGGTCGGCCCGCCGGTGGTTGTATGGAGAAGAGATGTGCGGGTCTTCCCCCCGCAACGCTCGTGTTCGACCGGCTTCGAGGAAATTCTCCTCACCCCCCAACGAAGATTTTGCCCTCTCTTGGGAATTCTGCCGCTTCTCCCCCCCCCCTCGTTTCCCCCGTTCGTTATTTTTCGTTGAGACGCCTCCTCTGATGTTCCACTAGCGAAATAAAGTAGCTAGTGTTCCCCTCGGCGTTCCATCCTTTTATTACTTTCCTTCGCCAGCACGAGCGAATCGTTAGCGCCAGCGTGTGACAACGCTCGTTTGCATGCTACTTTTGTTTCCACTGGGAAAGTCCCCTCTTTCCCCTGCCTTGACCCTGTTCAGTCGAAGAGACTCTTTAACCCGCCGGGCCGGTCAACGGAGGTTTTCCTCCCTCTTCCCTTGCGAAATCTGTCTAGACCCCCTGCCGATTTTCTCTTGTTTCTCGATCCTTTCCAAGTTCCCTCCCCGTCACGACGAGGATTCGAAGTATTCTATGCGATTCCCGCGAGTCCTAAGTGCCCTTAGTTCCCCCCCTTTTTAGGATCCACTGTTACCATTCAGGGTGATGGCAAGAGATTGCAAGCTCCTTTCAGTCAACAGGAAAGAGATGCCTTTTTCCACGACTTTCCCCCCAAGAAAGCGGATGGTCGAAGTGAGAGGATCGGTAGAGCTTACAATGTGTGCAGATCCCTTTTTCCGCCTACTAGCTGATCCTCCTTAAGGCCGGAGGAATCAGTCCGCCTTTTTTCTGTCCCCCCTCTTTCTTTCTCCCCCGCGTCTCAGTAGACCCCTTTCCTTTTTTTTAAACCACCACCGAAAGGCCCTCGTCAGTTGGGCTCTCATCTTGCAAGAGGTTCGCTGCCTGTTTTTTCCCCCTTGGCCTTTGACTTGGTCGTCAGCTCGTCTATGGAACTCCTTGTCTTTCGCCGAGCTCCCCCCCGACGGGCCGCGCTCCATAGCCCTATACCTTATAAGGGATACAGCCTTGCCCCCCACTCCGGACGTTTTTCCCTCCAGCAACGCCAGTCCATCGACAATCCCCTTTCCTCTTTTCCTCCCCTTGTTGTTTGCTTCATCTTCTTTCTCTTGCCGGCCCCTGAGTTTCTTTCCCATGATGCGCGTTCCCTTCCCTTTCCTTATCCTTTCCCCTTTCGCCGGCTCTTTGACGTTTTCGCTCGCGGCACGTCGGGGCTCGGTATGTCCTGACTCTGTTCTCCCGAACGTTGCATTCCATTCCTCTGCCGGGACCAGGGTTTTCCCTCTGCCGCCCATTTTTTCCCACGCCTTTGGGCGTCCGTCTTTTTTTTCCTTGTCTGCTTCGCGCGGCTGTCTAGGATCTGGGGTGTGGGTCCTCTTCCACCTTATGCCATGCCTTTCTCCCTCCCTTTGCATGCATTCTTGCAGCGCCCTATTAGTCACCGATTCATGGCCCTTCTTTTCTTCTTCGACGATTGCTTTCTTCTGTATCCATTAAGGCTGTATAGTGTCGATCAAGGCCTATGGCTACAGAGATTGTTCACCGAAGGGAGGTCGCTCCGATGGGAATTTCTTAGGCCATTCCACCCTTTCTCTTTTACAACCACTCTGCTCTAAGTGAGAAAGTAGAACAGATAGATTATGTCCTCCTCTTTCCTCGAGAACAGGAGAATCCCTCTAGGTCCTTTCTTCCTTTGGCAGGATCCGTAGACCCACCAAATCTTAATATCGGGGAGTTTTTTTTCGGACTTTCTGCCTAATTTTAGCTTTTCGCACCGAGTTTCTATGTCCCCCCCTCTTTGCAATGGTGCTGAACGGAGGTCAAGAGGTTTCCGCGGCGGAGCCGACTTCTTGCGGTTCTCCCCAAGGTTTTCCCCCTTTTTTTTTGGAGGGGACTTCAACGGTTTTTCATCGACCCTGCAGGCGCTCACGACTTCCCGAAAACTTTTTTTTTCTTTCTGCTTTCCCCATTCTCCCCCAGCCTTGCCTCGGCTGCAAGAAGATTAAGTGTATTAGCTAGTTCTCCGGGCCCCTTCCCCTCTTTCCTTTTTTTCGCGCCGCTGAGTGGCCCGCCAGTTTCTAAGGGAATCGAGGGCTTCACCCTCATCACTCGGTGCCGAGTATTCGGATGGTCTTGCATTAAGGTACGTGACTTTCTGACTTCTGGACCTACCTGGTTCGCCGAAGATTTTGAGGGGGCAGCCGACGTGGCAACACATGCTAGCCCCCTACAATCTCCCCCCTATCCTCTAACACCCCCCCCCCCCCTGTCCCCCCCTACCACTCACCCCCTTTCCCCCCCTAGCGGTTCTCTCACCCCCCCCTCCTCATCAGCCGTTTTGACCACACGATTCTCCCTCTCTTCGAGCTACATTTTACTATCCGAAACTGTTTTTCCCCATTTCTGGAGTTCACCTGACCAACGCCTTTGACTCGCTTCTAGGCCGCGATTCTTCCTCTTGAATTACTCCCTTCGCCCCGCAACTCTTCTTTTCTCCCCCTGCTTCGGTGGGTTTGGTGCCGTCGGTTTGCGGGATCCCCTTCATCGCCTCTTGAACCGCGAACCCCCCACTGCCACTTCCTCTCTGTCGTTGGTCTCCTCGATTTCCCCATGGCTTTCACGACCTTTGCCGTACCGTGGCCGCGGCGTTCGATCTTGCCCCTTTGCGGCTCAGGGTGTCATCGAAGACTTTACAACCTGTCTTCCGGATATCTTTTTTCTACTCGACCTTCCTACACATGGGACGTACATGACTTAATCAAGACCCCTCTTGCCCGACTTGCCGATTTTTCTTCCCCTCCCTCTCCTGAGCGACGCCCGTGGAGCGCCGCGACCTTTCCTTCCGGGAGGACTATTACGAAGAGAAGATCGAGCCCTTTTCTGTCGAGTTTCCCCCCCCTGCAAGTGCCCTCCCTTCCCCGCCGGGCATCTCACGCTCCCCTACGTCATCGATTGGACCTGACCTTACCAGCGAACCTCCTTGTAAAAGTCGTTTCGTTCTTTTGTTCCTCTCGGACGCGCATGCTACTACTCCTTGTTTCTCCTAACCGCGCGCCGAGGATTGGCGGACTTCCAAGTCGGCTTGGTTCATCCTTTGGACTCTTTCTCGTGCTCCGACCATCCCTTCTTTTTTTTGACACCTCTTATCTTTTTTCTCCTTCTTTTTGTCGGCGGGGCTGTCTGAAAGGCACGCGTCCCCAAGAAAATACACGGGGGGGTTACGGTTTGTGTGGTTACCGCCTCTCCTCTTAAGTCATCCTGAGCCAATTTTGCCCGGTTATTCTGTTCCATTTTGCGTGTCCGATCTTGCCCCGCCGACGTCTTTTGGGTCGACTGGTATTCGGGTCCGATTACTTTGACTCTTTCTCTGCACCTTGTGGGCTTTCTTCGTTGTCCATCCTGCCTCCCCATCTCTCATATCTTGTCTAGTATTCCATTCTCCTCACGTGTCGTGCTAGATCGCGGAGACTTCGCGTCGGAGCCTTGGTCTCGTTTTTCCTGCCCTTGCGTCTTTCCTTCTTTTTTTGACAGATTTTTGCCCCTTTACCCATTTTCCGGACCGTCACCTGAGTGTGCAGTCCTTTCGTATAGATGATCGAAGCCGCCGCTCCGCCCCCCTTCCTGATCTACTGCCTCCTTGAGTCGTCGACCTTTCCGCCTCCGCGTACCAAATAGTCGAGACCTCTTGTAATCATCAGCATGCCCCCAACTCCCCTCCCACTTTTTCCCCTTGATTGTGTTACGGGTGTTTACTTCTCTTTCCCTCTCCGAGCAAGGACGCGTGTTACCACCCAAACGAAACCGCATTGGCACAATTCAACTGGCCTCCCGGTGCCCTTCCCCACCAATAGCATCGCGCGCCGTGCTTCCCCGCAGGGTTTTACCTCTTTTCTTTGGTGTTCGCCCCTCCTTTGTTCCTTGAACTTAATTGTAGGACGCTTAGGTTGCGGTGATTGCATAGGGCGATTCCTTCCTGTCCCAACCGGTCAACGCATTTTTTAACGTCCGGTAGCAAACGTCCCGGCCCCAGTAGACGTACCCAGTCAACGTAAGATTGCCCCGACTCGTTGTATCGATACCCCGTCTTCCCTTTGCACGTTCTTCTTTTTCGCCGACTAGAGGATGTTGCCAATCGCGAAATAACACGATAGCTTAGAGAGACAGGCACTTTGTGGAAACCGCAAGAACCTCGGTGTCTCTCAGTAGTTCTCCCTGGCGGGTCCAAAGAGTCATGACCCATGTTTTTTTTACCCCCCCTCTCCCCACACGCTAAAGCTTTAGCGACTTTTTTCCCTTTGCAGTTGGGTTCCCCTTCGGGTCATCCCGTCTGTGCGAACGATCCGGATGATCCTCCTAGATGTAAAAGCCCCGATAGTAGATTGGTGTTCCTTTTTCTTGCCCTTTCTCACCTCTGGCTTTTTTTTCTCGACGCCGAGCGCGGTCCCGGCCTCAGTAGAGTCCGGTGGCGTTTGCTTTCCCGTCCCTGTCGCCGTTGCCTCAGATGAGTGCCAGCCGCCGTATCGAGTCCCAACCACGTCCGGGTACAAGTTCCCCCCTCGCAGAAGCCCCGTCCCCACTGATTTTTTTCCCAGAGAAGGCCTTTGCTGAAAGACCCCCCCTTCCCGGGTCAATCCTCGGGTCCTCTTGGCTCTTATACCTTTCTCTCCCCTGTCATGGAAGCAGTCGCACCTCAGTTGCGCGTCGTCCCCCCCCCAGATTTAGAATTCCTACGTTTTTTGATCTCCCCCCCACCTTCGGCCCCTCTGTCGGGGGGGAATAATAGGTTCACGTTTTTCGATCTCTTGGGTACGTCTTTCTGAGGTCCTTCGCCTGGTTTCTAGGCGAAATCATGGACGCTTAGTAGCAGCCGTTCTTTTCGGCTCCATACCACTTTCCGCCCGTCGAACGTGCAGGGAGCTATAACTCAAAGGGCCAAGGGACGCGTATGCCCTCCCCTCCGTGTTTTTTTGCATGCAACCTCTCTTTCTTCCCCCCCCCCCTACAAGTTGTTTTTTGTGAGAGCCTGGTGATCTGTCGAGGCCCAGATTCTCCCCCAAGGTTTGGAAACGATTTTTGCGCGTTCTTGCAATCGTGTCGCTCCTCCGTTCATGCTACGAATTGGATTCCTCGCTTTTTCGGAGTCAGGTGACGTCCTCGGGTCTGACTACGATTTCTAAAAGATTCGCCGCAGGCCGACTTTGGAAAGATTTCTAGCCGGACCTTTCAAGATGCTTATCTCCTTTTTTGAATTTTGCAGGACCCTTTGTGGGGAATGATAGGCGATTCGAGGTAGGGATATTTTTTGGTTGTGGAACCTCCAGTCTTCCCTGAGAGCCCTGCTCCTGATGTCTCTCCTTTTTTCCTCATGCGGCGAAAAATAGGCCTTACCCGCTTTCGTCCCGTAGATCCCTTCAGACTAGCCTGCTTTTTCTTTATACGACTCAGGAGTCTTTCTAGTAGCTCAATTTTTTTTTTGTCCAATGCCTTGCCACGGCCGAGGGGCGTCTGTGGACGGCTGTTGAATATTTGAGGAAGGCACCCGAACTTCCTGGCCTTTTTTTCTAAGTTTTTAGAGGCTATACGTAGGGCACGCTCCGCGCTCGGTTGACCTTCCCTCTTCGACTGCTCCCCCCTTCTTCTCAATAGCTTTTTTGTTTGCTTTCCTTTTAGTCAACCTTTCTCTGGGGCGTTATCGATCGAGCGTCCGCGAGAGTTCCCCCACCCCTCCCTATTGGGATTTTTACTCGTTCCCCCCTTTCCCCGGACTTTGTTCACCTGTCTCTGCGGACGCGACTGTCAGTGTTTTCGAAGGGTCCCCCGGGTGGCAGGCTTTCATGTCCCCCCCCTTCCTTTGTGTCTACCTGGGCGACGACTTGATTCGTTTTTTGAAGACAGTAGCACAGAGAGGGCTGCGCTGGCCGCAGTATCTTTTTCCCTGTGTCCACGTTTTGCTTCGCTGACCGACCGGTCGGGTTGAGATTGTTTTTAATGCCCAAAGCTCCTCTCGGGAAGCTCTTTTTTTTTATGGTGCTCCTGGGTTCATCTGCTGACTTCCTTCTCCCTCTTCCGCAGAGTGAGGGGGGGGGGGGGGGACCCAAGAAAGTTTCTTCTATGACCCTTCAATTCCGGTTCATTCTTTGAGAATTGATTGTCCTTAAACCAGGAACAAATTCGGGCAGGAGAACGACTCCGTGCCAGAGCCAATGTTGCTACTCGGAAGGCGACGACGAGGAGCACAGTGAGGCCCCTAGACATCTTGAGTCAACATGACAGAATTGAAGTTGCTGGTCTTTATTGGGGTTGTGCCCCTCCACTCTAATTTTTTTTTCTTCAGACGATCTTCCCCAGTACCCACATTCACTGTAAACAGCATTTTCTTTTTTTTCCCTAGGGCCGTCCCTTGACGATTTCTGCAATACACCTTGTTCATTACCGTTTTTGTTCGTAACGTCTCTGCACTTTGGGGAATTACCCCTCTTCCCCCCTTTTTTTTTTTTTTTTTTCTGAGTCCCAGTTTTCCGGTCCCAGGAATGCCCTTGACGCACCGAAACGTGTTCCCGGTCTTTTCTCCTATTTTCAAAGCCCTCCTTCGCCCCGATTCTGTGACCACCGCGACGATTTTCCCTTCTTCTTTTCCCCCCTTAGTTCTAGGTACCTCTACGAAGGAGAACAAATCGAGAACGGTGTGAGGCGATGACCCCTGCTCAAAGATGCCCGTCCCGTCCGATTCCTCCCTCAGTCAAGTACCGTTACATACCTGCTGCGAACTACCTCTCACCCCTTTCCCGTATGATTTTCTTTTCCTATCCCCTTCCGCGTATGTGCCTATCCTCCCAATGGGCTCGCTTCTTGTTTCGTGCTTCCATGGTTTTCTGCACCACTCGATGGGCGCTTCTTACATCCCCGGCGCTCAAAGAAGCAGCCCTTTCTCTATTTTCCTTCCCAAGGTTTTTTCTGTTTTACGTTTCACAGTGTCGGATTCGCGTCCCTAGTCCTTGGTTCACCATGGCAGATGGTAAACCTTCCCCAATCCCCCCTAGTCCCGTCGAGGGTTTCTCTCGTGTAATCATTCTGGTAAAATACGGAAGCTCGGTGGAGTAATTGCAGTTTCTACTCTTCTTGATCAAAGATTTCTCTTTTGATGTCCGCTCGAACCCCCATACACTTTCTCTCTTCTTTTCATGTACCTGTAGGATAGAGGTCTTTTGCCTCAACTTGTGCTCCATTGGTCTCCTTCGGTTGACCGTTAGAACGTTCTCTCAATTCCAGTAGTGGTAAACGTCCGAGTGTCATTTCCTTTTCTGGGCCCTACCCCCTCCTTAGCGCCCCTTACCTCGTTTAAGGATCGTCGAGACACCCGCCGTTCCATTTGCCGTTCGTCTTCCTTCGCCCTATCGGTACGGCTTTCCCCCTTCCGTTCCCCCTCTACTCTGCTTCGACTGCCAGGGGGCATTTCTTTGGGTCCCTGCTTTGATCATGCGACGGCAGTCTGTTGTCTCTCACCACCCCCCCCCCCCCGTTCTGGAAACCTTCCCCTTCCTTTCGGTTGTTTTAAAGGATCGCTGACGAATCAGCTTCGCCGAGCTCCTCTCTGTCCCTACGGATAGAGTCCTTGTTTTTTTGAGAAATCCCCCCCCTCCGTGTTCCTTTTTCGTAATCGCCTGCGTATCTGAGTCATATTCTCTCTCTGTTAAGGGAGGTAAAAAGAAAGAGTCCTTTTTCCTCAACCCTAGTTTTGACAACCGTCCTCTTTCTTCCACACAGTAGACTTCATCAGCAACCAGCTGCTAATCGCTGTTGGGGGCCTTCTTTTCCAGCTTTTCCAGTCTCCCCCCTTTTCCTGAAAGTCTTCTCGCGGCCCGAGACGAGGATTTGACAATCTCGACCCGCGCATCCGTGCTCTCTTCCCCTCTTTCTCATGCTTCGCATCAAGCTTTCCTATCCGTTCGCTTCCCTAGGTTCCTCTGACCCTTTAACCTGTGATAACTGCCGGTCCCTCTTCAAAGATGATCTGGTTCCCCTCCTTTCCAGCTTGGCATCTTTCAGGTCCACACCCCTCGTGCACCCTCTTCCGTCCCCGAAAAGGACATACTCAGATCGATGTTTTTTTTTTTGGGGTGGGTGGGGGGCTTTTTGTTTGTGTTTGTTTTTGGTTTTTTGGTTTGTTTTGTGGTTGTTGTTTTTTTTTTTTGCTGTTTGGTTTCTGTTGTGTTGTTTTTTTTCTTTCTTTTTTTGTTTTGTGGTTTGTGGTTTTTATTTTTTTTTTTTGTTGTGGGGTGGTTTTTTTTGTTTTTTTGGGTTGTGTTTTGGTGTACCCCTTTTGTTAGTTTGGGTGTGTTGTTTTTATGTTTTTTTTTTTTTTTTTTTGTTGCTTGTTTTTTTTGTTGTTTGTGGTTGTTGTGTGTGGGGGTTTGTTTTGTTTTGGTTTGTTTGGTTTTGTGTTGTTGTTTTTTTTGTTTTTTTTGTTTTTTGTGTGTTTTGGTGTGTTTTTTTTTTTTTTTGGGTTTTTTTGCCAGCCTAGTAGATTGTTCTCGCCCTGCCAAAGGGGGCATCGCATATGAAGTCGGTATTTTTTTTTCCCGATTCTAGTCGGCTGTCCGTCCGACGTAGCGCTTTCCACCCTTCGGCTCCATACCTGTTCTTTTCCCGGGTTCCAGGCTTCAGCTCTTCATCGATGTACCCGGTACAATGTTACCACGAATTTTTCCGATCCCCCCTCACTGACCCGCTTCCTATTTAGACTTATCTCCTTCTTTTTTAATCGCTTCGAATCGGTTTTCCTTGGTCTCTTGCGCCGCATTGTACGCGAAAGCGCATTGCCTGGAGCAGCAGTCCTCTTTGTTTCCCCACCCATGAGTCCCCAGGAGTTTCCCTACTTCTCCCCCCACTATGTCAAGATGCCCTCTGTTCGGATCTCATTTAAGAGCGCCTCTTTTACCCTTTTCTAATTCTTCTCTTTTAGCTGAGCTGCTCCCTGACCTGGAGCTTCCTGATCCCCCCCCTGGGGGCTGGCCCCCCCCCCCCTTTTTTGTCGACAGCGGCGCCCCCCTTCCCCACTGATGTTACAAGAGGATCAGCAGAAAGGACAAGCACGGCCCCCCTTGCCAGCAAAAGACTTTTCCTAATAG
>Ga0179593_1818133_pt1 | contig 12599 bp, 21 predicted proteins | sample CZODoug2_1_08_16_FD_185931 | JGI IMG/M metagenome (GOLD analysis project Ga0179593, IMG submission 185931) | Vadose zone soil fungal communities from Angelo Coast Range Reserve, California, USA - CZODoug2_1_08_16fungal (PacBio error correction) | ecosystem: Environmental > Terrestrial > Soil >... | reverse complement strand
TTTTTCTAGACCTTTTCTCTTTCCTTTCGTGGGGTTTTCCTTTCCTCCCTCCGCCCTTTCCCTCTAAAGAAGGTCGTAGTTATTGTTTTTACCCCTCTCTCGTAACTTTCTTTCTCCTTATTTTCTCCCTTTGAGAGATTCTTTTCCCTCCTGACCCTCGACGATCTACTCTTTAAAAAGAATCCCTCCGATCTTCAAGCTCCTTCTTCTTTGCCTCTTTCCCCCGACTTCCTTACCCCAAAGAGTCTTCCTCCCTTCAGAAAATTTCTTTTTCGATTACCTGACCGCTCCGGTAGTTTTCCCCATTTCTCCCTGGATTATTAACCTTCCTCTCTTTTTCTCCTTTTTTTGAGAGGCTCTCTTTTTCTCGAATTAGTTTTTCCCTGAGATTCCTTTATCCCATTGCGCCAATGGCGCTAGCAGACGGCCCCCCTTTTTCCTTTTTGCGCCGTATCTTTTTTTTTCCTCTTCTTTTCCTTAGTTTACCCCCTTTCCTTCGAAGTTCCCCCCCCGGCCCCCCTTTGCTTTAGAGCTTCTTTCTAGATTTCTTTTTTTCTCTCATGTTTTCCTCCTGTTAGATCTCCTTCCGCACCTGAGAGGACCCCTTCCACGACCTTTCAGCACTCGACTTTTTGATTTGACGGTGCTGAAGTCAGTCCCCCCTTCTCTTTCATTCTAGCCCTTTCCCCCCTTTTCAACGCCCTGAACTTCTTGTACCTCGTATTCCCCCCGTATTGAACCCATGCCCCGGCAACTTCCTTTTCCTCCTCGGACTGGTGCGAAGCCTCTTGGTTTTTCTCGCGCGGATCTTCTCTCCTTCAGAATTTCCTCCTCTTTAACTACATTCCTTCTTCCTATCCTTATCAACCTTTCCTCAAATGAGCGCAGGCCGGCTTTGCCTTTTGTTCCCTTACTCCACTCAAACTTCTTTCCTTTCCCCGTGGGAATCCTCTTTGAAACTTCTTCTCGTAGACCCGGAGGCGTTCCTTTCCCTCGTTGGACCCAGTAACCACATTCCCTTGTTTTGCAAGACCCTCCCCCTCCCTAAACAACAGATTCTTCGTTAGTTCCTATCCATTTCCTCAGTGACTTCCTTTTCAGGCTCCCTCCACTTTCTTGATTAAAGAGGTTTCCCCTCAGGTGAGTACAATATCACCGAAAGTCTGGTTTTCCGTTGTTTTGTACTCTCTCTTCCCTCCCCTCTCCTCCTCTTTATGGATTCCCAATTCAACTCGCTCTATCGACCCCCAACTGTCTCGTGTAAGCCCCCCCTCCTTGGTATCCCCCCCGGGAATCTCGGGATCCCTTCGGCACTCGGACCGGATTCCGTTTTCTACGCTCTATCCCTCTCTTTTTAGCCTCCTTTTTCTCTTTCCCAAATTCTTTGTTGGTTACTTCCCCAGATCTTCTGAGCGAGCTACGAACGAATCGGCCCTGTGATCCTGTATCAGCTTCTGTTTCCTTCTCATTCTGATTCTTCCTCCCTTTTTTTTTCGTCGACGTTTTTTCCTTTAAACGTGGTTTTCCCCTTTGGCCGCAAAGTTTCTTCTCTCTCCGACTATTCTTTCAGACGTAGGACTATAATCGGTTTACACTCACTCTGCTTTGAGCTTTTTTTTTTGCTCCCCCCAACATTTTCCCCCTAATCTCCTTCCCCCTCCTTTTCTTTTGCCGTTCATGTTGTTCAAGTCCTGTTTCTTCTAGTCCTTGGGGATTTTCGGCTTTTTCTCTTTCCCGTTGAAACCCCCTTTTTAGAGCGATTTTCCACCCTTCCTGTGCAACCCTGGATCTCGTTGGAAAACCTCATTTAGTTGCGGCACCCGTCTTGGCTCTCTCCCTACGTTCCAAAAAGTTTTCCCACCCCGAGCTTCCTTTTTTGCCGAAGACGATCTTCCTCCTTTCCCTCTAACTTTTTTGTTGCTTCGGAATTCTTTTTGTCCCTTTTGGATTCTTCTCTCCTTCCCTGTTTCTTTCAAAATCTTTTTCCTAGCTTCTTTTTTCTTCCGACAGATTTGCAGGTTTCACAATGCTGCCTTTCTTTTTTTTCAATTTCTTTCGAAATGCCCTATTTCCTCCCTTCGTACCGTCCTCTTACGGCAATATTTCTTCTCTCTTTTTTTTCCCCTTCTGGACGGGACTGGAACGCTGTCTTGTACAAAATTCTTTTTTTCCTTCCCTTTTCTTTTAACTTCCCACGGAGGATCCCCTTTCCAAGTGTGTCATTATCTTGCCTCTGGGAGCCCTTTTCGCTGGGAAAACACCCAATCGATCTGGCAGTCTTTTTTTAGACCGGGTTTTTCTTACAGCTTCGCTTTTTTGACCTTTTTTTGTTGATTCTTTTGAACCCCCTTCTTTCTTTCCTTGAAAAATAAGACTGACTGAGGCCTTAGGGATTCTTTTTCTACACCATCGAACCATGCCCCCCTTTAGGATTTCTTCCTCCCCCTTAAGTGTTGGTAATCATTTAAACTAGAGAACCCTTTTTCATTTTCCTTTCCTTTATCGTTCACATCTTTTTTTTCTCCTGATGACCTCCCTTGGCCCCTCGATTTTTCGTGTTCCTTCTGAGATTTTCCCCTCTCCCCTCAGCGAGGCCTCTGCTCTAGAATTCCCCAATAAGCCAAATTCTCCCTTCACCCTCGCTTCGCTCAGTTATCTACCGCCTGGCTTCTGCCTTTCTAACCCCCCCTTTTTCGGTCTCCTCTAGACGCAGAAAAAAAGGTCCTTGAAAGGGTTTCCCTTAAGGTAGAGGGGATCTCTCCTCAACAGTCTCCTCTGTATTTTTGTTTGCTCCCCCCATTTCCCCCTTGCGTTCCCCTTCTCCATGAGTCTATTTAGAATTATTCCCCCGTTCACCTTCTGAGCCACCATTTTCTGGTCTTGATTTGTTTCCTTCTTTTTGCTGGTGACTTTCCCCCCCTTTTAGTCCCCCTTCCCTCCTTTTTTCTGACTTTTTAGGCTTTCTCCTCTAGGGGGAAGTCTTCCCCCCCCCCAACAAATTTTTCCTCCCTGGAACAAAGTGCCTCAGGTCCCAGTGAGTACTTTCTTTATCTGTTGTTCCTTCCTCTCTCCAAGCCTCCCCGACTAAATCCGGAACCCCTTTGCAAATTTTCTAGGGAATTCTCGGACACCCATTTTCGGTCTTTCCCCCTTTCTTTTTTTTCTCTCAAGTATTTCCCCCCCCCCCCCTTTCGCACCCTAAATTTCCCCTACCTTCAGACCCCTTTTTCGTGCCTCTTAGTTCTTTTGTAAGTCAAAAACCCCGACCCACCCCCAATCCCCCCTTGAAGCTTCAAAGATCTCTCTTTCTATTTCTTTTCCGTCGACGTTAACCTACCCCTGGTAGTACCTTCCCCCTTTGAGAGGACTTTTCGAGACAGTTTTACTCCGCGGGTTTATTTTGGCCTTCCGTTGTCTTTTATCTCCCTCTAGATTGTTCTTTTTCTCTTGGAGGTCTTTGAGGAAATCACTCTACTTCCCTGACTCGGTTAAAATCTTTTCTCACCATATTTCTCCTCCCTTCCAGACTTGGGCCTTCTTCCCCCAGGGGCTCCTCCCTTTGAAGTCTGAACTGCCGGTTACTTTTCTAGAATATTCCTTTTAGCCCCTTTTTTTTTTTTTTCCGCTTTGCAGGTTTTTTTCCCCTGTGCTTTCCCCCCATGGAGATTCCCCTTTTCGAGAAGGGACCTATCTCCCTTTGATAGCGCTTTTTTTCAGATGCAGTCTTCCCCTTTTTTTCTAGTTCCCTCTTCTCTCAATCCCCCTTTTCCCGCGGACCGCTTCTTCTTCTTAAACGGAGAAAGTCTTTTTCTCCTTTTTCTCGTCTTTCGTAACCCTTTTGCCCAGTTCACGATGTTTTTTTTCCCTAGCCCAATAAAATTCTCTAAGAAGTCTTTTTCGTTCATGTTGTTCATTTGTTTCCTCTCTAATTTCCCGCTCTGTCAGTCTTTTTTTTTTTTTTCCCAAAATGCTCTCCTTTTCCTAGACAGTTTTTTTTTTCGGCTTCCTTTGCACACAGTCAATAAACAGCCCCGGGGTTTTACGTTTTTCCAACCCGGTTTTACGGTTCTTCCTGTTCTTGGAGTTCTCTGATTTTTCCGAAGAAGACCGCCCCGCCCCTCGATTTTACAAATTGGGGAACGTTTCTTTCTGTGGACCTCTCAATTCTTCACTTCTTCTGAGATTTCTTCCAGGACATTTTACTCGACGGTTTTCTTCGAAGTCTTTTTTGATTGAGACTCCTATTTTTCACTCCCAGAATTCTCTTCCCCCCTCTCAGTCGATCGTCCGGCGTCCCTTTCTCCTTTTTGCGAGGGCCGATTTGGTTTTTTTTTTTTTTATAACCCCTTTTTTTTCCCCCACCACCCTGACCTCTTTTCTTCTCCCCCCTTAGTTTTCTTTTCCATGAGCTCACAACCTTCCTGGTTTCCTCGACATTGAATTTTCAATTTCTTTCAGCCATTGTGTCCCCTGTGTGCAGTGTCCTCCTCCTTTCAAGATTTTTTTTTTCCAACTTTCCCATCCAATTTTTTATCTTTGAAACCCTTCTCTCCTTTTGTACGGCTTATATCGTTAATCCCCCCTCTTTTGTTGAGAGATCCTGGACCCTTTAAACAGTACCCCTCCCTCCTTGACACCCTCTTCTTACCTCCTCCGATAGTCTTTCCTTTGGAATCTTTGAAATCGTCCCATCCTGGGTGTTTTTTTTTCTCCGACCCTCCTTTTTAACTAAACTCTCTTTGATCAATCGCTCCCTCGGACGGACTCCCCTTAGTTACAGGCCCATCCCCCCTCTTTCCTATTTTCTTTTTTTGACCGCCAGACCCATGTGAGTCCTCTGTCCAGTTCTTCCTCAGCTTTTTCTTCCTTCTGGTTAGTCCTTTCCCAGAAACCCTTTTCTGGCGATACTTCTCTATGCTTTTTCTCTCGATGAGGAGCACCTTTCTGACTTCGTGGGTAGTCCCCCCCCCTTCCCCGAGTAATTTTCTTCCACGCCCTATAGTCATCTGACCCCGCGCCTTTAGTTTTCGAGCGCAGTGTCGTAAATCCCTCTTCCCTTTCGTCGCAATTTTTTTTGGTACCCCTGAACGAGACTCGACCCTGATCCCCTTCCTTTCTTTCATTCTAAACCAGGTGATTTGACTTGTCCGGTTTTCCCGGAATTTTTTTTGCCCAACACCTCGGCCCCCTACCACAAGGTCTTTTCCCCCGGGTCCTCCCTAGGATCAGGATTCTTCAGTCGATGCCACCCCCTTCCCAGGACTTTCCCCCCCCCTTTAAGATCTTCTCTCTTATCTCCCAGATGTTCTTTCTTCTTCTCCTAGGTCAGTCATAATCTTTTAGTAAATATTTAAGTTCACATTTATTGAAGAACTTCCCCCCGCATACTTATCGGGCCTTTTCCTCATCTCCCCTGACTCTTCTTTTTTCCCCCCCTTTTTTGAGGTTCCCCGTAGACCCCCTGAGGAATAAAGTTTTCTTCCCTTCCTTCGAAGATTAGTACTTCCGCCGAATTTCCGATCAGTTTTTTTCACCCCTCCCCTTCTTGGGCCCTTTTCTCAAAGACCCTCTCGAATCTCCTTGAAGACTTTTCCTTTCCCCCTCACATTTGTGTATCTACCCGCCAGAACCATCTCTCCTTCCCGCCGGGCCACTTTTTCAAGTCTTTTTTTCCTCTCCTTTCTTCTCTCAGACCTTTTTTGATCTTCATATGGTTTTGTTGAGCGATGCTGTTTCAAGCAACCCCCTCTCCCTAACCCCCCCCTGCGCGTCTCTTTCCTGTAAAACCCGTCTTTTTCCTGGTCCTATGGGTCTTCTAGTGGGTAGGGTTCCATACATGTGGTGCCTCGTCTCTTATGCCTTTCCGCTCCGAATCTTTTCCTTTTTTTTTCTTTTGGAGAGCCCTCTCTTTTTCCAAAGGTTCCGTGGTTTTCCCCCCTTTTTCCAAAGATCGTTTCGAGGGACGCCTTTAACTTCCCCAGTGCTTCTTCTCCCTTTTATCAGATTTTTCTGCTTGTGGTTTTTTTCCCACTTCTCCCCCCAACAAGGGTTTTCTGAGGATTTTCCCCCTCCCTCTTAGCGGTGATTTTTAACTTCTTTTTCTTACAATCTCCTATCTTGGCTTTTCCTCTTTCTCTTACCCTAAAACCCCCCCAGAGCCCTTTCTCCGGTTCTTTTTTCATGTGTTCCTGCATGGTTTACCATTTGTCCGCAAGCTTTCCCTTTCCTCCCCTTGGAGCACTCCCCCCTTTGACCCTGAGGTGTTCTCCCTGTCGCTTCTGCACTTCAAAAATTCCCTTGTTTGTGTTCCGACCTTTGAACCATAGTTTTTCCTGATACGTCTAAGGCTCGTGGGCTTCCCCCAACCATGCGAGAACGGCCAGCGAGTTTCCGAATTTTTGCACCTCCCCAAATCCTTTTTTCCCGATAAGACGTTCCTTCGCAATTTTTTCTTTGCTCTTTCGGTGGTGGCCCCTGAACCTTTCGTCTTGCGACTCCTTCTTTCTTTGGGACGGCTCCCTAAGCAGGCTTTCGCCTTTTCCCTTTGGTTCACTTTTCGATCGATACTATATCTTATGCGTCTCAAGAGCCTCGCTTATCTCGGCCCTCCGGCGCCCTTCCGAACTTTCATTTTTTTTTTCAAAGCTGAAGGTTTTTCCCTCTAATTCTGTCCCTCTTTTACCCACACGGAAGGCGTTTTCGGTTCCCTAGTCTCTTCGCGTCATGCCTTTTGAGATTGCTTCAGGATCCTTTTGAGCTTCCCCCCATCCGCTTTCTGGGCTTTTTCTTAGAGGAGCACGCTTGAGAGTCTTCCTCCTCCAGTTTTCCCCTGTTTCTCTATTTCCTCCTCTCCCGTTTGAGAGAGTTCCTTCCCCAGTGACTTTTCCCAATATACTATCCCCCCCCTTGGCACATCCTTCCTTGGGTATTTCGGATGTCCAAACCCCTTCTCACAGTGACTCCCTGTCTTCCCTTGTAAATTTAGAATGGCTCCCTCCACTTAGTCTGTTCCTTTGAAAGATCCTGATTGTAGTTGAGAGGTAGTGACCCCTTCTTCTATCCTGTGCTCTTTTTTGAAAAGCTTTCTCCTCCTTGGGGGAAGTTTTTTCTTCTTTTCTTTTTTTTTTAGGCGTCGAGATCTTTTTTTCCCCCCGTTTTCCAGCTCCTCCTTCAGAAAGAATCTTTCTGTCTAGGAGATTTTTGACTTCTGAAAGATGAGAGTTTTGGCCCACCCCTAGTTTCCCCTTCCTTTTTTTACACCTCTACCCCCTTTCTAGCTTCCTTTTTCCCCTGGAGCTTCCGAGCTTTTTTCGGTAAAAGCTCCTGTCGCCGGGATCCTTTTCCCCCCCCTTTCCCCTTGATTTTCCTTTTCCTTCGGAGTCTCCCTTCCTGGAATTTTTTTTCCCCGACTCAAAGCCTTTTTTAGGTTTCCTTTCTTCCTTCAGACGAAGCTCTGTGAACTTCCCCCCCGGATTCCCTTCCCTCATTTCGGCCCTTTCCTTCATTTTTGCCACCTTTTTCCTTTCGATTGCACCCCCAAACCCTTGTCCAAAACTTCTTTGGAAGAGACGTTATTATATTGGCACCCCCCAAACCCCCCCCCAACTCCTCTTTTCTTCCAGCGACCCTCCCCCAGAATTTTCCTCTTCTCCTTAACCCTTTGACAAACTTATCCTCCTCTATCCCCCCCCGCGGTCCCTCTTGTCTCTGGAGCTTCAGTGAACCCTGTTCCTCCCCCCAAGAATGGGAATAAGTAAGTTATGATTGAACGAACTCCTCTCTTCGTTTTTCTCATTTCTTCTTTTTTCGGATCGTCCTTCCCCCTTTCCCAACCTTTTGAACTTTTCCTCCCCTAGGATTCTTAGAGATAGTTATGCTTAACCTTTCTCTCCTTACTCATTTTTACCCCTCTTTTAGTTATCCTCCTCTCGATGTTTTTTTTTCTCCCCGGTCCTCCAAGTTTTAGAAGTCCTGGTGTGTTGGTCACAAATTCCCCTCTTGTTGTTTTCTTCTTTCATTAAAAATCCTCTCTCAATCCCTCTCCCTCCCCACCCCCTGACGTTTCTCTTTGCTTACTCCGTCAAATTCCTTAACGTGGGTCGCTTCTACTCCATTCTCCCTCCCTTACCTTTTCTTTTCATTCTTTTCTGGACCTCTTGCCCCGTGAACACTTCATTGGTGCTTTTGTGATCTCCGAGAGCTTACTCAAGCGGCTTTGATCTCTTCAAGTTTCTCCGAAATTTTCTGAGGGCCCTTCCTTTTTGACCAACCAGGCAGCCGGCGATTTTCCTTTTCATCTCCGAAGTCTGTGGACTCGGCTCCAGTAGTCCTTTTGACAGTAACTTTTTTTTGGCTCTCCTCCGGCTAATATAACCATGTTCTCTGAAAGATTCTTTCCCGGGGTGCTCTTTTTGTTTTTAAGACTTCTATTCTTTAGGAACTCTTCCTCCTCCTCTTAGTTCTCTCTCCCTCTTTTTGCCCCCTTCTTTTATGTATTTTTTGTTGAAGGTCACCATGGATCCCTGGGCTCTTCCCTCCCCCCCCGGTGTTTGCTTCGGTTTGCTCCAAACTTCCCTTTTCAGGTTAGGTCTTCCTTCCAGGCTTTCTTGGGTTTACCGTTTGCACAAACCCCCTGTCTCTTTTTTTCGTCGTTTCTTTTTTCTCTCGCCCTAGCCCTTCCCCTTCTTGCCTTCTCATTTTTTTTTCGTTCGCATTCCGCGTGCTAAAGGTTGACCAGTCCTCGGCAGCTTTCCTTCCTATTAGTCTCTAGTCCTCCCCCTTTTATTAGGATTTTTTCTGAACGATTTTCCCACTTCGGTTCCTCCTTCCTCCTCCCTTCTCTTTTCTCGCGTTCCCTGGACTGTTTTTCTTCCCTTTCCCCCACCATCGAGTGTCGTCGGAGTCCTCCCCCTCACTCCCTGAATTTTCCCTTGCGCCAACCAAAAGGCCGGGCGCAAGGCTTCCTTTTTTTCTTGGAAGATTTTTTTCTCCCGGACCCCCTTCAATACCTTTTTTCTTCCTTTATCGGAGAAATTTTTAGGATTTCCACCCTTTTCGTTTCCCCTTTTTTTTCAGATCTTCTCCTTCCTTTCTTTTTGTTGAGATTTCTTTTTTACCTTTCCCGTGAGAAGTATATTGACACTCCCCCCTTCCGCAGAAGGCCATTTATCTGGAGAGTATTTTCCCCCCATTCCCTCAAGGCTCCCTAGAAATTGACCTTTTTTTTTTTTTTCGCTTCTTGTCTGTCAGGCCCCCTGACTACCAATTTTTTTTTTACAACGGTTTAGTTCCATTTTTAACTTCTCTCCCTTTCCGCCAATCCCTTTCTTTCAGATTTTTCGAATTCGTTTTCTTTTTCTCTCCAGTACGTAGACCAAGTTGAACTCTGAGAAGCGAACCCCTCCCTCTGGATTTCATCTTCTTATCCGTTTTCCCCCCCCTATGCTTCCATTGTAAACCCCCCCTTTGGAAGGCTTTTCTTTTCCCCTTCCACAACCCAGGATGCCTTGATCTGGCCCTTTTGCCGCTTTGGAGATTGTGTAGTTTCCCTTTCTACCCCCGTTGAGCTCCCCCCGTCTCTCTATTTTTTCCTTTACAATTTTTTACTTTCGAGATCCCCTTATTTGAGTTTTTTGCCTCACCTTAGTTTTCCCCCTTTCCCCAGGTGCTGTTCTTACCCTGTCCGCCGGAAGCCCCTTCCCCAAACACCTTCCTCAACCTTTTTCAATCTTCCCTCGAATTCGGCGGCGGAGCCCATTCTTTTCCAAGCGTCTCCCCCTTGGAACCCCCCTTCAGAGTTCCACTCTATGTTTGCTTTCTCTAGAGTCTGCTCCCTTTTCCCTTTGAAAAAATTCCTTTTCTTCCAGAATTAGCGGGACGTATGCAAGGAGCTCCTGCTTCTTTTTGTCCATCCACGTACTACTGTAGGAATCCCATCGCTCTTCTCTTTTTCAAGTATCTCTTTTTCTTCTCTTTGAGTGCTCTTCTCTTGGACCCCATCTTGAATTGGGCATACGCACCGTTCCCCCCTCCCCTCCTCTTTCGTCGTATTTCTCCACCGCCTTTTAAGGCCGTCGACAAGCCTCCCGCGAGCCCCTCTTTCCTTTTGAATCTTCCCTTAACCTACCGTATCTTTCTTGAGCTACGAATTTGAGGTGATAGCTATATTCTGTCCTCTCCCCTTCCTTTTTCTTTTTTTTCATTCCTCTTACGTTGATAGATATTTTCTACCTACCCCCTCCTTTTCTAGGGAATGACAACCGGAGAATTGTCCTCTATGCTCCCTTAAGTTCTTTTTTTCACTTTAAGAGGTCTGCTCCCGTGGGTCTTACTCGTCCTTTCCCCTCCCCCCCTTTATATCATACTACTCCAGATCTTTCTTTCCTGGGGCCTTTTCCACAAAACCACCCCCCCCCCACCCCTCAAGCCTGGTTTTTGGACTTAAATGTCGGCTTAGCTCTCGCCCCATAACCTTTTTCTAACCCTTTCTTAGTTCCTTCCTCAAGTTTTCTCCTTTCATGAGGTTTTTAGTCTGGGGGTCTGGAAAAACCCAACCTTCCCTCATCTGGGCTCATTTTCCCCCGACTTTTTTGATTTTTTCTCTAATGTTTTCCTTCCCCCTTAGACTTTCTCGCTCGACGTCTGCTCTTCATCCAACCCTTTCTTCCCTCCTTCATCGTCTTTCTCCTTCTCCCCTTGGCCGTTCAATGTTTTTTTCCCCTTTTGTCCCTCCTCCCTCCTTAATTTTCTCCGTCCCCCTGAATTTCGATTTTTGAAGGGAGAACCCACCACAGGCAAGTTCTCCTCTCTTTTGGTGTTCCTCATCGGCTTTTTTCTTATGCACACCTCCTCCCATGTTTTCTTCCCGGGGTTTCTTTCCCCCCATGCTGAAAGTTTCTAAAGCTGAGTCCTTTTTCTCGCAGGCTCTAACTGCCGTTTCTTCTTTTTTCAAAAGGTTTTTTTCCTTTTGACAACTTTGAGCGGCGATTCTAAACTTTCTTTACCCAGAGCCCTAAAGGAGCTCCCTCGTTCCTGGCCTAGATAATTCCCCTTTAGAGTTTCTCCTAGTGGTAATGCCCCTTTTCCTTCCTTGAGCGTCCCCCCATTTTTCGGAATTTTTCTGGCGTATTTTATGAAAGTCTTCTTTCGAGCTTACGACGATCCTCCTTCTCCAAGACCTACTATTTCGTCCATCTTCCCTGGACATTCTCTTCTCCAATGGAACCTTCTTTCCCCTTTTCCACCCGAGTTTTTACTTCACCGAACATTCCTTTCTGAGATTTCCTTTTTTCCTTCCACAAGTTAAGGCGACGCCCCTTTTCTTGAATTTCTTTGCTTTTTATAATCTTTTCCTTCTTGACTTGCTTTTTTCTTTCCCCCTGAAATACCTACGATCTTGGAGTCTTTCCCTGGTCTTCCTTTCCGACCATTTTTTTTTCCTCCAATAAGTTGTCCCTCTCCCCGGACATTCCCTGAAGATACCTTCCCCCTGATAAGAGACTTTTACTTCCAGAACTATTCTTCTCCCTCAGGGTCCCTCTTTCCCCCTGTCCTTTGAGTACGTTGCAATTTCTCCGTCTCCCTCCTCCCTCTCCGGGAGAGGCCTTTTCACCTTGGTTCTCGTTTTATCCCTGGAGCGCTTTTTTTAAGAACTGAACGCGGCTAATCCGGTGGATAATTTTTCGAGAGAACCTTTGTTTATCCAGGATAACGGTCATAGAATATTTCGGCGCTTGCATTCGATAGTCTTTCCCTCCCTTGACTCTAACGTTGCTCTCTCTTGAGCCCTTTTCCCCTCATCCTAGAGTCCCTTCCTTACTTTTTTTTAGACTTTCCCCCCCCCACCCAATTTGGCTTACCCCACCGAGCCTTTGCCTTTCTTCATGGACTTCTTTGGTACTGTCTCCCCAAGTGAGTCTTAGGCCTTTTCTTCTGAGCACTCTTTCCGGGGACCCTTTCACGTAGGAGCGATACTGAGAAGCCAGCTATTTTTTTTCGGGCCTTTTTTCTCTTCCCTAGTATCCAGTTTTTTTTGAACTTAACGAAGCCCCCCATAGTTTTCCTTCTCACAGGGTTTTAGTGCACGGTCCCTCCCCAACTAGAATTCCCTCTGCGGTCCCTCATTGATTTCCCCCCCCCAAATGATTTCCCCCTTAACTTTTTTCCGAAGAAGCTCCTTCTTATGTCTTTTCTTTCCGATGTTGGATTTTTTTATTTCCCGACGATCTTTCTCCTGTCTTAATACTGTCTCCTTCCTCCCCCTTTTGACCTTCACACGATCCTTCGGGCCCCCCGCGGTAAACATGCTTTTCGTTGTTTTTCCTCCCCCTACACCGTCGACTCCCCAACCGAAGATATCCCTCCCCTTGAAGATTCCTTTTTCTATCTCGTCGGAGGGAGTTTTTTTCGAGGGTCCCCCCAGAAAACTTGCCATCGAAACGATTTTTTCCCTCCTTGAGCGCTCGTGAGTACCTTTCGAGACTTTGGACGTTCAGCCCCCCCCTTTTCAAAGTCCTGTCCATTCCAGAACCCCTCGCTCCCTTTCCCGCCCTTATTTTTAACCCAGGCGGGTTGCACTTCTCCCTCCTTTTGACCCTTGG
>Ga0179593_1602346_pt1 | contig 12599 bp, 7 predicted proteins | sample CZODoug2_1_08_16_FD_185931 | JGI IMG/M metagenome (GOLD analysis project Ga0179593, IMG submission 185931) | Vadose zone soil fungal communities from Angelo Coast Range Reserve, California, USA - CZODoug2_1_08_16fungal (PacBio error correction) | ecosystem: Environmental > Terrestrial > Soil >... | reverse complement strand
AGCGGAGAAAGCCTCCTCTATTCTTTTGAATTTTAGAGGGTTTTTCTGTATTCATGGGTCGATTTCTTCCCATGTTCGTTTATGGCCGTCTGTTGTGCGGGCGGCGATTCGGGGTAGACGCCTGACCCGCTTCCACATCCGAGTTTCGAAGGGGTGGTCCTTTTTCTTGCCCATACATGGTCTTTTCGTTGAGGGGGTCCTCAGGATTTATTTCCCACTCCCGTAAGTTCTCAATCCTCCCTTTTGCGGGTTGGGAATCTTGGCCTCGTCACTTTGTGCCGTAAGCGAGGCGGGGGGGTGAAACAACCGTAGTTTTACCTTTTCTTCTTTTTTTTTTTTTTTTTTTAGACTGTTTTCCTCCCCCCTCCCCCCGGCTAGGTCTGAGGAAAAAACGCCTCTTCCATTACAAGGCCGGAGGACCTTTCCCAAAAATTTTGTTTTTGGGTGGGAGTTGCTCATCGTCGCAAGGACTCATCGCAGGCCCCTTTAAAGGTATTTTTGTTCCTTCCGCCCGTCCTTTTTTTTACGCTCTAGATGACTGCCCCTTTTTCCCTCCGCGGCGGCAATACGCCGCGTTGAGAGGAGCGCCAGTCTCTTGCATTCCATTATTGGTGTAGTTTCAACACCAAACCTTTTCCTGTTCCGTTGCGTCTTCTTTCAAACAAATTAAGGGGCTTGACCGGTGCGCATGTCCTGCCTTTCCAAGCATTTTCTTACTGGGCCCTTGCAGGCGATCATCGGGTGAAGCTCCTTTCTCTTCCCCCAAAGTTCAGTTTTCTTGAGGCTTCGGGAAAAAGGGTTTCACGTGTTTTTTTTTTTGTATGCGTAGATTTCCTTTTTGATCGAACCCATAGGATTAGAGGAGGCGTTTTGCCATGGAGGGTAACACCCACGGGGTACCCCCTTGGGTGTTCTTGATTTAGGGCCCCCAAGATCTTTTTACTTATGCTTTTGTCTATTTTCCGTCCACGGAGAGATTCAATGACAGCTAGTCTTTTTTAAGATACCCAGCCCCCGCCAGCTGCGACAGGTTAACCCTCCTCTTGAACGGTATGGTTTTTTGCTTTCAGTTCTTACTGCCACCGCACTTTGACTTGTCGACTCCGAAGTCGCCACCTGCCTGGAGCCTGGCCTCTTGAGCTCTCTTCCGACCCCCCCCATTTCTTGATCACCTCAAGGAGGGGTCTCCAGGTGGTGGCGTCGTCGGGATTCCCGTTCTTAAAGGACTGGCAAGGTTACCCCCACTCCCGTGTCCTAACCCGCCCCGTTCCGCATGGTGAGATCGGGGAGTGGTTTCCGACGGTTGAGACTTTTTGAGAAGGCATCGAGATCTCCGAATTCCCTCCCTTTTTTTCGGACTTCCAACCCGCCTGGGGGTTTACCTAAACGCTACGCTAGAGTGCCTTTTTTCGCCACGAGTTTGGACATCTTGGTGATACCCTTCCCGGCACGAAACCCCCCCACCACACCCAAGATTCGGAACCCGAGGATTTAAGACTCGAGCGTGTTTATTTAAGGTTTTTGTTTTTCACGCGTTCCCCAGAGTCCGTGACATATAGTTGGACCTTCTACTTCTACTATTTTCTTCCCGCTTTGTTGTTTCCTCTCCTTACGTTGTAGTACGGTTCTTTCTATTCGATGTCCTCACGTCCTTCTTAGTGTCCTCATCACCCCCCCTTCTCGGCAGCGTCGGGGTGTCGACGCTGAGTAGTTTTTAGGATTTCCGTTTAAATCCTTGGGTACCTCCCTCCTTTTTTTTTGAGATTTCTTTTCTTACGTCCTTCTTCCCCGGCCCGTAGAGTCCGTTTTCCTCCCCCTTTTCTAAGAATTTCCGTCCCCTCGCTTCTTCTTTTTCCCTCTGTGCGCATTGTGACGGCTACATCGCTTCCCCCATTCAACCCCCCCTGCTCCCTTCCACCATCTGCGCCGCTTTTCTTTGTGTTGTTGGATTCCGTGTTTTTAGTTCCGCCGTTGACGCCCCCCCCCCTCCCCTAGCCCCTTTTTTACGTTTCCTGTTTCAACCTGATTTTTTCTCTTCGTGTGATGACGCGTCTCTTTCGTCCCCTTTCTTTCCTTCGCCCTTTTCCCTCCAAAACCACTTTTTTCTCCGTTTTTTGGCCATTTACATGCTCACAGGGGGCCGTTTTTTCCTTTCTTTGTTTGCTTCGTTTACGCTTTCTTTCTCCCCCCCTTATCTTCCATGTATCCTTTTTTCTCCTTGTTTCTCTTCTCCCTACTCCCTTTAAAACCCGAGGGTCAGAAAGATTTCTTGTTCCGGGGGGCAAACCAGTCTGTCGAGACACCTCCCCCCCTACTTAGATCGCTTTCGGAAGTTTAGTCTCTCTTCCCGCAAAGTCAACGTGAAACCTGAACTACTTATTTCTACCCAAGACCTTTTTCTTTTTCTTGAAGGCTCCGTCCTTATTTTCTGTGTGGGCCCCGCTGCGTTGACAATGGCTGTAAGAATGTACCCTCTCCCACCGCCCCCGCAGACGGTTTTTCCTTTAAGGGGACCTGGGTTCCTTCAGAGCCACAATGGGAAATCCCCCCCCCCTCTTTGTGCTCCAGACTCTTGGCTATAAGTCCCCCTCTTCCTTTCACCTCGTCGTCGGAGCGCCTGATCCCTGCGGTCAACCCTTTCGTTTTTCCAGACTCCGAGCCGTGACAGGCTTAAGACATCCGGCGTGGCCTCGCCACCCCTAGGGAATTCAACCCATCCCCCAAACTTTTCACTCTGATTGTATGACTGGGCTGCTGCCCTTTGAAATTCTCGCCGTTGGGGCGGCTCTTCACTTAAACTTTTTCTTGTGCGCCTCCGTCAGTTTTTGGTCGGACCTGTTGCCCCCGGCTCTTGGGTGAAGAGTCGTCCTTGGCATCCGGCCCTCTACCCACCTATCGCCTCTTTGTCGAAACTGGATGCCCGGTCGTTCACGCCCCTCCCCCCTTCCTCTGTGAACCCGTGCTTTCCCTCTCTCCCCAAACGAACTTCAGGTAACGTTCAAGAGCACAAGAGAGATGGGGTTCTGTCCCGGACCCTCCCCTTCTCATCTTTATTTAGTGTTGAGACCAAACTTCTTCCCCTTCATCTTCCTTTCCTTTTGAAAGGTTAATCTCCCTCTCCCCTGGGTGACCCACCAGATAGGCGTTGATAGGGGAGTACTTTTTCCCCTCGACCCCAGCCTCTCTAGGATTCGCCGATTTTTCCTCTCGAGAACCGTTTTCCCCTTCACGTACCCCCTGTTTTTTCACACTTCTTTAGTTCGTTTTCTGCCCCCTACCTCTACACCAGTCCACTTCCCCCAGCAAGTGGTTAAGTATTCCCTGCTTTCGTCTCCATTCTCCTTTAATCTGTATGTCGGGGCGGGATCCTATACTTTTTTCTGATCTCAGAGCTCCCTTTGATTGTGTCTTCCGATCCTTTTCCGTTCGTGCTCGCTGCAACCGATACAGCTCAAGAGGATTCCCTAGATTTGATGCAGGATTTTTTTTCTCCCCCCCCTGTTCTACGTCAATCGCTACTTCGTTAACTTCTTTTGACCAATTGATGGTACGTTTGGAAACCCTATTCTTCCCTTTGATTTGGTATGGGCTGGAAACTCAAATAGAATTTTCCGTACGGCTCGACACCTAAGGTATCGTTCGGCGGGTGAGTTAGCCATCTTCGAGTCCAGGTGCTCAAACGATCCCCTTTACTGACGCTTCTTTTGTACGACTAATGCACCGTGCTTTTAAACACCGCCTTTTCCCTCGTGTCAACCTTCCTCCCCGACAAAAGTATCCCGCTGTTTGAGGCCCTTACCAGTTCGACCCGCTAAGTGATTTAAGACTACTCCCCCTTGTTTTTATCCTAGCTTGCTTGCTTTGATCCAACCGCTGGCCTACTTTGGTGAGGTTGTTTATTGTACGGCTTCCTTGGGACTTCACCTTTAGAGGTTTTATTTTGATGTTGTAACCTCACGTAAGAGGAGGAAGCGGTGTTCCCCTTTCCCACGATTTTTGGCCCGTCCCATCCTACGGTTGTGACACGTGCGGGGTTCTTGTGTCCCGTCTGTAACCTCTTCCCCCCCCTCTTGAGTGGATGTGACCCTCCCCTCCCTCCCCCGATATAATAGTTGCCTGTCCTTTCCTGGATACGGGGATAGCAATTGGGCCTTTGCCAAGGGAGCGCCCTTCCCTTTATAAAGGACCTTGCTTTCCCCCCCAAATCTCCGACTGACTCTCTTCTGTGTAACTTAGAGTCTTTTTTTTTAGTTTACTCCTAACATAGCATCATAATTCCCCACACTATTCACGTTTCTTTCTAGTGGTCCAAGAGTCCCCTCTCTTGGAGTCATTTCCCCTCCCTAATTCTTTCCTGCCCCTCCCAAACTCCTTTGCACTCCCTTTTTTGTCAACGCCCCGATGATGCTTCGTTCCCCTTCTGCTCCGTGCGCCCCGTCATGTCGAACACTTAGTTGTTGATTAGGTGGACCCTTTGCTCTCGTGTTTTTTTACAGTTCGGGATCTCCCGCTCTTTGTCTGTCCCACCCCGACACTCCCGCTTCCTTGCCGGACTTCCGTCGTCTTCTTCTTTGCTTTTCCTGCGTCACATTCACCCTCCCTTTTATTATTTATGGAATTTGCAAGATCGAGGGGACTTTTTTTTCCCCCTTTTTGACGGTAGCTTAGAGTTCCCCAACCCTGGACTCTTTCTTGGGGACTCCGAGGGTTTTTTTTCCCTTCCGTCGTTTTATCTACAGCCGTTGGGTCAGGTATGTTTTTGGGGATTAAGTGTTGTCTTTTATCGCGTGACCCTCCTTAGAAGGAAGTTTCCCCGGTTTCCCTTCTTTTAGACTTCTCTTAGGGGGTTCCTTTGCCAGGTTTTACAATTCAGAGGAAGGGCCCGTCCAGTAATACTAAAAGTTGCTTTTTCCTCCTTTCCGTTTTGACGCGGTTAACTTATTCCATCCGGTCGAGTTTTATGGGAAAAATGGTGTTGACCTTTCCCCCGACTCCGGACCGACACGACTCGGTTTCCCCAGGTGGTTTTGTTTCATAGTGTTTTCATGGAAGACCTTTTGCGATCTGTACACTTTCCCGGGTCCTGCGCAGTATTTTCTTTACAAAGGTTAAGCCTTTTCTCCCGAGTGAAAAGTCTCCAGGGAACTTTCATAGGAAGATGGACTTTGCAAGCTTTTCTACCAAATTTTCTTTGAAACAAAACTTGTCGTTTTCCTTTGACGCAGCCGACGGCTTTTCACAACCATTTTCTTCAAATCGCGGGGAATTTACAGGTGAGGGGGTGGGGAAGGCGGCTCCTTTTTAGGGTGTCTCGGAGTGGAAGGAAGTCCCCTTTCTTTTTCACCAAAAGTACATTCAACAAAAAGTTTAGTGGCCCCATCTTCTTCCCCACTGTCCCAGAGTTTTGGTTCTTGGCTGAGTTGCATCCTAGCTGGGCAATCGGAACCCCGTCTTTTTGTTCGGGGACTTTCAGCCTGGCTCTTGTCTGCAAGTCTTTGTACCCTAGGAGTTTATTAGATTCCCCTTGGAGCCCATTGCCTTGCATGAGCGCAGTCTTGTCATTGATTTCAGTGAGTTCGTTCTTTCCAGGCCCCGCGCAAGTGCGTTTCTGGATTTAACCCTCCCGATTTTGAATCGCAGAGCGACGAACCTAGGTCCCCGCTTCCCAGTATATGCGAATGCGGCCAATTTTGATAGCTTTCAAAGGCGGGGTCTGTTTGTTAGTTTTTTTTCTGGTGATCCCCTTTTGCTGTCATTGACGTTCATTGCGGCTTTGAAACTCGGTAAAACCCCCCCCCCCCCCTTTAACAGACGGCCTACCCTGGGATTATGTTGGCTACCCCGGGGGGGATTGGTGGCAACCCATCCCGGGTTTTCCTGGAGGGGCCAGGAACCCCACCGCCCTGGAAAGGTTGGAACAGCATCCGTTCGGGAGAGGAAAAATGACTATTTGTAGGCTGCAAGAATTGGAACGGCGGGTTATCGTGTGACATCATACGTGGGTTCCTGATTCAAGATCCCGCAGGTTGCACAAGATTCCGGACCCTTTTGGAGCGTGGGCTCGTTTTCTACTTAGATTCTTTTCGTACGACGAGCGCCTCTCTATGGCAGAATCTCTCTTTTCCTCCTCAGTGGTTGTTTGAGTTTTGCTTCGCGTTGGAGGGTACTGTCACCCCGTGTTTTTTCAATCGATCCCACTCGCCGAGACTTTGCTAGAAGAAAACTCTAGAGTGGTGTTCTATTTGCCCTCCCGCGACGAGGTCGTTTCCGTTTCTTTCCGCTTTCAACCGGATTCCTCCCTGCTGGCCGCGTACAGTTCCGTTCTTCGTACCCCGGATTCTTGTTGCGGCCGATGAGAAAGGTGTCTGGGAGCCGAGATCCTAAGCCTCGTGTAGCTGGGCATTCAGGTCGTCTCCACCCGGTGAAAAACCTGAAAGCTGCGACCAAAATCTGGTGTCTATCTTTCGTTTTCCCGGCTTTGTCCGTCTGGCCCGTTACTTGGTTCCCGCCCAAACCATTACACTTGTACTCCCCACTTCGTCCCCTTTTTCCCTGACTGATCAAACCTGGATGGTGCTCCAGGGCGGGGAATCCGCGTCTAGTTCCTCTTTTTCGGGGGGTCCTTCTCTTTTTTCAACGCAGGGGCCTTCAGGCAGTCTTACCCCCGTGCCCAATTTCTTCTTTTTTCGGTCGCGGTAGAATGATCGGCCACGGGTCTGATTCTTGCTTTCCCTTCGATAATGTGGCGCTATTCCCCTCAAAACCCGTCCAACCTGGCTGCTCGCGACGCCTCGCCGCCGCAACCGTTGTCCTCCTACCCTTCACCTCCGGCGATAAGGATGTTTTGCTCGGTGCCGCCGTCAACGCGCCGTTGCACTTTTTTCGACTCCTTCGCCGAAAGTCTTGGATGAACTTCGCTTATAGCGAGGGTCAAGTGTTCCCAGCTGATTTTACAGTCCTTTCCAAAGCACGTGCATCCGGGGGATCGTCGTTCCCCCGTGGTGGAGTTTCTGCCGCATTGTCTTCTCCGCCTGTTTGGCCTCCCGGTAACCGAGCGGGTATCCGCCATCTCGTTTTTCATGTCCTTTTTTTCGGCTTTTGAGGCGGCTCGATCAGTTCCGGTAACCCTTTTTCCGGTCGAATCCGCGCGTTTTTCTTTTTGGCATTCTCTTCCTCCTTCCACCACAGAGGGTACCCCCCCCTCACCCCCCCCCGTAATAGGCCTTCGTTCTGGTTCGATAGTTGGAGTCCTATGGGCACGAGCCCATTTGGAATGAGGGACTCTTAAACCTTTTTTCCGAAGGCCGCCTCTTTTCTTCGATGGGCTTACGGTGCCCCCGGGGCCCCCCTGGTGAAGCCCGTACCGTGCGAGCGATTTTGTTTTTTTTCCCCCCCCAACCCCCCTCCTTGGGTCCCGCATTCGTGTTTGACGTAAACTAGAGTTTTTTGCATCCCTCCTAGTTCCTCCCCCCGGCTGGTCGCTCCCCCCCCACCACCGTGATTGTAACCGACCCGTTCCGAGCATGATGGCTTTCCTCGTCGGACGACTGAGCTTTATCGATCCTTTCTGCACACCGTCCTGGTTCTTTCCCGTTGCCGGCCTGCGGACTACCTTTTCTCCAGTGACCTCGACTGGCTGCAGTAGGTTGGCGCCCTGGGCCCCGCTTTTCCTGGCCGTGACGCGAGACCAACGTTTGCATACAACACGGAGGAGCTTATCACCCCCGTCTCCCTCTCCATTCATGTCCTGCTGTCGCTTTTGCGTTCTCGTGTATCGAGTCTCTCTGTTCGGGACGTCGTGGCGCATTAGTGTCGGTCCGAGTACTACGTTGTCAAGGGGTGTTGACTTTTATTAGTCTCGGTTTTTGAAGCTTTGCGCGATTTTGAACACCAGTCTGTTGCCCGATGTTCCCTGCTCTTTTGATTTCCGCGTCTTCATTTTCTTCTTCACGGAGGCGGCCACGCCTTTGCCCGAGTGTGCCCGCGGGGTTCGTTGCCCCACTCGTTTACCTTTCGCGTCGTGGATTGGACCACAGGCAGTCTCTATTTGCTCCTTTGCCAGAGGAACTCCTTTTTTCCCCCTCTTCTTGTTCGCCACTCGCTACGTAAGGCGCCATTCCTTCGTAGTGTATTTTCTCCCTTGCAAAATGGTTCCCCCCTTGCAAAGGCTTTTTCCTCCCGTAACATCCCGTATTCCCCGGTTTTTTCTTCCAAGCAGGACATCCTTATCTGTATCTCCCTACGTGTTCTGTTGCTCGAAGGCTGCGTCTTCGTGAAAGCCACTGTGCCTCTTTTTGAGTTGCGGATTAGGTAATTCACCCTTCCCGTTTTTGCCGAGGGTGCTTTGGACCCCTGTGAGGAGGTCTTTTACGTCCGCTGAGCCTAGGCGGTCGCTCATTCCCGCGGTATGACTACATCCCTAGGGTTCTTACCCGTTGTGGCACGTGGTCCCGCCGGCCTGCAACCCGCCTTTCCTGGTGTTGGTTGTCCACACACGGGAGCGGTCATTTTCCACCCATCAGCGGCAGTCGGCGTTGCGAATTTCCAGGCTCATGAGTCCCAGTAGGATGACGTAAAGCTTCAAACCTCAATTTCCTCTAGGTTAATCCCTTTCCATCCACGGCGTTGTGGGGCGCGCACCTTAACCAACCTGACGTTCATGCCTCTTGCAGTCTTCTGACCTTACGTTACAGTGCTTGCGTCGCTGATTCTAACCCTCTTCGGATCCGCCGATCACTTTACGACGGCCGGCCTTACCTTGTGACGCTTGTTTGTCGTTTAGGTTGGGGGAGGGGGGTAGTAAGACCCTTTCCGAGTTCACCGGTGGATCGTTTTGCAGATTTTTTTTGCTTTGAGATTCTTCGAATCCCCCGTCGAGGTGATGGTGTTCTTTCGCGCGGCGCGTCCCCTCCCTTCCCGGCCTGGGCAGGGATCCGGGGTCTGCCGTGTTCCCCCTGGCCCTTTTGGACCCAGCCGGACTCCCTGCCTTCAGGGGGTGGTCCTTTGGCTCCTTCCTCAGGACTTCTTTTACCTTTCGTCCTCGGGGGCCCCTAGCGTCCCTTGGTGCGTCCTTCTGTCTTTCTCCACACTTCTAGTGCGGAAAGCGTTGGTTTCTTTTTCTCAGTTAAGGTGAGTTTCGCAAGAATGAGAAGGTTTTCTTGGAGGCAGTGCAGAGAGAGGTGGGGGTATTCGGTAGGATTTGAACCGCGGCCGAGGCCGGTTTCATTTCTACCTCTCTCTCAGCTGGTTTGTAGGACGAATTTGAGTAGATTTTCTACTCGTTCTCGGGTTCCGGAGTGAATTTCAATATCCCTCCCTTACTGAGTCCGGGGGCTTTATAGTGTTTAGAGGGTCTCCGGTCAGTCAATGCGCAGCTGCGGAATTCGGAACTACTTTTATCGATTAAGAATTCCGTCTAGCGCTTCTCGATGCCGTCTGAGTGGTTCCTTGGACTGAGCTTCTGTCCACCTTTTTTTCTTCCCAAATGTTTGGGGATGGCTCTCTCTTTACGTCGGCACCCACGCTTGTTCCCCGGTTTGTCTCTAAGTTTTTGTTTCATGGTCCGTTTGTCCCCTCAAGGGTATACTGGGCTGTATCGTCCTAGAATACAAGTGCGGTCATCCCTACCCGAAGACGGTTTATATCACCTTCGTCGAACCCAGTGCCGTGTTTTTTTTCTTCTTCCTGATCCTAGGCTTTTCCCCATAAGTCCATACGCGGATGGTAGGGCGCGGGGCCCTACTGGGTAGGAGAAGGTATTTCGTTACAGAGATGGTTTTTACGAGCTCGGAGTTCTTTTTCTGCCGACCCTTTCTTTTGGCAGCAGAAAGCGTTTCCGTTTTGAAGATCCTGTTGGCTTACGTAAATTCCTTGACGAATGGGCCCTCCGAAGTGAAAGGCCGAGTAATTGCCCCTCTTCTTTTCTTCTCAATCAGATTTCCGTTTTGTGAATATCGATCCTAGGACCCTCCGGGTTTGATCTTTCCTTAACCCCAGTAGGGAAACTTCTTTTTCTTAGGTCATTTATTTATCGAAGCGCCTGGATGTTTATTCGTTCCAACCGCTTGGTTCCCCCTCCCGAAAGCTTGTGTCCCGCCGGGTTTTTTATCGTTTTGTGGAGCAGTCCTCTCCCTTTTCTGTCAAAGATAACCAGGAATGGACAGCACTGCCGGTGGAAACCGTTCCGGTTCTCGACGGTTACCTCTAGCCAACCTTCCCTTTCTTTCTGTTAACCTCACTCTCGCCCCCCCTCTGAGCTTCAACCGAGGGAACGGGGACCGAGGGATTAGGAGCTCTTTCTTTTTTTTTTTATAGGCGATTTCTTCCTTTTTTCAGCCAGAAGAACCTATCGAGAATTTCATCCGTTGTTGTTGTTTGAGGAAGTTTTCCCTTCCTTCGTAGGAAATGATCCTTCTCGTGTTCCACTTTTTTTAGGAGGTCTCGTCTCCTTCCATCCCACCAGATATCGCCGTTCTCCTTTGTCAGGACTCTCCTTTCATCTGCCTGGTCCCCAGACGGATTCCCCCTCTGGTCTTTCTGAGGCGTAAGTGTCTTGTCGCAACGTGCTGTTTCCGTGGCGCCCTGCCCCTAATTGCTCGGGAGTGCTTTTTTTTGCTGGTTTCTTTAAGTTCTGCCTTTTTAGGAACCCTCCCCTTAGAAAACAAATCGTGTTGTTGTTTTTCACTCGCGTGGGCTTATTCAATTGGCACTTCGCTGCTTCCTCTCCTACTCCATAAGCTTTGGGGGTCCTCCGTTTCCTTTTGGTTGGACGCCAAACCGTTATGTCTCTCCGTCGGGATCTCCTCCTCTATTCAGAATTAGTTTTTTTCCTCCTTTTCAAAATTTTGTCATTTACGGGCCTTTGGCCCCGTGCGCAGGAGTTGGCCTTTACCATTTTCCGGCGACCATTGTCTTTTCACCTTGCTCTTTTTCAGTTTATTTGCTGTGGAATCGCACTACACCCCCAACTTTTTTTTCCGATAGTGGTCACAACGCCTGCGGAGGGAAAAGTATGCAATCTATCCCCGGCAATTACTGATTTGCCTTTTCCCCGTCTTTTCTGGTCTCTTTGAGTTTTAAGGCAACGCTTGAACTTTTTCCCGTGTCGCCCTCCCGAACCTGTTTCGTCTTCTAGATGGTGGCCTTGGATATTGAGTTCTTAGGGCCCCAGTTTCCCCTGCGTTCCGGGGACAGCCTCCCCCCGGTGCATCATGTTGGTTAAAATTCTGACTTTTTGGCTGACGTAGACCCACTCTCCCGACATTTGGTTTTAATTCAACCACACACGTTTAGCCCCCTCTAGGCCTCTCCCGACGAGGCACTTCCGTGCATGCGGTCTTTTTTTGCTCTGATTCCGGCGGTCCTTACGGGGACATGTCCCGCTTGGCAGTGACCATTCCGGGAAATGGGTACTTATTTTATTCCCCCCCCCTAGGATCCCTCCCCCCCCATTCGCCCCTCTTTGGTCGTTAGGAAGTGGCGTTCTCGCGCCCCCCCTAGACGATTAACTTTCTGCAACAGTCCCTCTAGGGAGAGGGGTCAGGACAGGTTTTGGCCAACCCGGCCTCCGCAGCTACTTTTCCGTTCCCCTTTCTGCACTTCGTCCCGCTTCCCCTCGCCCAGAATCGGTATTCCACGGTCGGGTTTTCCCCTCAACAGTAGTCTTTTAACGCCCCCGATGTGTTTCTGGACCAAGTTCCGTTCCACACTCCGCGATCCCCTTTCCGCAACCACAATGGGTGTGTTCCCCTGGACGTACGTCGAACTCTTTGTGCTCCATCACTGGCCCCTGTTTTCGGGCGTTTCCGTTTGGTGAGGCACTTACAGCGGACGCTTGGCCCGTCCGGGATTTTTTGGTTCGTCTCTCCCCGGCGTTCCTGTTTTCGCGCTTCCCATCGAGAAAAATCCTTACGACCGGTCTTTCTACCATTCTGGAGATTCGTTTGGCCCTCTTCCGGCCTACCTGAATCCGAAACAGATGTTTACGGCCGGCGCTTCGGCTTGAGCCTCTGTTTAGAACGGTAGCGCGAAACGTGTCGCTCTCTTCAGAGTAGCGTTTGAAGGGTTAAGGTCTGGCCGCGGTTGTGGGCTCGTGCGTCGCAAAACAGCTGCTTTTTTACGTTTTCCTCCTTGGGGGCCCGTCTTTCTTGGTTGAATTTTTTCTGCTTCGACGCTGGGCTGGCGACCGCTTGACTGATTTGACCTTGGTTGTACCAATCCTTATGTTTTGACCGGGCTCGGGTGGATGGCCGTCCCCCACCTCGATTCATCCAGATCTTTCTTGGCTCGGGGCCTTTCCCCCCGTTTATCAAGAGGAGTTTTTTCGTCGGACACCGAATCCCCTTGTTTTAAGTTTTTTTAGCGCCTCCCTCTCTGTCTTTCTGTCCCTGTTTCTTTCAGTACCCTGGTTTTTGAAAAATAAAAAATTCCGCATTTTTCGCAGCCGTATCCCTCCTAACGTATTATGTGGTCGCCTTTTCCCCCTTCCAAGAGGAAATCCTTCTATATACTCCCTCAGTTGTGTTTTTTTAGCTTTTATGTTGAGCTTTCCTGATCCCCCTTTTTCCCCCTGTGCGGTTTTTTTTGTATTGGCTACGGCC
>Ga0179593_1272825_pt1 | contig 12599 bp, 11 predicted proteins | sample CZODoug2_1_08_16_FD_185931 | JGI IMG/M metagenome (GOLD analysis project Ga0179593, IMG submission 185931) | Vadose zone soil fungal communities from Angelo Coast Range Reserve, California, USA - CZODoug2_1_08_16fungal (PacBio error correction) | ecosystem: Environmental > Terrestrial > Soil >... | reverse complement strand
TATCGCAGAGAACGCGTCTTTCTGTCTACACTTACGTCCCTTTCTCTGTGGCTCAGGTTTACCCCCTCTCTCTTTTGGCTTTTCCCCAAGAGCCAACGGACGGCGCTTTTAGAGCCCCCGCCCCTTCCTTGTCTCATGAACCTGGGGAAACCCTCCATACGTTCTTTTCCGGTCTTTTCTTTCCTTTTGACTTACCTTGTCGTGTCTTTTTTCCGGACACCTACCCCTGACCTTTGAAAAGAAATCTGGAGAGATGAAAAGTCCCCCTGATTAACGTGGAGGCCGACATCTTTGTTCTCCTGCAATGTTCCTTCGCCGTCCTGTCTCGAAAGAAAACTTTTGCCTATTAGTTCCCAAGGGGTTTTTTTGTCCGCTCGGACGCCCCTTGATTCTCTCCAGATGGAGTATCCACTTTTTTCCTTCTTATTCTTTGCCCTTATTCATGTCCTTATTAAATATCATATATTGAAGTTGATTACCGTCTGGGACCCTATATCCCCCCTTGGACAGACTACTTCTGCTTCGTTCCTTTCTAGGCGGGACCTCTGAGGATTTCAGAAGAAATCATCAGGGAAAGTGATAGACTCCTTAAACTCCCCTCTCCTTTAGCTACGAAAACATCGTTTATCTGGAAGAGACCCCCTTCTCCAGTCACTTTTTCCCCCAGGGGTTCTCCCCGCTCCTCTTTTTGAGATGCGCCGTACTAGAATCCGCGGGTTTTCTTCAATTCCTTCAGTCAACCACAAGGACTTTTTTTGATTCGTACAGCCTCTCCACGACGTGAATGATAGAAGTTATTTCCCCTTTTCCTAGAGGTCCTTCATCACCTGACGCCCCCTTTCTCTTCTCTCCCTTCTGACGTTTTCTCTCTCACTTGTCTAACTACCCCTATTACCTTCAGATGGCCGTAGAGATGAGTCAGTCCCAGAGCGTATTCTCAGGCTCTCTTCCTGAAATCTTCTTTGCAACTCTCGGGACTAAGGGAGTTCTCGGACCCTTCTCCTTCCCCTCCATCGCGAGGCCACCGAACGGTTCCTGAGTAGAAAGCAATACTACCTGTGTCCTTATGATCAACCTTCTGTGACGGTTCCCCCCTCCTTGCACAACGGACTTGTTAGCCTTTGTCTGCGGCAAAGGATCGAGGCGGTCCCTCCAGTCTGGATCCGTACAGGTTCCCTCCCTCTCTTCTGTTACCAAGGTTCTTTGTCATCACGACCCTTTTTTTCGCCAACGGTCCCCCCCCCCCTTCCAGCCAGTCAATCGACCATCTCCCTTAGCTCACACTACAGGTAAACCTTACCTGGCTCTCTTCGAATATCTCCTGACTCTTTGTCCAACTTTCAGCTGATCGCTTGAAATAACCTCACACTCTCCCATCCAGTGTGTTCAGGTCTCTTCTTCCTGCTCTCTTTTCTCAGGAGAGGTGTAGGTTTGCAGCCTTGTCGACCAACTGGATGATCAACAGCGGTTTAATTCCTGACAACTGATTCTTTTATTTTCGTTCGAGGCCCCCTCCTTTCAACGACCTTCGACGGAAAGAGCCATCTTCTTTTCTGGCCTTTTTTAGAGAATCCCCAGTCTTTTATGATAACATACTGACCCTCCCAGTGAGAGAGTTCCCAGTAGCAAGGTCCTGAAAAGTCACCGCTTTTTCTTTACATATCAAGCCCTGATGAGTGAACTGAACAGTTTCCCCTTCCATCACTCCTCTCTTCCCCACTCACGGGCCAGCTGGGAGGAACTCCTGCCCGTTAGAGAGTAAATCTCCTTCTTTTTTCCACCATATTTTTCCTTGGTTCCCTTCCATCCCCTTCTCTTTTTGTGTTAGATCTTCCCCCTCCCGGCTTTGACTTTAACTATGTAGATACCGGCGGTGTTGGCTCTTCTTCCCCGAATAGAGCCTCGTTCAGTTTGTTAGATTGATACGCCAACCCTTCTTGCTGTTGTGTCCAGGGCTAGTTTACTCCCCCTTCCTTTTTAGACAGATAAGAAAAAATCCTCACCCACCCCCTCCCTTTCCTGATGTTTGCTCATAGACATCTTGTTCCCGGCCCGGAAGATTTCTGTTCTTGTAAAAGACACCCCTACAGTAGACAACAGAGTCATCCGCGTAGAAAGTTTCGTCTTTTTATAAGCCCTCCACCAGCCTGTCCGCCTAATAATAACACACTTCCCGTCTGACAGAGACTTATTTTTTAGTGAGACCCTACCCTAGGAAGAGGATGGTGGAATAACCTCTTTTTCTGCTCCCCCTCCCCAACTATGCGGTTTTTCGATAAGTTGATTTCCGTCTGACCTAGCTTTTGCCTTCCCTTAGCTTCTGGTTAATCATCGCCTAGGTTGCAATAATGATGTTGAGACTTGCGCCTCCCCCCCTTAGTTATTTCTCTCTCTAGCCTATGGTTCCTTACGTTAGTCTTTGACTTCTACCTTCAGAACCGGGATGAACTACGATTTCACCTTCACTCTTATTCCTCGCGCAAGTCCAACTCCTCCCTTTCCTAAGAATACGCTCCCTTTTCCTTTTGAACCGGTTATCCGGACGGGCCGTCCCTTTGCCTCCTCGAAGGAGATTCTCCCCCGGTGTACCTCGAGTGGGCAACGCCCCCCGTGTTTTCTTTTTTTCTGAGATGTTTTCTTATTGAGGGTCGTACACACATTTCCGAGGTTCTTTATACCCCAAAATAACCTGGTCTCTTGTTACGTCATTCCGACCCTGGATCTCTGTGCGAAGGCCTTTCCCCCTTATTTTTTTTCCTTACAACCGGGGAGCATATTGCCCCAATTTTCCCCCAAATTGAGTCTATTCTTTTCACCCCCCATGTCACCCTTCGGGCTTCCCCCCCTTTTGCAAGGACTCCTCCTACTTGCGTCAACACTCGGTTCAATCTACGAGAACCGCTCTGATCACGTCGTGCTGTCCAAGACACCCTCGCGTCCGTTCTTTCCCAAGTCTAGAAGGTTTTTCCCCATGCTGATATGCTTCTCCCCCGCGGCTCAGCCATTGACACTGATATCACGAAGGAGTCCGTTTCCGAGAACCGTTCCCTCCTTTTTCCCCCCGTAGTTCTTCCCCCCCGAATTTTCGAGGTTCGCGTCCAGGATTGCCGTCGACGTGACCTTCACTTCTCCGTGCACGTTCCTCCCTTTAACGTTCCCCCCCCCCTCCGCCTTCTGGCCCTCCCCCTAAGTGTTTCCTATTTGTGACTCTTCACCGGCCTAATTGCTGTTACCTTTTCTCGGTCACCGCCAGCATCCTCGAACTTTTCGGCCCCTCCTCCTTCTCTTTTACTCCTAGAAAAGTCTCATTGCTCGCAGCTCTTGCCTCCACCACTGTCCTAAGCGCCGCCCATCGCACCCTCTTTCTGGTCTTACTCGGAATCTCTCCTCGAGCCTGACCCTCCCTCTTTTTTTTGTGTCACCTTTATTCACTCGATGGACCTCCCCAGAGCACACGCTCGATCGAGATCAGAGAGCAGCTGCATAGGAAACGCAACGCCGTTCGCCAGGTTCAACCGACTCCCCTTCCTTCGCACTGTCTCTCCCCTGATCACACTTCTCTGACCGTTGGTTGCTATTTGGGATTGTAGAACGCTTCAATATCTGTCGCAGTTTGATGGATATGCATCAGTTTTCCCCGGATGGCCTCTGCAAATTTCTTTTTAGGTCACTGGTTTCTTTGGATTGCGTACCTCCTCCAATTCTGCCTCCAAGACAATGGAGACACACGCCTGGTCATCCGTACCTAGGAGAGACTTCGCAGGTTGAGAAGAGACGGCGTTTCATTAGCAAAAATAGCCGCAGCAGGTCTCATCAAATTCCCCCACCATGGTTTAAGTTGACAGCCGGATCAGGTCGTCGGCTATATATATAATCAATCATCAAGTATCTCATCGCTAGGGCTTTTTGCGCACAAATTGAAGTGAAAGTTCCTTAGGGCCACCAGGGTTATAGTTTTTCTTCCCCCAGATACCAGCCCTTCGCTACTAAGGGGTTAGGTATGATCCGCGCCGCCACGTATGTTCGATGGGCCAATCCTTCTTCTTTTTTTCAAAAGCGTTGTCCTCTTCTGGGCGTGACTTCCCTCCCCTCCTTCGCTTTCTCAGAAGGCCACAGTCCCTCCCTGTTTGGACTTTTTAATTTGACCCCCCTTCCCTTTCCTCGTGTGAAATATCTGGACGTACGTCCTCTGTTGAACGTTTTTCTTTGTTTCCTCCCCCCCTTCTTAGATCTCTGCATTTTCTGGTGTTATGCTCCGACATGGGCTATCTAGATGGAGAAGGTTATCGCAGATGGCGTCTTGCCACAGGAGAAGGAGCTCTTTTGTTATCTTCTCCGTCCTTTCCCCCCTCCTCCCTATCTCCTTCCTCCAGCTCTTGAAAGAGTTTCGACGCTTTACGGGAATAGTCCCCCTTGATTTCGTCCCCCTCCCGGTTTGCGGATTGCTCGCGAGAGTGTCGCATCCTTCCTCTCCTTCTCGTGCCTTTTCTTTTCGTCCCAAGTGTCCAGTGATTTTTAACCCATGAACAGTCTCCTGCACAGACTCCCCCCACGGCTATATTTTTTAATCGTCCTTCTGCCTTCAGATTGTTGGATAGAGCTCGCCCCCCTCTCTTCTTTTCTTATCTTTGTCCGGCTGAAAGATTTGTTCCTCGAGAAAAAGATTTTCGCATTATTATTTCCCCTTGCCTCAGCTCCACTGACTTTCTGTATCGGGTCATTACTGCTTTCCTTTTTCCCCGTAACCCTCCGGTCGACCTCCCCCCTTGCAGAACCTTTCCACCAGAATCGGCTCGTCGGTAGGAAACTTCCATTGCGGCGGTTCCGCCGTCCAAGGATGCGGCTCCTTCTATGGCTCGAAGTCGTCTTCTTCCTATCACTCGCCAGCCCTGCAGTCCGCCACGTTCTCCGCCAGATCGACCTTTTTATCCACTGGCCCTTTCGTGGTTCCACCAAAATTCCCCATTTTCCGTCTCTCCCTGCACACGGCGCGAAATGGTGCAATGGTTTTTTATGAATGAAGCTTTCCCCCCCAATTCGGTTGTCTTTTCTTATGGAACGTACCGTTCCCCCAGCGTGTTCGAAGGGCTCGTCACATGTCCGTCGAGCAGGTACGAACATCTCTTTCGGCCTCTTCGCGCTTTATAATTCCTCTCTGTCCTCGAGGTTTTAGCCGCTCCCGAACTTTGATCTTCTCATCCTCCCGGGACTTAGGAGACTCACCCAATCTCCCTTGTAAAAATGCCCCAGGAACTTACCATCGGTCAAACCTCGATTAACAGTGACCGCCCTCAAGAGCATGGCATGGTTCGACGTCACCCTTCTTCCTCCTCCTTGACGGCGGGTTTCTTTCTCTCCTCCCGGCGGCACACCCCCGACTTTTCCTCCTAGCCATTCCTCTCTTTTTGTGCTGACCCCCTGTACCTGTCCCCCTTTTCCTTAGTTTTTTACTTTTGTAGATTCTATGCTTCATATGACATGTACACCCGATAAGCAGCGTTCTTCGTCTCTTTTTCTTTCTCCTTCTCCCGCGACCTTCGAAAATTTGAGCATCAATCTTTTAAGGGTAATATTCTCAACGGCCGGATGAGAAGGCGCTTTCCCAAGCGAACCGTTCCCTCCTTCCCCCGGAAGATTTCGAGTTCTCTTTTGTAGTTAGCACATCTCTTCGCGAGTATTTTTCCTTGACGTCTTCCATACGAATTTTTCACTCGTCCGGGTTAAGTTTCGCCGCTTTGGCGTAGCGTTCACATAGAAATCGGGTTCTGTTCCTCCCTCAGCGCCTGCTCCTTCTCTTCGCCGTTTTTTTCTTTCTCTCTGTACCAGACCGAGGAATGTGAATGACTGTGATAATTCCAACAGCCTTCTCCTTGCTTTTGGTCTTTTTTCCTTTTATCTTTTACTCGTTTTTTTGCCCCTGATCCATGCCATGAGAACTTTTCCTTCCAGTGAAGAGAGTAGCTCGATCTCCGTTTAACGGCCCCTTTCCCCCTTTTCCCCTCTGTAGTTCCCCACGAGCGACCACCCCCAACCAACCAACACCCACATCGCGAACGATCGAGCATTATGCACTAAAAGCCGATTTCCGCCGCTTAAGCCCCCCGACGCTGCTCTCTTAACACAAGTTAAGATTTATACTTTTTTTGAAATCAGCAGGTAGGCCACAGAAATCGCTCGATCTTTTTGGACCAACCTTCTTTTCGATCTCTCCTAACCTGAAGTTGTTTCTTCGATAAGGGATTTGATTTACCATCGTACTTACCGTTCCCCCCCGTGAGACTAATTTCCCCGTTCCACTGAGGTGCATTCAGCTGGAGCACATGTCACTTCTTTCCTTCTTGGCATGCAGCCCCCCTGGGCGGGAGGCAGATCTCTCTTCAGGAATGTCCACCAGAACCGGTTCTGATGTGGCAACTGCAATTTCCGCCCTTTCTTTTTCTTTTTCTCGCCCCTCTCTCCATTGCCCCAGAGCAAAACGAATTTTAAGAGACTAAGAAAACTTGTCTTCCCCCCCGCTTTATTGTAGAGGGCTTATCTTTCCTGCATCACGTTGCGATCAGATCTTCTACCGCTAAAGTCTTCCTTCCCCCCCCTTTTTCTCCCAGAGATTTTTCCTTCCGTTCGCGCTCTTCTGTACTTAGGGTGTACACCTCCGATAACCGTGTCCGCTATCTTCGAAATTAGTCGCGTACTCTTTTCGCTGCGGGCCGTGTGCTCCTCTCCCTTCGAACCTCGTTCACCTCCTTCCTTTTCCTCTCAACAATTGGGCGAGCGACCTCAGTTCTCCTCGAGGCCCACCCGCGCTCTAGTTACTTTTCCCAGGCCGTGGTTCCAACAAGTCTCCACGTGATAAGTCGACTGCGCCCCCCCTCGCGGGCCGTTTACCAACCCTTTTCCTGTGATACCGTCTCTACACGGCTAGATACGTTACCTCCACTCCATCCGGATTTTGAGACATCAGCCCATTCTTTCGAGCAATTTCTGTAGCGGGTCCGCCGGTTCCCTGAGCTCCTTTTCCCGGTCTTTTTCTGCCGTTTGAGATAGCGTTACCTGAGAAGGGATAATGAGCCCTGAAAAAGTCGTTGCTCTGTCGGTCAGGTTGACTCCTTTCCCCGAATCCCACCCCCAATCCTTTGGCTTCCTTTCCCAGAGATGAAACTCTTAAATTGACTTCCTTGCGAAGAGACACCTGTCTTTCCCTCTCCTTAATAAACTGACGCCTGTTTTTGTTAGAGGCAAACAGCCAGGGGAACGTTGAGGAGCGAACGAATCCTGGAAGGCCACGTCAATCGTCCATGCCTTAGATAGAGGCAGCTATCTCATTCCCTTTCCCCTCTTTTCCACCGACAATTGTCGTTCTAGCCAACGTCGTCATTCCCCTTCCCTTTACTATGCTAACCGGTCCTCCTTTTTTCCCTACCCCGCCACGATCTTGCAGCCCCTCTCGAGAGAACTCTTGAGACCGATCCTCTTAGAATGGGAAGACCATTTCCCGCGCTCTGTCGCCCAGCTCTCTTTATCCTCCCCTTCTCCCTGATCAGATTTTTTTCCAAGACCCTCGTCAACCTCGGAACGAGACCTGCACGATTCTTTCTGAAAAGCCGTGGCGCTCGCCCAATCTGGCACAACCTTTCCCCGGGACCTCCGTCGATCTTCCATCCTTTTTTACCCATTTCACGGATCAAAGCTGGTGAGACCGAGTGTCACATAGTCATCATCGCGCTCGGACGGTCGCCAACGGGCGATCTTCCCCTTTTTTTTTCTCGTGTCCTACACAACATCCCTAGACACAGCCGCCCCTCCCGCACTTCTTCTTACTTTTTTCCCCCCAGCTCCCTCGGTCACTGGTGGCGTCATCTCTCTCTCTCATCCTCTACGTTGTTTTGCGTCTCTCTTCCTTTCAAACCGATCGGCTTTGTCTTTAAATTTACTCAAAATCTCTGTGCAGCACATGTTTTGCTGGCTAAATCCCCGATCCACCGGCCGTTGCCACGCGTCGACCGTGCGGTCCTCCTTCCTCTTTCTACGCATGTCCCCCCTCGTCCCAGCCGACTTGTAGATTCCCCGACTCTTGTGGTCTTGCATCCCGCTGCAGATCCTTCCCATCAAACCCTGAACACTCTTTGGGACCCCCAGGTTCTCTCTACGTCCCCTCCGGGGATGAGACAAGAATCTTACAGTCAGTTCTTCTTTCCGAGGGAGTGCAAACGCAACTTTCTCTCGCGGCCTTTTGAGCGAGCTCTTCCTTTCCCAGATCGTCTCTCCCCGCGAAGCTGGCGTTACTGAACAACCATGAGTCCCCCCGTTCCGGTAAGTCAGCGGTGCGGGCCATTACTCCATTCTCAGATCTGAGCTTAGTCTTTGATCACCGGAATCTCCTTTCCTCCCTTTTAATCGTACTTGTGGAATCGGCCTTTCTTCTACCGTAGAGGCACTCACTTCTCTATGTGTGCTGAGCTGCTTTCCTCCCCCACGGGCAAACCTCTTCCACGAACTCGCCTGCGCCTGGCGTTTTTGTCGCAAAACCCTTTTCCCCAGAGGGAGGGCCTTATTCTGCGGCTATTCAGAGTTTGCTCCTTACTGACTCTCTATGTCCTTTTTTGATTTTTTTCCTCCTCCCAATTTCTTATCCCATCATCCCTGGCGCACGGCGGAGCCGCCGGACGATTCGTTAACGGTAGTCCAATACCGGTGCCTCCCTTTCCCCCCTCCCCTAAATAGATTTCCCCCTGTAGCGTGCTAGAACGACTAATTCTGAGCCTCGCATGTTGGTTAGACTCCAGCCAACACGTCCCCGGCGAGCGTCTTATCGAGAGCTGTGGTAGGGAAGCCAGGCCCTCCTTCTTCATCCGAACCTTCAACGGTCCGGCCCCCGCGGTTTTTTTAACAGGAATGCACCCCTTCTATTGCCCCTGATCGACGGCAGAACTTGTGGAGGAGCCGCGCGAATGTATCTTTTGGTCTTTGAGCCCATGAGGGTCCCCCCTCCTACCCCATGAGGTGCCTCCCGCCCTCAGATGACTTCCTGCTTAAAGAAAATAAGACTTGCGGAAAGATGGTAGGGGACACCACGGTTCTCCCCCTGTAATCTTCTTGTGTTGACAAGCCTACAAGATGATGCTTAAGTAAACCTTATGATCAGCCCTCGACTGTGTCAATTACAAGCAGCCTTCCTTGCCGGCATACATCTCCTCCCTAGCTCCTTCCCCCCTCTTCCTCCAGAGGCTACGTGCCATCCCACTCCGTGAAAATGCAGAGGCTCCCGCCGCCCGGTCACCCCCTCTTCCCTGTCCGGTGTGCAGGGGACGAATTCTGGCGATGCCCTCAGATTGGACGGGCCCCCCCGGCATTGTTGCCAATCTCCCTTCTCCGACACGCATTTCTTGGTTTATTTCTTTGAGCCCTTCCCGCCTTGGTAATGTCTTACCTTTGAGATCTCAGCAAATCTAGTTAGCGGCAGAGACGACCAGTCTGGCATTCTCCCTCCTCCTTTCACGTATCGCACGTTCAATCGACCCTTGTAGAGACTTCCATCAACTTAGCACCCAGTATAGAGAAACCGGACTCCTCTTGAATTCGAGCACCCCCTTCTTCCAGCAGTTCGATTTTCCATCGATCTTCCCGTGTTTACACCCCCCCCATGTTCCCGAGGGGCCCCTATGCCGACTTCCTCCCGCCCCCACTCTTTTCTGCCAGCTTTTCACCCCTCGAGCAATGTCCCAGCTAATATCGTTAACTGATGATACCGCAGTTCGCGGCGTGCGTATGATTTTTTCACATTTGAACTCGGCTGGTTTCCTTCCGATCTTTATACTTTGTCGTAACAGGTTCCTTCAGCTTCCCCGATCTAGATGGTGCACTCATTATTCGACTTCCCCAGCCTTCTCTTATGTGTGTAGATTGGTCGGATCTATCTCTTAATCCCTCCGTTGTTGTTGTTTTTATCTCAACTCACCTATCGACTTCCACACCCCCACCCATAAATGCCCGAATTGGCTCTCTCCCGAATTTTTCCTGCCCCCCCCTGATCCTTCGGATCCGCTGTTCGCCCCCCTTTTGTTCCTTTGCCTGTCGTCCACGACACTCCCCCCATCACGGACTTGAAACTCGAGAACTCTCTCTCTCTCCTCTTTTGTAATACCTTCCTGACTGCCGAGACCACCTCTATTCGAACAATTGCCGGACTGCCCCCCCTACTCAAAACTTAAAAAGCCATTTCCGACATTCTCGTGCACGCCCTCGATTCCTAGGTCAGGCGTTCCTTCCCTCTTTAGCCCCCCTTTCTCCTTCCGCATTGGTTGCATACGAAGCGTACGCCTCCTACCACTATGCATGTCTTTTATTCGAGACGTACCCTTCTTTTTCCCAATCGAAGGAGACCCATTCAGAAGTGTTATGGAATCCTCCTCCTCAGAACGAGGTGCCTCCATGCACTGGAGCTATACGAGTGGTTCTGTGATTTGGCTGAGCTAAGAGCAGATGCTTTCCTTTTCCCTCTTTTGACCAGGGGAATCCTTAAGAAACCCCAAAGAATTTCACCGCGCCCTTTTTTCCGTTGTGCACCGCTTTTCTTCCCTGGCCGCCCCTTCCTATTCTCACCTTTCCACCGGCCACGCACCCTGCCACCCCCCTCTCCCCCAGAGTATCCCTTCATAGCGTAATATGCCAACCTTGTAGAGCCCGAGGCCCCTTTCTGCCACGCCCTCATCTCACCCCTGGAATCACCGTCCGCTGTATTTCCCCGCACGGCTGATCTTACACTTCCCCCCCGGCTGTACCCCCTATTTATTTTTACCTAAGATATTTCGATGTTGATTTCCCGCGACAGTCTTCTTCTCCTCGCTTGACCGCCACACCTCATCCCCTGACGCCTTTTCATTTAAACGTTTCCTTCCCCCCTACTGCCCCGAAGATTACATAAATCTTTTCGCTGTTCGTCTGACATGGTCCAGAGAGAAGGAGACCCATTTATTGTTCGCCATTGTCAAGCATTTCCCCGCCAGTTAACTTCGACGCTTTTTCTTCGACTCCTTTTTCCCCCCCCCCCTGTACATGTCGCGCCTGTTCACTTTACTCTCCAACTCCCCAGGTCCTGCAGTATATCCCTTGTACCTGGACACCTCGTCCCCAACCAAGACCAGGCCGCCCCCCCCTCTCCTTTTGTGAGTAGCGTCGATACGCTGCCGCAGTGTTGCTTTCCTCTCCCCCCTTTGGCCCCCGGCGTCGGCCGAGAAGAAGCGAAGGCTATGCTGCTTCGTTTTTCCCCACGCCCCGTTTTTTTGAAGAAACATAATGACTGCGAGCCCAGAAGGCCGCCCCTGCACCCTTTTTCCCCATCCCTCCTTTTTTTCTACGTCCCAGTCCTCTTTTCTCTTTCTCGGCCGTTACATCTCCTCTACTCCCCTCCCTTCTTCCCTCTTTTTTGCGTGTACTTACTGCCCCTTTTCCCGTACATTTCCCGTGTCCTCTTCCCCCGCTCCGTTTATGCACAACTGCAGTTATACCGCTTTTTCCCTCATTATGAGCACTTCCATTCCGCTGGTAATAACAATCAGTTTCCCCTTCCTCGCCCAAAAATCCCAGAGGCGAAGGAGCCAAAGAGTATGCGCTTTCCCCCCCCTCTTATTCGAGGAGAAGATTTTGCTTCTTGATTTAACGTGTCGTCATTCTCCTTTACCCCCGCACACACGAGCCCTCCTCCCCCTTTTTTTTTCTTTTCATGACTCAATGTTCCTTTTGCGTCCGAGCCCATCGCATGGCTCTGAGCGTTCCTCTCCTATTCGTCAATTCGCAGGTGCTTCCCCCGTCGCTTCACACCATATGAGGAGCCCCATTACAAGCTTTTCGCCCCCCCCCCTCCCCTTAGCTGATGGTCGATCGATCCCGGAGCAAAACCGGCTCCCCCCACTCTCCGGCAGCTACTCCCTTTCCTCTTCTCCCATGAGAAACTAAGTCTTCTTCGTACCTATATCGCGCTCCACCCGATCGTCTCTTTTTCTTTTCTCCCCCCCCTATACTTGCCCATCGTCCACAACCAACCCCCTTTCTCAGAGGAGCATGATTTTGTCTGCCTTCACGAAGGCAGTGGCTACCCTCTTTTTAAAATCCTCGTCCGTTTCGATTCGCAAAGAAATTTCTGGCCCCATCTCCCGAGACCCCAGGGGAATTGCTTGAGACGCCCTGCCCATCTAATAACGTTTTTTTTTTTTTCTCCTTCTCTGGACCCGGTGAAGTCCTTCCCGATTATAGATTGGCCTCAACCCTCGCTCACATTTCCTCCTCATCCTCCATTTTAGTAAAATCGCTCCCTCTATTGGAATGGGATTATTCCCACTGCTCCTACCCCTGCCTCTCTCTTTTCTCTATTTAAGGATGTTCGGACGATTCTATTTTCATACTCCCCAAGACCAGCCTTGCCTCATGGATCTTTTCCCATACCAGTAATATTGCGGACGTCTTGCGAAATGGCTAGAGCGTTACCATCCTACTAACAGGAAGGAGCACTTACAAGTCGTCGACAGCGGTTACCGGTCATCTCACTTATGACGATCCTTTTCCCCCCTCTTTCTTTGCCAACACTAGATCCATCCGGTGGCCGC